>SAMEA3387474__coassemble_949_pt1 | contig 66435 bp, 52 predicted proteins | sample SAMEA3387474__metabat2_low_PE_017 | metagenome-assembled genome bin SAMEA3387474 (sample SAMEA3387474) | Felis catus | biome: Faeces | place: United Kingdom | collected 2012 | reverse complement strand
GGCCCGTGGGTTATACCCTAAGAGCAAACCACCCTTTTTAAGGGTGGTTCTGATTTGGTGGACGTGACATGAATCGAAATGCGATCATTACGTTTTGACGTAAGAGATCAAACTCGACTCGATTAAGGAACGGGTGCCGTTCCCTATTGGCGTGTGTTCCCTATTGATGTGAATAGAGACTCCAGGCGATGCGTGCCAGTCGTCTGAAGGCTCAGCGTGTCAGCTCGCCTTATGGCCGAAAGACTCTCGCTTAACAACTGGAAAGCCCATAAACCGTGACAATACAAAGGCCCTGCCGAAGCGAGGCCCATAATAAGAGAACGTTCGATCAATGTTTCACATGAAACATTGTGTATCGAGTAGCGCTCGAGGCAGCGCGAATTTATCGAGCGGAATTGCGGCGCTGCTTGAGCTGACCGCATGCCGCATCGATGTCACCGCCACGAGAATTGCGGATCGTGGTCTCAACACCGTGCATGGTGAGGCGACGCTGCAGGGTCTCGACCTTCTCGATGGGCGAAGGTCGGAACGGACTGTCAGTGATGTCATTCAGCTGAATAAGGTTGACGTGGCACATAGTGCCGGCGCAGAAGTCGATCAGTGCCTGCATCTCGGGATTGTTGTCGTTGATGCCGTCGATCATGGCATATTCATAGGTGGGACGGCGACCGGTCTTCTCGACATAGGCTTGGATTGCCTCATGAAGACGCGGGAGTGTGTACTTTTTAACGCCGGGCATGAGCTGGTTGCGCGTGGACTGGATGGCAGAGTGCAGGGAAATAGCGAGCGTAAACTGTTCGGGAAGCTCGGCGAAACGCTTGATGCCAGGGATAACGCCGCAGGTAGAGACGGTGAGATGGCGGGCACCGATATTGAGCCCCTCGGGGTCGTTGAGCATGCGGAGAGCGGAGACGGTCTCGTCGAAATTCATGAACGGTTCACCCTGGCCCATGAACACCACGCTGGTAACACGCTCGCCAAAATCGCGAGCAACATGGAGAACCTGATCTACCATTTCCTGCGCGGTGAGCGAGCGGGTGAGGCCGGCCAGGCCGGTTGCACAGAAAGCGCATCCCATGGCGCACCCGGCCTGGGTGGAGATGCAGACGGCGAGCTTGTTCCGATTGGGCATGCCGACGGTCTCGACCGAGACCCCATCGGAAAACTGGAGCAGATACTTGCGGGAGCCGTCCTTGGAGACCTGCTTGATAAGCTCGGCGGGGACGCTGAAGGAGAAGGTCTCGTTCAACTTCTCGCGCAGGGTTGCGGGAAGGTTTGTCATCTCATCGAACGAACAAACGTTCTTCTCATGAAGCCACTCATAGAGCTGTTTAGCGCGAAACGCCGGTTGGCCCAACTCGGCCACGAGCTCCTTGAGCTCATCGAGCGAGAGCTGGCGGATATCACTGTTACGGTGTGTGCGGTCCATATACTGCCTTTCACAGGGGAAGATACGCGTATACCTATACAATAGGGTATCGCCGGGCGAATTCGTGGTGAGCGCGCGGCTATTTCGAGAAATGGACACCAGAAATGGGCTGGTGTGCGTGTATAGAAGGGATATCGCCGTGGAAACGAAGCAACGGAGCGATATGAAGATCGCGGTTCTGGCCGGAGGTATTTCGGACGAGCGCAACATATCCCTCGAATCTGGTAAAAATGCCCGTGCCGCCTTGGTGGCTGCGAGGTATGGGACGGTCGATCTGATCGATACGGCCGCGCCGGGCTTTCTGACGGACCTGGCTAACGGTTCGTACGATGTGGCCTTCCTCGCGCTGCATGGAAAGGGCGGCGAGGACGGAACGATGCAGGGCGCCCTCGAGCTCCTGGGTATCCCCTATACCGGCTCCGACTCCATCGCATCCGCATGCGCCGTGGATAAGGATCTTGCGAAGTTGCTGTATGCCCGCGCCGGCATCCCGGTTGCGGCCGGGGTGGCGTTGCTGCGTTCCGACTCCCCCGACATCGATGCCATCGTGGAGACCGTTGGTCGGCAGTCGTTCGTAAAGCCGGCCGTCAACGGCTCCAGCTACGGTGTCAAGCTCGTCAAGGACCCCTCCGAGCTGGCGGATGCCATCGCATTCTCCCATGAGTACGGCGATAAGATCCTGGTCGAAGAGCGCTTGGTGGGCACTGAGGTCACCGTGGGCGTGATCGGCGATGGCGAGACCCTGCGTGCCCTGCCCGTGGTCGAGATCCGTATGCCCAAGAGCGCTGATTTCTACGATCTTGACGTGAAGTACGTGGATCCCACGGACATCCATCGCATCCCCGCGGAGATTCCTCAGGACGTGTATGAGCAGGTGCAGGGGTACGCTTGCGCCGCCCACCGTGCCTTAGGCTGCTACGGCATCTCCCGCACTGACTTCATCGTCACCGACCGCGGTCCGGTTGCCTTGGAAACCAACACGATTCCGGGTATGACTTCAACGTCGCTGTTCCCCGATGAGATCCGCCATGCCGGCGCGACGTTTGAGGACGCCTGTGCCGAGTTGGTCGACCTTGCCCTGAAGCGAGCGGCTCGATGAGCAGCGTGGATGACACCGCGCTTCGCCGCATGGCGTCCGCGGTCATGCCGGGGACGCCCGATACGGTTGTCGAGCTCTACGCGTCGTTGATCGACATGGCAAAAACCCGATCCTTCGGTTTGATTGAAGACGACGTCGTGGTCCTCGATACCGAGACGACGGGATTGAACGTGCGCGAGAACGAGTTGATCGAGATCGCCGCCGCCCGCATGCGCAACCGTGAGATAGTCGAGCGGTTCGACACCTTCGTGCATCCGGGCCGACCGATTCCCCCCGAGATCTCCGAGCTCACAAGTATCACGAATGCGGACGTTGCGAACGCGCCCACGTCGGTCGAGGCGGTGCGGATGCTTGCGAATTTTGCCCAGGGCGCGCCCATCGTTGCCCACAACGCGGCTTTTGATCGCTCCTTTATAGAAGCGGTGGAGGGCGGCCGCGAGGTCACCGACATCTGGATAGATTCCCTGGCGCTCTCCCGCATCGCTTTGCCGCGTCTCTCATCGCACAAGCTTTCTACCATGGCCGACCTCTTCGAATGCGCATCGGTATCCCACCGTGCAAATGCGGACGTGGACGCGTTGTGCGGCGTGTGGCGCATTCTCCTATGCGGGTTGGCAGAGCTGCCGGCCGGTCTTATGCGCCGGCTTGCCGATATGCACCCCGATGTTCCGTGGTCGTATCGCCCCATTTTCAGCTTTTTGGCGGGCTCGCAGGGTGAGTCCATTTTCTCGCTTGCTGCCGCCCGAACGGAGATCCTGCAGGCAGACCGTACTCCCGAGCGCGTGGATGCCGACGAGCTTCCCGGGCTCAAGCTTCCGTCGCGTGACGAGCTGCACGCCTGCTACGAGCCGGGCGGCCTTGTGGACCGTATGTACCAGGGCTATGAGCCCCGTGCCGAGCAGGTCCAGATGTCGCTGGAGGTGCGCGATGCCCTGGCGACTTCCACGCATCGCGTGATCGAGGCGGGCACCGGTGTCGGCAAGTCCATTGCCTACCTGGTTCCGTTCGCTGAGGCCGCGAAGCGGAACAACATCACCGTGGGCGTGGCCACCAAATCGAATAATCTTGCCGACCAGCTCATGTACCACGAGCTGCCTCGTCTTGCCCGCGAAATGCCGGGCGGCCTGTCGTTCTGCGCCCTGAAGGGGTATGACCATTATCCGTGTCTGCGCAAGCTTGAACGTCTCGCCCGCGGCGGTGAGATCAAGACGACGAAAGACCCGGCTGATACCTTGACGGCCATAGCGGTCATCTATGCATTCGCGTGCCAGTCGCCGTCCGGCGACCTCGATGCCCTGGGCATTCGCTGGAAAAGTGTCAACCGGCCCGACCTCACGACCTCGTCGCGTGAATGCGCTCGCCGGTTGTGCCCGTTCTTCCCCGACAAGTGCCTGGTGCACGGCGCCCGCCGCCGCGCGGCCCGTGCGGACGTGGTGGTCACGAATCACTCGCTGCTGTTCCGCAACGTCGCCGCCGGCGGAAAGATCTTGCCGCCGATCCGTCACTGGGTTGTCGATGAGGCCCATTCGATGGAGCGCGAGGCGCGCCGCCAGTGGGCCGTGACGGTTTCGGCCGATGACGCCCGCAGCCTGTTCGAGCGTCTTGGCGGTGCCCGTTCGGGCGTCCTGGGCCAGCTGACGCATGACCTTGCCGCATCCGATGCCGCGACGCTGTTCATGGGGCTCACCGCAAAGGCGGCCTCGAGCACGCAGCGCGCATCGCTTGCCCTGGCTGGGATATTCGATGCCGTGCGCGATGTTGCGAAGAGTCGCCGCGGCGGGTACGACAACGAGAGCGTATGGATCGGTGCCGAGCTGCGCGAGACCGAAGCATGGGCGCGTTGCGTGGAGGCGGCACAGACGGCCCTCGATGCCCTGGACGAGGCTCAAAAGAACATGGCATCGCTCGTGGAGACCGTCGGTGCCGAGAAGCCCGAGATGATGGTCGATGCCGGGGACGGCGCACGCCGCCTCAAGGAGATACACGACGCACTCTCGCTGATCATCGCCGGCACCGATGAGCGGTATGTCTACTCGCTTAAGGTGGACCGGCGCCAACGCGCCGGCGGGGAGTCCCTGTGCGCGGAGCGCCTGGATATTGGCGAGGCCCTGGCCGAGCAATGGCTTCCCGAGGTGCACACGGCCATCTTTGCGTCCGCAACCATGACGGTGTCGGACAGCTTCGATCATTTCGATCATGCCGTCGGGCTCGATCGGCTCCCCCGCGGCAGCTCGCGCGAGATCCATCTTGATTCGAGCTACGACTTCGATCGCAACATGTCGGTTATCGTGGCGGGGGACGTCCCCGACCCACGCAACCGCGATGCGTACCTGGATACGCTCGAGCGGCTCCTGGTCGACGTGCATCTGGCGATGGGAGGCTCCACGCTCACCCTCTTTACCAATCGACGCGATATGGAGGAGCTCTACGACCGGGTTCGTCCTGCGCTGGAACGCTCGGGTCTGAGGCTGGATTGCCAGTCGCGCGGCGCATCGGTCAAGACCCTGCGCGACCGGTTTATCTCGGACGAATCCTCGTCCCTGTTTGCACTCAAGGCGTTTTGGGAGGGATTCGATGCGGCAGGGGCCACGCTGCGTTGCGTGGTGATACCCAAGCTGCCGTTCTCGAGCCCCAACGAGCCGCTTTCGTGCGAGCGCGCGGCGCGCGAGGACCGCGCCTGGGCCCGCTACTCGCTGCCCGAGGCCGTTTTGGAAGTGAAGCAGGCCGCCGGCCGCCTTATTCGCACATCGACCGATGCTGGCGTGCTGGTCATGGCGGACTCGCGTTTGGTGAGCAAGGGATATGGGAAGAAGTTCCTCAACTCGCTGCCCACAACGTACCAGCGGCTTGAATGCTCACAGGTGGGCAAGTACCTATCAATTTGGCGCTCGTCGCACGAATAGGCGCCTACATGCGCAGGCCGGCTGCATATGAAAGCAGCTGCCTGTGCATTTCCTTTGGCTCGACGAGCCGTATGGTCCCGCCGCTGGCGAGGATGCGGTCGAAGAGCCACTCGGGTGACACGCAGGCGGTGCATGCCAGCACGGAGCCGTCGTCTTGAACGCCGCACCGCCCGTCCCCAAATGGATTGCGTTCGGCTCTCATGGCCCAGTCGCACGATTCGAACGTTGCCGCGTCGGCGAAGCGCAGCAAGACGGCCTCGCCCGTTCGGCCGATGCTGCCGTGCGGCGTATCGCGCTCGAACCGATGCACGCAGACGGAGTCATCAGTTGCCATGACGCGCGATATGCGGTCGAGACGATACCTGCGCTGCTCGTCGCGCTCCACATCCCAGGCGACGAGGAATGCCGCATCGTTATCGACATCGAAGTATCCCGGATCGACCAGCCGCTCCCGCGCCATCCGGTCGTGTTGGGAGCGATAGGTGATCAGCAGGCGCACGCCATCGGCAAGGGCCTCGGCTATCTGCTGGTAGAATCCGCCGAATAGCGGATCTCCGCAGCCAGATTCGGGCGCTTCGATCTGCGTATCCCCCAGGGGTGCCATGGCCTTTTCGAACCGTTCGATAACTCCGCGGTCCAGCTGGTATCTGCGGATGACCTGCTCGGCCGCGACGTACTCATCGTGCGTCAGACGTATACCGGCCACCTCGCCGGCGGCCCCCTGCAGGGTTATCATGCCGTCCTCGAGCGCAACGCATACCCGGCTACCCGATTGCGAGTCGGACAGCTGGGCAAGCGTGTCGACGACGCTTTCCACCTGGCTGGCGTCCAGCGCCAGGTCCGCTTGCGCCTGTGCGAGGGAAATGGCGTGCCCCTTTGCGCTCGTGAGGGCGGCAAGTAGATCGAGACCTGCGTCTACCAGCATGTTCTTGGTCAGTGGACGGCTCATGTCTACAGCTCTCCTTCATCTGCGCAGGTCTGATCGATCAGCTCGTTCCAGGCATCGATAAGCTCTTCGGGTCCAATGGGCCGCATCCCGCGACTCGCGTGCTGCAGGGCGTAAGCCGCTGCCGCCCGCACGTCGCGCGCTCCGACGGTCCATATGGAGGAGCCGTCCCCCAGTCCGCTTTCGCGTACCTCGCCCCGACCGCAGGTGATAAGGTCGCGCTCCTGCTGTGCCATCGCCTCGTCAAACCGGAATGAGACATCGATCGGCTCGGCCGGGGAAAAATCGAAGGGGAGGAACTGGTGGTTTCCCACATCAAAGGTGCCGGGGATCTCGTACGTTGCCTCGGACCGGGGGCTTTTCCGTGCCGCGAGGACTCGATCGGTGCGAAACATGCGCAATCCTCCCGCGCCGCGGTCGTGTCCTACGAAGTACGAGTGCGTCGTCCTGGACAGCGTTCCGTAGACCTCGACATCGTGCCAGGATTCCTTGCCCGCGGCGTCCCGATAATTGAAATGGGCGCATCGGCGATTGGAGAAGGAGTTGTTGATCGTCTGAAGATGCTTGTTCCATACGTTGCGATGCTGGTGGGCCGGCGCCTCTTGTGCCCGCCGCGCCCCCGTCCCGCCGCCAGCCACATCCTGCAGCTTGAGATACGCGCGCTGAAGCGGCCAGCGATCGAGGTTCGATGCGTGCAGCTCGAAGGTCTCGTCGATGGCGGACAGGATGACATCCGCATCGTCGGGAGTGAGTGCAGCGCCGTCCGCACAGGTTCTGACGCGGTCGAGCTCCCAGAGGCTTTCCTCGCGCTGCGAGGCGCCCTCGGGGCTGGCCTCCCGGATGATGATGCCGTGCTGCGCCAACGCGTCTCGATCGCGGTTGAACAGACGAACGTCCGATTCGTATTTCGACGACCCGTATCCCAGGTCCGCATCGCGAACGATTCTGCCGGTGCTGATGGGGGCTGTGGCGGAGTTGAAAAGGAAGAACAGGTTGAGCAGGCGCAGGGCGGTCGCGTCCGTGCGCTTGCCCGTGTCTGCTTCCTCGAACAGATCTTGGGCCTCGCCGTCTTGTGCCATGCTTCCTCCTTGTACATGTGTTGAGGATTTCATTGTAGGGCAACGTCCGAATCGGCGGGCGAACGCAGTGAACAGGTAGTTTCCTAAGGGTTTGTGACAGAGCTGCAGGTACGGTTCGTAAAGGGTATACTTTGCTCCATATACAGGTGCATTATGCCGATACTGCGCTTGCATGTAAGTCGATATTGGATGTGGAGCCCTCATGGCGAATACCAACAAATACTTGAGTCACCTCTTGCAGGACACGGGGATCACCCCCGCATGCAGCGAGGAGGAGCGTGCCGCGGCGAACGACATCGCCGATATCTTCACTGCTCACGGCTTTAAGCCCGAGATTCAGGAGTTTGCATCGAGCGGAAGCAAAAAGGTCGTATACGCCGGCCTCGGTCTAGCCTCTTTTGTCGGTGCCTTCCTTATGGGCATGGGCGGCGCGCCCGGTCTCATCGGCGTCGTGCTGGGCGTTGCCTCCGCCGTCCTGCTGCTGCTCGAGCGTCACGGGCACCGCGTGCTTTCCCAGCTCGGCCGCGGCGGCCTGAGCCAGAACGTCGTCGCGTACCATCAGGCTTCCGGTCCGCTTGCCTCTCCGCGCAACCGCCCCGTCGTCGTGGTCGCGCATTACGACTCCCCGCGTTGCGACCTGCTGTCGCGCGAGCCCTTTGCGGCCTATCGCCCCATGGTCATCAAGTTCATGCCCCATGCTATGGTCATGTCCGCCGTGTGCGGCGTCGTCCACATGCTGCCGTTCCCCTCGGCCGTTCAGGCGGTGCTGTGGGTTGGCGCCCTGCTGGCCAGCCTGCTCCCGCTCGCCTATGCGGTGTCGGTTATCGCCAACCGCTTCTTCCTCCCCTACACCACGGGTTCCGTATGCAACAAATCCTCCGTCGCCGCCATGCTCGGCGTCATGGATTCCGTCGCCCCGTATCAGCATGGTGAGGAGTTCCCGCAAGATCAGCCTGCGGACGAATACTTTGCCGAGCAGCGGCGCATCGTCGAGGAGGCCATCGCCGCCGCCGAGGCGGATGCAGCCGCCGCCGAGGCCGCCGCTATGACCTATCCGCACGAGGCCGAGGCCGCAGCCGCCTCCGCGCTCGATGCATCCGAGGGCGACCAGGATGCCGCGGCATCGCCGGCTGAGCCTCCGGTGCATGTGCAGCCGCAGGCGGGCGTCACCACTGCCTTCGAGGCGATCGACGGTACCGGCCAGATCGGCCAGTCCACCGTTGCGACTCTTTCCGATGACCCGGCACTTGACGTGGTCGAGGGGCATTCCGTCGAAAGCGACCCTGCGGATGGCGCCGGGGACCTGCCCGCCATCGATGTCCCCTGCGAGCAGGCGGGTGTCGAGGACCGGGTTGCACCCACCGATTCTGCCGAGGCTGCCGAGCCCTCGATCGTGACGCTCGGCGAGGAGCCGAGCGGCTCCGATCCGCTGTTCGTAGAGGATATGCCGGAGGAGCCCACGGCGGTCGAGGCGGATTCCGCTGTCGAGGATGAACCCGCGACGGTCCCTTCCGAGCCTGTTGCGGAGCCCGTCCCCGACAAGCCGTATGCAATCAATTGCGCAGGGAATATCCGCTTCGGCGAGAAGGCCATCCGTTCCCTGGGCATGCTGCCCGCCACCTGCGTTATCGAGTACGAAATTCATGCCGATGACCAGCCGGGTAACGGCGTGCCAACCCAGGGTGGCAATGTGCAGCACCAGGCATATGTGAGGCCCGTCGCCGCCTCGGCTTCCGTTGTCTCCCCGGCCGTGGCGCCCATCGCATCGCCCAAGCCCCCCGTGGCTGTTTCCCAGCCCGCCCCCATCGCTGCAGATGATGCGGACGATCGCATCCATGACGCGGTCTCCGATGAGTCCTCCGCCTCCTCCGATGCAACGATGGTGTTTGAGGCGCAGGATCAGGTTCAGGTTTCGGACGCCATCGACCAGGCCGATCAGCCTGAGTCCCAGCCCGATCTCGCCCCCGCCCCACAGGACGGGTTCGAGCCCCAGCCCACGTCCGTTCAGCCTCAGTACGCCCCCGTTGCTCCCGCATTCAACGGCGACGACGGCTCCGTTCATGAGGTGGAGCCCGTCCGCCCCTCCCTTCGCGAGCTGCTGGGCGCGGAGCCTATCGATGAATTCGAAGTGATCGAACCGCCGCTTGCGGAATCTTCCGTGGAAGATGACGCCACTGCGGCTTCTGCCGCACAGGCCGACCCCGAGTCCGAGGTGCACTCGCCTGCCGACCTCGATGCCCCCGTCGATGCCGGCGAGGCCGTTTCGGATGCCGACCGCGAGGCCATGCCCTCCGATTCCGCCGACTCTACGGACGACTCCGAGGGTGAGACCCTCGATCCCTCTGCGACGGTCGCTGTCGAGGCACTGGGCAACGAGGGCTCTGCTGGCACCACGCAGCTTTTCTCGTCCGATGAAATGACGGACGCAACGGTCGAGCGCACCGCGGTGCGTATCGAGACCGAAAAGCGGTCCGACAAGACCCAGCAGCAGGCACCCTCTTCGATGGAGGGCGCACCTGCGGCTTCCGAGTCCCCTGCTGCTCGCCCGGTCGAGACGGTCGATTCCCTTATGGCCCAGATCTCCCGCCCCGCACCGGCTCCGGTCCCGGCGCCCGCGCCGAAGCGTCGTATCGATGTGCCCAGCACGGCCGATGCGCCTACCCCGCATACGCCGGTCACTGCCAACCGCGCATCGCTATTCGACCTTCCGGATCCCTCGGCCCAGCCGTTGGACCCGTTTGCATCCGACGACCAGCCTCTACCGGCATCGCCCCGCCCCGCCGCCAGCGGCTTTTCGGTAGTCGACGCACCCGCACCGGTTGCGCCGCCCGAGCGCTTCGAGACGATCACGGCCCCCGCCCCCGTCGAGGAGCGTCCCCGCAGGGGATTGGGCAAGCTGTTCGGCCGAAAGAAGAAGCGCGATGACAGCATGAGCGATTGGCTGGGAGTCGACGACGACTTCGATGCCGAGAGCATGGGCAGCGACATCGGTTCCTGGGATAACTTCGAGGATGATGGATGGAAGGGCGGAGCTGCCGGTGGCACGGAGCTTGCCGAGGCCGATCTTCGTGAGGCCGTCGCCTCGATGGGCGATGACGAGCTTCTCGGCCATGACATCTGGTTCGTGGCCACGGGCGCATCGGAGAACGGTAACGCCGGCATTCAGTCGTTCCTGGATGCCCACCGCGACAAGCTTCGCGGCGTGTTCCTGATCAACCTCGAGTCCGTGGGTGCCGGTTCCCTGGCGTATCTCACCACCGAGGGCGAGGAGCGCGTGCTGCGCGGCGATCGTCGCATCTCCGGCCTCGTCTCGCGGGTGTCCTCCGATTTCCATCATGAGTTCACGCCGATCGATATGCCGTACGTCACGACCGACGCCCATGCGGCCATGGGCATGAGCCTGAGGTCCCTGACGGTTGCCGGTATCGATGGAACGGGCTTCGCCCTGTCCCACACCGAGGAAGACCAGCCCTACAACGTCGAGCCCGAGAACGTGGCCCTCGTCTCCGATGTTGTGACCGAGGTCATCCGCCGTTCCTAGCGATATGGATAAACAGAAGGAGCGCCGACCGTATGGCCGGCGCTCCTTCTTTGCAACAGGGCTGCTGGACGGCTATCCGAAGGTCTTGGAGAGGTAATCGATGATATCCCCGGATTCATACAGGGGTTCTCCATCGATAAACAGGCATGGAACCTGCGTCTTTCCGCCGATCGACAGGAGCTCATCGCGGGCGTCGGCGTCGGTCGATACATCGCGCAACGGAAGATCGATCCTATGTTCATCCATGTAATTCAGCACTTTTTTGCAGAATGGGCACGTCGGCTTGTAGAAAAGCGTGTAATTTCGCATGTCCTATCCTTCCTTGCGTTCTTTACGCTTGATTTGTCTGTACCCGTTCGGGCGAAAAAAAGACAAAACTGGTAGCATACAAGAAGTTGGCATGAACAGGAGGAATCGTGGGATCGTTCATCAGGGAGCACTGGCTTGTGTATCTTGTCGGCGCGGCGCTCGCCGTGGTGCTGGGTCTCGGGGCCTCGTATGTGCTTGGAGTCAAGTGGTCGACACCGGAGGACGTCCGCGCCCAGCGCATAGAGCAGGAGCAGGCCCGCGACCAGGAGATGGACGATCTGGCGCAGCTCGGTGAAGATCGATAGCCATCTTCTTATGGACTTTCCGATTCCGTCCAAATCACAATCGTTCTCATTCTGCCTCCTTCCTTTCCGCTGCAAGTGACGGTTGAGCAGACACCGTCCGCCTCGCGTATCAGCCCCCGCCAATCACGTGCCCTCGCGCTCGATTCATCGCACAAAGCGCCGAGCCACGCCTGCAGCCCCCTGTCATCCGTGAAATCAAAGCGCCTTATATCCCCGAACGACATATCGACTTGCATGGAGCAGAGTGCGGAAAACGAGCGGGTCCCCTGTGCATCGATGATCTCGAGCGAGCTCAGTCGGTCGAAGTGGTCCTGATGCCAGCAGCCCGATAATGGACTGAACATCAGGTTGCTCGATCCCAGTCGATGTCCGTAGATGAGGAGATGTTTCCCGTCGGGGGACGACTCGCGGTCTAGATACAGGCTGCCGAGGATACTTTTCTTTCGCGATGGGGTATGCGTGAGGTAAAACCCATCGGGATCGCTCGGCCGTTGGATCATGACCGGGTAGTCGATGCGCGTTCCGTCCACCTTGAGCCTGAAAGCGATGCCATCTGAGTCTTTCGTTTTCAACCTCCTCACTTCAGCCGAACCATGCGGCTTGCGCGCTTTGGGCGTGCGTGCCCGCATCGATGAGAGGTCGTATGCCGCCGTGTCCGATGCGATGCATCCAATAAGAGCCATTGACAGCGCCATGGACGCCGTGAGCATCAACAGCGCCCCGAAGCGGATGACATGCATGGTTCGTTTGAAAATGTATTTCGTCATGTCCCTCCGCATCGGGGCCGCAGATTATCGATGGCGTCTTTTCGGCTTGGAGATGGTGTAGATGATTCCCGCGGATAGACAGCAGAGAATGGCGGCTCCAACAATTCCGCCCGTCCCAGTCTGGTCGAGCGGTGCGGGAGCGGGCGTGACGGGGTTTGCCTTGCAGCGCTGCTGGACCCAGTCGCTGTCATGGGCCTCCAATCCCTCTCCTCCACCATTGCGGTACGCATCTATGCGCGCCCCGTTCTTCAGGTCGTTGTCGGGGGTGTAAGCACCGGCTGTGCGCATGTGTAGCTTCGCCGGCTGCAGTCCCTTTCGGTCGGTCGAAGGTATGTTGTCGTGCGGGTCCTTGATTCCATCGCGGTCCCATGCTCCCTTCCGGGTCGTAAAGCCCCGCTCGACCCGACCGAACTCAAATCGAACGCCCGTAACGTACTCTCCTTCCGGCAGCTCGAGGTCCTTGACTGCGAATGTGCGGGCCGCATCAGAGGGAACGTCCTTTTTCAGCAACTTCCATCCGCAGTAGTCGACGGCCCTCCCATCCTTTCCAAGGACCTCTTGTGTCAAGGGGTCCGCGAGCCACGGGTTTACATGCCCATCGTCAAGGGTCGCGTTCGCCTGCTCCCCGCCATCCGTTTCCGGTGCGGTGCGATTGGTTCGATACCATACGTTCAGCAGGCCGTTATGATCTCCTCGTACGATAGGGGTCGTGATCGCGTCGAGCTGTGCCGTCCCGTCCGCAACACACTCAAGCTCATCGGTGACCGTGAACTCATCGCACCAGGTCGAGCTGGTCGATCTGAAGTCGACGGTGTACGCATATTCAGGTCCCTCATGCCCCGGTTTGTCACCATTGTCTTCATCGTCCGCACGGTAGTCGGCATTCAACGGGTTTGCGATCTCCTGGCGCTTGTCGATTTGTCCGGTGATGGAGATAGGCGCGTTGTACATGGCGACTGCCTGCACCTCGGCGGTCGGCTCAACGGTAAAATCGACATCCTGTATCTTCTCGTGCCCCTGAGGCGTCATTTCCTCGATGAGCGTGTACTTTCCCGGTTCGAGTTTCTCTATCCGATGCGGTGCGCCCTCGGATACCCATGCATCGATGAGGTTCCCCTTTGAGTCGCGGATGCTCAGCGAGGCTCCGGGAAGTTCTTCCTCCGTGGCAACCTCCCTCTTCGAGATATCGATCTTCGTAAAATCGTTCTCAACATCTATGCGTTTTTCGGCCTCGCCATCGATGAGCCCGTCTTTCCCCACGTGGCAAACGTGGACGGTCGAATCGGCTATATATCCATTCGGGGCATCGTTTTCCCTGAAGGCCACGTAACCTGGTTTGAGATGGTCGATTTCAATGAGTCCCTTCTCATCCGTCTTCGCGATTTCCTGAATCCAGTCATCATCGCGGTGCATGGACGGTTCCGGTTCGGATTCCTCAAATACCGCGAATCCAAACTCGGCTCCCTCGAGGGGTTTACCGCTTCCCGCCTCCATCTTGTGAACGATGAGCCTATTCGGACGGTTTTCGATTTCAATCGGCTGATCCACATGGGCGCGGGGGTTGTCGTAGGAAATCTCGAACTCATGCGGCGTCGTATCGAGAACGTGTCCCTCGGGCGCCCGGCACTCCACAAAGGCATACCGCGCCTTCCCCTTTCCGAGCGGCAGGCCGTCGATCTCGGCGTAACCGTGCTTATCCGTTGCCACGGTGTCTATGAAAGATCCCTCGACCGCCTGTACGGTTCCATCAGGGGCAACGATGTCCTCGAGTGCCTTTATCGCGAAGAACGCCTTTTCCATGTCTCCGTGTCCATCGGGACATGTTTTCTGAATGGCCGCCGAGCCGGTCTGTTTGTCGTTTGCAAAGCTCGCAACGCTCACGGGGCTTCCGTTTCCGGATAGCTTCACCCTGACGAGCTCGCCGTTAAGCAGGTACGGCGGTTTGGTGGCAACCTCCTTGATGAAATACGTTCCGGGGATAAGCGTTTGGGGAAGGGTGACCGCTCCCGTCTCATCCGTGGTGAAGCGGTCGAGTTCAACATGATTGGGATACCAGCAGTCTTGCTTGATGGGACGTTTATGCTCATCGAGGAGCTGGAAGGAGAAGCCCGCCAGTGGCACGCGCGCACCGCTCTCCGCGTCGGTTTTCACGATCTGCAGTCGGGCCGTGGGCGTGGCGTTTTCGATAATGTACTTAAGGCGCAGCCCATCGACCTGCTGATCGGGCGATATCACGAAGTCGTCCATGCGTTGGTAGCCTTCGGGGACCGTCTCGGCAACCTCGCGAACGGTGTATCCCTTGCGGTCATAGGGGATCGATCCGTGTACGCCCTCCGGACGACTGCCGGCACCGTGCCAGTCGCCCTCGTTGGTTTTTGCAAAACCGTACACATCGGTCGTGAGCGTCGTGACCACCTTGCCCGTGGTGTTGCTCACGATTTCAAATCTGACGCCCGCCGCAGGAAGCTGGACCCCGCCGTCCTCGTCCGAAGGGTCGTTTTTGAACTTTGATAATTCGATATCGAAGGCCTTCACATGCTCTTTGAGGGGTTCGGATGGTTTCAACTCGATGGCGCCGTCGGCATGTCCGCTTCCATCGGCCTTATATGTATGCGTGGCCGTATCCGGGAGATAACCTTCCGGGGCGCGCGTTTCGGTGACCCGAACCTCGCCGAGTGCAAGATCGAAGAACTCGAGAACGCCGTGCGCGTTGCTGGTCGCCTCGTGTTGTATTCCACTTGAGTCTACGGCCGTGTAGACCGCTCCTTGAAGGGAGGCGCCGGGTTGCGCCGCGCCGCCCGTCGCGCTGTCGGCCTTCTTGAGTGTCAGATCGAACGTGGCCGGCTCGTCATCGAGTTGAATGGCGCCCATATGCTGCTGGGTTCTGAACGCAACGGGCTCTTTGCTGAGTTTGAATCCCTTCGGGGCCTTCGTCTCGATCGCGATATAGCTTTTATTGAGCTTTAGCCTGGTGTGGGCCTTGCCGCCGGCATCCGTTGCGATCGTTGCAACCTGTTTGCCGCCATCGGCCTCCTTTATCGAGTATTCCGCCCCCTCGAGCGAGTAGTTCGGGTTGACGGAGGTCACGAAATCCTCCGTCGAGGCTTTCTGGAAATGGACATCGATGGTGGGCTCCCAGCGTTTGGCAAACACTCGCTGCCGCGGATAACCGGGGACCATCACGCCGTTGTAGGGTTTCGCCTGCTGCGTGTGGGCTAAAACGAAATAGCCCCCGTCGACGCGCTCCTTCGCCGTGAACTTATATCGTCCTGCGGCGGGCCATACGTAGTTGTTGTGATCGGCCAGGTGAAGATGGTCCGACTCGAAGCAAAATGCATCGAGCGTGGTTCCATCTATAGTCATCTTCTGGCCGCCGCGGTACAGCTCCCCTTTCTTCGGTGCGGTGATGGTGCATTCACCTGTGATCTCCTCTCCGTCCTTTTTCACGTAGGACGGCCAGTCGGAAAACGGCTGCGCATGTACCGCGAACGGCGCCATGACGGAGTCGAAAGCAAGGGCGCATGTGAGCAGGAGGATCGTGCTGCGCTCGGCTGCCGTGCGCAAGCGGTGCGTCGCCCTGCAAGGGGTCAACACCCTCCGCGCTCTCCTGCGCAAGCGTCCCATCGCCTGTGCAAATATTGATGGACCCATGTCCCGCACTCCTTTCTGCCGTCCTCGCGGAACGTGCGATGAGAGCTCATCGCCGACTGACCGGAACCAGAGCATAAGAGGCTGTTCTTTACGGGGATCTGAAGAAGCCTGACGAGGCTCGTTCAGTGGGCGGACATAAATCTACGCAGGCCGCTCTACGGAACACATGGCAGGTCGGGAGCTCGTTGTCTTGGGGCCTCATCTGGGAAAGCGCGGCGCCGTTCTGAAGAACGGCGCAAATTCACAAGAATGACGCCGTATCGCCGTTCGATGGGCTATAATCAAGTCTGCGCGGGCATCGCCAAGTGGTAAGGCATCAGCTTCCCAAGCTGACACTCGCGGGTTCGAGTCCCGTTGCCCGCTCCAGCGCACAAGGGAGCCGCGGCCGTAATGGGCTGCGGCTTTTTTCTTGGAGTTTAAATCATGAAAAGGTATGGGCGGCGTTATGAGAACGCGCTTCAGCATATCCAAACGGTCACTTCTCGCCGTACAATAGAACAGGTTAAAACGTGCGCACGGTGCTCACCGCGCCCGCGCTCCTAGGCACGAACGGAAGGGAACGCCATGATCGACCGCTATACCCGCCCGGAGATGGGTCACATCTTCTCGCTGGAGAACAAGTACGCCATTTGGCAGGAGATCGAGGTTCTGGCATGCGAGGCTCAGGCTGAGCTGGGCAAGTGCGGCATCACCAAGGAAGAGGCCCAGTGGATTCGCGACCACGCTAAGTTCAACAAGGAAGAGGTCGACGCCATCGAGGCCGTGACCAATCACGACGTCATCGCCTTCCTCACCAATATGGGCGAGTACATCGACGCCGACGTTCCAGAGGGCGAGCCCAAACCGTCCCGTTGGGTGCACTATGGCATGACCAGCTCCGACCTGGGCGATACCGCCCTGTGCTACCAGCTTGTCCAGGCCACCGACATCATCATCGAGGACGTCAAGAAGCTCGGCGAGATCTGCAAGCGCCGCGCCTTCGAGGAGCGCAACACTCTCTGCGTCGGCCGCACCCACGGCATCCATGCCGAGCCGATGACCTTTGGCATGAAGTTCGGCAGCTGGGCCTGGGAGCTCAAGCGCGACCTCGACCGTCTTGAGGATGCCCGCAAGAACGTGTCCTTCGGCGCGATCTCCGGCGCGGTGGGCACGTACTCCTCCATCGATCCGTTTGTCGAGGAGTATGTGTGCGAGCACCTGGGTCTGGTCCACGATCCGCTGTCTACGCAGGTTATCTCCCGCGATCACCATGCCTACCTGGCCGGCGTGCTGGCAACCACCGCTGCCACCTGCGACCGCATCGCCACCGAGATTCGCAACCTCCAGAAGACCGACACTCTTGAGGCCGAAGAGCCGTTCAAGAAGGGGCAGAAGGGCAGCTCCGCTATGCCCCACAAGCGCAACCCCATCACCCTGGAGAAGGTCTGCGGTCTGTCCCGTTGCGTGAAAGCCAACGCCCAGGTCGCCTTCGATAACGTTGCCCTGTGGCACGAGCGTGACATCTCGCACTCCTCTGCCGAGCGCGTGGCCCAGGCCGATAGCTTCATTGCGCTCGACCATATGCTCAACTGCCTGATTCGCATTGTCGACGGCTTGATTCTGTATCCGGCCCGCATGAAGGCCAACCTGGACATGACGCGCGGCCTGATCTTCTCCTCCAAGGTCCTGCTTGCCCTGGTCGATACGGGCATCACCCGCGAGGAGGCCTACAAGATCGTTCAGCGCAACTCCATGGCGGTTTGGGACGATGTTCATGCCGCCGTTGACGGGCCCACGCTGCGCGAGCGTCTCGAGGCCGACCCGGATTGCACCGTGTCCGAAGAGAAGCTCGATGAGATCTTCGATCCGTGGGACTTCCTGACCCGTATCGATACCGTGTTCGATCGTCTGGAAGAGCTGACGTTTTAGTCGCGCCGTTCTATCCGGTCGTATCACCTGATTGTTTTGCGGCCTCGCGTCCCTAGGGATGCGAGGCCGTTTTGCTTCCGCGCGCGGGCGGCGAAAAGAAGCGGAAGCGATTCGCGATTTCATCGGAATGCTTAGCTGGAGCCGCAGAGGCGATGTAATTGCGTGTGTATTTGAGACGGGCTGCAGCGTTTTTTGAGTCTCAGTGACAAAAGTGAACGGTTATGAGTGCTCTGCCCGAGGGAAGGAGCGGGTCCGGGGCCTTTGGGAGCAAGAAAAACGCGCCGTTTGGACGCAGGCTATCGATAAAGCAATCGGTTGTTATCGCGTTTCGTTTAATGTGCCGCCTTTTGGGCTCAAGTTTCGACGCTAGATTACTCACAACCGTTATGTTTTGTCACGGGGACGCGAAAAACGCGAGCGAGTGGCGCTATCGAGAGGCGAATTGGGGATGCTGTGGCAATTCTGCCATGAAAAAAGCCCTCTGGGACGAAAGTCCCAGAGGGCTTTTTTGTTTCAGATGGCGGAGGAGGAGGGATTCGAACCCTCGTACGCGAGAACGTCGCGTAAACGGTTTTCGAGACCGCCGCATTCAACCACTCTGCCACTCCTCCGTTAGGAATGAACAAGGCGCACTGCCTGAAAAGGAAGTACGCCCCGAGAGATTACTGGCGGAGAGTCGGGGATTTGAACCCCGGAGACGCTTTTGGCGCCTACACGATTTCCAATCGTGCTCCTTCGGCCGCTCGGACAACTCTCCGTGAAATGCATAGGTAACTATACCGTAATTCCGCCCCGGCGCAATCCTAAATATTAGATTCATTGGAAAATGTCGCTCTTTTTCCCTTGGTATGTTCGCTAAGATAGGCGCGAGTTGTTCCGGATTGGTCGATTGTTTTAACGGAGGGGGCCTGTGATGAACCCAGTTGTTCTGACGGCGGGGACCGCGGCCGTATCGACCGCGGTGGCGGCAAGCAGGCAGGTCACAGTGCCTCTGAGCTTTGAGTTGCTTGCTGTGGTCGTTTCCGCGGCAATGGGCGCCCTTACGGCTCGTGAGCATAAATTGGACCTTATAGGAGCCGTTGGACTTGCGGTCATCACTTCGCTCGGCGGCGGCCTCATCCGCGATGTGATCCTCCAAGTCGGAAATGTGTATATTTTGCAGCAGCCGCTGGCATTGCCGGTTGCGATCGCGTCCGCTGCCGCCGTGTTCGTCTGTCCAGCTGTGGTCGCCAAACCGGACCGGCTCGTTGCCATCCTGGATATATTCGCGGTTGGGCTATTTGCGGTCATGGGAGCCGACAAATCTATGGCATACGGATTCGATCCTATCGTCTGTGTCATGATGGGCTTTTTCACGGCGGTCGGCGGCGGCATGCTGCGCGACATCTGCCTGGCAAAGGTCCCTTACATTTTTCAGCGGAGCAACCTGTACGCCATGGCTGCCATCGCGGGCTCGGCAGCGTACGTGGCACTCGTGGAGTGGCTTGATGTGTGGAACATCGCGGCCCTGGTTGCGAGCGTGGCGCTGACCATGCTGCTGCGCTGGGCCTCCCTGCATTTTGGAATCATGAGCCCCACGGAAGTTGATTTGAGGCACGTTGTCCGCGTGGTGCGACCCATCAAGCGCGTGGGTATGAGGACCATGAAGACGGTGTCGCGAGTCCGCGGGCGGGTTCGCAGAAAATAAACGCTTTATTTGGGTAAACAAATACGAAAGCTCCGCTTAGGCTTCGATTAAAGCGCGCTTAAATTGCGCTCGCGTGTGCTGTCGCAGCTGCCGGAGGCTATACACTTCTGTTTGTCGAATGAGGGGGTTGCGGTGCGCGAGGGGCCACAGGTCGCAACGACTGAGCTGGAATTTACCGAGGATCTGCAACGGGCGATAGATTTTGCGTTCGATCAAGCACGCTCGGGGATGGAATCCGACGGCGGCATCTCGCCGTTTATGGTTGCCTGCTCCAACGGGGACTATGTGGTGAGCGAGCATGCCGCGACCTCGACCGATGCGGTGTACGATTCGGCAACAAGAAAACTCGCCGAGCTCGAGCCCGAATCGTACGCCCTCGCATACGATGGCTTTGTGGAAACGGATCAGCGCTCACGTGATGCGGTGTTGGTCGAGGCTGCGAATCGCGGGGATGACTCCGCGTATCTGTTCGCACTTCCCTACACCCGTTCGGGCGCTTCAATCCAATTCGATGATTCGTATGTGTTTGTTGGGCCGACAAGCCAGCTCTATCCTGCCGACCCCTTTGCGCGGAAGGCTTTTCCGTTCTTCAGGGAGCATCGGGTGGATCGAGGGGACGAGTCGGCGTATATCGAAGTCGAAGACGCCGACGCGTAGCGCGGCGGTTGCAACGAGGAGGACCGATGCTGTCCCATGAACTAGGCTTTACGTCATCGTGGAAAATGCTTACGCGCGACAAGGGCTGGATCAAGCCGATCTTGATCTTGACCCTGGTTGGTTGGATTCCGATTGTCGGCCAGATCGCGCTGCTGGGCTATGCGTTCGAGTGGGCGCGCCTCACCGCCTGGGGCGTCGATGCGGCACCCAAGCAGCATGGTGTCGATTACGGCAAGATCTTCGCCACGGGCGGCCGTACGTTTTTGGTGAACCTGCTGATGGGCCTCGTGCTCGCCATGGCTTTGCAGCTGCTGCTCCCGGGATCGGCGATGCTGTTCATGACGCCGCTGTGGGGTACGGCTCTCGATGGCGCGCTGGCGATGACGGGTGTCTCGTTCATGGCGATTCTGGCAATCCTTGTGGCCGCCTTCGGGGCGACGTTCATCCACGCCGCATGCATGCGGTCGACTCTCTACGATACGTTTTCCGCTGGCTGGCGCATCGACCGCCTGTTCCAGATGGTTTCGCGCGACTTCGGCGGTTTCATGAGGGTCTTCCTCGTATCGCTGATAGGCTCGCTCATCACGTTCGCCTACACGCTCGTCGTGAGCTTCCTGGGCGCGCTCGTGTTCGCCGCCGGGCTGATGGGATTCATGGTTACCGCGGGTCCGGGCCAGGATATGGGGGCCAATGCCATGACGAATCTGCTGCAGCTGGGTGCGGGCCCGTTGCTGGTGATCGTGGTGCTTGGGGTTGCCCTGGTGTTCATCGGGGCGGTTATCGCAACCGCCATGCAGCTGGTGAGCATCAACGCGGTGGGCCAGTGGTTCTGCCGCTTCGATGTGAATCGCTGGGGCGTGTCGAGCGATGAGCTGCCCGCGGACGTCCCGCACAAGCAGGCGTGCTGGATCGGCGCCTCCCCCGCAGATCCGGGTTCCGCGGCTGGTGCACAAGTCGGCGACGCCGTGCCCCATGAGGGAGGTTCCGCGGAGCCGGCTGCGAATCGCCGAGCGGCCGACGACGGCTCGTGTGGTACTGGTGGACTCGCGGACGAGCCTTCGCGAGCGTCCGATGTGGGGTCGGAAGCCGCTGCCGCAGCGGTCCCGGTGTCCGCCCCGGAGCGTATCGACGGCGCGATCCCGCTTGGCCCGGTTGACGAAGGGGGATCCTCCGGGGACGAAGACGCCGGTTTGTCGCTACCGCCGGCGGATGATGAGGAACGGTAAATAGCGCGACGCCGCCCCGCAATATGAATGTTTGAGGACATTTTTATTGCGGGGCTTTCTCTACCTAGACCAAACGGCGGCCCAATGGGTCTGTGAGCAGCTCGCACGCGGTAACGATAGATTCGCGAGACTTCGGCGACAGGTTTTTGAACGGTTGATTCGAAAACTTGTCGGGGTGACATGCGAGAGTACGGGTATGGCGAATCACGCATTAGGGTTGTGTGGAGCATATGGGCGTGCGCGGAAGGCTTTGAAACGCTATGCGACTCGGCTATAGTTAACAAGCTATTCCTGCTTCGGGCGCACCTTCACGACCCGGAGCCGCATGTCCAGAGGAGGTGACCACATGAAGGCTTATGAACTGCTGTATTTTGTTGACCCCAACCTCGATCCCGAGAATCGTCTCGCTGTAATGAAGCGTATCGATACCGCTATCGCCGAGGGCAATGGCAAGGTCGACAGCGTTGACGAGTGGGGCAAGCGCAAGCTCGCTTACGAGATCAACAAGCTCACCGAAGGTGACTACACCCTCATCAACTTCCACGCAGAGCCGGCCGCGATCGCAGAGCTCGACCGCGTCCTGCGCATCACCGATACCGTGATTCGCCACCGTATCGTCCGTCGCGACGACATGGAGTAATTGGTATCTGTTTTGGATGCAACGCCCGGCGTTGCATGTGAGAGGTAGTGAACACGTATGAGCATCAACCGAGTAAACATTTCCGGTAACCTCACCCGCGATCCTGAGCTGCGCGCAACTGCGGGCGGCACCCAGGTTCTCTCCTTCGGCGTGGCCGTTAACGACCGCCGCCGCAATCCCCAGACCGGGGAGTGGGAGGACTACCCGAACTTCGTGGACTGCACGATGTTCGGCACTAGGGCGGAAGCCGTGAGCCGCTACCTCTCCAAGGGGTCGAAGGTCGCGATCGAAGGTAAGCTGCGCTACAGCTCCTGGGAACGCGACGGCCAGCGCCGCAGCAAGCTCGAGGTCATCGTTGATGAGATCGAGTTTATGTCGCGCGGTCAGCAGGCGGGTCAGGGTGCCCCGGCACCCTCTGCCGGGTACGGTCAGGATTCCTATGGTGCCCGCGGCGGTTACGCCCCGGCTCCGCAGGCCCCCGCACCCGTTCCCCCTGCGGTCGACGTCTACGATGAGGATATCCCGTTCTAGGGATCCAAGCTGGCGGTGAAGCATGCAGGCTGCGCCGCCGAACGAAAGGTATTTTGACATGGCTAATGATTATTCTGCACGTCAGCCGCGTCGTAAGTACTGCCAGTTCTGCAAGGAGAACGTCGAGTACATCGACTACAAGGATACTCAGCTTCTCCGTAAGTACATGACCGACCGTGGCAAGATCAAGCCCCGTCGCGTCACTGGCGCTTGCACGCAGCATCAGCACGACATCGCGAACGCCATCAAGCGCGCCCGCGAGATGGCTCTTCTGCCGTACGCCGTGCCCGTGGTGTCCACCCGCGGTCCTCGCGAGAAGAAGTAGGGAGGTCACCCATGAAAGTTGTTCTGCTTGACGAGATCAAGGGCAAGGGCGGCGAGGGTGACGTCATCGACGTCGCTCAGGGTTTCGCTGAGAACTACCTGATTCCGCAGAAGCTCGCTGTGGCTGCCACCAAGGGTAACCTCAAGCAGCTCGAGGAGCGTCGCAACAACATCGCTAAGCGCGAGGCTGTGCGTGTTGCCGACGCCGAGGCCCTCAAGGCCAAGCTTGACGGCCAGAACGTTACCGTCGACGTTAAGGTCGGCGAGGAGGGCGTTCTGTTCGGTTCCGTCACTTCCGCTATGATCGCTGACGCCGTCAAGGCTCAGCTCGGCGTCGAGGTCGACCGCAAGCGCGTTGAGCTCGGTAAGCCGATCAAGGTCGCCGGTTCCCACAGCGTCGAGATCTCCCTGTACCGTGAGATCCGCGCTACCATGGTTGTGCTGGTCGGCGTTGAGGCCACTGAGGAGGAGCCCGAGGCCGAGGAGGCCGCGGAGGTTGAGGCTGCTGAAGCCGAGACCGAGGCTGCCGCCGAGTAGCATCTCGCTTTTTTCTGCTTGATCTACGCATGTGCCCCGTGAGAAATCGCGGGGCATTTTTTATGCGCGTACGCGGTGGAGAACCTAGTCGACCGGGGCGAGTCGCTCGGAGAAATCCACAAAGAAGCGTGTCGCGCGGAGCGATGGGTAAGCCGGGAGTATTGAATCCGTTTACATTCGCTGGCGGTATTCACATGGCCCGCAGTGCGAGCGTGCCTGTTCTGGATTCTATTATGCGGCATCTACCTGGGCAAACATGGTGCCAAGAGAATGTTCGCGTATCGAGTTGCAGGTAGATGCCGGGTAAGTGCCGACGTCAATTCGAGTTACCCGTACGGTGTGGATAACGACGTCAGCAATGAACATTGATTGTGGAAAACGTTGATAACTCGGAAACACCCAGATAGATAGTGGTGAAGTTTTCCTCAGCTGTTGTGGATTCTTGAAATACGGATGAAACAATATGCGAATGGGGAAGCGCGTTGGGTTGCATAGGCGGTGGCGAGCGGGCTCTGAGTATTCGCTGTGAGCAGCCTTTCGCGGTGTGTAAAGCTTTGGCAGCCGAGGATGCTAGGCGGTCCCGCGCGGTAATTGCCGTATAGTTGAATATCTACGTGCCGCAACGTTACGTGTTGGCATGAAGTGGTTGAACGTGCTTGGTGCGTCGCCTCGACGCTGCATGGGGAGGGTTTTGCATGGACGGAGCGAACAATCTCGCTTGGTCGCCCACGGGCACTTCGGAGCGCGCCGCCCAGGCCGGACTTCCAAATAACATCGAGGCCGAGGCCAACGTCCTTGCGGCCATGATGCTCTCGCCTGAGGTCGTCGAGGATGCCCTCGTAGAGCTCGTGCCCGATGATTTCTATCGCCCATCTCACAAAACGATTTTCACGGCCATGCACGAGATGTACGATCGGAATATCCCGATCGATTCGATTTCCTTGATCGACCATCTCAACTCCATGGGCAAGCTTGAGGCGGTAGGCGGCGAGGCATACGTCATCGACCTCATGGGCAACACCATGGCTTTGGCGAGCTGGCAGCATCATGCCCAGATCGTCCGCCGCGACTCCATGCTGCGCGAGATTATCGGTGCCACCAATCAGATCAACGCGCTTGCCTACGACGCCCCCACCGATACCAAAGAGGTCATCGAGCGCGCCGAGAGCATGTTGCTTTCGGTTACCGAGCGCGAGGTACGCAGCTCGTACAAGACGCTCTCGGACTTTATGGTTGAGGCGTACAACGAGGCTCAGGAGGTCTCGCAAAATCAAGGCGATGTGCACGGTGCGCCTACGGGCTACCCCAGCCTCGACCGCATGCTTATGGGCTTGCGCGAGGGCCAGCTGATCGTACTGGGCGCCCGCCCCGCCGTGGGTAAGACGTCGTTCGCTTTGAACCTTGCCCTCAACGCCGCCAACGCGGGCTATACCGTGGGCTTCTTCTCTCTGGAGATGAGCGGTAAGGAAATCGCGCAGCGCTTCATTTGCGCCCAGGCCATGGTGAGCATGACCAACTTCCGCACGGGCAGGATCTCCCCGCAGGACTGGGCCAACATCAACGAGGCCACCACCGAGCTGTCGAAACTCGACATCTTGATCGACGATACACCCGGCACGACGGTGACCGAGATACGAGCCAAGGCCCGTCGCATGCTCCATAACAAGGAGAAGGCCGTTATCGTCCTCGACTACCTGCAGCTGGTCAACCCGCCTGCTGGCAAGAACTACAACGGCAACCGCGCCGTCGAGGTTTCGGAGATGTCGCGCGGTCTTAAGATCATGGCCAAGGAGCTCGAGGTCCCCGTCATCATGCTGTCGCAGCTCAACCGTTCGCTGGAGGGACGTACGGGCAAGCGCCCGCAGATGTCCGACCTGCGCGAATCGGGCTCCATCGAGCAGGACGCCGACATCGTTTTGCTGCTCGACCGCTCCACGAACGAGGCAGAGGCCGAGCGCGAGGACCGTCCCGATTTCGGCGTGACGCGCGTCATCGTGGCCAAGAACCGTTCGGGCCCCATCGGCGACGTCGACCTGATGTTCCTGCCGGCGTCCACCAAGTTCTATGAGCTTGACGAACATGCGACCGAGTAGGTGCGTCAGGGGCTTGACGCGCCTATAATAAGAAGGCTGGATGCTGGGTCAATCCCTGGTATCCGGATCGACAGGCGATTCGCGAGCGGTGCCGCCGTGGCGCCGAGCGAGAGATGAGGAGAGGCCATGCCGGCAACAGTGTTGGTGGGTACCCAGTGGGGCGACGAGGGCAAGGGCAAGATCTGCGACCTCATTGCGCAGGACTTCGATTGCGTCGTCCGCTACCAGGGCGGCAACAACGCGGGCCACACCATCGTGGTTGGCGACAAGAAGTACGGCCTGCACCAGGTTCCGTCGGGCATCATGTACCCCGACTGCATCTCGGTCATCGGCAACGGCTGCGTGGTCAACCCGCAGGTGCTGCTCGAGGAGATCGACATGTTCGAGAACGACGGCATCTCCACCAAGAACCTCAAGGTGTCCGGTAACGCGCACATCATCATGCCCTACCACAGGGACCTGGATGGCGCCTTCGAGGAGCTGTTGGGTTCCAAGAGCATCGGCACCACCAAGCGCGGCATCGGCCCGTGCTACCAGGACAAGATGGCCCGCATCGGCCTGCGCATGCAGGATATGCTGGACGAGAACACCTTCCGCGAGAAGCTCGCCGACGCCCTGGAGCGCGTGAACCCGCAGCTCGAGCTGCTGTACCACCTGCCCACCTATACCGTGGACCAGATCTGCGAGATCTATCTGCCCATGGCCGAGCGCCTGCGTCCGTATATCTGCGAGACGGGTATTCTGCTCAACGACCTGGTTGAGCAGGGCAAGAACATCCTGTTCGAGGGCGCCCAGGCAACGCTGCTCGATATCGACCACGGCACCTACCCGTTCGTCACCTCGTCCAACTGCACCGCCGGCGGAGCCGTGACGGGTTCCGGTGTGGGCATGAAGAACATCGATCGCGTGCTAGGCATCATGAAGGCCTACATCACGCGTGTGGGTTCCGGCCCCATGCCCACCGAGCTGGTCTATGAGGATGCCGACGGCCACACCCTTACCGAGGTGGGTCATGAGTACGGTGTCACCACCGGTCGCCGCCGCCGCTGCGGTTGGTTTGACGGCGTGATCGCCAACTACGCCGCCCGCGTGAACGGCCTGACCGATATCGCCCTCACCAAGCTCGACGTCCTGTCCGAGTTCGACACCATCAAGGTATGCGTGGCCTACGAGTGCGACGGCGTTCGCTACACCACGGTGCCCGAGCACCAGAGCGTGTTCGAGCATGCCGTGCCTGTGTATGAGGAACTGCCCGGCTGGAAGTGCGACATCACCGGTTGCCGCGCGTTCGAGGAGCTGCCCCAGGAGGCTCAGGACTACGTGGCCTTCGTCGAGAAGCTCGCCCATACGCGCGTGTCGTTCGTGGCCGTGGGCCCCGAGCGCGAGCAGACCATCGTCCGCTCGTGGTAAGCGCGCCTGCTTTATAGCGCAAACATCTCGCCCGCTCTCGCTTTTGCCGAGGGCGGGCGGTTTTCGTGAGACAATGCACGTATGCAAAACGGTACAACCTCGGCCCGCGCGGGCGGGCCGGTAGCGCAAGGAGGACACATGGCTGCATCCACTGACGTTATCGATATCCTGCTTTTGGGCAGCGGCGGCCGCGAGCATGCGCTGGCGGCAAAGCTGGCCGAGTCGCCCCGCTGCGGCGAGCTCTATATCGCCCCGGGCAACGGCGGCACGCTCGCCGTGGGCACCAACGTGGCGCTCGATGCCGATGACCCCGCAGCCGTGGCCGACTTCGCCCGTGAGAGCAGCATCGGCCTTGTGGTGATCGGCCCCGAGGCCCCGCTGGTTGCCGGCGTTGCCGACGCCGTGCGCGAGGCGGGCATCCCGTGCTTCGGCCCGGGCGCCGAGGGCGCTCAGCTGGAAGGTTCAAAGCTGTTCTCCAAGCAGCTCATGGCCCGTGCCGGCATCCCCACGGCCGCATATGGCTCCTTTTCCGATGAAGAGTCCGCACTCGCCTATGTGCGCGAGCAGGGCGCCCCGGTGGTTGTGAAGGCCGATGGCCTGGCCGCCGGCAAGGGCGTTGTGGTCGCCCTGACGCTCGATGAGGCGCTGGACGCCGTGCACGAGTGCTTTGACGGCGCGTTCGGCGCTGCCGGCAGCACTGTGGTGATCGAGGAGATGCTCACCGGCCCCGAGTGCACGCTGCTCGCCTTCACCGATGGCAAGACGGTGCGCCCCATGGCCACCTCCCAGGATCACAAGCGCGCCCTCGAGGGCGACCGCGGCCCCAACACGGGCGGCATGGGCGTGTACAGCCCCGTGCCGATCGTGACCGAGGACGAGCACGCCGCCATGTGCCGCATCCTGGACGAGACCATTGCCGAGGCCGAGCGCGAGGGCATCGACTTCCGCGGCTGCCTGTACGGCGGCTTCATGCTCACCCCGCAGGGCCCCAAGGTCATCGAATACAACGCCCGCTTTGGGGATCCCGAGACCGAGGTGCTCATGCCGCGCCTCAAGAGCGACCTGGTGGAGGTCATGCTTGCCTGCGCCGAGCAGCGCCTGGACGAGGTTGAGCTGGAGTGGTGCGACGAGTGGGCGGTGTCCGTTGTCCTGACGAGTGCCGGCTACCCGGGCTCCTATGAGAAGGGCAAGGTCATCACCGGCATCGAGGATGCCGAGGCAATGGATAACGTGGTGGTATACCACGCCGGCACGGCTATGACCGAGAACGGCGAACTGGTGACCTCCGGCGGTCGCGTGCTCGATGTGACGGGGCTGGGCGAGACGTTCGAGGCGGCCCGCGACCTGGCCTACGCCGCGTGCGAGAAGATCGACTTCGAAGGCAAGACCCTGCGTCACGACATCGGCCTGCGTGCCCTGCGCGGCCGCGAGGCTTGGAACGAGTAGGAGGAGGCATCTGCCATGGCAGACGAGTTTGACGAGGCTGCGGTGCAGCCCGAGCTGGTTGAGGACGAGCCCGAGCAGGACGAGGATGCTGCGCATCTGGTGCCGGGCGACGACGACCCGCGTGACGCCGCGCTGCATGAGCGGATCTTGGACGAGGAGCCCGCATGGAAGGGCCGTATCCTGGATGTCCGCTCCGTGAAGGTTGAGCTCCCGAACGGCCGCATGAGCAGCCGCGATGTTATCAGGCATCCGGGCGCCGCAGCCGTTGTGGCCCTCACCGAGACGGGCAAGATCGTGCTGGTGCGGCAGTACCGCACCGCGCTCGACCGCGTGACGGTGGAGATTCCGGCCGGCAAGCTCGATCCGGGCGAGGACCCGCTCGATTGCGCTCGCCGCGAGCTGCATGAGGAGACTGGGTTCACGGCCTCGCGCATCCAACATCTCACCACCATCGCGAGCACCGTGGGCTTTTGCGACGAGCTCATCCACATCTACATGGCCACGGGCCTGACGTTCGACGGCGCGTGCCCCGACGAGGACGAGTTCGTCAACGTGGACCTGGTTCCGCTGAGCGAGCTGATCGATGCCGTGCTGGACGGCAAGATCGAGGATGCGAAGACTATCGTGGGCGCGCTGGCCTGCGATGCGATCTCGCATAGGCTGTAGGGAGCGGGTTTTACCGCCGCCGCCGTCAACCGCATAGATCGTGAGGGGCGTCCCGGGTTCAGAACCCGGGACGCTTTTGTAACGGGACGCTTTTGTAACAAACCGGTTCATGACGCCGCCGCCGTTCGCGTGCGATTGCATAAGCTGCTATGGTAAACCGGTAAAACTGCATGCTAAAAGGGGGGATTGCATTGTTCAAGCGTTTTCTTTCGTATTACAAGCCCGAGATGAAGCTGTTCATTGCCGACACGCTGTGCGCGCTCGTGCTCGCCGGTATCGACCTGGCGTTTCCCATGATTCTGCGATCGCTCACCAACGGGCTGTTCACCGAGGGTCAGGCCGCGATCATGTCGGCACTCGGCTGGGTCACGGCGGGGCTCGTCCTGCTGTACGCGCTGCGCTGCGGGTGCCGCTACTTTGTGAGCGCCCAGGGCCACATCATGGGCGCGCGCATCGAGACGCGCATGCGCCAGGACCTGTTCGAGCGGTATGAGAAGTTCAGCTTCGCCTACTTCGATAAGCACAACTCCGGCGATATGATGAGCCGCGTGGTCAACGACCTGTTCGACATCTGCGAGGCCGCCCACCACGTGCCCGAGTGGCTTATCATCTGCGCGATCGAGATCTTCGGCGCCTTCGGCATCCTGTTCACCATCTCCCCGGTACTCGCCGGCGCCATGGGTATCATCACCATCGTGTTCGTGTTCGTGATGATCCGCCAGAACATGAAGATGGAGGCGGTGTTCGACGAGAACCGCGTGAAGATCTCGGAGGTAAACTCGCAGATCCAGGATTCGCTCGCCGGCATGCGCGTGGTGAAGTCCTTTGCCAACGAGGACACCGAGATCGACAAGTTCCGCGTATCAAACAACCACTACCTGCAGTCCAAGGTGCGCCAGTACTATGCGCTGGGCACCTATCAGGCCACGAGCTCCACGATGACGGGCATTTTGTACGTGGTCGTGGTGGCGCTTGGCGGCTTCCTGGTAGCCCAGGGCCAGATGTCGGCGGTCGACATGGCGACGTTCGCCCTGTACGTGAGCTTGTTCGCCACGCCGGTCGAGACGCTCGTCAACTCCACCGAGTCGTTCCAGAAGGCCGCCGCGGGCTTTAAGCGTATGGACGAGGTGCTGCAGACCATCCCCGATATCGAGGACGCGGCCGACGCGCGCGACCTTGAGGTCACCGAGGGCGCGATCGAGTACAACGATGTGTGCTTTGCCTACGAGGATGCCGAGGCCGGTGCAGGCGAGGAGCGCCCGGTTATCGACCATATGGACCTGGCGATCGAGCCGGGCAAGACGCTGGCGCTGGTGGGTCCGTCCGGCGGCGGCAAGTCCACCACCTGCTCGCTGCTTCCCCGTTTTTACGATGTGATGAGCGGTTCGATCTCCATCGACGGCCAGGATGTTCGCGCGGTGACGCAGAAGAGCCTGCGCCAGGCGATCGGCTTGGTGCAGCAGGACGTGTACCTGTTCGACGGCACGCTGCGCGACAACATCGCCTACGGTCGCCCCGGCGCTACCGACGCCGAGATCGAGGACGCGGCGCGCAAGGCAAACATCCACGAGTTCATCGCCAGCCTGCCCGAGGGCTACAACACGGTGGTGGGCGAGCGCGGCAGCCGCCTGTCCGGTGGCCAGAAGCAGCGTGTGGCCATCGCCCGCGTGTTCCTTAAGAATCCCAAGATCCTGATTTTGGACGAGGCCACCTCGGCGCTCGATAACGAGAGCGAGGAGGCGGTGCAGGAGTCGCTCGAGCGTCTGGCCGCCGACCGCACGACGATCATCATCGCGCACCGCCTTTCGACCATCAAACACGCCGACGAGATCGCGACGGTTGAACGTGGGCGCGTTGTGGAGCGCGGCACGCATGAGGAGCTTCTCGCCCGCGGCGGCACGTATGCTCGGTACTATCGAATGCAGTTCGAAGGTGCGCGCGCAAGCGATATCGAGTAAGAGCATAGGTAAGAGCCCATGGCAAAAAAGCAAAAGCTGACCGATGACGAGGTCGTTGAATTATTTTCCGAGCTGGATGAGTCGGGCGTGATCGATCCGTCCCTGGCAGCCGAGAAGCGTGGCGAGCACCCTCGCCGCCGGGGGCGCCATGTGGTGGTCGACCCGCTTTCGGAGCAGGATCCCTCCGGCTCCAAGGTGGGAAAGACCATCTCGCGCACGGCCGGATTGGTGATAGCGGCCGCGCTGCTGCTGATCGTGGGCATGCAGGTGGTGTACGGTGTCAACCGACGCCTCAATACCGCCAACCTATCCGACCGCACCAATATCGAATCGGTGACACATGCCATGGAGAGCGGCGTTGAGTGGGGAAACGGCTTCACGCAGTTCCCCGAGCGCTTCACCGTGGATGAGGCCAACGAGAAAACAGGTACGGTCGAGGTGTCGGTGGTGGACACCGATTCCAAAAACGAGCTCGAGCTGCTGAGCAACTCGCAGATCCAGGCCTCGGCGCTGGCCACCAACGCGCTGCTGAACGACAAGATCAACCGCATGGTGTACAACGTGTACACGCTGGTGGACGATGACGGGAATTTCCAGCACGACAGCTTTTTCGGGTTCGTACCGGCACACGGCATGCGCCGGGCAATGCTGACGTTTATCTGGACGAAGTCGCAGCCATCGGCTACCTCGAGCATCGACTGGGAGCTCAAGATCATCGGTATGGACGATGAGACGGCCGAGGCCATCCAGAAGCAGGTCAACTCGGTGAGCTCGATTACCGAGAAGCCGGGCGTGACGCAGGGCGAGCTGGACGATGATCGATCGGAGGCCCTGATGGATGTGCAGCTGAGCGGCGCTGAGGTGCAGCGCGGCGGGGCGGCTGAGAAGACCCCTGAGGATGTTATGGGGAAGTAGGCGCGCCGACGCGGGACGGTGCCGGTTTGGCGCGGGCCCCGCGCGCGGCATGCTGGCCGCGCACGGGGCGCAGGCGCGCACCTAGGCCCGATCGCGCTGGGCCCGCGAGTCCGTACGCGACGGGTCGCAGGTCCGCCCAGCTGCTAGCTCAGCAATGCGGCAACCTTGCCAAGCGTGGGCTCGAACGAAACGCCACGCATCTCAAAATCGGGCTGCTCGCGCGTGATGCGCATGGCGTCGCGCACCAGCTCGCCGGCAAACTCAACGGCCTCGCGCAGGCTGCGGCCGGTGTATACGGCGGCCGTCAATGCGGATGCGAACAGGTCGCCCGTGCCGTGCAGCATGTAGGGCAGCAGCTCGCTGGAAACCTCAACCACCTGGGGCTCGTCTGTCGTGGCGATGTAATTGCGGATGATGCTCTCGCCCTCGTGCACCACACCCTTGATGACAACCGCCTTTGCGCCCATTTCCAGGAGCTTGTTGGCGTTTTGCTGGATGAACTCAACGCAAACGTCCTGCCCCTGGTAGGGGATGCCTGTGAGGATTGACGCCTCGGTGAGGTTGGGCGTGAGAATGTCAGCTCCGTCGACCAGCTCGGCCATGGCGGCGCACAGCTCGTCGGTGTAGGTGGGGTATTTCACGCCGCCGTCGCCCATAACGGGGTCGACGATGTGCAGCGCGTGCGGATACTCGGCATACAGGCGCTTGATCACGGCGACCTGCTCGGCGGAACCGAGGAAGCCGGAGTAGATGCCATCGAGGTCAACGTGCTCCTCGCGCCAGGCATCGAGGTATTCGTCGAGCATCTCGGTGGTGTCGTGCATGTAGAAGATAGGGAACTTGGTGTGGGCGCTGAACAGGGCCGTCGGCACCGGGCACACGTCGATTCCGGCTGCGCTCAACACCGGGATGGCAACGCCGAGCGAGCATTTTCCGTAACCGCACATGTCGTGCACGGCGGCGACGCGCGGGATATACGCGCCCTCGCGCTGATAGAGATTGGTCATGATTCGGTTCCTTTCCGCGGACTTATGGACCAGCGTACGGGACTAGGATACCGCTCTTGTGTGCATGTTGGATGCGTGCAACCGACGTTGGGAAGATTTAACCTGTGCGACCGATGCCGCGCGCCTGTCCGACCGCTCGGCTCGATTGTCATGCCGCCCCTGGTGCCCCCGCGCAATCGGACTCTGGCCGAGGCCGAGACGTGAAACCCGTTGGAATGCGGCGTATGATAAGGGTATTCGTGGCGCGGGCGGTAGGTCCGCGTTTTAGATACCAGGAGGTATTCCCATGGCAAATGTACACGAACTGCTCGATACGTGGTTGGCGGGCGTGACCGACGCCGAGTTGCATGCCGAGCTTGAGCAGATGAAGCAGTCCGGCGACGAGGCTGCCATCACCGACGCGTTCTTCCAGGACCTTGAGTTTGGCACCGCCGGCTTGCGCGGTACGATCGGCGCCGGTACCAATCGCATGAACATCTACACCGTCGGCCGTGCCACCCAGGGCTTTGCCGACTATTTGGTCAAGAATTTCGAAAGCCCCACCGTCGCCATCGCGCGCGACAGCCGCAACAAGGGCGAGCTGTTCGTTAAGACGGCCGCCGCGATCCTGGCCGCCAACGGCGTGACGTCCTACGTGTATCCGAAGATCTCCCCGGTGCCCACGCTGTCCTGGGCCGTGCGTTACCTGCATTGCTCCGGCGGCATCTGCATGACCGCCTCGCACAACCCCGCGCCGTACAACGGCTATAAGGCCTACGGCCCGGACGGATGCCAGATCACCAGCGAGGCCGCCGAGGCTATTTCGGCCGCTATGCAGGCGACCGATCCGTTTGCCGACATCAAGACCATGGATTTCGACGCCGCCGTAGAGCAGGGTCTGGTCAAGTGGATCGACGATTCCGTGCTCGATGCGTACTACGACGCGGTGCTCGCCCAGTCCGTCAACAACCTTACGTCCGAGCAGATCGCCTCCGCCCCGCTCAAGTTGGTGTACACGCCGCTCAACGGCACGGGCCTGATCCCGGTCACCACGGTGCTGGAGCGTGCGGGCATCACCGACATCACGGTTGTTCCCGAGCAGCGCGAGCCCAACGGCGATTTCCCCACCTGCCCGTATCCCAACCCCGAGATCCGCGAAGCCATGCAAAAGGGCATCGACCTGTGCGACGAGGTGCATCCCGACCTGCTGCTGGCGACCGATCCCGATGCCGACCGCGTGGGCGTGGCCTGCGCCGATGGCGATGACTACACGCTGCTCACCGGCAACGAGATGGGCGTGCTGCTGCTCGATTACATCTGCAAGATGCGTGCCGAGCGCGGCGAGGACCTTTCCAGCAAGGTCGCCGTCACCACCATCGTGTCCTCCTCCATGGTGGATGCCCTGGCCAGCGAGTATGGTTTCGAGCTGCGCCGCTGCCTGACCGGTTTCAAGTACATCGGCGATATCATCACCGCCCTGTCCGACGCCGGCGAGGTCGATCGCTACATCTTCGGTTTCGAGGAGAGCTATGGCTATTTGACCGGCGATCACGTGCGCGACAAGGATGCCGTCAACGCCTCGCTGCTGATCTGCCAGATGGCCCAGTACTACAAACTGCAGGGAAAGAATCTTGTTCAGGCCATGCACGACCTGTACGAGAAGTACGGCTACTACCACAACCGTACCATTTCGCTGGCGTATCCGGGTGCCGAGGGCGCGGACAAGATGGCGGGCATCATGGCCAGCTTGCGCGAGGAGGCTCCCAAGCAGATCGCCGGTTCTGCCGTCGAGGCCGTGGTCGATTACGCGACGGGCGTGAACGGGTTGCCGAGCGCCAACGTGATCGAGTTTGATCTGGAGGGCGGCAACAAGGCGATTGTGCGCCCGTCGGGTACCGAGCCCAAGATCAAGCTGTATATCTTTGCCAAGGGTGCTGACGCTGCGGAGGCAGACGCGCTGATGGACAAGATTGAGGCCGACGGCCGCGAGCTGCTGTCTTAGACGTTACGCGTTGCGGCGGCGGATTTACGACGCTGCGCTTTGGGGCGGTCGGCATGTGCCGACCGCCCCTTTTTCTTGCGACCTGGAAGCGTTTGGTGGCGACTCGGGTGGTCGGAAGCTAAGGCGGGGTGGCTCTCGGCCGGAGCGGGTGTTGGAGGTGGCCGGGTTGCAATCTTCCCGATGCCCGAATCTGGTGGTAGGTGACAGATTTTCGCAAATATGGATTTTGCGCCCGTCGCCCGGGTGGCCTTTCGTATCGAATTTGCATATTGGGGCCTGAAAGCATGCGGGTTGGGCGACAAATGTAGTATTACCCTGCTTTCGATGTGCCTCATGGGCGCTGATATCGCGAGACGACACGACGTATGCTCCGTGGATTAACCTATATTTGCGAAAATCTGCCACATTTGGGGAACGCGGGACGAAACCGAGGCCGGTTTGAGCGGCCGAGGGTGTCTGAAAGTGGGTCGGTTTAATCGGTTTCTGGGAAAAATGGTAAAAATACCACCCACATATTGTCGAGGGTTTTGGTATGAAAGGATTTAAGTCCGGCGCGGGGTGCAATTGTTCGCGTGGGGATAGGAAAGAGACAGATGTAGCATTACTTAGCTGCATCTAGGGACTATTTGATCTTTGCTGCAGCTATCAGGCGGGGTGGGTCTCGAAAATAATATGTACCTGGTATTTTTTTACCCGGCTGCCCCGCTCGCGCCGGGTATTTCCCGTCGGGTGCGCTCATTCCGGATCGCTTTTGCTGCGGTAACGGAATAGGTTCGAGCTAGCGCAGCAAAAAGTATGCGGCAGCGACGCAAACGGCCGCAATGAGCAGGATGGCAAGCACCGCCACGGCGTTTCGCCGCCGGTGTCGAGTTCGCTGCGCAGAGAAGATCGCCCGTCCGCGCTGTGGCGCACTGAGATACCGATCGTAATGCAGCGGATTTGAATTGCGGCCCGCATTGGCAGCACGGCCGGAGTGTGCGTGGCGCCCGCCGTGCCCGCCGCGCGCGTCGGGTGCCGCGTTTACAGCCCGCCCGCCGTGCCCATGCTCCGGCATGCGTTCGACGGTGTCCTGCACTGGCGGCAGATACTCGGGGTCGCTCGTGGCGACGCCCATGTGTTTGCGCGTTCGGGGCGCGTGCTGTCCTGCGTGCTCGGCGCGCGGATCGCTCTGCTCGTCCATGTGAGACCTCATACTCGAACGAAAACCTATCAAGAATATTGTATGGACTCAGCTGCTCGGCAGGCTCGTCGCCAGGCGAAGGAGAACCTCTTCATCAGTCCAACACGTGAACCCTCGCAGCGCAATCAGCCCAAGGGGTTGCGTATAATAAATGGGTACCATTCGCACATAGGTTCATGAGGGGAAACTCCATGTCGCTTGAGGCCACCTTGCCCGACCGTTCCACCAACGATTTCGATGATGATCAGCTGCACGAGGAGTGCGGCGTCTTTGGCGTTTGGGCGCCCGGACGCGATGCCGCCCGCCTTACCTATTTCGGCCTGCGTGCCCTGCAGCACCGCGGCCAGGAGTCCGCGGGGATTGCCGTGGGCGACGGCAGCACCGTCATGGTTCGCAAGGACCTGGGCCTGATCGACCGCGTCTTCACCAGCGCCGATCTCGCCGCGCTTCCGGGCGACCTGGCCGTTGGCCACGTGCGCTACGGCACCGCCGGCGCCAAGAGCTGGGAGGCCGCGCAGCCGCACATGTCCACCATCGGCGACGTGATCGTGGCCCTGGCGCACAACGGCACCCTCGTGAACACCGATAGCCTGCGCCGCCAGCTCATCGAGCTGGGCGTACCCTTCCTGTCCAATTCCGACTCCGAGGTCGCCGTCAAGTTGATCGGCTACTTCACCCAGGAAACGCACCACCTGCGCGAGGGTATCCGCAAGACCATGGAGCTGCTCCAGGGCGGCTATGCCATGGCGCTCATCAACGAGAGCGCCCTGTACGCGTTCCGCGATCCGCACGGCATCCGCCCGCTCGTCCTGGGCCGCCTGACCGACGACGAGGGCCTGGCCGGTGCCGACGCCGTTGCCGCCGCGGCCATGTTGCCGTCCGAGGCTGACTCCGCGAGCGATGTCACCGCTGGCGAGGCCGTGGCCAAGGCCGGCGGCTGGGTCGTTGCCTCCGAGACCTGCGCGCTCGATATCGTGGGCGCCGAGTACGTCCGCGACGTGCGCCCCGGCGAGATCATCCGCATCTCCGCCGACGGTCTGGTGTCCGAGCAGGGCATCCCGGCCGCCAAGAAGTGCGCCGAATGCGTCTTCGAGCAGGTCTACTTCGCTCGCCCCGACTCCATGATGGGCGGCAAGTCCGTGTACGCCTGCCGCTACGATATGGGCCGTCAGCTCGCCATCGAGAACCCGGTCGAGGCCGACATGGTCATCGGCGTGCCCGACTCCGGCCTGCCGCCGGCGGAGGGCTACGCGCACCAGAGCGGCATTCCGTTCGGCGAGGGCCTCATCAAGAACCGCTACGTGGCCCGCACATTCATCGAGCCCACGCAGGCGCTGCGCGCCATGGGCGTCCGCATGAAGCTCAACCCGCTCAAGGACAACATCGCCGGCAAGCGCCTGGTCGTTATCGACGACTCCATCGTTCGCGGCACCACCATGGTCCAGCTCGTCCGCATGCTGCGCGACGCCGGCGCCAAGGAGATCCACGTGCGCATCAACTCGCCCGAGGTCATCTGGCCGTGCTTCTACGGCATCGACACCGATATCCAGTCCCAGCTCATCTCGGCCAACAAGTCCGTGGACGAGATCTGCGAGTTCATCGGCGCCGACTCCCTGGGCTTCCTCTCCGTGGAGGGGCTGCTCAAGTGCGTGCCCGAGGGCGGCTACTGCACCGCGTGCTTCGACGGCCAATATCCGGTGGCTATCCCCGAGAGCTTTGGCCGCGGCAAGTTCCTCGAGGGCTACACGCCCACGTATCTCTCCGAGCCCGACGCCGCCGCCCGCCGCACCATCGAGGAGGCCGAGGCGGACAAGAGCTGGGAAGAGGCGCACCCCGAGGCGTAGCAGCTGGTTTTTGAGCGAGGCGGTGGCCGAATGATCGGCTGCCGCATCGCGCGTTTACGGGGCATGCAGCACGTTGCGGTCGCGACCCCGCGCGGCGCGTTCGGACCCGTCTGCATGGGCCCCGCGCCCGCACGTTAGGTATTTCCGGCGGTGAAGGTTGCCGCCTTGAACACGAAGGGATCTTCGATGAGCGAGAACACCAAGCATGTGACGTACGAGGACGCCGGCGTCGACACCGCCGAGGGCGGTCGCGCCGTCGACGCCATCAAGCAGATGGTGGCCGACACCAACCGTCCCGAGGTCATCGGCGGTATCGGCGGCTTTGGCGGCCTGTTCTCCGCTGCCGCCCTCAAGGACATGGAGGACCCGATCCTCATCTCCGGCACCGACGGCGTGGGCACCAAGCTCGTGCTCGCCCAGCTGCTCGACCGCCACGAGACCGTGGGCCAGGACCTCGTCGCCATGTGCGTGAACGACATCCTCGCTTCCGGCGCCGAGCCGCTGTTCTTCCTCGACTACGTTGCCATCGGCCACATCGAGGCCGAGCACATGGCCAAGATCATCAAGGGCGTGGCCGACGGCTGCAAGCTCGCGGGCTGCGCGCTCGTGGGCGGCGAGATGGCCGAGCACCCCGGCGTCATGCGCCCGGACGATTACGACCTGGCCGGCTTTACCGTGGGCGTCGTGGACCGTCCCAAGATGATCGACCCGGCAAACGTCAAGGCCGGCGACGTCATCATCGGCCTGCCCTCCACCGGTGTCCACTCCAACGGGTACTCCCTGGTCCGCAAGGTCATCGGCATGGACGGCATCGTCCCCGGCACGCCCGAGGCTGCAGCCAAGAAGGCCGAGCTCGAGCAGCCGCTCGAGGCCCTGAACGGCGCTTCCCTGGCCGATGCCCTGCTGGCTCCCACCCGCATCTACGTGAAGCCGATCCTCGAGCTCCTGCACGGCGCCTGCGGTTCCAAGGTCCACGCCATCGCCCACATCACCGGCGGCGGCATCACCGAGAACCTCAACCGTGCGCTGGCCAAGGACGTCGACGCCGTGGTCCTGCGCGATGGCAAGAAGATGGGCTGGGACGTGCCGCCCGTCATCACCTACATTTCAGAGCAGGCCGAGCTTGCCCCCAACGAGGCGTGTAAGACCTTCAACATGGGCGTCGGCCTGATGCTGATCGTTTCCGCCGAGGACGAGGCCGCCGTGACCGAGGCGCTCGTCACCCTGGGTGAGAAGCCGTTCCGCGTAGGTGAGTGCGTGCCGGGTTCCGGCGAGGTGAAGTACACCGATGAGCAGTAAGGACGCCCGCGCCATCGAGGCGCTGCGCCGCGTGCAGGACGGCACGGCATGGGTCTACAACGAGGCCGATGCCGAGCGTCATGCTCAGGAGCTGATCGACGAGCATCGGCTGACGGGGGAGACGGCTATGGACGTGTGCGAAAGCATCAAGCGTGCTGAGATCGGCGCTGGGCCCGGCACGTGGAAGGCCGAGGCCGAGACGAACATGGATAACAACCGCGTGCAGGAACACATCCGCGAGATGCATGAGGCCGACCTCGCCCTCGGCGACAAGCCCCGCCCGATGCCCATCGCCGTCTTGTTGTCGGGATCGGGCACCAACCTGCAGGCGCTCATCGACCGCATCGCCGACGGCTCCCTCAATGCCGAGATCAAGCTTGTGGTGTCGAGCCGCCCGTCCGCGTACGGGTTGAAGCGCGCCCAGGCCGCCGGCATCCCCACGCTCACGCTCTCCAAGGAGATCTACGCCGACCCGATCGTGGCCGATGAGGTCATCGCCAGCGAGCTGTGGCGCGCGGGCGTTTCCTACGTGGTCATGGCCGGCTACATGCGCATGGTGCACGAGCCGTTGCTGGCCGCGTTCCCCGATCGCGTGGTCAACCTGCATCCGGCCCTGCTGCCGAGCTTCACCGGTGCCCATGCCATCCGGGACGCTTTCGACCGCGGCGTCAAGGTCACCGGCGTGACCGTGCATTTTGCCAACGCGGCGTACGATCAGGGCCCGATCATCGCCCAGCGCGCCCTTCCTGTGGAGGAAGACTGGGACGTGGACACGCTCGAGGAGCATATCCACCAGATCGAGCACGAGCTGTACCCCGAGGTCATCCAGATGCTGGCCGACGGCCGCGTGCACGTGAACGAGGACCATACGGTTTCGATCGCGCCCACGACCCAGACCGTCGCGGCGGCCTCTCAGCAATAGGGAGACCCGCCGCGCGAACCGCCGTGTTCCCGTATGCGCTGTATAGGAACGGTGCATACGGGAACAACGCTATAGGTGAACATACCAACCGATTTGAAAGGTAAGACGAATGGCACAGAAGAGCGGTGAGTCCAACAAGACCGCCCGTAAGGCCGCCTCGGCTCCCAAGGCAGGGGCCAAGCAGGCCGGCTCCCAGTCCAAGCCCACGCGCGCAGAGCGCAAGAAGGCCGCAAAGCAGACCCTCTCCAAGAGCGCAAAGATCATCCTGGTCGTTATCGGCGTTGCGGCCATGTTGCTGTCCGTGACGGCCATGGCGTGCTCCGGTATCGTGAACCAGGCTCAAAACAAGACGGACTACAAGCTGACCGGAGGCGTCGCCGCCACGGTGAACGGCGTCAACATCAAAGAGGACACCATCACCAAGCAGATCATGGGAACGCGCGAGCAGGCCGGCAAGTCCAAGGATGCCGATTGGGCGGAGTATCTGCTCGGTCAGGGTATGACGCCCGAGAGCTACCGCGAGAGCCTTATCCGCAGCTACGCCAACCAGCTCCTGCTCTCCGATGCCGAGAAGGAATATAAGATCGAGGTCGAGCCCAAGGATCTGGACAAGGCGTGGGACGAGGCCGTTAAGAGCTACGGTGGGGACGAGAAAACGTTCGAGGACATGCTCAAGAAGATGGGCATGGATAAGGACTCGTACCTCGAAGGCGCTAAGAGCCAGATCGCCCAGCAGAAGCTGAAGGACACCGTGGCCCCGGTCAAGAAGGTCACCGATGAGGACATCGTGGCATACGTCAACGACAACCTGACCACGTTCAACGATGCCCGTCGTTCGTCCCATGTGCTGATCAAGCTGGATGAGGGCGCAGATGAGAAGGCCGATGCCAAGGCCAAGAAGAAGGCCCAGGAGGCGCTCGACAAGATCAACGCGGGCGAGATCACGTTTGAGGAGGCTGCCAAGAAGTATTCCGACGATGGCTCCGCGGACAAGGGCGGCGATGTGGGCTGGGACAAGCTCACCACCTTTGTTCCCGAGTACCAGGATGCGCTCAGCGCGCTTGCTAAGGACCAGGTGAGCGGCCTGGTAAAATCCCAGTTCGGCTATCACATCATCAAGTGCACCGACCTGTTCCATGTGGACGGCAAGGTCACCTCTATCGATCAGGTGCCCAAGGATATCCGCGATATGGTCAAAACGCAGAAGGAGCAGAGCCAACAGGGCGCGGACTACGCCAAGTGGCTGGCGGACTACACCGATAAAGCGGACATCAAGATCAACAAGATGCCCTCCGAGGTGCCGTATAACGTGGATATGAGCAAGGCGAAGCCGGCGGCAGAGTCCGGTTCCGCCGCGGAGTAACAAGCGAGGGAACATATCATGACGTACGATGAGCTGCATGCAGAGATGGTCGCGGCAATGAAGGCCAAGGACAAGGTACGCCTGGGCGTGATTCGCCTGGTCATCGGTGAGCTGAAGAATATGGCCGCCAAGGAGCAGCGCGAGATCACCGAGCAGGACGTGCTTGCCCAGACCAAGCGCACCCTCAAGCAGACGGCCGAGACCCTGGAGATGTCCGAGAAGGCCGGCAACAACGAGGAGCGCACGGCGACCCTGCGCGAACAGGTGGCGGCTTTGGAGAGCCTGCTGCCCGAGCAGGTGAGCGGCGACGCGCTGGTGGCTCTGATCGAGAAGACCATCGCCGAGGTGGGTGCCGAATCCAAGAAGGATATGGGCAAGGTCATGGGTGCCCTCACCAAGGCGACCAACGGCAACTTCGACAAGCCGGCGGCCGCCAAGGAGATCGGCGCCCGCCTGGCATAAGGCAGCGTTTTGGCACCGATGCGGCGCCTGAGCCAGCTGAACAATTGAACGAAGACCCGGATGCGGCGATGCTGCGTCCGGGTTTTTGTTGCGCGGCGTGCGAGAGTGGCGCGGCGGAGCGTCGATGCGGGGGAGGACTCTGGCTGCATTGGGTCCGGCGACGCGGGGAGCAAGGCTGCGTGCGAGAGTGGCGCGGCGGCGAATCCGGCTGAAAAATGCTGGACAACTCGACGTGGCCGTATATACTGTATATAACCGATATACACAGTATATACGGCAGGCGAACCATGACGTCTGGGGAGCCGTGGCTGCGCGGGGACGCCCGTGCGCCGAAGGAAGGGACTTTGATCTGTGGACATCATCATTTCAAATGCCGACGCGCGGCCGATCTACGAGCAGATCGCTCGGCAGATAACCGCGATGATCATGGCAGGGAGGCTGACGGAGGGCGAACAGCTGCCGTCGATCCGCGCGCTGGCAAGCGAGCTGCATGTGAGCGTGATCACCACCAAACGCGCGTATGCCGATCTGGAGGAGCAGGGGTTTGTGGAAACCGTGCCCGGTAAGGGTTGTTTCGTTGCCGGCGGCAACGGGGAGCTCCTGCGGGAAGAAGCTCTGCGCGGTGTGGAAGAGCTGCTATCGCAGGCGATACTCAGAGCGCGCGTGGCCCACGTCGCCCCGGCGGAGCTGCATGAGATGATCGATGCCCTCTGGGAGGATGAGGCATGATGACTTTCGACGACACCCAGGCGCCGCTGTTGGACATACGCGGCTTGGCCAAGCGGTACGACCGGTTTGCCTTGGACGGGATAAGCCTGCGCATGGAGCCCGGCGAGATCGTGGGATTTGTGGGCCAAAACGGTGCCGGCAAGTCAACGACCATGAAATGCGCGCTTGGGCTTATTGCGCCGACGGCTGGAAGCGTTCGTGTGATGGGCGTGCCGGTGGATGAGTTTGCGCGCACGCCGGGGCTCAAAGCGCAGGTGGGCGTGGTATTCGACACCGTGGCGTTTCCGGAGCATCTAACGGTGGCGCAGGCAGCGGGGATGCTCGCCGGCGTGTACGGCGCGTGGGATACCGAGCTGTGCAAACGGCTACTCGGCAGGTTTGACCTGCCCGCCGCCGCGAGCGTGCAAGAGCTGTCGCGCGGCATGGGTATGAAGCTGAGTCTGGTATGCGCGCTGGCCCATCATCCTCGCCTGCTGTTGCTCGACGAGGCAACGGCCGGTTTGGATCCCATCGCCCGCGAGGACATCCTCGATTTGCTGCTGGAATACGTGGGGCAGACGGACGCGGCGGGCAACCCGGTGAACGGCGTGCTTATGTCGAGCCATATTACCTCCGACCTGGAACGCGCGGCCGACCGCATTGTGTGCGTGCATGAGGGGAGGCCGGTGTTCGACCGCTCGAAGGATGACATCGCGGACGTGGCGGGGATGGCCCGCTGCCGGGCGGATGAGGCCGCGGATCTTGTGGCGTGGCTCAAGGGGCGCGGGATGCCGGCGCGGGTCGTGGCGCAGCCGTATGGCGCGGACGTGCTGGTGGATGATCGGATACGGGCCATGGAGGCATTCCCGAAGATCGCCTGGGAGCGCGTGTCGGTGGAGCAGTACATGGTGATGATGCTGCGCGGAGCGATGGTTGCCGCGCGCGGTGAGGAGGCGTAGATGTTGACGGCGATGAGGATGGACTGCCTGGTATGCTCGCAGTATCTCAAGGGCAGCCTGGCGACCTCGGCCATCATGGCCGCTTGCTTGGTTTTGGGTATGGGTTCGTTTACGGCCATTCCGGGCACGATCTTTTTGTTTTCCATCATGGGTATCACAATCTCGGCGTATAGCTATGACGAACGAAACGGCTGGGCGGCGTATCGTGCCACGCTGCCGATTTTGCGCCGCGACATGGTGCTGGGACGGTATCTGGCCACGCTGGCTATGGCATTGGTGGAGTACGTGTTGGCCCTGGCTCTGTGCTTGCTGCTTGTTGGGGTTATGCGCGTGGTTGAGGCACCCGGGATGCTGGAGGCCACGTTCGCATGGAACAGCGAGCAGGCGGCCGCCCTGGCGTTGTCCTCGAGTGTGTGCGTGGCTATCGGCATGGTGATCATGGCGGTGAGCCATGTGGTGGCCCTGCGTTTTGGCATGACGAAGGCCATGAAGTACGTGCCGGGTGTTCTGTGCGTGCTGGGATTGCTGCCCGTGTTCGTACCGCTGCTGTTCATGGGCGAGGAGACGCGAATGGCTGTGCTGGCTCAGCTGGGGGCCGTGCTGGAATCGGGTGGCTTGCTGCTGATCCCGGTTGTGTGTTTGACGGTGGCCGGCGCGGCGTATGCGCTGAGTGCGGCTATCGGCGTGCGGGTGTACGAGCGCCGCGAACTGTAGGGCTGGAGGAGTTGGTGGGTTGATCGCGGGCGCGTGCGAGCGGCGAGCGAGACTGCCTCCGGAGCCGGTTGCGACTCGCAGCCCCGGCTGCCCAGCGGAACTGGTTGTGACCCACGGCTCCGGACCCGCCGGCTCTCCTCGGTAAAGAATCTATAAGCTCGAACGTGCGCGCGTGTGCGCGTGCGGCGAATAGGAAAATGGGCGAATAGCGTATAAAAAGGGCTCCCGAAGGAGCCCTTGCATCGTTGTGCTGCGCACCGCTGCCCGCGGCGCCGTTCGGGGCGCCGCCGCGGCTATTTGATCTTCGTCGTGCCTGGCGCCAGGTTGGGGTCGGTCTCGTTGGCGGCGGTCTGCGCGTGAAGCGTGTACGGGTTCTTGCCGTCGCCGAACAGGGTGTAGTACTGCATGTGGGCGTAGTCATCGCGCGCCCTGTCGGCCTCGACGGCAGCCGAGTCGTCCTGAACGCCCGTGGGCTGCGCGTTGGACAGGCGCCACAGCTGGTTGCGGTCCATATAACCCGTGGAGTTGATTGCCGGCAGGGCGTCACGCAGACAGAGCTGGGCCTTCTGGTACTTGTTGAGCGGCGCTCCGATGAGGTTCATCAGCTCGGTGCCCAGGTAGTTGGTGGACAGGTCGTCGCGCATGCTTTCTTGATCGCGCCCGGCGACATCGTAGTTCGCCCAGATCAGGTAGTCGGTCTGCCACAGGCGCATAGCGTGCTGGGTCTCGTTCTCGCCCGGGAACCACTGATCGTTGAACTTGGACGGGAAGAACGGCTGGTGGTCGCCCCAGAACACCACGACGACCTTGCGATCGAGCTTGCGCAGCTTGCCGATGAACTCCTTGAGCGCGCGGTCCGACTCCTCGATAAGGGAGACGTATTCGTTGACCTCGGGGTCGACAACACCATCGATGAGCAGGTTGACCTGCTTGTCGGGCGGAACCAAGCCCGTGTCGTAGCCGGAGTGGTTCTGCATCGTCACGTCGAAGATGAACTGCGGTGCCTCATTCGTCTTGAGCATCTCCAGGATCTTGTCGTATGTGGCGGCGTCGGTCACCATGCCGCGCAGCTGCTCGGCGCCCTGGAAGTCCTTGATGGTGAGGAAATTCTGGAAGCCGAAGTCGTGGTAGACGTTCTCGCGGTTCCAGTTGGTGCCGTGGTTGGGGTGCATGGCGGTGGTGACGTATCCCAGCTTGTCGAACTGCTCGGCAAGGTTGGGCGTCTTGGTGAGGTCGTAGATGGTGTAGGGGTACACGCCGGCGCCCAGGTTTGCCATGCTGTTGCCGGTCATGAATTCGAATTCGGTGTTGCAGGTGCCGCCGCCGTAGGCCGAGACGTACAGCGTGCCGCGGGAGAGCGCATCGGGAAGGTTCTTGAAGAACTGCGGTCCCTTGTAGCCGGCGTGCATTTCCTGGTAGATGGACATGTCGGCAAAGGTCTCGTTCATGATGGCGATGACCGTGGGCTTGTCCTCGTTGAACTGGGCCTCGGCATCCATGCGGCCGGCATCGGTTCCGAGGGTCTTGTCGTATTCCTTGGCGTAGGAGTTGATCATCTTCTTAGCTGCGGAAACCTCGTAGTCGTGGGGGAGGGGCGGCTTGACGGTTTGCGCGCCCGAGATGAACGTGGGGATGAAGCCCTGGCGGTAGTAGCTCTCGAGCGGGCGCCAGGTGTAGATGGTGATGTTGAGCTGGTGGTAGTAATCGAGCATGGTGACGTGGGCGCCCACACCTGCGATGCACAGGATGCCGATGAGCAGGTTGATCGCCAGGCCGCGACGCGTGCGATGGTCCTTGGGGGTGCGGAAGCATCCGGCGACCTCGCACAGCAACATGGCGATGCCGGTGAAGGCGAGGCCGTATAGACAGAAGGCATTGAGCTCGTAGGTGTAGCCGGTGCCGGCGACCGCCATGGCCGTTTTAAGTGCCGACAAGTCGCCGGGCTGGATGGGCATGGACTTAAAGGTGATGACGAAGAATTCCGCCACGCCGATACCGAACAGCACGAAGCACAGAAACGCCGGAGCGCCACCGCGACGCTGGAACAGCAGGTAGAAACCGGAAAGAACCGCGGTGATGAGCGCCCACTCGAGAAGCAGGCAAAGGGGGTACATCCACAGCAGGTTGTGGTTGGAGGGAATCTCGAGCCCCAGGGTGGCAAAAACGCCGACCAGAGCAAGGATTGCGATCATGATGAGCGGCTTGCGGGGGATCTTGCCGCGGAAGGGCGGCTTGTTCGCCGCGCGGTCGAGTGCGGAGGCGATGAGGTCGCGCTTTGCGCTCGCGGCGACACACAGAACGAAAGCCGCGTTGAAGACGATGGCGGACAAAATGTCATTCTGCACCAGGCCAAATGCGGCATAGACGCCAATGAAAACCTGGAAGGCCAGGAAGATGCCGGCCCAGCCAAAGCCGCGCTTCCATTCCTTGCCGGCGGGGTCGGCCGCGGCGTTCTTGCGGCGCAGATATTCGGTGCGCGCTACGTACGCGCTCAGCGCAGCGCCGAGGAGCGAGATGATGGCGACAAACATGGCAAACCTCTTTGACGTCAAATACGCGTGAATGATTACGCGAGGCTAATACACAGCTGATGTTGGTAAGTTACCGCAAGGCAACAAATCGACATGGTACCCGCAGATTGTCGAGATTTCATCCAGTTGGGTCTGTTTTGGCTTGAAACACAGGGGTTAACCATGATTTGCAGGTACGAGGGGTGTTGGATAATGGCGACGCGTGTGCTTAAGCTTTGATTTGCGCACCGATTGAGTCGTGGAGCGGTGCCGGGTGGGTGGCGAATTGATGCTCGGGTGAGTGTCGGTTCGGGACTTGGTGCGCGGCGGTGCGCGAGCGGGCCATGGGGGGCGATGGGGCCGGCGCCGTGCATGAGGGCTCGATTTTCCACGATGGGCTGGCTACCGAACGTCGGCTTTGCTTCCTAGTGCCATTTTTTCGCAAATATGGCCTTTTGCGATCGTGCAGCGGCACGGCAAGAGGGCATGGCCGCCCGATTTACTAGGCTTCGTTGTCAGATTTCAAGGAAATGGTGAACAAATGTCAGCTTACTGGAGCTCTTTGGCTGTAGTGACCGTCTGTTTGTTGCGTTTAGGGTTTTCGGTTTAGCCATATTTGCGAAAAGCTGCCACTTTGGGCAGCGTGGAGGTAAAAAGTATCAGCTATATATTGTCGACAAAGGTGCTGGGTTGTCCGACTAAGGCCAAAACCATTCTCTAGTATCTTGCAAGGAAAAACGCTGTAGATATACGTCGCTTGTACACTAAATCGGTAGCGGCGGCAGGGTGTGCTGGCTTTGTGCCGGCGTATCTGCCTACAAACGATATGTGGCTGGCATTTTTTACCAGGGTTTCGTTCTATTGCGCATCGCCCATGATGGTGTGCGAGGAGTCTTTCCAAAAGAAGGGCATTTTCGTTGTGGTTGCTGACTTCGACACCTGTGGAAAAGCCGCATCGCAGGGCGCGCGCATAGTATATATACCAGTGCACACGTGGCGGGTGTCCGGCGATCGCGCGGCGAGCGCGTAAAAAGAGCGGGGCGGACCGAAAGGTCCGCCCCGCTCTGCATGTGTGCCTAGTCTTGATGCGCGTCCACCTGGATGCGCTCGATGTGGTCGGCCGGCTTGAGCTTGGTGAACAGCGGTACGTACTCATAGAATACGCTGGAGTTTTCCAGGCCAAACCAGTGCACCGGCGAGCCGGCCACGCGGCGGATGGCGTACTTGAGTGCGATGGCCGTGCGCTCGCGCTGCTCCACGTCGGACTCGGGTGCCAGCGTCTTGCGCACCAGGCAGAAGCGGAACGACCCGATGTTACCCGGCTCCTCGTACACGGAATAGGCGTGCGGCTGTGCGGGCAGCTCGCCGGAAGCGGACAGGTCGGACACGATCTGACGCAGGTAGGCGTTCACGCGCTGGTTGACCTTGTAGCCAAGGAACAGATGCACGCGGAAGGCGTAGTCAGTGCCGTAGTTTTCCACAGAGTACTCGATGGTATAGGGGTCCTCCATGACCTCAACGGTGAGGAACCAGTATGCCTTGGCGCGCTTGGGGTGCTTGTCGAAGATCGAGTAGAGGATGTCGCGGTCCAGCAGATCGGTGCTGGGATTGTTGGTGAGGTACACCAGGTTTTCGCAAAGCGTCTCGTAATGGCTGTCGTTGCGCAGGCGGTCGAGCTGGTCGAGGTAGTCGCGGATGGGCAGCAGGGTGTACTGACGGCGCTCGACGCGGCTGCCGTTGTACCAGGTGACCATGATGCCCATGATGAGTGCGGCCATGAGGATCGTGAAATAGCCGCCATGGAAGAACTTGGTGAGCGAGGATACGAAGAAGAAGCCCTCGAGCGCCACGAAGAACACCACGAACACCCATGGGAACAGGTGCATCTTGCGAATGCCGTGCAGGTAGAAGAACAGCAGCAGCGACGTGCAGATCATGGTGATGGTGATGGCCAGGCCGTAGGCGGCCTCCATGTGCGCGGAGCTCTGGAACAGCAGGACCACGAACACACAACCGACCCACATGACGTTGTTGACCATGGGGATGTAGAGCTGACCCTTGGTCTCGGCGGGGTAGAAGATCTGCATGTGGGGCATGAGGTCCAGACGGCTTGCCTCGGAAACCAGCGAGAACGCGCCGGTGACGAGAGCCTGCGAGGCGATGATCGCCGCGCATGTGGATAGCACGACGCCGAACGGGCGGACCATGCCGGGCAGCATCTGGAAGAACGGATTGAGGTCGGCGATGTCCACCAGGCTGGCGTTACCGGCGTTGGCGAGCAGCCATGCGCCCTGGCCAAGGTAGGACAGGATGAGACAGATCTTAACGAACGGCCAGGTGGCGTAGATGTTGCCCTTGCCTACGTGGCCCATGTCGGAATAGAGCGCCTCGGCGCCGGTGGTGGCGAGGAAGCAGCTGCCCAAGATCATGATGCCGGCGTGGTTGTGCGGCGACAGCAAAAACGCTATGCCGCGCAGCGGGTTGAACGCTTTGAGCACGATGGGGTTGCCCAACACGTACATAAGGCCGGTGCCGCCCAAAAACAGGAACCAGAACGTCATGACCGGGCCGAACGCGCGGCCGATCTTGGAGGTGCCGGCGCGCTGCACCGCAAACAGGATGCAGACGATGATCAGCGTGATGATGACCACGTTCATTTGGTTGTCGCCCATGACGGCGTGGACCGCGGGGATGGTGCGCAGGCCCTCGATGGCGGTGGTGATGGTCACGGCCGGGGTGAGCACGCCGTCGGCCAGCAGGGCCGCGCCGCCGAGCATGGCGGGGATGATGAGCCACTTGCCGAATTTGCGCACGATGCTGTACAGGGCGAAGATGCCGCCCTCGCCGTCGTTGTCGGCCTTGAGCGAAATGAGGACGTACTTCACCGTGGTGAGCAGGGTGACCGTCCAGATGACGAGCGACAGTGCGCCGAGGATGAACTCCTCGGTAACCTGCATGATGCCGCCCTGGCCCGCGAGCAGCGCCTTGGTGACGTACATGGGCGAGGTGCCGATATCGCCGTACACCACGCCCAGCGTGACGAGCATCGCGCCGATGCTGACGGGAATTGCGTGCGAGCTGTGCTGCTTCGCGCTCGATTCGGTTGAATGTGCCATTGCCGTGATTGCTCCTTGGCGACGGTTGGCCCGCGCGCCCGCGTGCGGCCGGCTGCGGGAGGCATCTTAATGCCATCTTAATTAGCTAGCCATTATAGAGGTTACGCGACGGAAATGCTATCCCCGACAAAGTGGGAAAAAGAAGCGCCTGAGCTGGCATTTTGCTAACTCAGGCGCACTTGCTGTCTCTTAACGCGAGCTTAATGTCAAGACTGCCTTATCCAACCCCCGCACCCGCGCCGTCAGTGCGCGCCGTTCCAGTGGATTGTCGCCGCGCCCACGGCGCTATTCGACTCCCGCCAGGCGGCATGCCTCCTCGGGGGTGTATCGCCGAACGATATAGCAGCGGTGGATGCGCTGGTTGCGCTTGAAATCCTCGGGGATCGTCTGCTCGGTGATATCGGTGAGGACCACGCCGGCGTGCGCGAGCTTTTCGATGTCGGGCCGGAACGTGCGCAAATTGCACGAGAAGATGGCCTCGCCTTCGCGGCTCAGCAGCCGGGACACACCGATCAGCAGCTCGGAATGGTCACGCTGGACATCCCACGTGCGTTGCCCCATCTTGCCGCCGTTGGAAAACGTGGGCGGATCGCAGAAGATGAGGTCCCAGCGGTTGTAGGTGTGACGCATGTCCTCGACCCAGCGCATGACGTCGGCGCGCACGAAGTGGTGCTCGTTTCCCGTGAAACCATTTTGGCTCATGTTGCGCTCGGCCCAGTCCAGATACGTGTTGGACATGTCCACGGTGACGGTCTCCTCCACGCCCGCATCGGCGGCGTAGCAGGTGGCGGTTCCGGTGTACGCGAACAGGTTGAGGAAGTAGCGCTTGCCGCGCGCGTGCTCGCGAATGAGATCGCGGGTGATGCGGTGGTCCAGGAATATGCCTGTGTCCAGGTAATCATCGAAGTTGACGGCGAAGGTGAGCCCGCCCTCTTCGATAAGCGGCAGCCGGCGTTCGGCGATATTGGGGCGGTCGCCCCCACGTCCGTTGCCGGTGGCGTGCTGCTTCTTGCCGTACTGGGAACCGCCGCGCGAACGCGTACGCGCCTTTGCGTACACGTGGTCCTCGGGGATATCGAGGATGCGCGGTGCGATGGTGAGGATGTCGAGCATGCGGGCCTGAGCCAACGAAGCATCGACCGACTTGGGGGCGGCGTATTCGGCAATGACGAGCCAGCGGCCCGGCGTTGCCGGCGCCCCCTCGTACAGATCGATGGCGGCGGAGTAATCGGGCAGGTCGGCGTCGTACACGCGGTAGCAGGTGATGCCCTCGCGCGCGGCCCACTTGCGGCGCTGCTTGTATACCTTGCGCAGGCGCGCGGCAAATTGCTCGGACTCGGGGATGAGCACGGGGACGGGGCGGCCGTTGCCCAGATCGATGAAGGTCGTTGCCGGCGTGGTGGCGCGGGCGGCGGGCGCGGTATCCTCGGCGGCCGTTTCGTTGGCCACCTGCTGGCGGGCCGCGCTCTTGTAGGTGAGCAGCAGCGCCTCCTCGTTGTTGGGCATCACGCGGATGTTGCTCGAGGGCTCGTAGCCGATCACGCGGCTGAGCATGTCGTCGTGCGTGAGGACCGTGAGGCGCGCGTCCTCGAATCCGTCCAGACCGCGCAGCCCGCTTGCCAGGTTGAACAGCGCCGGCAGATGGTTGAGCGAGGTATCGAGCGCATCGGCGATCACTGCGGGGGCCCGGCCGGTCCAGGCGGGATTGGCGCCCGTGCGCTCGAGGGCCTCTTGGATGCCGGGCAGGTCGGCGGTGGTGATGGTGACAAAGCGGCCGAGGCCGGATTTGCGCAGGATCTTGCGGGCGAATTCCGCGGAGCCGCGATCGGGGTCGGCGGCGATGATGGTGGCGGAGCGACCGGTGGCAGCGGCCTCGCGCTCGCGCGCCTCGTCCAGGAGCATGGTCCACAGATCGGGGTCGTGCTTGCTCCAGCCCTCAAAGCCCCAGTGCGTGCGGGAAAGGCCGGGAGCGCGGTTGAGCAGCATGTTTACCGCCTCGAGCTCAATGCCGCCGCCCGCGCAGGAAAAGTCGATGAGGAGCGGATCGGCGGCTGCGGGGGCGTCGGTGGCACTGTCGGCCTCTTGGGTGCACATGTTCGGCCAGGCGGTCTGCGAGAGTGCGAGCGCTGCGTAGTCGGGACGCAGGATGTGAGCCGCGCCCGGACGGGTTGCATCGCGCGGGAGGCGCTTGAACAGCGGGTCGCCGGAAAGGTCGAGGTGCAGGCTGGCTTTGTCGTTGCGGATGGAGAGCAGCAATCGTGCGTCCGGGTTCTCGGTGTCGACCACGGGGCGGGTGCCGGTGGCATCGATCAGGTGGTCGCAGATGGCGTCCTTCAGGCGCTGCGCCGTGAAGTGCGAGTTGCGGAGCTCATCGTTGACGCCGCGCACGGTGATCGCAATGGAGGCGTGCGGCGCGATGATGGCCTCCCAGGGGAGCTTCTCGGCGTTCTCGTACAGATCTTGGGCATCGTAGCAGCCAAAACGGCCAACAAGGACAAATACGCGACTGGCAAGGTGTGACCACAGGCAGGCGCGGTAGCCATGGCTGATGGGGCCGGCGAAGGTCACGCGGCCCTTAAGGCGGCGGACCTGGGTGAGGCCAAGCGATTTGAGCTCGTTGGTGAGGGCCAGCTCGAATCCCTCGGGGCAGCTGGCGTAGAACTCGTAAGGTGCAGGGCCGGAGTTGGCCTTCTTGGCGCGACGGCGGCGCGCAGAGCGGGATTCGGGTGTGAATTCGTGCTGGGTCGAGGCCTCGGCGATGTCTGCGGACCCCGGCGTTGCCGCCGTATCCCGCTGCTCGAGGCTGTCGGTGATGGTGGTGCTCATGAAGCGCCTTTCTATTGGGCGCCCGTGCGGGCGCGTTTGTCTGCACCATTATGGCAGGTTGCGATGGGTGCCCGGGCGCTACCGCGGTTGCCCGCGGGAAACACGTATATGTGCCGGCCTGTGAACCGCCGGCCGTTGGGTTTTATTCTGAGGAAGAGACGAGATCGCCGCCGAAATGCGCACGTTGGACAACGCCGAATGGATCGCCCGCTGATCATAATCTTGTAAAAGATGTGTAGAGCTGCTCGATTTTCCATCCGGAGGTGGTCTCCTGGACGAATGAGCGTATTATACCTATTTGCGCATTGGATGCGCCCAGACATTGCGGGGTGGAGCAGTCTGGTAGCTCGCCGGGCTCATAACCCGGAGGTCGTAGGTTCAAATCCTGCCCCCGCGACCAAGATCTTTGAGGTCAGTTGCTTAGGCGGCTGGCCTTTTTTCTTGTTGTGGCAGCCCGTTTTGGGGCTTGTGGCAGATTTGTGGCAGTAACCCATGACAAACACAGAGAATCAGGCAGCGGGAAGAAGGCCGAAGATATCCTTCGGCAGCTCGGCCAAATCGCCCCATTTCTCCGAGGAACCACCGTCGTCTCCCGGCAGGAAGTGCGCATAGATCTTGTACGTAATCTCAATGCTTTCATGGCCGAGCCTGCTGGATACGTACTGGATCGGAACGCCTTTTTTCAGAAGCAGAGAGGCGTGGGTGTGGCGAGTTCCATGCAGCGTGAGGTCGAATGACTTGTGCTGGGCGAAGCGGCTGAAATCGCTCGTGAATTTCGACGGGCGGTAGAGCTCGCCGAGGTCGCTGCAGAACACGGGTGTGTCCTCGCCCTGCTCGATGTCGTTGTACATCAGGCGATAAAGCTGCATCTGCTTGTGATGGCGCAGGAATTCGACCGTCCCCTCGGGAATGGTGATGTCCCTGTACGAGCGGTTGCTCTTGGGCAGCTTCTCCTCCAGGGTCTCGCCGCAGTAGGTGTCCGTCGCGCGTGCCTCGGCGAGTGCGCGGCGGACGCGGATGACGCCCTCATCGAGGCCGACGTCGCGCCATCGGAGGGCGCACAGCTCGCCGCGCCTCATGCCCGTGTCGAGCGCGAGGTTCGTGGCGGCGGCGAAGCGGTAGTCCGGGCATCCGAGCAGGGCGACCTTCATGCGGGACACCTCGCCTTCATCGATGACCCGAACCTCCTTCTTCTCCTTGGACGGGACGTCCACAAGCTCGCAGGGGTTGGACTCGATGTATTCGAGTCGGCGGGCGCGCTTGAGCGCGGTCTTCAGGAAAGACAGGGCCTTCTGGCAGGTGTTGCCAGAGAGGGGCTTGCCGTTGAGACCGCCGCTCTGGCGCATCCACGCCAGCTGGTCCTCGATCATGTAGGGCTTCAAGTCCTTTAGCAGGGTCGTGCCGAGTCTCGGTGCCCAGCGCGTCTCGACGATGTCGCGGTAGCCGCGAATCGTGTTGGCGCTCAGGTGCTTCACATCGTGCAGGTAGGCGACGTGGTCGCGCAGGAACTCCTCAAGGGTGATGTTGGAGCGGTCAACGCGCGAGCGTGCGGTCATGAGCTCCACGCGCCACTCGTCCAGCAGGCGCTTTGCTTCGGTCTTGGTGCGGCAGTGGACGGTTTTGCTCAGGCGCTTGGAGGGCTTGCCGTCCTCGCTCACGCTGACTCTGAGCAGCCAAGAGTCCTTGCCGCGCTTCACGGGGGCGTAGCCTTCGCTGACTGTTCTCATATCTGTTCACCTCCTTAAAGTGCGTTGAGGGCGGATAGTTCTATCTCAAACCGATTACTCGGTAATGAGCCCTTTGGACTTCTTCTTACTGTAGGCGTTTGCGCAGCTGCGCTTGCAGAAGCGGGTCTTCTGGATCACCTTGCCCGGCTTCTCTTCGCGGTACTTCTTGAAGATCCGCCCGCAGTTGTCGCATATGCGCCATTCGGCGGGGTCGTCATAGAGGAGGCCGAACTGGGAGATGATTGCTTCGGGTAGGCATCCAAATGTGCCGTCGTCGAGATTGTCTTTTGAAAGCATACGGCGGAATTTGAGCTCGGCAGATTTCCAGGACCCGATGTCATGGATGCCCTGTCGGCTCGCATCGAGTCGCTCCTCATCTAGCTCGGCTGAATAAGAGGACAGGGAGGAGATGAGAAAATCCATGCATCTATTTGAGGCAAATACGAGGGCCTGCCCGAGGCTCGAAGTGTATATGCCACGAGCGTCCATTCCCGCCGCTGTCGCAGCATTGGCCCTAGAGCGGAATTCTGCGTCATCAGAAATAAGCGTATCGTAGGATTTGAGCCGGGAATGTTTCAACAGCTCTCCCGAATCCGGGATTAGGAAGAACGTTGGCCCGTTCTGTGCCATGTGGGTTCGCTCGCAAAGGTAGTCGGCTACGGTGGTGGCGCCCCACTCGTCAGGGTGATCTAGGGCGTACCCGATTGCAGAAAGCAGGGACGTGGACACCTGCAATGCCCTAATGGTCTGGACGATCTCGGCCTCGGATATGGCGCCGACGACCGAGCGGTCGTTAAGGTGGATACGCCGGGCCTCTTCTGAAAGAAGGTACGGGCCTTTCCCGAGCAGGGATTCATCGACGTTTTCCTCCGCTGCCTCATACAACGAAATGCCCGCAGCAGCTCCAGCGGGAGAAGCGAACTCAAGAATGCTGCGAAGTGGGCGAAAGCCCGCAATTGATGGACGGAAGCGACGGCGATACCAAGCGAGGCGCTGGGCACCATCATAACCGCTGGATACAGGGAAGCCGTATTTGCTGCAGAAGCGGACGATACTGTCCGTGCGATTGACGTTGACTTTCTGCAAGTCATTGGCGAAGAACTCGTTTTCCAGATGCTCAAAGCGCATGACGGTCGGTTCGCCACGCTCGACATAATAGGCGAAGCGCTCTCCGCTGAGGGTCGTGCCCCACAGACGATCGAAGTCGTAGCGAAGCCATGGCCTCACGCTCTGCACGTCAAGCTTTTTCTTCTCTCGGTACCCAAGTGGTAGCTTTTCATATAAAGAAAGTGGACTCATTCGAAAAACCAATCCAAGTCTTGACATTTACTCTGTGGCTATGATAACACAAGATGGACGGAAAATAAAAGACAATCCATTTCAGGAGATTATAATGGGAAAGTTTGACCGTTGCGAACCCTACCTTCCGGACGTTCTGCATGTCACAGACGTTGCTGAATACCTCGGCCTTCATCCAAAGACTGTTTGCGCATATATCCGCGAGGGCAAGCTTCGTGCCATTCGTTGTGGCCGTTATTACCGTATTCGCCGAGAGTGGCTGCGCGAGTACATCAACTCCGAGAGCGCTTGTGAGGAGTAACTGCTTCATGGACGGGGTTTGGACAAGGAACTACGAGTCTGAGGCGGACGTGGTTGCGCCAAAGCTCGCAAAGTGCGGTGGCGCCGCTGGCGCATTGTACCTTTGGCTCCATTCTCGCGTTCACACTTGCGACAACAACATCGGAATCAGCATGGAGCTGCTGTCGAAAAAACTCGGCGTAAGCCGGAGGACACTGTGGGCCGCCGCCAATGCCCTCAAGGCAAACGGGATTATCAGTTTCGAGACGAGGCGCGGTAACGGCGGTGGGACGGTGTTCCACCTGACAAGCCTCTCGAAGTTCAAATGTGAAGCGGACGACCTGTTGAAGACGAGCGGTGCTGCACGTTACAAGGCTTCAAATGGGAAGCCGCCTATACAGCAAATCGGAACCCTGGGTCCCATAACAAAGACGCAAGACTTTAATTCACATACTGACAAAGAGGGGCCCAGATACGACCCTATGATCTCGTTGCTGGACCGCGTGGATAGGGAGATGCCATGAACGAGAAGCTTGTCGTCGTGAAGAACACAATCTCCAATGAAGACTTCGTCGCCCAAATGAAGAAGATGAGATGTGCGGGCAATGGCGGCAGGGAGAAGGAGTTTGATCTCGAAGAGAAGCTCGTGAAAGCGGGCGTGCCCGAGGTGGTTATCAAGGTCATGGCGTCCGAGGGCTTTGACGAGTGTCGCATTCCTCTGGCAGTGAAAAAATGGGTAGAGGGATACTCTGGAAAGGGGACTTCCTCGTTGTGGCTTAGCGGCGGGAGCGGTGCAGGTAAGAGCACTGCGGCGGCATGGGTGGTTAAAGGGATTGTTGAAGCGTCGGGGGAGCCCGAATCTTTGGCCGATGGTTGCATATTCGTGGCTGTTTCCGATTTGGTTCATGGAACGTGGATGGGTTCAGGTCTTTACGGCGAGGGGAATAAGTGGAGGCTCATCGAGCCGCTGACGACCTGCCCCCTTCTCGTCCTAGACGATTTGGGCTCGTGCGTAAGGCAGGGAAGGGAAGAATGTTCGGTCGTCCGCGAGGTGGTCGATAAGCGCTGGGGCCATATGCTGCCTACCATCTATACCACCCAATATGGACTTGAGGAATATTGCAACTCGCTCGTGAAGGCGGGTGCAGACATTCACGATACAACCTCAATGGCCAACAGAATCATTGCTTCTCTTGGCAATTATGTGGGAAGAGACGACAGGCTGGTCAAACAACACTTCGTCCCGATTCGTTGGCCCGAGTAAGAGGACGTGATACGCGTTTCCTGCTTTAGAATTGGGGAGATTAGTTCTACGGAGGTAACCATGGCAGGGTCTAAGGCAGATGCCGAGGCGTTCGCCAAGCGCTGGGCGGGCAGGGGCGACGAGACGCAGGAGGGCCGCTCCTACTGGATCGACCTGTTCCAGAACGTGCTGGGAGTCGAGGACGCCATCGAGCGCTTGAAGTTCGAGGTTCCCGTGCACACCGACTCCGGCTCGACCCACGCGGGCTACATCGACGTCCTCATCCCCAGCGCCAGCGCGCTCGTGGAGATGAAAGGCAGGGGCATCGACCTCGACAAGAAGGAGGTCCGCCAGGGCCGCGAGGTCACCCCCGCCGAGCAGGGCAGGGGCTATGCCGTCGGCCTGCCGCTCAACCAGCAGCCCCGCTACGTCATAGCCTGCAACTTCCGCGAGATCCGCGTGTACGACCGCAACGTCAACCCCTTGTGCACCGGTGACGAGTACCTGCGCCTCGAGCTGGAGGAGCTCCCCAAGAACCTCCCCGCCCTCAAGTTTCTCAACGGGGGGGGTCAGCTCCTAGGAGCGTCCAACGCGCCGTCTCCATCGAGGCGGGGCGCATCATGGGCCAGATCCACAACGAGATCGCGGGCCTGTACCACGACCCGGACAGCGAGGAGAGCCACCACGCCCTCTCGGTTCTTTGCACCCGCCTCATGTTCCTCATGTTCTGCGAGGACGCGGGGCTGATCGAGCCCGGGCTCTTCCGGGATTACGTTGCCTCTGTCGATGGCGGGCACCTGCGCGGAGCGCTCATCGAGCTCTTCGGGTGGCTCGACACCGACGACGAGGCTCGCAAGCAGGAGTACCCCAGCGAGCTCCTCGCCCGCTTCCCCTACATGAACGGCGGGCTGTTCCGGGAGCGCATCCAGATACCCCAGCTGAACGAGCAGGTTCATTACGAGATCCTGGTCTCCGGCTGTCAGGAGTTCGACTGGTCGGGCGTGGACCCCACCGTTTTTGGCTCCATTTTCGAGGGCGCGCTCAGCCACGACACGCGCCGGTCCGGCGGCATGCACTACACGAGCCCCGAGAACATCCACAAGGTCATCGACCCGCTGTTCCTAGACGGGCTGAAGGAAGAGCTCGACGACATCCTCGCGAAGCAGAACCCGAGCGCCCGCACCCGAGCCCTGCGCGCCTACCACGACAAGCTGGGGAGCCTCACGTTCCTTGACCCCGCGTGCGGGTCGGGCAACTTCCTCACCGAGACCTACATGTGCCTGCGCAGGCTGGAGAACACGGTCCTCATGGAGCTGCAACGTGGCGGTCAGTCCGAGATCTCGTTCGAGGAGGCGGAGGAGGAGAGCCTCGTCAAGGTGACGCTCGCCAACTTCCACGGCATCGAGGTCAACGACTTCGCCTGCTGCGTGGCGCGCACCGCCCTGTGGATCGCCGAGAAGCAGGCCGACATCAACACTGCCAAGGTGGTCAAGCGCGTCTACGACGAGCTGCCGCTCAAGGAGTACGGGACGATCATCCACGGCAACTCTCTACGCGTCGATTGGGCCGAAGCCGTACCCGCCGCCGATCTGGACTACATCGTCGGCAACCCGCCGTTCATCGGCTACTCGAACCTCAACGACGCCCAAAAGAGAGACCGAGCCGACATTTTCGGCAAGTCTGGCGGCGTCCTTGACTACGTGGCCTGCTGGTACAGGAAGGCCGCGGATTTTACGCGCGGGTCGCACACGCGCTGCGCCTTCGTGTCCACCAATTCCATCTGCCAAGGTCAGCAGGTCGAGCCGCTGTGGAGGCCGCTATTTGAGGACGGAGTCTCTATCGATTTCGCCCATAAGACTTTCGTCTGGAACTCCGAGGCTTCCGATAAGGCGAATGTGCACGTGGTTGTCGTTGGTTTTTCCCGGCAAGACAATGTTTCGCCATTGATATTCGATGCGCTAGGGGGGAGAAAGGCAAATCATATTAACGGATACCTCGCAGATGCTCCCAACGTATTTGTTGCAAAGAGCTCTCGCCCTGTATGCAACGTTCCGGGGATGTCCAGGGGCGGTGGTGCTGGCGACTGGGGATTCTTGACGCTCGATGAAGAGGAAGCCAGCCAGCTTCAGAGGGACTACCCGGAGATGAGGAAGTACATCAGGCCGTTTTCCATGGGCGCAGAATTCATTAAGGGCGTCCGGCGTTACTGCCTTTGGTTTGCGGGTGTGTCTGGGGTGGAGCTCAGTAAGCTACCATCTCGAATCAAGGATAGATTCGAAGAAGTTCGTTCTCGACGCGCCGCATCTCCGCGTGCCGGTACGCGCAAAAGAGCTGAGAAGCCTTGGGAGTTCGATGAGCTGAAGGTGCCGCAGGAAGGGGCCTATCTGGCTGTTCCTCAAGTCTCATCTGGTAGGAGGAGGTATGTTCCAGTTGGCTACATAACTGATGGAACCATCCCGGGGAACAAGCTCTTCTTCGTTGAGGGTGCAGAAATATATGACTTCGGGATTATCGCAAGCCAATTTCACAACGCATGGATGAGACAAGTTGCTGGACGATTGAAAAGCGACTATCAGTACTCGAACACCATTGTGTACAACAACTTCATTTGGCCGGAGCCCTCGGACAAAGTTAAAGAAGAGGTGGAACAGCGCGCACGGGCCGTATTGGATGCGCGCGAAGCGCAGCAAGGGGCGACGCTTGCCGAGATGTATAGCCCGGACAACGAAGCGTTCTTCCCTGACCTCATGCGCGCCCATCGCGAGCTCGACGCGGCTGTCGAGGCCGCCTACGGCGTCGACTTCAACGGCGACGAGGAGAAGATAGTCGCGCACCTGTTCAAGCTGTATGCAGAGAAGACTGGAGCGTAGCACCCGTGGCGAACTCGATTTACAACCCCATCACCCTTGAGGTCGGCAACGTCCTCAAGGACGTCATCACGGGAAAGATCGGTCTGCCCGACCTGCAGAGGCCGTTCGTGTGGAAGAACGACAAGGTGAGGGATCTTCTCGACTCCATGTTGAAGGGTTATCCCATCGGGTACGTGATGCTATGGGAGCCGCCCGCCGACGATGTGTCGAAGAAGTCGCAGATCGGTGACAACGATAAGGTCTACGCCGTCCCCAAGGAGCTCGTTATCGATGGGCAGCAGCGCCTCACCGCCCTGCTCGCGGTTTTCTACGGCGTCGAGGTGAGGGACAGCTCGTTCGGCTCGCGGCCCATCAGAATCGCCTATAACCCGGTGACGGCTGAGTTCAAGGTGGCCGATGCATCGACTGATAGGGACCCGAGGTTCGTGTCGTGCGTTTCGGACGTGTTCGGGGCGAACCGGGAAAACGCGTTCAGCTCCTACAGACGCGCGTTCATCAAGGCGCTCAACGAGTCAAACGTGAAGAAGGGCGAGCCCGAGCTCGACGACCCCGCCGAGGACGCCATCGAGAGGGGCCTCACCGCCCTCCTCGGCCTCGAAAGGTACCTGTTGCCGGTCCTCAGGATAACCGCCGACGCCGACGAGGAGACCGTGTCCGACATATTCGTCCGCGTGAACTCTCAGGGACAGGCGTTGAAACAGGACGACTTCATCATGACGCTCCTGTCGGTGTATGAGCCAGCCATGAGGGAGCGCATCGAGCGCTTCTGCGCAGACAGCCGCATCCCCATGGGCGGCACCTCCTACAACCAACTCATCGCTGTCTCCCCGACCAGCGTCATCAGGACGGCGGTGGCGGTCGGTTTCAAGCGCGGCAGGCTTCGCTATGCCTACCAGATCCTGAGGGGCAAGGACCTCAAGACCAAGGAGACGAGCGCGCAGACCCGTGCCGAGAACTTCGAGCGCTTCGGCGTCGCCCTCGACCAGGTGCTCGATCTCAACAACTGGCACTCGTTCATCAACCTTCTGGATGAGGCGGGCTACGTCGCGCCCAGCCAGATCAGCTCGGCGAATGCGCTGTTTTTCACCTACGCCTTCTACCTCATCGGCAAGCGCGAGTTCGGGATGAAGCACGGCGAGATCAGCCGCCTCATACGCAGGTGGTTCTTTGCGTGCTCCATCACCTCGTATTACGTCGGGGGCTTCGAGACCGCCTTCGAGCGCCAGTTGACCGAGATCTCGCAATTGGGCGAGGCGGACGATTTCCAAAAGTACTTCGAGCGGTCGGTCGCCTCGCTCCTCACGGACGACTACTTCTCGATCACCCTGCCGAACGACCTCGACGCAAACGATGCCGTTGGCCCCACGTGGAACGGGTTCGTGGCGGCGCAAGTCGTCCTCGGCTGCAAGTCTCTGTTCGGCACGACCCCGCTCTCCCAACTTCTGCTGCCGAGCGCGTCGGGCACGAAGAGGGCGCTCGACAAACATCACCTATTCCCGGACAACTACCTCAAGTCCATCGGGCAGAAAGAGAAGCGCAGCGCACGTGCGAACTTCGCTCTCGTGGACTACGGCACCAACATCGAGATCTCAGACGACTCCCCACTCGACTACGTGCCGAGGTTCAAGCAGAAGCTCGGATACGACGCCTACGAGCGCACCTGCGAGGAGCACGCCCTCCCTATCGAGTTCGAGGGGCTGGACTACGAGCGCTTTCTCTATAGGAGGCGCATTCTCATGGCAAAGCTGATAAGGAGGGGCTTCGAGAGGCTTTAGCGCCTCTTCGGGCGCGCGATTCCTCCGCTGGGTTTCCCGACGAACCAGCGCCCGTCCTGACGCCATATCGTCTTGAGCTCGCCCGTGTGGCCCATGAACACGTCGAACCTCTCCACGAGGTTGCCGAACACCACCCGCCCGTGCGTAACGTGGCGGGCGGTTGACTTTATTGGCCAGCTCCTTCCGTCTGGCCATATGAGCCTTTTGGGCACATCGACATCGTCGTTGAGGCCCTTCGGCGGACACTCGACCCCCACGTAGACTCGGTCGCATTCGCGCGGTATCCCGCACGTGCCTGACAGGTCCCTTCCCTTGAACAACCCAATCACTTCCCTTCGGGGCGATTGTAGGCCTTCGTCCGGACGCGGCTGAGGCATGCGTGCCCGCAGGGGAGGCCGTGCCAGAGGCCGCACCCGGTGGAGCCTCCGCCCGCGCGCGTCAAGGGGCCGCACGGAACCCCGCACAAACCTGCGCTTCGCTTCGGTTGGTGGAGGTTGCCGTGCGGCTCCCTTGACCCGTGCGGGCTCCAGCTCGTGGCTTCAGGAAAGAAGCCATAGGCGCGGCAAGCAGCGCCTACGGCTTCTGCCTGCGAGGCGGAGAGGATTGGCCGACATGGCCGGAAAGGAGACCGATATGCAGGAGCTCATGCCCAAGGGGGTGGCGGCGACGGTGCCGCCGCTGTACGCGACCGAGGACGAGGGGGACCCCATCGCCCGCGTGAAGCTGTTCAGCTGCGTGAGCGGATGGACGTGGTACGTGACCGAGTACGACCCCGCGACGGGCGAGGCGTTTGGCCTCGTCGAGGGCTTCGCTGACGAGTGGGGCTACTTCTCCATCCCTGAGTTCGAGGCGCTGAACCACGCCAAGGGTTTTAGCGTTATCGAGCGCGACGAGCATTTTGAGCCCGCGCCCGTGCGCGAGGTCAGGCGCTAGAGACGGCGAGGCGGGGCCGATGCGGCCCCGCCCGTCGCAGAGGAAGGATGAATGGAAATGAAGTTGGAAGAGAAGGGGGCCGTTACGTCGTCTACGAGAGGAGCCTGCTCCACTCATTCAGGAGCGCCCTGTGCGACGGCGTCACTTACGGGGCGAGCGACGACCCCGACAAGGCCATGGGGCTGCTGGACACGGTATTGGAATACGGCCTCAGTGGCTTCGTCTACGACACCGAGGTAAATGCGGTCCGCGATCCAGTGCGCTCCGAGGGCTGGATTTCGCTGTGACCGCCGCGGGGTGCCGCGCCTCCCGGCGCGGTGCTCCGGGCCCGCAAGGGGCCCTGCGCCCGCTCGGCCTGCGCTCGGATGCGGGGATCCGTCGCTTCTGCCTCGCTCTCGCTGTGCACGGTCGAAACGCTCCCCCAGGGTCGCCTTCCGACCGTGCTCCGCTCACGCCGCCGACGGCCCGCGAACGGCTCCATTCGGTGGCTCCCAGAGGTCTCCACCATTCCGCCGTGTCGCGCGCCGTCGGCTCTCGCTCCGGGCTTCCGAACGCTCCCTCGGGGTCGCCTTCGGAAGCCCTCCGCTCACCATCCCGATGGGATGGCAAGATATGCATTGCGACGTACAAACCGTCGTTCCTCCGATTTGCCCACCGCAATGATTTTGCCCTGCGCACGGGCGCAGGGGAGGGCGAGCCGCTCGCTACGGCTCGCTCCCGCCGGGTGATGGACCGCTCGCTACGGCTCGCTCCCATCAATCGGTCTCGACGGCAGGCCGCCTCGTTTGCATGAAAACTGTGGCTTTCACTCGCATTGTTGATAGCGCCATGGATGTCGGTTTCGATTACGGTCCGGCGCGCGACTCGGGAATGGACGCGTCGCCCCGTCAAAGGTGATCGGCCCATTTCGGTCGGCGATGTAGAGGTTGCTTATTTGCGGCTGCCGAATATCTCGGCGTCGAAGAATTCCTTGAGTGAGACGCCCAGACCCTCTGCTATTCGGTCGATGTTCTCGATGGAGACGTTGCGCCTGCCGGTCTCGACTTCCGCGAAGTACGTGCGCGACATCTCTATCGAGTACGCGAACGCCTCTTGGCTCACGCCAAGGCGGTTTCGGAGCTCCTTGATGCGGAGCCCGACGCGCATTTTGGGACCAAGCTGAGTCATCGGCACCTTCCGTTCATCGGTACCAATGGTTCGCTCATGTCCTATTTAAGTCACCCCTATATAAGTGACAATCTGACGTACAATGACCTTGTTGGACGGCTGTCTGAGGGGAACCGCACACAGTTTCGTTGCGATTCCGTCGCCATGGGTGCGTCGGCCTGCTGCTGAGCCATATTTGGCGAGGCGCTCTTGGTGGCGAGCGCGCACGGCATCAGGGTTGTTTGGACGAGCGCGGAAGGAGAAAGAGTCATGATATCGAGGAGGAGCTTCGTTGGCGGCGCGGCATCGGTCGCCCTCGCCGGCCTTATGGTGCTGACGGGATGTGAAAGCGGATCCGGCGGGCTGGAGGGGAAGACGCTCTACTGCGCGCCCGCATGGAGTTCGGGGAAAATGCAGAGCGTAACGTTCACGGATGGGGAAACCTGCAATTACGTCGGCGACCAAGAGCTGTCGGGCACATGGTCGCAGGATGATGATGCGGTGGTGATCGCGCTTCCCGGCTACGAGTCAATGACCTTGAAGAGGGTCGAGGGCGAGGACGCGTACGTGCAGTCCGGTTGGGAGGACCTTGGGGAGCGGTACTACCCGACCGAAGAGGAGGCAGTCGAGTATCGCGACGAATTCTTGAGCGGTTCCGGGGAGCGCGTGGGCAAGCTCCTCGAATCGACGGAGTGGCGCCTGGAGGCAGACGGTAACGTCCGCAAGGCGGATGAGGCCATTTCCTTCAAGGGCGGCAAGGTTGAGTTCGAAAAGGGCGAATACGACGAGAGCGCGAGGTTCAACAAAGTTCCGGATGAGAGCAAGTGGGTCGCGCGCGACCATTCGGGTGAGTGCGCGGTTGAGGTCGAGTCGTTCACGGCGTCGCGGAGCGGCTCGTCGATGGTCCCGCTCTACACGGGAACCCTCACAGTGGGCGGGGAGTCTGTACCTTTCACCTTGCAGGTCTACGAGAACGGGCCGTCAATCACCTTGGATGGCACCATTCGATTTTCCGACGAGAGGGCGTTTCAGGGGTAAGGGCCTTTGCCGTTTGTTGTGCCGCTCGGGGCGCATGCCGCCCCTTGAACAGGAGGTTATGATGGGAAATAGGCGTTCTGGTGGCGCGTTCCCGCTGATCGCAGCATCTGTCGTTCTGGTCGCTACGCTTGCGGCGGGGCCCACTGCCGCCCTGGCGGCGGAAGCCGGGGCTCTCGAAGTCCCGTTTGCCCAAGACCAGAGGGTCGCCTTGGCGATGGAGGGCTCCCCCGCGTCTGCGGGAGCTGGAACTGAGGGGATCGCCGCCGGCGATGGGTGGACGCTTGACGCGGACGGTGTCCTGACTATTGAGAAGGACGTCTCTAAGCCCTCTGACCTCAGGTACGAGTGGGGGCGGTACGCCGAGCGGATTCGCGAGGTGAGGCTTGCCGAGGGCGTCACCGCCATCCCGAACGGCGCGTTCGCCTCCAGCTCCTACGGGGTCAGCCCGATTGAGTACCCGAACCTCACCAAGTTCACTGCGTCCTCGACCCTGAAGACCATCGGGTGGGACGTCTTCAGCGGAACGAGGAGTCTGACGGAGGTCCACCTCAACGACGGCCTCGAGGCCGTGAACCACAGCGCCTTCGCGAACACCGGCATCACGTCCATCGTCCTTCCTGACAACGTTACGTGGGGCGGCGACTGCTTCGCGGGCTGCTCGCAGTTGGGCGGAACGCTGGTGATACCCGGCGGGTCGAAGTTCGAGGAGGGGCACAACGCGACGTTCTACGGGGTCGGCGTCGATACCGTCGTCATCGAAGAGGGGGTCACGTGGATTCCCAATGGCGCTTTCAACGGGTGCGCGAACCTGAAACGCGTCTATCTCCCGAAGTCCGTCGTCCAGATCGGCGATACCTACGAGACCTCCCCCGGGATCTACTACGATTCGTTCGATCCGTGCCTGATCGTGGGTTACAGGGGAACCGCCGCCGAGCAGTACGTCGAGCATTGGCTTGAGCTGAACCCCGAGGGAAACGAGGGTCTTGCGTTCCACGCGATCGACGGCGAGGAGCACGAGTTCGGGCCTTGGGAGTCGGTCTCCGAGGCGACCTGTACCGCAGAGGGCATCAGGAAGCACTCTTGCGCAATCTGCGGTGCCGAGCGCACCGAGGCCCTGCCCGCCTTGGGTCACGCGTGGGGCGAGGGCGTGGTTGATGTGGCTATACTAAATTGGACAGTCGGATGAGAGTCTGAGGGCCCTTCGAGG
>SAMEA3387474__coassemble_943_pt1 | contig 72463 bp, 64 predicted proteins | sample SAMEA3387474__metabat2_low_PE_017 | metagenome-assembled genome bin SAMEA3387474 (sample SAMEA3387474) | Felis catus | biome: Faeces | place: United Kingdom | collected 2012 | reverse complement strand
GAGCACAACCTTGCCAAGGTTGGGGTCGCGGGTTCGAGCCCCGTTGTCCGCTCCAGTATATTTCAGGGTCAGTCGAAAGGCTGGCCCTTTTTTATTTGTAAAGTCTGCATTGATCATTCGGACGTATCCCAAATCGCATATCGAGTGATCCCGATTTTTTTGGATTGAGAAAACGCTTTACGCTTGTTTGGGTTTTTCTTCTGATCGGATGCCGTGGGTTGGGCGGCTCCATGGCATATGTGGGATACGTTGCTTAATGCGAGCAATCGGGTTTTAATCCGCCACCGGATGGGTTTTCATCGGTGTGAACCGTGTGATGTACGTTGGCCGCAGCCGCAGCGCACATCGCGCAGAGTGCCGCATGGTGCCTACCGCCAGGTGAGCTTTCGGCCGTAATGCGAGCGTCGTGGGGCACGGCGCATCTCGAACCCGCCGCAAAGTGCATTCTGTTCGATGCGATGTGCCGCAGGTTTCATTTCGTGCGATGGATAGCCGCCGCAACATTTATTATATGCGGTAATAAATTACCGCATAACGTTTGTCTGCGGTAATCCACTACCGCAGAATTTATCATCTGCGGTGAATTGGGTTACCTTGTTGACGAAGATATCCTATCTACCTGCGAAAATAATAATCACGCCGAGACGATTTGAATGGCGTTGCCGCAGGATCCTGTTCGTGCGGGTAAAAATTGCCGCACAGAACAATTGTGTGGTGCCAAACCGCCGCAGGAAAGATTGAGTGCGGTAGTGGGGCGCGAATCGGCACCTTCGACTATAGCAATTTGGCACCAATCTCCCGTTAAGCGGATCAAGGAGGAACTTCCGGCGCAAACACCGCTCGTGCGTGCACCCCGATTCTCAAATCCCGATACCGTAGGTGAAAAACCTATGTAGCGAATATGTTGATGCGAAGGGATAGGTTGCGCAGGGAGCGCTGTCAGCTATAGTCGCATTGTTTTTAAGCCTGTTTGCAAGGCAATCGCCCATGGCTGGGCCGACCGATAGGAGGTGCCGTATGGACAGTTCCAGTACCAGTAGCGTTCGATTCCAGAAGGCGCATCCTGTTTGGCGTTCCCGCTAGGGAGCCTATTTCTTTTACTAACCCAATTGCGTGTCCTCTCGGCTTCCGGGTTCATGCCCGGGGTTGTTCTCGCGCCATTTCCCGTGCAGCACGGCGCGGCCCGTTACGGGTGGGCCCCGCGAAATGCCTCAAGTCCATGCATGGATGTCGGTCCGAGACGGCCTCTTCGAGACCCGTGGTATCCGTGCCGGATGGGGCAGAGGGGCTCCGAGTGTGGGCTGGGATGCATCCGTCGGTCCTTCAGGGAACGTTGGGTTGCGCCGAAAAGCTGGAATCGAATCACCGTTCGTCATGAGTTGATCTGTTCGCAATCGATAGGGGTGATTCCAATGAAAAAGCTCGCAAAGGACTTGATGCTTCGTCGTGGCCTGCTGCAAAAGGCGCCGATCGAGGACATCTTCGCTTATTTCGATACGGGGCGCGAGGGTGTGCGGCCTGCGTGCGTTGACGATCTGCGAGACCTGTACGGTGTCAATGCCGTGACGCATCGCACCCGGGATACGCCGCTCTACCGTCTCCGCAAGGCTATTTTGAACCCGTTCATCCTCATTCTCGTGCTGTTGGCGGGTCTATCCTATCTGACCGATGTCCGCCTTGCGGCGGAAGGGCCCGACTATACCAAGATCGTGATCCTGTCGGTGATGGTCGTGTGGTCGGTCATGATGAACGTGATCCAGGAATCGCGTTCGGCAAACGCTGCGTCGCGCCTGCTTGCTATGGTCAAGAATACCTGCGCCGTGACGCGTGGGGGACAGGAGCACGAGCTGCCGTTCGAGGATGTTGTATGCGGCGATGTCGTGCGCCTGGCCGCCGGTGATATGGTTCCGGCGGACCTTCGCATGTTCGCCACCAAGGACCTGTTCGTCAATGAGAGTTCCCTGACCGGCGAATCCGAGCCGCGCGAGCTGGTCGCCCAGCGGGGCTGCGCGGCCCACATGGGCTCCACGGTGGTGTCGGGGTCCGGCCTTGGCGTGGTGGTCCTCACGGGCAACGACACGATGCTCGGCGGCATGGCTAAGGCCATCTCCGCCCGCCCTCCCAAGACTTCTTTCGAGCGCGGTGTGGAGAACATCTCCAAGGTGCTTTTGGGCTTCATGGCGGTCATGGTTCCCGTGGTGTTCATCTTGAGCGGCCTGACAAAGGGCAGCTGGGTGGGCGCCCTGGTGTTCGCCATGTCGGTGGCGGTGGGCCTGACACCCGAGATGCTTCCCACTATCGTTACGACGTGCCTCGCCCGTGGCGCAATGGTCATGAGCCGCAAGAAGGTCATCATCAAGAGCCTCGATGCCATGCAGAACCTCGGCTCCATCGACATTCTGTGCACCGACAAGACGGGGACCCTCACCAAGGACCAAGTTGAGCTCGAGCGCTATCTGGACGTGTCGGGCGATCCCGATGAGCGCGTGCTGCGCCATGCTTACCTCAACAGCAAGTATCAGACGGGCCTCAAGAATCTGATGGATCGGGCCATCATCGCCCGTGCCGAGCGGGAGACCGGGGATGGCCTATCGTGCGCGGACCGCATGGGCGCCTATGAGAAGGTGGATGAGATTCCCTTTGACTTCGAGCGCCGCCGCATGTCGGTTGCGGTGCGCGACGGTGCCGGTAAGATCCAGATGGTCACCAAGGGGGCTGTCGAGGAGATTCTGTCATGCTGCTCGCATGTGGAGCTCGATGGCGAGGTCAGCCTTCTGACCGATGCGCTCAGGAGCCGTGTTCGCTCTGATGTGAAGGACCTGAGCGCCGAGGGCCTGCGCGTGCTCGCCGTGGCGCAGAAGACGCATGCGGGGGAGTGGAGCAAGGGCGCTCTCGACGTAGCCGACGAATCGGACATGGTCCTCATCGGCTACCTGGCCTTTCTCGATCCGCCCAAGGAGAGCGCATCCGATGCGATCGCCGCCCTCGCTTCCCATGGCGTGACGACCAAAGTCCTCACCGGGGATTCGGGCGAGGTCGCCCTGCACGTCTGCCGCCAGGTGGGGATCCGCGCGGGCCGCGCCGTCCTGGGTTCGGAGGTGGAGGCCATGGACGATACGGAGCTTGCGGCCGTGGCCGAGCGCGAGCATGTATTCGCCAAGTTGTCTCCCGCGCAGAAGTCGCGTCTGGTGCAGGCCCTTCGCGCCCAGGGGCACGTGGTCGGCTTCATGGGCGACGGCATCAACGATGCGGCCGCCCTGCGGCAGGCCGACGCGGGCATTTCGGTCGACACGGCGGTCGATATCGCCAAGGAGGCCGCACCCGTCATCTTGCTCGAGAAGGACCTTCGTGTCCTTGAGGACGGTATCGTGGAGGGCCGTCGCACCTACGTGAACATGATCAAGTATCTCAAGATGACGGCCAGCTCCAACTTCGGCAATATGCTCTCGATGCTCGTGGCGTCCGCCCTGCTTCCGTTCATGCCCATGACGTCTCTGCAGCTCATTTTGCTCGATATGGTGTACAGCGTGACGTGCTTCGCCATTCCCTTCGACCGCGTCGATCCGGAGATGCTCCGCCATCCCGCCCGCTGGGATGCGAGGAGCGTGGTGAGCTTCATGCTGTTCGTGGGCCCCATGAGCTCGGTGTTCGATATCATCACGTTCGCGTTGCTGTTCTTCGTGGTATGCCCGGCTGTCCTGGGGGCTCCGTTCGCCGCGCTCGACCATCAGGGACAGGCTCTCTTCGCGATGCTTTTCCAGACGGGCTGGTGCATCGAGTCGATGTGGACGCAGACGCTGGTCGTCCATATGGTGCGCACGCGCAAGGTCCCGTTCGTGCAGAGCCGCCCTTCCATGGTGCTGCTGCTGGCCGGAATCGCGGGCATCGTGCTCATGACCGCGCTGCCCTATACGTCCGCCGCAGGGGCGTTCGGTCTTGTCACGTCGCTCCCGTGGTGGTTCTTCATGCTGCTGATCGGAATCGTGGCGGGATACGCCGCGCTGGTGACGATCGTCAAGCATTGGTATGTCCGTCGTTTCGGACTGTGGCTGTAGCCGCAACACTAGATATGGGCGCGGGCCGCATCGGAGCAGATGACGGCCCGCGCCAGTTTCCACGGCTTCGTTGCGACTTGTGAAGGACCTGGGAACGGCCCGTGGCGATGTTTTCATATCAGTGCAGGTAGACGGGCCGGTACCGGAATCCCTTTTCTGCATCTTTAAATGTGAATAAAAATAAGCACATTGCGCTGACCTGCGGGAACACAATATATAGTAGTGGTCTTAGAAATACGTACCAGATATAGTAACCAAAATGGTCTATCATAGAGCTAACGAAAAACAGAGGCCTCGGAATCATGTTGGCACGTCTTCATGGTTCCGAGGTTTTTACCCCTTGCGGGGTTACGAGCGGGGTTTTGATAGGGAGAGGATGCACGGTATGAAGATCATCAAGCGCAGCGGCTCCGAGGTTACCTTCGACCTCAACAAGATCGTCCATGCCATCCAGGCCGCGAACCTGGAGGTACAGGAGAGCGATCGTTTGACCGAGCGCCAGATCACCTATGCCGCCCAGAATGTCGAGGAGCGCTGCGAGGAGGCCGGCCACACCGTATCCGTGGAGGAGATCCAGGATATGGTGGAGGATGAGATCATGGCGCTCGACCGCTACGAGGTCGCCCGCCACTACATCATCTATCGCTATGTGCAGAGCGTGAAGCGCCAGAAGAACACCACCGACGACAAGATCCTGTCGCTCATCGAGTGCAACAACGAAGAGGTCAAGCAGGAGAACTCCAACAAGAACCCCACCGTCAACTCGGTGCAGCGCGACTACATGGCCGGTGAGGTCTCCAAGGACCTCACGCAGCGCGTGCTGCTGCCCGAGGATGTGGTGGAGGCCCACAACGAGGGTATCATCCACTTCCACGATTCCGATTACTTCGCCCAGCATATGCACAACTGCGACCTGGTGAACCTGGACGACATGCTGCAGAACGGCACCGTCATCTCCGGTACGCTCATCGAGAAGCCGCACAGCTTCTCCACCGCGTGCAATATCGCCACGCAGATCATCGCCCAGGTGGCCAGCTCCCAGTACGGCGGCCAGTCCATCTCGCTCACGCACCTCGCGCCGTTCGTCGAGGTCAGCCGCCAGAAGATCCGCCGTGAGGTCACGCGCGAGCTCGAGGAACTCGGCGTCACCGCCGACGAGGGGAAGATCTCCAAGGTGGTTGAGGACCGCCTGCGCGACGAGATCCGCCGTGGCGTCCAGACCATCCAATACCAGGTCGTTACCCTCATGACCACCAACGGCCAGGCTCCGTTCGTGACGGTGTTCATGTACCTCAACGAGGCCCGCTCCGAGCGCGAGAAGCTCGATCTGGCCATGATCATCGAGGAGACGCTGCGCCAGCGCTACGAGGGCGTGAAGAACGAGGCCGGCGTGTGGATCACCCCTGCGTTCCCCAAGCTCATCTACGTGCTCGAGGAGGACAACATCCACGAGGACTCGCCGTTCTTCTACCTCACCAAGCTGGCCGCCAAGTGCACCGCCAAGCGCATGGTGCCCGACTATATCTCCGAGAAGAAGATGCGCGAGCTCAAGCTCTCCAAGGGTGAGACCGAGGGCAACGGCGATTGCTACACCTGCATGGGATGCCGCAGCTTCCTCACGCCGGACCGCACGGGCAACGGCTACGACAACGTGGCCAACGCCGGCAATTACGAGCCCGGCAAGCCCAAGTACTACGGTCGCTTCAACCAAGGCGTCGTCACCATCAACCTGCCGGACGTCGCGCTGTCCTCGCACGGCGACATGGATGAGTTCTGGAAGATCTTCGACGAGCGCCTGGAGCTGTGCCACAAGGCGCTGCGCTGCCGTCATGAGCGTCTGCTGGGCACGCTGTCCGATGCCGCCCCGATCCTGTGGCAATACGGTGCCCTTGCACGCCTCAAGAAGGGCGAGCTGATCGATAAACTGCTGTACGGCGGGTACTCCACGATTTCGCTGGGGTATGCGGGCCTGTACGAGTGCGTGAAGTACATGACCGGCCACAGCCACACCGATGAGCAGGGCACGCCGTTTGCCACGGCCGTGATGCAGCGCATGAACGACAAGTGCAACGAGTGGAAGGCCGCTGAGGACATCGACTACTCCCTGTACGGCACGCCGCTGGAGTCCACCACGTACAAGTTCGCCAAGTGCCTGCAGCGCCGCTTCGGTATCATCCCGGGTGTTACGGACAAGGGCTACATCACCAACAGCTATCACGTGCATGTGAGCGAGGAGATCGACGCCTTCGACAAGCTCAAGTTCGAGAGCCAGTTCCAGCGTCTGTCCCCGGGCGGCGCCATTTCCTATGTCGAGGTGCCCAACATGCAGGATAACCTCAAGGCCGTTATCCGCGTGATCCAGTACATCTACGACAACATCATGTACGCCGAGCTCAACACCAAGAGCGACTACTGCCAGAAGTGTGGATACGACGGCGAGATCAAGATCGTGGAGGACGACGGCAAACTTGAGTGGGAGTGCCCCAATTGCGGCAACCGCGATCATGACACGCTCAACGTGGCGCGCCGCACGTGCGGCTACATCGGCACGCAGTTCTGGAACCAGGGCCGCACCGAGGAAATCCGCGACCGCGTGCTGCATCTGTAGCGAGCGCCGGCGAGTCTGTCTGAGGTTTTCGACTGCGTAGCTCCGGTTTGTGAAATTCACCGGCATCGATTGCCCGGGCCGCACTTCTTGCGGCCCGGGTTTTATTTGGCGCAGACCCGCGCGCCCTGGCGGCCGCATCATCAAAGTGGGACAATGGAAACTCACGATACGGCGGTTTTCGAGGGACCGCCGCAATGCTGTGCCGCGCCTGCGCGCGCCGGGGTTGGGTTTTGGGGGAGTCCATGAATTATGCGGAGATCAAGTATTTCGACATCGCCAACGGCGAGGGTGTTCGCACCTCGCTGTTCGTGAGCGGCTGTCGCCGCGGGTGCCCCAACTGCTTCAACGATGTGGCCTGGGATTTCTGCGCCGGCAATCTCTTTACGGCCGATGTCGAAGATAAAATCATCGCGAGCATGGACCATGAGTTCATCGACGGGTTGACCATTTTGGGTGGCGAGCCCATGGAGCCCGAGAACCAGGCCGGTCTGGTTGAATTTGTCGAGCGCGTGCGCCGCGCGTATCCGCGCGAAAGCGGCAAGACCATCTGGTGCTTCACGGGTGACGTGCTTGAGCGCGAGCTGCTCGAAGGCGGGCGGCATCACACCGAATTCACCGACCGCCTGCTCGATTGCATCGATATTTTGGTGGACGGCCCGTATGTGGATGCGTTGCACGATATTTCGCTGCGGTTCCGTGGTTCGTCCAACCAACGCATCATCGATATGCCCGTTACGCTGGCGGCTTTGCGCGCGGGGGAGACGGGTGCCGCAGCCGTGCGCCAGTGGCAAGACGACCCGGTGTTCACCACGCATACGATGTAGATGCGAGCCTTGCGGAGATGGCGGCTCGGTAGTTCCTTTTTCACAGTCGACTTGATGGGGCCGGGAGCATGGCGGGAGATGCCATGTTCCCGGCCCTTTGGTAACTTGCGGGGTGGCTGGAATTGCGAGCAAGGCTGTGTGAGGCGGGCTGCGAGGGTGACGATTTCGACGGCTCCTGCTGCCACGGATGCGGAGGTGAGCGTGGGGTCGCGTGGGTTTTGCCGGTGCGCATGCGTTGGCGACCGAGCTGGCAACCCTCATAAAACGTTTTGTGTGGTGCTTGGGCGCCGCAGGTTTCATTTTGTGTGGTAGTTTTCTACCGCAGATTATTATCGTGCGGTAGTTTTTGCGCCTCTGCTTCACCGTTGCAAAAACGCTATGTTATCTACCTGGTAGTTTGTGATGCCGGAGTCCGGCAATGTGAACGTTTCGCTTGAAAAATGCCGCACAAATAAGATATGTGGTAGAAAAATGCCGCACAAAAGATTTGTGTGGCGGGGAACCACCACATGAGATGGTCTCTGCGGTGATTCGGGCACGAACGCAAACCACATGAGATGGTTGCTGCGGTAGCCGTGACCCTGCCGCCACCGCGCGGGATGGTTACTGCGGTAGCCCCGGCATGGACGACTATCACAGCAGGTGTTCGCTGCGGTAGCCCGGACATGAACGGGCGTCGCATGAGGGCCCGTTGGGGTAGGCCAGGCGCAAGTGGCCGCCGCATGGGATAGCCTTTGCGGTGGACGACCGAGGGCAACCGTGCGCGGCTCGCTTAACGGGCATGCAACGACAGATGCCGCGGACCGGGTGCGCCGTGCTGCGAAAGGGGATTTGTTGCCGCCCTGCCTTCATCTGCCCAGATCGGTCTCCGGGTGGTACCATACCCACAAAACCATGATGAAGGGGCAAGCTATGGTCGATCAAGATAAGGTAAAGCAAGCGGTTTCGATGTTGCTCGAGGCGGTGGGCGAGGATCCCACGCGCGAGGGCCTGCTCGAGACGCCGGACCGTGTTGCTCGCATGTATACCCAGCTGCTCGGCGGCATGGACTCAGATGCCTCGGAGCACCTGTCCAAGTCGTTTGAGGTCGTCGATAACGGCATGGTCATCGAGCGCGACATCACGTTCCACTCCCTGTGCGAGCACCATATGCTGCCGTTCTACGGCAAGGCTACCGTTGCGTATATACCCAACGGCCATGTTGCCGGCCTGTCCAAGCTGGCGCGCACCGTTGGGGTGTTCGCGCGCCGCCTGCAGCTTCAGGAACGTATGACCGCCCAGGTTGCCGACGCGTTGATGGGGCATCTGGATTGCGCGGGGTGCATCGTTTTGGTTGAGGCCGAGCACATGTGCATGACCATGCGCGGCGTGCAAAAGCCCGGCACCAAGACCGTCACGCTGGCTCGCCGCGGGGTATTCGAGACCGACCCTACGTTGGAAGCCCGTTTCTTCAATATGCTTGCGGCGAAATAGACCGTCATATTAAGCGAGAGATCGGAGCGGATATCATGGCCTTCGATGTCCTGTCGCGCGTTGATGCGATTTGGCGTCATCCAACGTATCAGGCTGCAATGCAGCAGATTGAGTGCGTGGAGCGCGAGCGTGACTACTGCCGTCATGGCTTCGACCATTGCCTCGACGTCGCGCGTATCGCATGGGTCGCGGTGCTGGAGGATGGGCTCGGCTTGCCGCGGGATCTGGTGTACGCCGCGGCGCTGCTGCATGATGTCGGTCGTGCGGCGGAGTATGTGTGTGGCGAGCCGCACGATGCGGCAAGCGTGCGCATCGCGCGCGCCATTATGGGTACGGTAGATGAGGACGTGGCGTTTTCCGCAAAAGAGCAAGATGCTATCTGCCATGCGATCGCCGGCCATCGGGGTCCCAGCGCATCGGGGGCTATGGCGGCAGGGCCATCCTCGGGTCACCCGGACGCACCGGATGATGCGGCGCATGTTCCGGTCTCTTGCGCGGAGCGGCTGGCCGACGTGCTGCGCCGGGCAGATAACCTGTCGCGTCCCTGCTATGCGTGCGCGGCCCAGGCGGGATGCTATTGGCCCCGCGAGCGCAAAAACCTGTCGATTCGCGTCTAGCGTTGCGCTGGCCGCGGGATTGGGATCGGTGAAAAATGGAAACCAGGCATTTGCCGCAGACTATCCAAGATGACCGGGGCGCGCTCGCCCGTTGCGACCACCAGGCCCCCGCACCGCGTACGCAGCTGGCCCATGTTGAGTCGTCTCAGCTCGAGCGTCTCGACAAGATCGAGATCCAGGGGCTGGAGGTGTACGCCAACCATGGTGTGTATGCCGAGGAGAACAAGCTCGGCCAGAAGTTCGTGGTGTCTCTTGTGCTGTACACGGATACCGCCAGCGCCGGCCGGAACGACGATCTCTCGGCATCGATCGACTACGGCCAGGTTGCCCATGAGGTCGATCGATTCATGCGCGAGCATACGTTTCGCTTGATTGAGGCCGTGGCCGAGGGCGTGGCCGATATGCTGCTGAATACACATGATCTGCTGATGGCCGTGCGTGTGCGCATCGAGAAGCCGTGGGCCCCGGTGGGCCTGCCGCTCAAGACGGTTGCCGTGGAGATCGAGCGCACGCGCTAGCCGCGCTTAACGTCCGAGCCGTTCGACAGCCCGCAGCTCGTCTGCGGCGCATCCGGCTGCAATGTGCCCGGCCGCAACGGCTTCGGGCGTTTGCGCCAAGAGGGCGCGCGCCTTTTGCTCGTCTGGGAAATACGTGTGCAGCAGCATATGGAATCGTTGGTTGTGGCTCGCCTCCATGAGATGCGTGAGCTCATGGGCCACCACGTATTCCAGGCAGAGCGGGGGATAGGCGGCAAGGCTTGCATTGATGCGGATACTGCCCGTTTTGGGGGTGCATGAGCCCCAGCGCGTCTTCATCGTGCGGACGCTCCAGCCGGTTGCATGCACGCCCATGATGTCCTCGAACGGCTTGGCGATCTTGGGAAGCCTCGATTTCACCTCGTGGCGGTATGCGGCCAGGCGCTCGGAGGGATCCTCGGGCAGGCTGCGGACAAGCGCTCCCCAGAGGGGATATCCCTGCTGGGCTTGCAGGCGCGACTGCTCGTCGATTTGCATCAGCTGCCGCTTCACGTGCCCCTGGATCCATTCGCTTCTGCGCGCTAGGAAGCTGTCGATGGAGTCGATGGCGCAACGCTCGGGAACGCTCAGCGTGATGCGCGCATCGTCGTGTACGCGCAGGTTGAAGTTGCGCACGCGCTTGCGCATAACCGTCACGGGCAGCTGCTCGCCCGCATCCGTGGTGATATATCGTGTGAACGTGCGCTCCAAAACCGCTCCTCCCGTGCGCTTGCGCCGGCAAACCACTATAGTGAATCACACCCGCCGTTGCGCGCAAGGTGCCGCGGCACGAACAGGAACGAGGATTCCATGTCCAACAATGGTAAGAACGTCAAGGCCCATTACCGTGGCACGCTCGACGATGGCACGCAGTTCGACAGCAGCTACGACCGCGGCGAGCCCATCGCCTTCACCTGTGGCGCCGGCCAGATGATCGCCGGCTTCGATGCCGCTGTCATGGATATGCAGGTGGGCGAGAAGAAGTCCGTGCACATCCCGGCCGCCCAGGCGTACGGCGAGCGCCGCGACGACCTGCTCATGAACTTCCCTGCCGAGCAGGTTCCCAACATGGAGCAGATCAAGGTGGGCGACAAGCTGTTCCTGCAGGCTCCCAACGGCATGCCCATCCCGGTCACCGTTGTAGACGTGGATGCATCCGGCGTGGTGCTCGATGCCAACCATGAGCTGGCCGGCCAGGATCTCAATTTCGATATCGAGCTTGTCGAGGTCGAGGGCTAGATTTTCGCAGATGCTGCCGCGGCGCCCGTGTGGGTTCGATCCCATGCGGGCGCCGTTTTGTTTTTGGCCTCCCGCGCCGTGGGCCCGCATGCCCGCTCGGTCGAGTAGACTGGAAGGTAGCAAAACGATACCGAAAGAGGTCACTATGGCTGATATCGATACTGCCGAGCACCGTCGTGTCGTTGCCGTTATCGACGGCAACTCGCTCATGCACCGGGCGTTCCACGCCGTCCCGCCTACCATGACGGCGCCGGATGGCCGTCCCACCAACGCCATCTTCGGCTTCCTCAACATGTTCCTCAAGATGGTGGACGAGTTCCATCCCGATGGCGTGATCTGCGCTTTCGACAAGGGCCGCCCGCGCGTGCGCATGGAGATGCTCCCGCAATACAAGGCGCAGCGTCCGCCCATGGACCCCAACCTGCACGACCAGTTCCCCATGATCAAGGAGCTGCTCGGCGCCCTGTCCGTGCCGATCGTGGAGGCCGAGGGCTGGGAGGGTGACGATATCCTGGGTACCGTGGCGCGCCTGGGCGAGGCCGCCGGCTGCGACATGTACCTCATCACCGGTGACCGCGACATGTACCAACTGGTCACCGAGCACGTCCACGTGGTCTCCACCCGCAAGGGCCTGTCCGACATCGCCATCATGACGCCCGAGAGCGTGGACGACCTGTACCACGGCATCACGCCCGAGCTCGTGCCGGATTTTTACGGCCTCAAGGGAGACAGCTCCGACAACATCCCCGGCGTTCCGGGTATCGGTCCCAAAAAGGCCAGCGCGCTCATCGCCCAGTACGGCAATCTGGACGAGGTCATCGCGCATGCCGACGAGGTGAAGGGCAAGATGGGTGAGAACCTACGCGCGCACATCGATGACGCGCTGCTCTCGCGCAAGATCGCCACGATCATGACGAACGCCCCGGTGGAGCTGGATGTGGCCGCGGCCGAGTTCCCCGCGTTCGATGCCGCCGCCGTCAACGAGGCGCTGGGCGGTCTGGGCATCACCGCCATGCAGGGCCGCTTCCTGGCGCTCCTGTCCGGCGAGGCCGCCGAGGTGCCCGCGCCCGCTGCGCTGGAGATCCCCGAGCCGCTGGTTGCCCGCATCGACGATCCCGCGGGCCTGCAGGAGGGCCTCGACGAGCTGTTCCGCGCCGTGGGCGCGTATGAGTGGCTGGGCGTGGAATTCGATGACGACAAGGATGCGGGCGCGCTGTTCGGCATGAGCCGCACGCTGTGGGTGGCGACCCCTGAGCGCCTGCTGGCGTTCGAGGAGCCTGCAACGGGTGCGGCGCTCGAGGGCGATCCCGCCGGGCAGCTGGGCGTCGATCCGTCTGCCGGCCTGGTGGCGGGCGTGCTGCAGCACCTGTTCCGCCACGGACGGGTCGCCTCCCGCGATTCCAAGGCGCTCATGCATGTTTTGCTGCCGGTCGATTCGAGCACCGAGGCCGTCGATGATCTTTCCGCCCTGGACCCCTCGCGCGTGTTCGACACCGTGGTGGCCGCCTATCTGCTGGACTCCTCGCGTTCGGAGTTCCCCGATGCGTATCTGGCGGAAACCTACGCAGGCATGACGGCGCCCGCGGCGGCGGGGGAGAAGGATGCCCCCGCCGGCGCCCCGCATGCCGCCGCCCGCGCGGCCATGCTCGATCTGGCCGTGCTCGAGCCGCTTGCCGGCCGCCTGGAGGCCGAACAGGCAACCACCGTGTTCGCCCAGATCGAGATGCCGCTCGTGCCTGTGCTCGCCAAGATGGAGCGCGCCGGTATGCTGGTCGATCCCGATCGCCTGGCGGCACTCTCCGCGGATCTTTCAGGCAAGATCGATGCCTTGGCGCGTCGCATTCGAGAGCTTGCCGGCGACGAGACTTTCAACATTTCCAGCCCCATGCAGCTTTCCCACATCCTGTTCGATGTGATGGGGCTGCCCACCAAGGGCCTCAAGAAGACCAAGACCGGCTACTACTCCACTAACGCCAAGGTCCTTGACGAGTTGGCGCGCGACAACGAGTTCGTGCGCCTGGTTTTGGAATATCGCGAGAAGACCAAGATCAAGTCGACGTACCTGGACACGCTCGGTCCGCTGCGCCAGGGCGACGGGCGCGTGCACACCACGTACAACCAGACGATCACCGCCACCGGTCGCCTCTCGAGCTCCAATCCCAACCTGCAGAACATCCCCACGCGCTCGGAGCTCGGCCATACGGTGAAGACGGCTTTTTCCGCCGGCGAGGGGTCGGTGTTCGTGGCGATCGACTATTCGCAGATTGAGCTGCGGCTCCTGGCCCATCTGTCGGGTGACGAGCATCTGGTGCGCGCGTTCAACGAGGGCGAGGATTTCCATGCCGAGACCGCTGCGCGCGTGTTCGGCGTGCCGGTCGACGAGGTGACGCCCGAGCTGCGCAGCCGCGCCAAGGCGGTGAACTTCGGTATCGTGTACGGGCAGCAGGCCTACGGCCTCTCGCAGTCGCTCGGTATCCCCATGGCCGAGGCGCGCGATATGATCGATCGCTACTTCGAGGCCTATCCGGGCGTGCGCACGTATCTGGACAACACCGTCGAGTTTGCCAAGCGGACCGGGTACGCGGTGACCATGTACGGGCGCCGGCGCCCCATCCCCGAGCTCAAGCAGCGCATGCCCGCCATGCGCGCGTTCGGTGAGCGCACGGCCATGAACCATCCCATGCAGGGCAGCGCCGCCGACATCATCAAAATCGCCATGGTGCAGGTGGAGGCGCGCCTGCGTGCCGAGGGGTTCCGTGCCAAGATGGTGCTGCAGGTGCACGACGAGCTGGACTTTGACTGTCCGGTCGAGGAGCTCGAGGCCCTGTGCGCGATGGTGCGCGACGTGATGGAGCACGTGGTGGAGCTCAAGGTGCCGCTGATCGCCGAGGCGAGCTGGGGCGAGACCTGGGCCGAGGCTAAATAGCAGAACGCGGCCGCCGCGGATCTGCACGGTTACAAAAGGAGGCGAAGCCCTATAAGGGGCTTCGCCTCCTCCGTTTGGCTATGTAAAGGGATGCCCCTTCGCCTCGAGTATGGCATCGATGAGCACCGCGACCCCGTGATCGTTGTTGCCGGGTATACGGAATCGCGCGTGTTCGTCCATGTGGGGGCCGGCGTTGTCCACCACAAAGCTGTGGCCGGCGAATTCGAGCATGGAGATGTCGTTGTACGTGTCGCCGACCGCCGCGACGTTGCTCGCCTCGATTCCAACATGACGGCACAGGTGGGCAAGGCCCGATCCCTTGTCGACGCCGGCGGCCATGAAGTCCACCCAGTTCTCGCCCGCGCATACTACCGAGAGCGTGTCGCCGAAGCGGTCCCGGAACGTCTGCTCATATGCCTGCCTGCTGTTGCCGTTTGGGAGGTACAGGGATACCTTGTTGGCCTCGATGTCGATGCCCTCGAACGATGGGACGCATGAAACGGTTGCGTAGAACCGGCTGACTTCATCTGCATACGCCTGGTCGCGCTGGGGGATGAAGGTGTCGCCATACGCGCAGAGCACGGGTACGCAATTGGGGTACACCATGCCTGCAGCCAAGATTTCCCGGTACACCGCGACATCGATGCGGGAGCGATCGATGGTGGAACCGGCGTAGCGAACATCGCCGCCGTTGTCCGAGCACAGGGCGATGCGATCGATATGCTCGGGAAACATGGTGGCGAGCTTGGGTGCGGGCCTGCCGCTGGCGGGACAGAACAGGACCCCTGCATCGGCAAGGGCCTCGATGCGCTCGGGCATGCACTTGGGCTGTCTTCCCGCATCGTCGAGCAACGTGCAATCCATGTCGCAGGCGAGCAGTTCAATCGATGCCAAGTCGCAATCGTTCCGATAGCTTTGCATTCCGTCTTCCCCTGTCTGAACAAACATCGATAAAGAAACAATCGAACATAGGCCATTGTAGTCGACCTCCTCCGCGCGCCGCCCGAGGGCCATAGGGATGCGAAACAAAACCGTAACAATCGAAGATAATTTGGCGCGCTCTAGCGATATAGGATATGATGCCCCACAACGTAAACGTGCCGTTGGGCGAACATACCCAGCCGTTTACGGATTGTTGATTGCATTGGATGAGAGGAATCGGATCTCGTGGTACAGGCGCTGGCTACATTTGGGGACATGGCCGCGGCCGTAGTCTCTCGCCAGATCGCTCTCGATACCGCGCGCCGACGCCAGCGTGCAATCTCCCGACGACGATAACTCGTTGTCTCTTGTTTGCTGCCGCGCATGCGTGCAGCCGGAGTCCAACTGAGTTGAGCTTGTCGGGTCGCATTCTAGGCACAACCCTATAGCTTTTCGCACCTTTCGGCATCCTGCGCATATCCGGAACCGCGCGGCACCGTATCGTGACTGTGTCAGTTGGCTCGCCCTTACGAACGATTCGAGTGGTTAGGACGAACCTATGAGCAAGCAAAAAGTGGTACTCGCATATTCCGGTGGGCTGGATACCTCGGTCTGCATCAAATGGCTGCAGGAGGAGAAGGGCCTCGATGTGGTGGCGGTGCTGGGCAACGTGGGCCAGGAGCACGACGGATTGGAAAAGAAGGTCGCAAAGGCCTATGCGCTGGGTTGCGTGGCGGTCGAATGCGCGGACATGCGCGACGAGTTCGCACGGGATTTCGTGGCGCCCGCCATCGCCGCCAACGCCATGTACGAGAACAAGTACCCGCTGCTTTCGGCCCTGTCGCGTCCGTTGATCTCCAAGCATCTGGTGGAGGCCGCGCATAAACACGGTTGCGCCTTCGTTGCACATGGGTGCACGGGCAAGGGCAATGACCAGGTGCGATTTGAAAACGCGATCATGGCGCTCGATCCCGCGCTCAAGGTGATCGCTCCGGTTCGCGAGTGGGACCTGGGACAGCGTCCGAGCGAGATCGCCTATGCAAAGGACCATGGTATCGAGCTGACCACCTCCGCATCCGATTCGCTGTATTCGGTCGATGACAACCTGTGGGGCCGCGCGATCGAGTGCGGGGAGCTCGAGGACCCTTGGACCGAGGCGCCCGCCGACACGTGGACCATGACGGTCGATCCGTTCCTCGCCCCCGATACGCCGACGTATGTGACCGTGGGCTTTGAGGCCGGCGTGCCGGTGACCCTCGATGGGGAGGCGTGCTCGTTGGCGAACCTGGTGGTTAAACTCAACGGCATCGCAGGCTCGAATGGGTACGGCCGTATCGATATGGTCGAGAACCGCTATGTTGGGCTCAAGAGCCGCGAATGCTACGAGGTGCCCGGCGGCCTTGCGCTCATCGCCGCGCACCGGGCGCTGGAGGACCTGGTCCTCGAGCGCGAGGTGCTGCACCATAAGCTGGCGCTGGAGCAGATGTGGGCCGATGCTGTATACGAGGGCAAATGGTACTCTCCGTGGAAAGGCGCCCTCGATGCCCTGTTTGCCGCCACGCAGGAGGCGGTGACGGGCGATGTGCGCCTGAAGTTCTATAAGGGATCCTGTACGGTTGTGGGTCGCAAGAGCCCTTACAGCCTGTATGACTACGGCTTGGCTACGTATAACGAGGACCAGACGTTCAACGAGGGCTCTGCCCCCGGATTCATCGAGATCCAGGGCCTGTCGATCAAGACGTGGGCTGCCAAGCGCGCGGCCGCCGCTCCGCACGCGTGGAAGGGGGTCGCATAGCATGGCGCTTTGGGGAGGACGGTTCACCGGGTCGGTTTCGCATACGGCGCAGCTGTTCGGCGCCTCGCTGCCCGTCGATAGCGAGCTGTTTCGGCAGGATATCGCGGCGTCTAAGGCCCATGCCGAGATGCTGGCGCATCAGGGGATAATCTCGAATGCCGATGCGGCGCAGATCGTCGAGGGCCTCGATGCGATCGGTAGGGATATCGAGGCGGGCTCGTTCGAGTTCGATATAAACGACGAGGACATTCACATGGCGGTTGAAGCCGAGCTCACGCGCAGGATAGGCGAGGCGGGCAAGCGTCTGCACACGGCACGTTCGCGCAACGATCAGGTTGCCACCGATACGCATCTGGCGGCCAAGTCGCTCACGCGCTCCCTGCTCGAGGCCAACCTGGAGCTCCGTCGCGCTCTGGTTCAGGCCGCCCGCGATCACGGGGATGCCATGCTTCCGGGCTATACGCATCTGCAGCATGCGCAGCCGGTGCTGCTCGCCCATCACCTGCTTGCGTATTATTGGATGTTCGCGCGTGATTTCGGCCGTATATATGCGGCGTTTCAGGCGGCGGACGCATCGCCTCTCGGTGCTGCGGCGCTTGCGGGAACGAGCTATCCCATCGACCGCCAGATGACCGCCCGTTTGCTGGGGTTCGGCTCGGTGTACCCCAACTCGCTGGACGCCGTGTCCGACCGCGATTATCTGCTCGACCTGCACTACGCTTGCAGCACGGTCGCCATGCACCTGTCGCGCCTTGCCGAGGAGATCATCTTGTGGTCCAGCTCCGAGTTTGGGTTCGTCACGCTTTCCGACCAGTATTCAACCGGGTCTTCAATTATGCCGCAGAAGAAGAACCCCGATTTTGCCGAGCTGATCCGCGGTAAGTCCGGTCGGGTGCTCGGCAATTTGGTACAGCTGCTGACCACCATGAAGGGCTTGCCCCTGGCATACAACAAAGATCTTCAGGAGGACAAGGAGGGCATGCTCGACAGTGCCCATACGCTGCTGCAGGCCATGGAGGTTATGGGCGGGTTGATCTCCACCATGGAGGTGAACGGCGATGCCATGCGAGGGGCTTGTGAGAAGGGGTTCCTTGCCGCCACCGATGTCGCGGACTACCTTGCCAAGCGCGGCCTTCCCTTCAGGGAGGCGCACGCGATCGTGGGCAACCTGGTCCTTGTATGCGAGCAGAGGGGCTGCGAACTGGGAGATTTACCGCTGTCGGTATACCGCGAGGCTAGCGAGCTGTTCGAGCCCGATATCTTGCGCACGGTGGATCTCGATGCCGTGGTGGATGCCCGCTCGTCCGAGGGCGGTACCGCTCCCGCGGCCCTTACGGCTCAATTCAAGCTGGTTCGCACATCGTTTGCCACCGATGAGGCGACTTTGGCGAGCATACCCGTGCAACTTGCGATTGGACGGCAGTATGAAACGTTTCAAAGTGAGTCATAAGGCGCAGAAACGTGAACATACCAAGGAAATACTACAAATGAAGCGTTCCAATCATACCGTTCAGCGGCTTGCCGACGAAGGTTGATACCCCATCGAGTACTATGGTCGAAGCACATGAGGGGCGTCTCACATTCCAACGCGCCCGATGAGCTCCCGTTGAAAGGGGATACCATGGCAAGCTTTGAGAAGACGTTCATCATGATCAAGCCCGATGCCGTTCGCGACCGCAAGATCGGCCAGATCGTCGACCGCATCGAGCGCAGCGGTCTTACCATCGAGCGTATGGAGATGGTCACTCTTGATGAGCCGCTGGTGGAGAAGCATTACGCCCATCTCGCCGATAAGCCGTTCTTCTCGAACATCGTTGCGTTTATGACGAGCGGTCCCGTGGTGAAGATGGTCGTCTCCGGTATGGGTGCGGTCGCCAAGATGCGTAAGCTCATGGGCGCCACCGATCCGCAGGATGCACTCCCCGGTACCATCCGCGGTGATTTCGCAACCGATGTGAACGCAAATGTCATCCACGGTTCCGACTCCCGCGAGAACGCCGCCATCGAGATCGAGCGATTCTTCGGTTAGCCCATACCGCGCGCCCTCGGGCGCGACTTCCATAGACACGGCTGACGGGCCCGTCTCTTCTTGCGAAGGGGCGGGCCCGTTGGCATTGCGGCCGTTTGACCCGTACAATAAGGTTTTAAGCGATTTTTGGAGGTTGACGGTGGGTAACAATACAACCGAACTGTTGCAGGGGGAGACCCGAGACCAGGTGCTATGCTCGTTACTCAACGACGAGCTGATCTGCGCGTTGGGATGCACGGAGCCCATCGCAGTAGCCTATGCGTCGGCGTTGGCGCGCCGGGTGCTGGGTGTTGAACCCGAGCGTCTCGAGGTCGCATGTTCGGGCAATATCATCAAGAACGTCAAAAGCGTGACGGTTCCCAATTCCGGCGGCATGCGCGGCGTCGAGGCCGCTGCCATTCTGGGCGCCGTGGGGGGAAACGCCGACGGTGCGCTCGAGGTGCTGCAAGACGTTGATGATGCCCAGCGTGCGCGTACCCAAGAGCTCCTCAAGCGGGATTCGTACTGCGATGTCACGCTTATCGAAAACGTTCCCAACCTGTATATCGAGATTCGCGCGCTGGCTGGCGGGCATGTTGCCGAGGTCGCCATCTCCGAGCATCACACCAATGTCGTGCGTTGCACCCTCGATGGGATTCCAGCCGACCGGGCCTGCCCGGCCGCCCGCCGTGGCGGCGGCGCCACGGCTTGTTCTGGGGAGTGCGCCCATACGGCCCAGGCTCCCGTGGTATCGCAGGAACCCGCCCACGTGGAGGGCCTTACGCTGAGTACGATCCTGGCGTTTGTAAAGCATGGCAACATCGATGCTGCGCACTCGGCACTCGAGCGGCAGATCAACAACAATACGCGCATTTCGCAGGCGGGGCTCGATGAGCCTTGGGGCGCCGAGGTCGGTCGAACGCTGCTTGCAACCCGCGGCGATGATCTGCCGTGCGTGGCGCGGGCACGGGCGGCCGCCGGTTCCGATGCGCGCATGAGCGGTTGCGCGCTGCCGGTGGTGATCGTGTGCGGCTCTGGTAACCAGGGTATCACCACCTGCCTTCCGGTGGTCACCTATGCTCGTGAGCTTGGTATTGAGGGCGATCATTTGCTGCGAGCGTTGGCGCTGTCCGACCTGATCGCCATCCACACCAAGAGCTACATCGGGGCGCTTTCGGCGTTCTGCGGCGTGGTGTGCGCGGCGTGCGGTGCTGGCGCGGCCATTACGTGGATGCGTGGGGGCACCGATGACCAGATCGGTGCAACGATCGTGAACACGTTGGGAAATGTGGGCGGCATCGTGTGCGACGGGGCCAAGGCGAGCTGCGCGGCAAAGATTTCCGCTGCGGTGGATGCGGCGATCCTGGCAAGCGATATGGCTCTTGCGGGCCGCGGGTTCCGTGCGGGTGAGGGCCTGGTCAAGGACACCGTTGAGCAAACCATCGCATCTATGGGCTACGTGGGCCGTGTGGGCATGAAGCCCACCGACGTCGAGATCTTGAACATCATGATCGGCAAGACCAACGTAGAGGGATGCTAGCCGGGGTCAAACACACGTGCGCTCCGCGTGCAAAGCGGCCGGCAGCGTATATGGCGATAACCCTATAGGCTGTCCTGGCGTGCGTAGAAGTTATCTACGATGCGATCGAAATCGTTGGCGAAGCGCGACATGGGGCCGTTCCAGGTTGCTCGGGGTTTTGAGCCCACGCCAACATACGCGGTTTGCAGACCCATGTCGGGGAGCGGGAAATCTCGTTTGGGATCGTTGCCAACCATGAGGACCTCATGCGGCGCCAGCCCCATTTTGTCGAGTGATTCACGATAGTACTGTGCACAGGGTTTGCAGCGCGTCGAGTTTTCCATGGTCGTAACGAGCTCGAACGGCACGTCGAGGAGGTTGCCCCACTTCATGCGACATTCGATGCAGGTACGTGAGAAGCTCGGGTTGGTGAGCAGCGCGATGCGCAGGCCGTGATCAAGGACGACATCGATCGCATCGTGAGCCCCCTCGCGCGCATGCGCGGCAACGATCCCATCGTTTTTCCCGGGCAACACGGTGCGCTCGTAGCATTCAAGGACATCGGCAATGACGGGGTCGGAGAGGGGTATGCCGCAGCGGCCCTCAAGGGAGGAGTCGAAGAACTCCCGGTTGGTGCGTCGGTCGTTGTCGGTTCGCTCTGCCGAGTTGACCTCGTACATGGCACTCGTGAAGGCCGCGAACACCGATAGGGGGTTCTTGCGCCCAACCTGAGCGAGCAGGTTGGATTCGTCCATCGCCCACAGTGCGATAAACGCGTTGAGATTGAGACTGAGCAGGGTATCGTCCATATCGAATACAACGGCTTTTAACACGTGAGACACCTCGGCATAGAGTACGTGGCGGTTGGCATACTCACCATTATCGCCTGTTTTCCCGGCGCGTTCCTCAACAACCTGCGGGCTTGATGCGCATCGGCAGAAAAAAGAAATAGAAGCTTCCTGCACAAGTTGAATCGATATAATCTAAACGATTCAACTAGAAGGGAGTTTCAGATGGGCTTGATCCATATCCAACCGGTGTACCACAACAAAATATGGGGCGGCAGGGACCTTCAAACGCTGTTCGGCTTGCATATTCCCGACGGCAAGGTGGGGGAGTGCTGGGCGATCTCTGCGCACGAAAACGGTGACTGCATCGTGAGTGACGGGGCATATGCCGGCAAAACGTTATCGTGGCTGTGGGCCAACCATCGGGAGCTGTTCGGCGGGCTCGAGGGCGATCGCTTTCCACTTCTCATCAAGCTGCTGGACGCATCGGACGATCTGTCGATCCAGGTGCATCCGGACGACGCGTATGCCGCGGAGCACGAGGGTGGATCCTTGGGTAAACGCGAATGCTGGTATGTGGTGAGTGCAAAGCCGGGCGCAACGATCATCGTTGGTCAGCGCGCCCATGATCGGGCGGAGTTCGAGCGCCTGGTGGCTCAGGGAGCATGGGATAAGCTGCTCAACGAAATACCTGTCCATGCGGGCGATTTCTTCCAGATCGATCCGGGATGCGTGCATGCCATCAAGGGCGGCACGGTGCTGCTGGAAACGCAGCAGTCCAGCGATGTCACCTACCGCGTGTACGATTACGACCGACGTGACGATTCGGGAGAGTTGCGCGAGCTGCATCTCGAGAAGGCTCTCGATGTAATCGATTACGCCGCGCAGGCCCCACGTGACGGGGCGCTGGATGCTCCTGTCGCGAACCAGCCGGCCGTCTTGGAGCAAAACGAAAGCTACACGGTGGTTCGACTTATGGTGGAAGGTTCGTACACCCTCGAGCAGCCTCATCCGTTCATGTGCGTCTCGGTTGTCGAGGGACAGGGCATGATCGAGGGTGAGCCGTACCGTGCGGGCCAGCATGTCCTGGTTCCCTTTGGAACGGACTCCGTGCGATTCGAGGGCAATCTGACGGCTGTCTGCAGTTGGGTGTAGCGCTTGCATTTGCATAGCATGGAGTCCATGCGGATGCCGTTCATCTGAGTTTAGCTACCGTTTACGGAGCTGATTGTAGGAGCAAATCGCATCGCTCCGAGCGGGCAAAAGGTCCATGACACCTCATATTATTCAGCAACATTATTCAGCAACGCGAAAACCGATAGAAGGGGATGGCGAACATGGAGGACATGAACGATATCGATATGGCGTGCTTTGAGATTATCTCGAACGTGGGGATGGCGCGCAGCTGCTTTATCGAGGCGATCGATCTTGCCGGGGAGGATAAGATCGATGAGGCGAAGGCGAAGGTCGAGGAAGGGGAGGAGTACTTCCTCAAGGGGCACGCGAAGCACGGCGAGATGATCTCTCATGAGGCCTCGGGCGAGCATATCAATCCGAGCATCATTTTGATCCACGCCGAGGACCAGCTCATGAGCGCCGAGACCTTTAAGATTCTTGCGGGCAAGTTCATCGCACTTGCCCAGAAGCGCTAACCCCGCGCCGTATCATCAGCGCAGGTCGACGATCGAGGGCTGCCAGTTGATCATGTTGTCGAGCAGTGTGGTCTTGCCGCTGCCCCTTTGGCCCGATTCGATCATGGAAAGCAGCTCCTGGCCGGCCAGATGGCCCAGCTCGTAAGCGGGGGGACATACCGTCGTGAGGCGGGGGTAGAACATCTCGTGCGTATCGTCATAATCGTAGCAGGCGTACGAGAGATTCTGCCCGATGATCCTTCCCGCTTCGGTTGCGGCCTGCAGGGCGCCCATTCCCATTTTGTAATTGCAGGTAAAAACGCAATCGACCCCCATATCCAGGAGCGCAGACATGCACTGGCGTCCGCTGTTGGGGGAGTAGTCGCCAAAGAGGACCGTTGCGGACTCCGGCGGAAGGCCGGCACTCGAGATCGCGTCGAGTGCGCCTTGGAGCCGCTCGCGGGAAACCTGTTCCTGTTGGGGGGCGGCGATGATGCCGATGTGCCGATGTCCGAATTCAATCATTTTCGAGACGACTTCGAAGGAGCTCTCTTTGTTTTTGGGGAGTATCGAGTCGACGTTGGGCGCGTTGTAAGGCGTGTTGATGGACAGGATGGGTAGATCGATGGAGGCCACGGGGTCGACATGCCCGTCTTCGACGCGCGGTGCCTCGAACAGGATGAGGCCATCGATGCCACGGTTGACGAGGGTTTGCAGATGCTGTTCGAAAACCGAGCGCGATTTGCGAAAACCTGCGATCAGCATGCTGTAGTCGGCCTGCTCGATTTCCGTCTCGATTTGGGAGACGACTTGCGTGGCGAGGTTGTTCTTCATGTTGTTGATCATGAGGCCGATGGTCATGCTGCGGCTGCGGCGCAGGCTCCGTGCGGTGAGGTTGGGCCGATAATCAAGATCGGCGATGGCCTGCTTGATGGCGTCCATGTTCTTCTGCTTGAGTTTGTAGCCGTTGAGGTAGCGTGAAACCGTTCCCGTGGAAACGCCGGCCCGCTGCGCGACTTCCTGTATCGTAGACACAATTCCCCTTGCTCGCATCGTGCGTCTTGAGTTTCAGTATGCCACCTGGCTATCAGGAAAAAAGCAAGGGGCGCCGAGTTGCGCCCATCTGCTGAAAAAACCAGCCCATCCACGTAAAAATCAGGCTTTTTCCTTGAAATCCGAGGCATTTCCTCGTAGTCTAAATGAACGTGATTGCATTCGCATCACATACGTATCTGTCGGCCCCCGAGATGTTCCAAACGGTGCGCGCACGCTGCCCGGCTTTTGCCTTAACGCGAGCAACCATCTGCCGGTCCTAGCAATCGGGGCCCCGTAGTTCGAAAGGGGTCCACCTTTGAGTGAGATTCAGAACTCGTCCATCTTCTCCCTCGATGACGTAAACGAGGAGGAGATGAACAGCCTCATCGACGGTACCATCACCGACTTTGATGAGGGCGACCTGGTCAACGGCACCGTTGTGAAGATCGAGCACGACGAGGTTCTCGTTGATATCGGCTTCAAGTCCGAGGGCGTTATCCCCGTTCGCGAGCTGTCCATCCGCAAGGATGCCAACCCCGCAGACATCGTTTCCCTGGGCGATCCCATCGAGGCTCTCGTTCTCCAGAAGGAGGACAAGGACGGCCGTCTGGTCCTCTCCAAGAAGCGTGCTGAGTACGAGCGTGCTTGGAACCGCATCGAGGAGAAGTTCAACGCCGGCGAGAACGTCGAGGGCGAGGTCATCGAGGTCGTCAAGGGCGGTCTTATCCTCGACATCGGCCTGCGCGGCTTCCTGCCCGCTTCCCTCGTGGACCTTCGCCGCGTAAAGGACCTCACCTGCTACCTGGGCACCTCTCTCGAGGCTCGCGTTATCGAGATGGACCGCAACCGCAACAACGTCGTTCTGTCCCGCCGCGTCGTTCTCGAGGAGTCCCGCAAGGCCGAGCGCTCCGAGATCCTCTCCAAGCTCAAGAGCGGCATGCGTCTCAAGGGCACCGTTTCCTCCATCGTTGACTTCGGTGCATTTGTGGACCTGGGCGGCATCGACGGCCTCATCCACATCTCCGAGCTTTCCTGGAACCACGTCAACCATCCCTCCGAGGTCGTCAAGGTCGGCCAGGAGGTCGAGGTCGAGGTTCTGGACGTGGACCTCAACCGCGAGCGCATCTCCCTGGGTCTCAAGCAGACCACCGAGGATCCGTGGCGTGCACTGGTCAAGAAGTACCCGGTCGGCGCAATCGTCGAGGGCACTGTGACCAAGCTCGTCCCGTTCGGCGCTTTTGTTGACCTGGGCGACGGCATCGAGGGCCTCGTGCACATCTCCGAGATGGCTAACAAGCACGTTGACCAGCCGATCCAGGTTACCCGCGTGGGCGAGAAGGTTCAGGTCAAGGTCATGGAGATCGACCTCGACCGTCGTCGCATCTCCCTGTCCATGAAGTCTGCCGCCGAGACCCTCGGCGTCGAGATCGAGGTTGCCCCGCTCGAGGGCGAGGCTGCCACCGAGGCTCCGGCTGAGGACGCCGAGTAAGTCTCATCCATAGCTTGCTATGTTGGCCCCTGGGTTTTACCCGGGGGCCTTTTGTATATCTTTACAGAGTCTTAAGGCACGTCGGCGGTATTGCGGCGGAACAGACGACGGGCAATGCGCTACCATACAGGCACGTTTACCCGTGTACTGGAGGTTGCATGTCTCGCACTAAGGAGGGCGCGCCAAAAAGCGCGTCCGGCACCGCGTGCCCTGTCGCCCGCAAGGCTCGTAAGAAGGCTCGCTCTAAAGAGATCCCCATATCCGTCGGCGCTGCGCTGGTTGCGTTGGGCGTTGTGTACGGCGACTTGGGAACGAGCCCCGTCTATATGACTAAGGCCGTCGTTTCGGGACAGGGCGGCCTGGCCGGCATGAACGAGATGGCGGTGCTCGGCATGCTCTCGTTGGTTATCTGGACGCTGACCCTTATCACCACCGTTAAGTACGTGCTCATTGCCATGAAGGCCGACAACCACGGTGAGGGCGGTATCTTCTCGCTGTACTCCATGGTTCGCAAATACTTCAAGTTCCTGGTGATTCCCGCCATGCTCGGAGGAGCGGCGTTCCTGGCCGATTCCATCCTGACGCCCGCGGTTGCCATCACCTCCGCGGTGGAGGGCCTGCGCACCATTCCCGGGCTGGGCGACACCGTATTCGCCCCGCAGACCACGCTGGTCATCATCTCGCTCGTCATCATCGGCGTCTTGTTCTTCTTCCAGCAGGCGGGCACGACCTCGATCGGCAAGCTGTTCGGCCCGGTTATGACGGCATGGTTCCTGTTCATCGCCGTGTCGGGCATTTGGAATATGGCCGGTGACCTTTCTGTCCTGCGTGCATTCAACCCGGTATACGGTTTGCGCTTTTTGTTCAGCCCCGAGAACAAAGCCGGTCTGGCCGTCCTGGGAAGCGTCTTTCTTACCATCACCGGTGCCGAGGCCCTGTATTCGGACATGGGCCACGTGGGCCGTGGCAACATTTACGTAACGTGGCCCATCGTCAAGGTGTCGCTCATCCTCAACTACCTGGGACAAGGTGCCTGGTTGATCGCCAACCAGGGCAACGCGGCCCTCTATACCGAGCCCGACCTGAACCCGTTCTTCCAGATGCTCGCGCCCGAGTTGCGCCCGTTTGCCGTGATCTTCGGTGTGGCGGCCGGTGTCATTGCGAGCCAGGCGCTCATCACCGGCGCCTTCACGCTGGTGTCCGAGGCCGCGCGCCTGTCGTGGATGCCGCGTATGCGCATCTTCTACCCTTCCGAGACCAAAGGCCAGCTTTACATCCCCTTCGTGAATGTCTTCCTGTGGGTGGGCACCACGGCGGTCATTCTGTTTTTCCAGACCTCCCACAATATGGAGGCGGCGTATGGCCTCGCGCTCACCGTCACCATGCTGTCCACGACCATGCTGCTCACCGTCTACCTGCTCAAGGTGAGGCGCAAACCCGTTCTTGCGGTGATATTCGCCTCGTTCTTCGGGTTGATGGAGCTGTGCTTCTTCGCTTCGAGCTGCACGAAGTTCTTCCATGGCGGCTACGTGACGGTGTGCATGGCCCTGGGCCTTCTGGTTGTCATGCTCTCCTGGTCGGCCGGTACCAAGGTGGAGCGCAGCCAGCGGCAACGTATGGATATCAAGGCGCTCCTGCCGAGCTTCGAGCGCATCGCGCAGGACGATTCCATCCCGTTGATGGCCGAGAACCTCATCTATCTCACATCGGACAACGAAATGGGCCGCATCGATCGCGATATCGTGTATTCGGTGTTCGCCAACCGCCCGCACCGCGCGCACGCCTATTGGGTCGTTAACATCGTCGTTTCCAACGAGCCCTACACGCGCGAGTACTCTGTCGACTCGTTTGGGACGCATTGCTTCTTCCGTGTTCGCATTCGCCTTGGATATAAGGTCAACCAGCACATCCGTGCGTTCGTGCGGCAGATCATGCACGATATGGTCCAGACGGGCGACCTCGATCCGCAGCTGTCGCCGTATCCCGATTTCGACGGACGAGACGTGGGCGACACCCGTTTCGTTTTGCTGCACAAGGTGCTGACCCCCGAGAGTGCCGTTCCGCCGCGCGCCCGTCTGGCGATCAAGATCAAGTACACCATCCGCAAGTACGTGGGTTCTCCCATCCAGTGGTACGGCCTGGAATCGACGGCGCCTATCGTCGAGGTCATGCCCCTGTTCGTCAAACAGGTCGACTTCGAGCCGCTCAATCGCGTGCGCCTGCGCGGTCAGGTACTATCCAAGCAGGCCGAGGAGTATCTGGCCAAGTCCCGCAACTCGTCGTATTACCGTGAGGTGCAGCGCCAGATCGAGCGCAACCTCAAGTGGCCGTACCGCGTACCGGCCAAAAGCGGCGTGGTGACCGACTCCGCGGGCAAGGTTGCCGGCAAGGCGGGGACGATCCCGGGGGCCACGGGTGTCATGGTGCTCACCGAGGAGCAGCACGCCGTGCTGGACAAGGCGCCTGAGGCGACTGCGGGCGCCGATGGGCAGGGCCAGCCGCTCGAGCAATAGGCATCCGCGACAACCCTATGTGAACATTTCTGCGAACCGGGCATGCATTGCATGTCCGGTTCATGCACAATAGGGGAGTATGCTGTCGACCGGAAAGGAGAGGCTCTATGCAAGATGAGCTGCTCGAACAGATAGATCGATACGTCGACGATGTGTGGGAGGATGTCGTTTCCGATATCACCGCCCTGGTGTCCCATCCGTCCATCGCGAATGCCGAGCCCGCCTGCGAGGGCGCTCCATTTGGTGCCCCGGTCCGCTCCGCGCTCGATTGCGCTTTGGGTATCGCCGAGCGTTTGGGTTATGCGGTGAGCGACGACGAGGGATATATGGGCATGGCCGATATTCCCGGCGAGGTTGACGATCAGCTGGCCACCATCGCGCACGTGGACGTGGTGCCGGCCGGTCCCGGCTGGGCGACCGATCCGTTCACCGTGGTGCGCCGTGACGGCTGGCTGCTGGGGCGCGGCGTGATCGATGACAAGGGACCGGCCGTGCTGTCCTTGTATGCGGGCGCGTTCATGCTGAAGCACGGCATCAAGCCGCGCTATACCTTCCGTGCGCTTTTGGGCTGCGACGAGGAGGTGGGCATGAGCGATGTTCATCATTACCTCGATCGGTACCCCATGCCCGCATTCCTGTTCACGCCCGATGCGGAGTTTCCGGTGTGCAACGCCGAGAAGGGTAACTTCGGTGCGATCTTTACGAGCGCCGAGGTGAATAACGGCGTTATCGAACGGTGGAGCGGCGCCGAGGCCTCCAACGCCATCCCGGGCGAGTCCGTGCTCGAGCTGGCCGTGGACGCCGCCGCGTTGACGCCTCCTTGCGCCCATGCCGATCGAGTTCACGTCGAGGCCCTTGGTGCCGGTTCCTGCCGTATCACCGCCCATGGTATCGGTGGGCATGCCTCTATGCCCGAAGGCACCCTCAACGCGATCGGTCTTGTGGTCGATTACCTGCTTGAGCAGATTGATGCGGGAGCGCTGGCGCTCGATCCCTCCGAGCTTTCCTTTGTCCGGCTCGTGGATGTGCTCACCGAGGACACCTGCGGCGCCGCCGTGGGCGTTAAGACCGCATCCGACGCCTTTGGGCCGCTTACCATCAACGCCGGCACCATTAAGCGCGATGGCGGCCATCTGGTGCAGTCGATCGACATCCGCTATCCCGACAGCACCACCGCCGACGAGATCTGCTCTGCATGCGAGGAGCTGGCGCAGCGCTTCGGCGCCGCCTTCGCCCTCAAGTACAGCAAGCCGCCGTTCTCCACCTCTGCCGACAGCCCCGCTGTCCAGGCCTTGCTGGCGACCTATCGCGACGTTACGGGCCGTCCTGCCGAGCCGTTCTCCATGGGTGGCGGCACGTATGCGCGCAACTTCGCCCGCGCGGTCTCGTTCGGTCCCGAGGACAGTTCGCTTGAGCTGCCCGGTTGGGCCGGCACCATGCACGGTCCCAACGAGGCGGCCAACGAGCAGCTCCTCAAGGATGCCCTCAAGATGTATATCGTAGCTATCCTGCGTTTGCAGGAGCTTGACCTGTAGGGAAGTGGTGTCAATGCAGGACCTCCCGTTTTGGGGCCAGCAGCTCATCTATATCTTGATCATCGTGGTTGCCATGGTGTTCGGATCGCACCTGTACCACAAACGGCACGATGCGCCGCAGGGTGGCGATTCCGCTCGCCCTGCGCGCAAGAAGCGCCCGCATAAGAAGCGCTAGGTTTCACAAAGAGCCTGTTCGGTGACCCCTGGGATTGTTCTGACATCCCAGGGGTTTTGTTATGGAAGTGTAAGGTACGGAACAGGTGCCGGTAAGGCTTGATAAGCGCGCCGTAATAAACGGTGAGTGTACGGAAAATACCAGATGAGTGGGCGTATGGTGCTTGTCGAAAGGACGGAGGGGAGCTCTGAGGGCCCCCGACCCGTCAGCGCTTGCATGCGCAACGTTCTTGAAGGGAGAACCATGTTCGACATTTCTTGCTCTCGTCGTCAGTTCCTCGGCCTTGCAGGCGGCACCGCTGCCGTCGCTGGCCTCGGTCTTGTTGGTTGCGGCGAAGCCCCCGCTAACACCGATGCTGCCGCCGGTTCCGCTGACGCTGCCGCCGAGGCCGTTACCGGTGAGGTAACGTACGAGGGCGCTTCTTCGTTCCAGGCGCTCGTCGAGGCTGCTGCCGAGAAGTTCATGGATAAGAACCCCGACTGCACCGTTTCCGGCTCGGGCAACGGTTCCGGCAAGGGTCTGACCGCCGTGGCCGAGGGCACCGTCACCATCGGCAACTCCGATGTTTTCGCCGAGACCAAGCTCGAGGCCGACCAGTGCAAGGATCTTGTCGACCATGAGGTCGCCGTTGTCGGCATGGGCCCTGTGGTTTCCAAGAACGTCACCGTTGACGACCTGTCCCTCGAGCAGCTCAAGGGCATCTTCTCCGGCCAGATCACCAACTGGAAGGACCTCGGTGGCGACGATGCCGAGATCCAGGTTCTGAACCGCAAGCAGGGCTCCGGCACCCGTGCCACCTTCGAGGCCGCCGTGTTCGGCTCCGAGACGACCGACTTCAAGGGCGCCGCCGAGCTCGACAAGTCCGGCGATGTCCAGACCCAGCTGGGCTCCACCGACAACGCCATCTCCTACCTCGACTTCTCCCACTTCGACGATTCCAAGTTCAACGCCGTCAAGGTTGAGGGCGTCGAGCCCAAGTCCGAGAACGTCTTCGACAACTCCTTCCCGATCTGGGCTACCGAGCACATGTACTGCAAGAAGGACGCCGACGACGCCACCAAGGCATTCCTCGACTTCATGCTCTCCGACGATGTCCAGGGCAAGCTCGTTGAGGAGCAGGGCTTCATCCCGGTTTCCGAGATGAAGGTCAAGAAGGATGCCGAGGGCAAGGTTACCGAGCTCTAATTCGAGCGGACTTAGAACGACATAGAAGGGGACGCCATGGCCAACCAAACGCCAAAGCGCCGCCTTGAGAAGATCGGATTCGGTGTCACGGGCGCGTGTGTCGTGCTCGTGACACTTGTTGTCGTTGCACTCATTTTCATGGTTGCGCAAAAGGGCATTTCGACGTTTCTCAAAGACGGCGTAGATCTTGGAAACTTCTTTACCGGGACCAAATGGGACCTGCAGAACACCGACGCCAACGGCATGCCGTTTACCGGCGCCTTGCCGCTTATCGTAACCTCCTTTGCGGTTACCGGCCTTTCGACGATCATCGCCTTGCCGATCGCTATCGGATCGGCCATCTTCGCCGTTGAGATCCAGCCCAAGTTCGGCAAGAAGATCTTTCAGCCGCTTATCGAGCTTTTGGTCGGCATCCCCTCGGTTGTGTTCGGCCTGATCGGGTTCCATGTGATCGTGGCGGCCATGAAGGGCATTTTCGGCGTCCCCACGGGCCTGGGCATCCTGCCGGGCTCGATCGTGTTGGCCGTCATGATCTTGCCCACGATAACCACGCTGTCCATCGATGCGCTGCGCGCCGTTCCCGATGATTACCGTCAGGGCTCCCTGGCGCTGGGCTACACGCGTTGGCAGACCATCTGGCATGTCGTGCTCAAGAGCGCCCTGCCTTCGCTTATGACGGCGGTCATTCTGGGCATGACGCGCGCATTCGGCGAGACATTGGCCGTGCGCATGGTTATTGGCGGTATCGAGGCCATGCCGGCCGGCCTGCTCGCCCCGGCCTCGACCATCACCACCACGCTGACCACCTCCATGGCCGTGTATGCCGACGGCACCGTCCAGGCCGATGTCCTGTGGTCGCTCGGCCTGCTGCTCATGGGCATGTCGCTCATCTTCATTCTCATCATCCACCTGATCGGCAAGAAGGGGGCGAAGAGCCGTGGCTAACGAACCCCAAACTCGCACGCAGGCCGCTGACGAGCCTGATTCCCGGGGCCCCAAGTCCCTCGATATCGATCGCGGGTATATCAAACGCGCCGCCCGCAACGACAAGATCGCCACCGGATTCCTCACGGCGATCGTGTGCCTGGTCATGCTGATCGTTGTGTCGATGGTTGCCTACATCTTGTTCCAGGGCATCTCGACGCTGTTCCGCCCGGGGTTCCTCACCATGCCCTCGCGCGCCAACGGCACGGCCGGCGGCGTGGCGTACCAGCTGTTCGATTCGTTCTACATGCTGTTCCTCACGCTGATCATCTCCGTGCCGGTCTCCCTGGGCGCTGCGGTGTTTTTGACCGAGTACGCGCCGGAGGGACCCATCACCAATATCGCTTCGACCGCCATCGAGACGCTCTCCTCGCTGCCGTCTATCGTAGTGGGCATGTTCGGCTTCCTGGTCTTTAGCGTGAACTTCGGGTGGAAGTACTCGATCATATCGGGCGCCGTCGCCTTGACCATGTTCAATATCCCGATTCTCGTGCGCGTTATCCAGCAGGCCTTGCAGGATGTACCGCAAGATCAGCGGGACGCGTGCCTGGCCATGGGCCTGACCCGCTGGGAGGCGACGGTTCACGTGCTCATCCCGGCTGCCATGCCTGCGATCGTGACCGGCATCGTGCTTTCGGCCGGGCGCGTGTTCGGTGAGGCCGCGGCTTTGCTGTTCACCTCAGGCATGAGCTCGCCGGTGCGTCTTAACTTCGCGACGCTCAACTTCTCCAGCCCCACCTGCGCATGGAACGTGTTCCGTCCCGGTGAGTCCCTGGCCGTGCATATCTATAAGATCTACGGCGAGGGCAGCCCCGATGCCCAGGCCCTGGTGTGGGGCACGGCGGCGCTGCTGATGATCTGCGTGTTGCTGTTCAACATTCTGTCCCGCGTGGCCGGTAAGGCCCTGGCCAAAAGGATGACGGCGGAATAATGAATACCACTGATACCGACCAGTTCATGCAAAGCGTTGGCGCCAGCGAGCGAGCTTCCGAGCGCTTGGGTGCGACCGATGGCGAAGTTGTCCTGGAGACCAAGAACGTCAACGTGTACTACGGCAACAACCATGCTCTGCACGATACGTCCCTGCAGTTCCATAAAGGCGAGATCACGGCGTTGATCGGACCGTCCGGCTGCGGCAAGTCCACGTTTTTGCGAAGCCTCAACCTCATGAACCGCGAGATCAAGGGCTGCAGGGTCGAGGGCGAGATCATCTATCGCGACCATAACATCAACACCCCCCAGGAAAACCTTTACGAGCTGCGCCGATCGATCGGCATGGTGTTCCAGCAGCCCAACCCGTTCCACAAGACGATTTACGACAACATCGTCTTTGCGCCCAAACGCCATGGCGTGAAGGGCAAGGAAACACTCGATTCGCTGGTTGAGGAGTCGCTGCGCGGAGCTGCGCTGTGGGACGAGGTTAAAGACAAGCTGCATGAGAGCGCCTACTCGCTGTCCGGCGGCCAGCAGCAGCGCCTGTGCATTGCCCGAACGCTCGCCATGCATCCCGATGTGATCCTGTTCGATGAGCCCTGCTCGGCGCTCGACCCAATTTCGACCCTTGCGATCGAGGACCTCATGCGCAACGTGGTCAAGGATCGCGCGATCGTTATCGTGACCCACAACATGGAGCAGGCTTCGCGCGTGTCCAACCGCACGGCCTTCTTCTATATGGGCGATATGGTCGAGTATGGCGAGACGGAGCAGATCTTCACGTGCCCCAAGGACAAGCGCCTGGATGACTATCTGACGGGCATGTTCTCGTAGCGTTTTCGAGGGCGCCGGCTGCGCCCCGGCCGCGCTTTTGTGGGCCGGCCTCCGATGCCTTCCCCTTGCTTTTGAGCTCTTGACCGCGGGGACGGTTTTGATAATTATTTGGTGTCTCATCCCTTCTACTAGTCCGGAAGGGGGAGCCATGGCCACGGCAGCCTGCCGTGGCCTTTTGCATTAGAGGCTGTATGCGGGGCGGATGCAGTCCGGGCGCACAGCGGCGCTGGCTGGATACGCAACAGGTGCTTTCGTCGCATTGCAGGGTGTCGCGGCACCGCACAAAACGACTCATGTGGTGCTTTGCCGCCGCAGGTATTGTTTTATGTGGCAATTTATTATCACATTAACGTTTGCTGCGGTAGTTGGTAATCGGTGGCTTTGATTATCGGACCATCTACCTGCGCTTCTATCTTTATAGTTGTCTGAAAATACCGCAGCATGTTTCTTCTGCGGTATTGAATTGCCGCATTATTTTCTTTTGTGGTAGTTAATTGCCTCATCTTTGATTTTGTGTGGCGCATGGGCGCCGCAGCAAGAATTGTATGTGGTATTTCGGACTGTATCGCTGCATGCCGTTGCAGCTATAGCAATGCGTGCGTTAAGACAATACGGACGTTGAAGCAATACGGGCGTTGAGACAATGCGGGCGCTGTAGACAATGCGGGTGTTGGAGATACGCCGGCCTGTGCGGGCTGATCATGTAACGGAATCCCAACAACGGTGTTTGACGTGCAGGGTCGTTTTGTTAGACGGTGCGAAGGTAATTTCTTTTGCTGCCAATTTGCCGCTGCATCTCGCCGATGATGTGATTATGGGTATCGTATTGTCACATAGCACCGCAGCTACGCTGTATCGCTTTCTTTCGGGCGCTTGTCCGAGGGTTCCTGAAGGCTGGCTTATTTCTCATCCAGATTTTCTGGATTGCTATCCAACGCTCGCTCTTGCGAGGAGCGCTCGGTCTCTCCTGATTGAACGGGGTGTCCTTTTGGATGCTGCGGGAAGCGGTCCTGCTGGTCCCTTGAGTGGCGCGCCCGCGATCGATGTGCTGTGCTCTGTTGGCGTGCGTACTCGTGCCAAGGGGGTGCGGTGCCATGTTTTGGGTGCGGAGTTGACGGATGATTGCTTGATCCATCTCGGGGGAGATGTGTTCGCGGTCAGTCCCGAGCTGTGCTTTCTCCAGCTGGCGGCGTCATATGATTTTGTCCGACTGGTTGAGTTGGGGTTTGAGCTGTGCTCCGGCTATGCGTATCAGTTGGATGGCCGGCCCGTCTGTCAGCGATCGCCGATTACGGACGTGGCTCGCATCCGCTCCCTTATTTCCTGTCTAAATGATCGGCCCGGCCATCGTATAAAGGGAACACAGAGGGCTTTGGAAGCCTTGGAGATCGTGCGAGAGCGGACGCGGTCACCGATGGAGGCGGCGTACGGGATGCTACTGGTTCTCCCGCCGGCAAGGGGAGGTTTGGGACTGACTGAGACACGCATGGATTATCGCATCGATTTGACGCGGGAAGCGGCGCGAAGGGCGCAAGTGTCGCATGTGGTGTGCGATGCATTTATCCCTTCGAGCAGGCTGGATATAGAATACAACGGTTTTTGGCATGGCGACCAAGTGAGACAGCAAACGGATGAGGAGCGTCGTCTTGCGCTTGCCTCCATGGGTATCGATTGCATGGTCGTCTCTCGACAAGGATTGTTGAGCCATGACGGTTTTGCAAGGCATATGCGCGCCTTGTTGAATAAAGTTGAATTGGCGGTGCTATCCGATGACCCTGATTTTCTGTTTAGGCAGGACTGCCTGAGGAGATTTGTTCTTAGGAATCGTTGACTGAAGATTGCCTGGGCGATTGAACGGTGAAGAAATGCTCCGGCACGGCCTACGTAAGGTTGCGAGGGATAAGTAAGGCTGCGGGGGATGGGGCTGCTAGAATGATGGAGTAATCTGACGCTCGATCATAAACCGTGGGGACATGTCATGGCTATCTTGCTGGGGTGCGATAGCATCCATCTTGAATTTCCGACCAAGCTGATCCTGAACGATGTGACGCTCGGCGTGAATGAGGGCGATCGAATCGGAATCGTCGGCAAGAACGGCGATGGAAAGTCGACGCTCCTGTCCGTTCTAGCAGGGAAGGTGGAGCCCGATGAGGGGCGCGTTACGCGCCGTCGCGATGTGACGGTTGGCATCTTGGGGCAGCGCGACTCGCTCGATGACAAGGGCACCGTGCATCGTGCGGTAGTGGGGGATATGCCGGAGTATGAGTGGGCCGCATCCCCGCGTATCAGGCAGATCCTCGATGGGCTTATCGCCGATGTCGAATGGGAGAAGTGCGTAGGCGAGCTGTCCGGAGGTCAGCGCCGCCGTGTCGACTTGGCCCGCCTTCTGATCGGCGACTACGATGTGCTGATGCTCGACGAGCCCACGAACCATTTGGATATGCGTACCATCAAGTGGCTCGCGGAACACCTCAAGTCCCGGTGGCAGCAGGGACGGGGCGGTATGCTGTGCGTCACGCATGACCGCTGGTTCCTGGACGAGGTCTGCACGTCCATGTGGGAGGTGCACGACGGCGTGGTCGATCCGTTCGAGGGCGGCTACTCCGCATATATCCTGCAGCGCGTCGAGCGCGACCGCATGGCGGCGGTGACCGAGGAGCGTCGCCGCAACATGGCGCGTAAAGAGCTCGCATGGCTCTCGCGTGGCGCGCAGGCGCGTAGCACCAAGCCGAAGTTTCGCGTCGAGGCGGCCCGCGAGCTGATCGCGGACGTGCCGCCGGTCCGCAACGAGCTCGAGCTCAAGCGCATGGCTGTCTCACGCTTGGGCAAGCAGGTTATCGACATATTCGATGTTTACGCGGGCTATGAGGACGAAGACGGTGCGGAGCATACCGTCCTCAATGACGTGACCTGGCAGATCGGTGCCGGCGACCGCTACGGATTGCTTGGCGAGAACGGCGCGGGCAAGACGACCCTGCTCAATGTGATCCAGGGCAAGATCGCTCCGGAACGCGGGCGCGTGAAGATCGGTCAGACGGTGAAGTTCGGTGTCCTGTCGCAACAGCTCGAGGAGTTGAAGCCGGTTGAGGACGATACCATTCGCGATGTTTTGGCTGATTTCAAACGTGTTGTGGTGGTGGATGGCAAGGAGACGAGCCCTGAGAAGCTCCTTGAACGCCTTGGATTTACAACGCAGCAGCTCTGGAGCCGCATCAAGGATCTGTCTGGTGGACAAAAGCGTCGTCTGTCGCTGCTGCTCACGATCCTGCGTGAACCGAACGTGTTGATTCTGGACGAGCCTGGCAACGATCTTGATACCGACATGCTTGCCATCGTCGAAGACCTGCTGGACAGCTGGCCGGGGACGTTGATCCTGGTGTCGCACGATCGGTTCCTGATGGAGCGCGTGACCGATCAGCAATGGGCCCTGATCGATGGCCGCCTGACACATGTTCCCGGTGGCGTCGACCAGTATCTTCAACTGGTCGATCGCTCGGCGCAGGTGAACCTTCGTCCATCGGCACCCGGTTTCGACGGGGCGCCGGTCGATAGCGCCGGAAACGATCCGAGCGCCGCGAAGAGCGATAGCGCCCTTTCCAACGCAGAGCGCCAGCGCTTGAAGAAAGAGATCTCCTCACTCGAGCGCAAGATGGAGACACGCCGCGCGAAGGTTGAGGAGCTGGAGACGGCCATGGGGGACATCGAGCCGACGGACTTCACGGCGTTGACCGAACAGCAGCAGAAGATCGATGATGCCAAGGCCGAGCTCGATGAGCTTGAGATGGCCTGGCTCGAGGCGAGCGAGCGCCTTGAGGGCTAGCACCTCGTGTTTTCGACGCGCTTGCGCGACATGCATAAAAGGCACGGCCCGCAGCATCCTGATGGCGCTGCGGGCCGTGCCCGTTGTATACGACAGCTTTGGAGCTTTGGGGTTATCGCTGAAGTGCCCCGAGGCCTTTGCCCTAGAGCCTTTGCATGCGATAGCCGACACCTACGTGTGTTTGGATGAGCTCGGGATGCGAGGGGTCGCGCTCGATCTTCTTGCGCAGCGTGCGCATGAAGACGCGCAGGGAGGCTATATCGCTATCCCATGACGTCCCCCAGATCTCGTGCGTGATGAAGGTGTGGGTAAGCACCTTGCCCACGTTTTGGGCGAGCAATACCAACAATTTGTACTCTATGGGCGTGAGGTGGAGCTCCTTGTCATCGAGGTAGGCGCAGCCGGCGGCGAAGTCGATGCGCAGGGGGCCGTTCTCGAATACGCTGCTGTCGACGGCATCGGATGAAGCCATGCGGGAGCGACGTAGGCTGGCGCGGACGCGGGCCAGCAGCTCCTCGACGGAAAACGGCTTGGTGAGGTAGTCGTCGGCCCCGGCATCCAATGCGCCGATTTTATCCGCATCCTCGGTTCGAGCCGAGATGACGATGATGGGTACGGCCGACCAGGTGCGGATCTTCTTGATGACCTCGACTCCGTCGATATCGGGCAGGCCGAGGTCGAGCATGACGAGATCGGGCGCGTGAGAGGCCGCCTCGAGGATCGCGGCCTCTCCGTTGGTTGCGGTATCGAGTTTGTAGCCGTGCATCTCGAGCGCAGTGGTAACGAGGCTGCGGACGGCGGCGTCGTCTTCTACAACGAGAACTTGTTGCTGGGGCGCGACGTCACTCATGGATTTCGACCTCCTCGGCAGGGAGCGTGAACGTGAATACCGCTCCGTGGGGTTTGTTATCGGCAACACTGATGATACCGCCATGCGCCTCGACGATGGAGCGGCATAGCGACAAGCCCAGTCCGAAGCTGCGGTGCGAATCGACCGGCTTGCTGGAGGTCGTAGGTTTGTAGAAGCGGTCGAAGATGTGCGGCTTGTCCGCTGCGGCGACACCGGGGCCATCGTCGGCGACGGTGACGGCGACCATCTTGTCCTGCCGATGGGCCGTGACGGTGATCGTTGAGCCTGCGGGGGTGTATTTGAGCGCGTTGATGAGCAGGTTGGTGAGGACCTGCATGATCAGGTGGACATCGATGCGGACGAGTAGGATCTCATCGTTGTGGGGCACCACGATATCGTGGTCGGTCACCTCGCGTGTCACATGGGATAGCGCGCCGCTGATCACGTCGTCCATGAGCTCGGACGTGAGGTTGAGGTGCATGTCGCCATCTTCGATACGCGTGACGGCCAGGAGGTTCTCGACCGTATCGATGAGCCACAGGGCGTCTTCGTAGATGGCGTTTGCGAGTTCGCGCCGCTTATCCTGCGAGAGCTGCCCGTTGTCTTCGCGCAGGATGCCCGCCGACCCCGAGATGGACGTGAGGGGCGTGCGAAGGTCGTGGCCGATGGAGCGCAGCAGGTTGGCGCGGAGCTGCTCGTTCTTGGCGAGGACCGCGGCCTCCTCGCGCTCGCGGGCGGACTGATCGGATTGGAGGGCGAGGGCCGCTTCGCCCACGATCGACAGGACGATGGAGTTCTCGAAGGCCTCGAGCTTTCGCTTGCCGATGGCGATGCCGATGACTCCGTACACCGTGCTTCCGGCGCGGATGGCCAGATATAGGCATTTGGCCTCGGGCAGGGTGGTGGTGCTGGCGCCGGCGTGCTTATTGTTGGTGAACGCCCAGGTCGCTACGGCTCGCTCGTAGGTGGTGAGCAGCTCATCGTGATCATGCTCGGCGCCGGCGCCCATGTAGAGGGGATCGCCCAGATGTCCGTTTTGGGCCGGGTAGAAAACCACATCGCAACGCAGGAGCTTGATGAGCTGGCTCATGGTCGCCTTGGCGCGGTCCTCCATACCCTCGGCCTGCTGAAGGAGCTGGTTCGTCTCGAGTAGGACGCGCGTGCGGAACGCGTTTTTCGCCGACGCGCGCGCATTGTTGGTGATGCGCGCCGTGAGTTCGGAGGCCACCATGGCCGTGACGAACATGATGGTGAAGGTTACCAGGTAGCTTCTGTCGAAGCTTTGCAACGACAAGACCGGGGCGACGAAGCAGAAATTGTAGAGCACCACGGACAGCACGCTCGAGACGAGGGTGCAGATGCGTCCTTTGGTGGTGACTGCGGTGAGCAGGGCGGTGAGAATGTAGAGCGAGATGATGCTGGAATCGGCAAATCCAAAATGCCTGAAGAATATGCCGATGAACGTTGCGAGCGCGGCTAAGCCGAGCGTGCGAAGGGTGTCTCCGGTGCTGGGCATGGCGTTCGACTCATCGGGGGCCGTGGCTTTGGTGCGCAGCTCCCGGGCGCTCGCCTTGTCGGGGATGATGTAGATATCGAGGTTGGGTGCGATGGCGATGAGCTGTTCGATGAGAGATTTGTGTCCGAAGAGGGGGTGATGCGTGGCGGAGTCGCCGGTGCGTCCCATGACGATCTTCGAGATACCCGAGAGACGTGCGAACTCGGCGATCTGGAATGCGACATCGTCTCCGTACACGGTCTCCACGGTGGCGCCCAGCTGTTCGGCGAGCGCCATGTTCTCCTGGAGGCGGCTGCGGTCCTCATCACCCATGGCCTGGGTTTTGGGGCTTTCGACGAACAGGGCGGTGAGTTGGCCGCGGAAGGCTTTTGCCATGCGTGCCGCGGTGCGTACGATGCGCGGATTGGTGGGGGCGGGGGAGACGCACACGAGGATGTGCTCGCTGGTGTAGTAGTCGCGGTTGCCCATGACGCGCGCGGCCTCGGCGAGTCGGCCCGTGCGGTCTGCACACTTTCGCAGGGCGATCTCGCGCAGGGCGGTGAGGTTTTCCACGGTGAAGAAGTTCGACTGGGCGCGTTCGGCCTGGACGGAGCGGTACACCTTGCCGGCTTTGAGGCGTTCGAGCAGGTCCTCAGGCTCGATGTCGACAAGCTCCACCTGGTCCGCATCATCGAAGATGCGGTCGGGGATGCGCTCGTGCACGATGATACCGGTGATTGCCGCCACCATGTCGTTGAGGCTCTCGATATGCTGCACGTTGACGGTGGTGTACACGTCGATCCCCGCGCGCAGCAGCTCCTCGACGTCTTGATAGCGCTTGGCGTGCCGGCTGCCCGGGGCGTTGGTGTGTGCGAGCTCATCCACCAATATAAGACGGGGCCGGCGGGCGATGGCGGCATCGATGTCGAACTCGGCGAGCGTGATGCCGTTGTATTCGATTTTTCGCGGCGCGACCTTTTCGAGGCCATTGACGAGCTCGGTGGTTTCGGGTCGATCGTGCGGTTCGATATAACCGGCTACGACATCGATGCCGCGGCGCCGGGCGGCCTGGGCGGCCTGCAGCATGGCGTAGGTCTTGCCTACACCGGCGGCATAGCCGAAAAAGATCTTGAGATGGCCGCGCTGCGTGCGGTCCGACTCTGAATCGGCGTCGCGTCCGATGGCCTTGAGCAGGCGGTCGGGGTCGACGCGCTGGTCGTCGTCTCGTGCCATGGCGATATCCTTCCCGTGATAGGCGTGGCGAGGAGCCAAATATATATGCATTTTCGCACGTACCCGGGGTCATTTCAATTTTTATACGGTCTTAATGCCCGTTGCCGCAACTCTTATACCCCTTTAATTCCAAACCGCGTTTACTAGTATGTGTGCTCAGTTCGCCCGAGCCGATGCCTATCAGTCAGTCCGTTTGGAGGGAGCCGGGATGGACATCCTTATTCCGATTATCGGAATCACGTGCATCGCACTGCTTATCTATTACATCTATATTCTGATGAGGAGTGATTCTTAAATCATGAGCGCTGCAATTCAGTACATCCTGTACTTTGCCGTGCTCGTCGTCCTGGCCATTCCGCTCGGTCGGTTTATGGCCCATGTCATGGACGGTGAGCATACGTTTCTGTCGCCCGTGCTGGCTCCGGTGGAGCGCGGCATCTATCGCCTCCTGCGTATCGACGCCAAGGAGCAGATGGGCTGGAAGCGCTATCTGGTGAGCGTCCTCGCCTTCTCGGGTATCGGGCTCGTGGTGCTCATCGCGCTCCAGATGCTCCAGGCTGTCCTGCCGGGCAACCCGCAGCACCTGCCGGGCGTGTCGTGGGACCTGTCGTTCAACACGGCGGCCTCCTTCATCACCAATACCAACTGGCAGTCCTACTCCGGTGAGACCACCCTGTCCTACCTCGTGCAGTTCATGGGCCTCACCGTGCAGAACTTCGTTTCTGCCGGTACCGGTATTGCGGTCATGTTCGCGTTGATCCGCGGCTTCCGCCAGGTCAAGGAGCAGGGTCTGGGTTCCTTCTGGGTCGACCTCACCCGTACCGTCCTGTACGTGCTCATCCCGCTGAACCTCGTGTTCGGCATCTGCCTGGCTGCCGGCGGCGTCATCTCCAACTTCCAGCCGGCTCAGAAGGCCGAGCTCGTCGAGCCCGTTGCCGTTCAGCCCAATGCCGACGGCGGCTGGAGCGTTATCGACGGCGCCCAGATCGAGGGCGACACCGTCAAGGTCGACGGCAAGGTTGTCGAGGACGCGCGCGTGGTCACCGAGCAGTTCCTGCCCCAGGGCCCCGCTGCGTCTCAGGTTGCCATCAAGCAGTCCGGCACCAACGGCGGCGGCTTCTTCGGCGTGAACTCCGCCCATCCGTATGAGAACCCCAACGCCTTCACCAACATCATCGAGATGACCAGCCTGCTGCTGATCCCGGCCGCCTGCTGCTTCACCTTCGGTATCGGCGTCAAGAACACCAAGCAGGGCAAGGCCATCTTTGCCGCCATGTTCATCCTGCTGGTGATCTTCACCGGCGTCATCGCCGTCAACGAGCATGCGGGCACCCCGCAGCTGGCCGATAACGGCGCGGTCAATATCGAGATGACCGACGGCCAGGCCGGCGGCAACATGGAGGGCAAGGAGAGCCGCTTCGGCATCGCCACCTCCTCCACGTGGTCGGCTTACACCACCGCCGCTTCCAACGGCTCGGTTAACTCCATGCACGACTCCTACACCCCGCTGGGCGGTTTTGTCCAGATGCTCCAGATGGCTCTGGGCGAGGTCGTCTTCGGCGGCGTGGGCTGCGGTCTGTACGGCATGATCGGCTTCGCCATCCTCACGGTGTTCATCGCCGGCCTCATGGTCGGACGCACGCCTGAGTTCCTGGGCAAGAAGATCGAGCCGGGCGAGATGCGCTGGGCAGTTGTCCTGTGCCTGGCAACTCCGTTTGCCATTCTGGTGTGCTCGGCCATCGCCTGCATGGTGCCCGGTCTTGCCGACCAGCTCAACAATGGCGGCGCGCACGGCTTCTCCGAGGTGCTGTATGCCTTCACCTCATGCGGCGGCAACAACGGCTCGGCGTTTGCGGGCATGAACTGCAACATTCCCTGGATCAACGTCATGCTCGGCCTCGAGATGCTGTTCGCCCGCTTCATGCCCATCGTCGGTACGCTGGCCATCGCCGGCTCGCTGGCCAAGAAGGGTAAGGTCGCCGAGAGCGCCGGTACCCTGTCTACCACCAACGGCATGTTCGTATTCCTGCTCGTGTTCATCGTTCTGCTGATCGGTGCCCTGAGCTTCTTCCCTGCCCTGGCGCTTGGCCCCGTTGCCGAGTTCTTCCAGATGATTGCGTAAAGGAGGGCGCAGATTTATGGCTATGCAAAAAGACATGATGGGCCGCGCGGTCCGCGACTCGTTTGCCAAGCTGGATCCTCGCGTCCAGATTCAAAACCCGGTCATGTTCCTGGTGTGGCTTTCCGCCGTCATGACCTCCGTCCTGGCCGTCGCCTCCATCTTCGGTGTGCAGGACGCGGGTGTGCCCACCTACTATGTGGTCGCCATCGCGGTCATCCTGTGGCTCACCGATCTGTTCTCCAACTTCGCCGAGGCGCTTGCCGAGGGCCGCGGTAAGGCTCAGGCCGATTCCCTGCGTGCGGCCAAGAAGGATGTCGAGGCCCATCGCATCGAGTCCGTTGAGGACAAGGAGCACTTCACCGTCGTGCCCGGCACCGAGCTCACGCGCGGTGACCTGGTGATCGTGCGCGCCGGCGAGCAGATCCCCGGCGACGGCGACGTCATCGAGGGAGCTGCCTCCGTTGACGAGTCCGCCATCACCGGCGAGTCCGCCCCCGTGGTCCGCGAGGCTGGCGGCGACCGCTCTGCCGTTACCGGCGGTACCACGGTGCTGTCCGACTGGATCGTCGTCAAGATCTCCAGCGAGCCCGGCCAGAGCTTCCTGGACAAGATGATCGCGATGGTCGAGGGCGCCGCGCGCAAGAAGACCCCCAACGAGATCGCCCTGGAAATCTTCCTGGTGGCCCTCTCCATCGTCTTTATCTTGGTCACGCTGGCCCTCTATTGTTACTCCTGCTTCTCGGCCGGCCTTAACGACATGGCCAACCCCACGTCCGTGACCACGCTCGTGGCGCTGCTCGTGTGCCTGGCTCCCACTACCATCGGCGCGTTGCTGTCCGCCATCGGCATCGCCGGCATGAGCCGTCTGAACGAGGCCAACGTGCTGGCCATGTCCGGCCGCGCCATCGAGGCCGCCGGCGACGTCGACATCCTCATGCTCGACAAGACCGGCACCATCACCCTGGGCAACCGCCAGGCTTCCGAGTTCATCCCGGTCGACGGCGTCGATCCCGCGGAGCTGGCCGATGCCGCCCAGCTCTCCTCGCTGGCCGACGAGACGCCCGAGGGCCGTTCCATCGTCGTGCTCGCCAAGGAGCAGTTCGGCCTGCGCGGCCGCACGCTCGAGGACAAGGGCATGGAGTTCATCCCGTTCACCGCGGCAACGCGTATGTCGGGCGTGAACTACGAGGGCAATGAGATTCGCAAGGGCGCTGCCGATTCCGTGCGCGCCTACGTGGAGGCAGCCGGCGGCGTGTTCTCCCAGGAGTGCGACGAGGTCGTCGAGCGCATCGCCAAGGCCGGCGGCACCCCGCTGGTCGTGACCAAGAACTGCCGCGTGCTGGGTGTTGTGTACCTCAAGGACATCATCAAGTCCGGCGTTAAGGAGAAGTTCGCCGACCTGCGCAAGATGGGCATCAAGACCATCATGGTGACGGGCGACAACCCGCTCACGGCGGCTGCCATCGCGGCCGAGGCGGGCGTGGACGACTTCCTGGCAGAGGCCACCCCCGAGGGCAAGCTCGAGAAGATCCGCGAGTTCCAGCGCGAGGGCCATCTGGTCGCCATGACCGGCGACGGCACCAACGACGCGCCCGCTCTGGCCCAGGCCGACGTGGCCGTGGCCATGAACACGGGCACCCAGGCTGCCAAGGAGGCCGGCAACATGGTCGACCTCGACTCCAGCCCCACCAAGCTCATCGATATCGTGCGTATTGGCAAGCAGCTGCTCATGACCCGCGGTTCGCTCACGACCTTCTCGGTGGCCAACGACGTGGCGAAGTACTTCGCTATCATCCCGGCTCTGTTCTCGCCGATCTACCCGGGCCTTGGCGCGCTCAACATCCTCGGTCTGGCAAGCCCGCTGTCCGCGGTTCTTTCGGCCATCATCTATAACGCGCTCGTTATCGTCGCGCTGATCCCGGCCGCGCTGAAGGGCGTTAAGTACCGCGAGGTCCCGTCCGGACAGCTGCTGACCCATAACCTGCTCGTGTGGGGTCTGGGCGGCATCGTTGCCCCGTTCGTATTCATCAAGCTCATCGACATGCTGCTCGCGTTCTGCGGCATTATGTAAGCGGAGGTTTGTATGTTCAAAGGTGTTGCATCGCGCGCACTGGGCGTGTTCGCGCTGTTTACCGTTGTCTGCGGCCTGGGCTATACGCTCGTCGTGACCGGCATCGCCCAGGTTGCGTTCCCGTATCAGGCGAACGGTTCGCTCATCAAGGTCGACGACAAGATCGTGGGCTCCGAGCTCATTGGCCAGAACTTCGAGGATGAGGATCACATGTGGGGCCGCATCCAGAACGTGTCGGTGGTCGAGGACGAGAACGGTGAGCTCATGGCCTACTCCGCTCCGTCCAACCTTTCTCCGGCAAGTGAGGAGTATCAGGAGCTCGTGGATGCGCGCGTCGAAAAGATCCGTGCCGCGAACCCCGATGCCGACATGGATGCGGTCCCGGTGGACCTGGTGACCTGCTCCGGTTCCGGCCTCGATCCCGAGATCTCTCCGGATGCGGCCGAGTATCAGGTTCCGCGCCTGGCAAAGGCCACGGGCAAGAGCAAAGGCGAGGTGCGCGACATCATCGCCCAGTGCACCAAGGGCCGATTCCTGGGCGTCTTCGGCGAGCCCACGGTCAACGTGCTCAAGGTGAACCTCATGTTGGATGGTGTGCTGTAGGCGGCGTTTTCGACTAGAGATGCTTGCATGCCCCCGGTGCGGTCGCGCCGGGGGCATGATTGTTTTAACCAGCGGTTAGATTTCCTGTCGAAAACATGAGGGCGTGTCAATTGTGCTGACGGTCGCTAGGTGATGAAATGGATGCTAAGCAGCTGCGGTATATCGTCCTTAGGCGAAAGGTAAGACATGCACATCTCAGAGATAATTCGCTCTCGCCGTCGCGAGCTCGGTATGACTCAGGAGCAAGTGGCGCAGCGTCTCGGTGTTTCGGCTCCGGCGGTCAACAAATGGGAGCGCGGGATATGCTATCCGGATATCACGCTCATCCCTTCGCTTGCCCGCCTGTTCGAAACGGATGCAAACACGCTGTTGTCGTTCGAGCCGGAGTTGGGAGAGGAAGAGAACCTGGCAATACAGCGCGAGGTCGATCGACTGGTGCGTGAAGAGGGATACGAGGCGGGCTTCGATTACGCGCAGGAGAAGATGCGCCTATATCCGACGAGCGATGAGCTGGCCATCGTTCTTACGCAGTATCTCGACGGTTCGCTCATGCTTCGGCAAATACCGGGTACCGAGGGGTATCGGCCAGTGCTTGACGATGCGTATGCGCGTTTGGCGAAGAGCGTTGTGCCGGCAGTGAGGGATCAGGCGTCCGCAATGCTCATCGCGAAAGCCATGCAGGAAGAGCGGTATGAGGATGCCCAGCGTATCCTTGACGGCCTTCCCGACCGCACGGTGGATAAGGAGGAGCGCCAGGCGATCTTGTATGCGCGCGAAGGAAAGGACGAGGACGCCGCGCGCACTTGGGAGGCCCGCGTGATTCGCATTGCCGCCGATTTGATGGGGGCGATTGTCGGGTTGATCGAAATTGCGTTGAGGGATGGCCGCAAAGATGATGCGCTCGAGTGCGCGCACCGCGCTCAGCTGGCATTCGAGGCACTTGGTCAGCCTGCATGGATGAGTTTGATGCCGCGGCTGGCGGCCGTGACGGCATCGGGCGATTCTGGTGAGGCGATTGAGCTTCTTGACGCCGTCATGACCTCGTTGCATGGGGGCGACTCCGCGGCACTCCGGGGTCCGCTTTACCGCTATTCGGACCTGAATGACTTGACCGACTTGACGTCCAGGATGGGTGCGCTGCTGCTTTCGGAAGTCGAGAATGAAGACGAGTATGCTTTTGTGCGTGCAGTCCCTGCCTACCGTTCGTTCGTGGAGAAATGGAAGGCCGTGGGTTCGGTGTAGGGAACTCGGTCCGGTCATCCAAAGTGCGGGTGTTTTCGGCCGTGAACGGAGCGGTTATCTTTACTTTGGTTCGCTTCGAGGATGAGAGCCTTACATTTTCGTATGCCGCGCGTAAGCCGAATCGATGGCACGGGAGGGACGAGTTCACGAAAATGGGTGCGGTAATAACCCTTGGAAGGACTCGCCATGCAGCTATATCTCAAGCTCGCCCTCGGCAACGTGCGTCGCGGCGCACGTGACTACTCGGTGTATTTCGCGACGCCCGACTCCGCGGCATGGACCGCCGGATGCTTTGCCGTGGTGTTCGCGGAGCCCGCTGATCGAGCTCATGTCCGCCCGCGCCGTCGAACGCGTGGTGCTGTCGAGGGTATGATTGTCGGACTATGTCACTCCGCGTGACAGGAGGTCCGTCTCATGATCTGGTTCGCATCGGACACGCACTTCGGCCATGCCAACGTGCTGCATTTCACCGATCGCCCGTTTGGCGATATCGCGCATATGAATCGCGCGCTCATCAACGCGATCAACGGGCGTGTGGCGCCCACCGACGACCTGTACATCCTCGGTGATTTCTCGTATCAGATGACCGCGGTCGAGGCGGCGGCGCTGCGGGAGCTCGGACTCGGACGCTAGCACCACGCGGAGCACCGGCCTTCACCGCGGCCTTCGCTTCGAATGCATGGGACTTCAACCTCAAATTAGGGACAGTCCCTCATTTGAGGTTGAGAGGGACAATCGTTTCCAGTGCGTGAATTCGCCATGCTCCCAATCGTCATGGTAGGCAGGTGGTACACTGAAATCCCGTGGAAGCGCCGGACTCCGGTGCAGATTTCGACGGGAAGCGTAGGTAAACACCATGACAAAGCATATATTCGTGACCGGCGGCGTGGTCAGCTCGCTGGGCAAGGGCATCACCGCGGCGTCGCTGGGGCGTCTGCTCAAGTCGCGCGGCTACCGGGTGACCATGCAGAAGGCCGATCCGTATCTCAACGTGGACCCGGGTACCATGAGCCCGTTCCAGCACGGCGAGGTGTTCGTCACCGAGGACGGCTACGAAAGCGATCTCGACCTCGGCCATTACGAGCGCTTCATCGACGAGAACCTCACGCGCGACTCCAACTTCACCACGGGCGCCATCTACCAGGACCTCATCGCGCGCGAGCGCCGCGGCGACTTCCTCGGCGGCACGGTGCAGGTCATCCCGCATGTGACGAACGCCATCAAGGCCAAGTTCCGCGGCGTCGAGGAGCAGACGGACGCCGACGTGGTCATCACCGAGCTCGGCGGCACGATCGGCGACATCGAGGGTCAGCCGTTCGTCGAGGCCATCCGTCAGTACAAGAAGGACGCCGGCGCCGAGAACGTCTGCTACATCCACGTTTCGCTCGTACCCTATATCGCGGCGGCCCACGAGGTGAAGACCAAGCCCACGCAGCACTCCGTCAAGGAGCTGCGGAGCTTCGGCATCCAGCCCGACATCATCGTGCTGCGCAGCGACCACCACATCGATGACGACGTGCGCGCCAAGATCGCCTCGTTCACCGACGTGGACATGGATTGCGTGTTCACCTGCGAGGACGCCCCGTCCATCTACGATGTGCCGCGCATGATGGCCGAGCAGGATTTCGACCTGCGCGTCTGCGAGCGTCTGGGGCTCGATCCACGCGAGCGCGACATGGCGGATTGGGAGAGCTTCCTCGCCGCGAAGGACCATGCGGAAAACGAGGGCGACCCCGTGAAGATCGCGCTCGTGGGCAAGTACACCCAGCTGCCCGACGCGTACCTCTCCGTCATCGAGGCGCTGCACCACGCGGGCACGCACCTGGGCAAGCACGTGGGGGTCGAGCTCGTCGACGGCGAGGCGCTCTCCGATGACAACGCCGAGCAGGTGCTGGGCGATGCGTCGGGCATCCTCGTGCCGGGCGGCTTCGGCAAGCGCGCCTTCGACGGCAAGATCGCCGCGGCTCGCTACGCGCGCGAGCACCGGGTGCCGTATCTGGGCATCTGCCTGGGGATGCAGGTCGCCGTGTGCGAGTTCGCGCGCGACGTGCTGGGCTATGCGGACGCGAGCTCATCCGAGTTTGACCCGCAGTGCGCGCACGCCGTCATCGATCTGCTCGACGAGCAGGAGGGCGTGACCGAGAAGGGCGGCACCATGCGTCTGGGCGCGTATCCCTGCGCGCTGGTCGAAGGCACGCTTGCGGCGGAGGCGTACGGCGAGCCGCTGGTGCAGGAGCGCCATCGTCATCGTTACGAGTTCAACAGCGCGTACCGCGAGGAACTGGAGGCGGCCGGCTTGGTCGTGTCCGGCACGAGCCCGGATGGCGAGCTGGTCGAGATGGTCGAGCTGCGCCGCGACCTGCATCCGTGGTTCGTCGCCACGCAGGCGCACCCCGAGTTCAAGAGCCGCCCCACGCGTCCGCACCCGCTGTTCCGTGAGTTCGTCCGCGCGGCTGCGGAGTAAGCGCGCCACGTTCCCAACGAGGGGACAGGCACTCATTTCGTGAGTTTCATCGATTATGAGATGCCACGCGTCGAGCGCGCCCATGCATCGCGGTTGCCTTCTTGATGCGCGTCGCATCGCTTCGAGAACGCCGCCTCAATTAGGGGACTGTCCCTTAATTGAGGCGGCGTGTCGTGTGCCATCGTTGCCGACGAGTATTTAGTTATGCGCCCCAGACCTCCTCGGCGATGCCGCGCACGAGCGCGATCTTGGCCCACTGCTCGTCCTCGGTGAGCTTGTTGCCGATCTCGCAGCTGGCAAAGCCGCACTGCGGGGAGAGGCAGAGGTCCTCGAGCGGGACGAAGCGCGCGGCCTCGTGGATACGCGCGATCACTGCGTCGCGGTTCTCCAACTCGGGGCGCTTGGTGGTCACCAGGCCGAGGACGACCTTCTTGCCCGGAGCCACGTGCGCGAGCGGCTCGAAGCCGCCGGAGCGCTCGTCGTCGAACTCCAGGTAGAAGGCGTCGACGTTCTCGCGCGCGAACAGGATGGGGGCCACCAGGTCGTACGGGCCGCTCGATGCATAGGCGGAGTGGTAGTTGCCGCGGCACACGTGCGTGGTGATGGCCATGTCGGCAGGGCGCCCCTCGAGCGCGAGGTTGTTCACGCGCAGGTACTTCTCGGCCTCGGCCTCGGGCGTGGAGCCGGCGGCGCGGATGCCCGCCTGGAAGCCCTCGTCCACGAGCGCGCCCCAGGTGCAGTCGTCGAGCTGCAGGTTGCGGCAGCCCGCGGCGTAGAGCTCGGCGATCACGGTGCGGTACGCCGCGCCGATGTCCTCGAGCAGCTCGTCCTCGTTCGGGTAGAAGCTGCGCGTGCGCTCGACCGCCGCCTCGTCACGGTAAAGTTCGAGCAGGAGCTGGGCGGGGGCGGGGATGGTCTGCTTGGCCGTGTGTCCCGGTTCCTTGAGCGCCTGCACGAACTTGAAGTGCTCGACGAAGGGGTGATTCTCACCAGAGATCTTGCCGGTGAGGACGGCCGAGCCGTGCGTGGTCTCCTCACCCACGAAGAAATAGCCGTGGTCGAGCTCCACATGCTCGATCCCGCCGAGTCCCCACATGAAGTCGAGGTGCCAGTAGGAGCGGCGGAACTCGCCGTCGGTGAGCAGTGGCAGGCCGGCGGCCTTCTGCTTGGCGACGAGCTCGGTGATGCAGGCGTCCTCGACGGCGATGAGACCTGCGTCGTCAAGTTCGCCGGCGGCGTGTGAGGCGCGGGCCTGCTTGAGCGCCTCCGGGCGCAGGAAACTACCGACGACGTCGAATCGGGTGGGTGCGATGGCGGCCATGATGGGTTCCTTTCGGTAGATGCGATATCTGATGAAAGGAGTATGCGGGACGCGCATCCGATTGGGAAATACTTAAAACAATCCAATATTGTTAGGAAAAACCTATGGGACTGGGTAGGTAGCGAAGGTTTTAGATCTCATGGGTGTCACGGGATATGCGTGCGGATAGCCTCGATGAACGCCTTCCCATAGCGGGAGAGGTGGGTGTCGCGCCGCGTGACGATGCCGACTTCCATGCGGTCGTCGACCTCGAGTGGGACGGCGATGATGTCCTCGCCGTTGAGCTCGTGCGAGATCACGCCCGAGCACACCGTGTAACCATCGAGGCCTATGAGCAGGTTGAACAGGGTCGCACGGTCGCGCACGCGGATGTTCTTGGAGCGGCCGAGCGTGGACAGTGGTTCCTCGGAGAAGTAGAACGAGTTGAAATCCCCCTGCTCGTATGAGAGGTACGGATAGTCTGCGAGATCCTCGAGCGTGACCGAGGCGCGTCCCGACAGGGGATGGGTCGAGGAGAGGAACACGTGTGCGGCGCATGAGAACAGGGGCTTGAATTCGAGCTCCTCGGCACGCAGCATGCGGCCGATCACGTCGCGATTGGCATCAGATAGGTAGATCACGCCGAGCTCGCTCTTCATATGGGCGACGTCCTCGATGATCTCGTGCGTCTGCTCCTCGCGCAGGGTGAACTCGTAGCGCGCGGCGTCGAACGCGCGGATCACGTCCACGAACGCGTTGACGGCGAAGGAGTAGTGCTGGCACGAGACGGCGAAGCGCGGCACGGGCTCGGTGTCGCGTTTGTAACGCTCCTCGAGCAGGTCCGCCTGTTCGAGCACTTGACGGGCGTAGCCGAGGAACGTCTGGCCCTCGGTGGTGGTCACCATGCCCTTGCTCGTCCGGTCGAACACGGTGATCCCCATCTCGCGCTCCAGGTCGCGCACGGCGGCGGTCACGCTCGGCTGCGACACGAACAGGCGCCGTGCCGCCTCGGTGACGCTGCCGCACGAGGCCACCTCGACGATGTATCTGAGTTGTTGGAGTTTCATGGGTTGCCTCTCATCGATGGTGGGGTGCACCGGTCTCGAGAGCACTTTACAGCTCTTCAATCAAATTTCACACCGAAGGGGGCTCACATGGTTAAACAAACAACTGGTCGGGACGCTCTGGTTTTACGGGCGCATGGACGTCACCCTGATGGGTCGCCGCACCTTCGCCGAGGTCGCGAAGCTTGATGGCCCTGCCTTGGCATATCCCACCACCGAGAACTTCGTCTTTACTCACAACGCGCTCGACTGCCAGGGCTTCACGGCCGTCGCCGAGGACCCGGCGGAGTTCGTGGAGAAGCTGGGATCGGATCGCAACATCTGGGTCGTGGGTGGAAACACCGTTTTGAAGCCCTTGCTTGAGCGCGACATGGTCGACCATCTCATCATCCAGGTGGCGCCCGTGCTGTTGGGTGAGGGGATTCCCCTGTTCACGCAGACCGAAGCGCTGCATAAGTTCAAGCTCGAGGCGGTCAACCACTACGGGCAGTTCGCCGAGCTGGTGTACGCGCACTAGCCCCGGGCACTGCCCCCTTCTCTCTTCTCCTGTTTAACTTGTTAAACTTTGCTAATCTTGTTAAACTCTGTTCAAGTTGTTAAACTTAGGCGAACGCAGAGGGTGATGTGCGGTGGTGCGCGTTAATCCGTTCAAGCCGACGGCTGGAATGAATCCACCTGAACTTATCGGTCGAGACGAGATTCTCGACGACTTTACCGAAGCGCTTGAAAACGGCCCCGGAGCTCCTGACAGATTACTTCGCGTTTCCGGGGTCCGTGGCGTGGGTAAGACCGTGCTCCTTAACGCATTTGGAGACATCGCGCGCGAGCATGGGTTCCATGTGGTTGACGTCGCCGCGAATGCGGGCTTTTGCGATCGCATTCTCGGTGCCCTCTCGCGGAATCGCGAAGTGTCCTCACTGTCGATATCCCCTTCTATATTGGGCGTGAGCTTGGGTTCCGTCGAGATATCCAAGTCGGCGACGCAGCTGGGGGAGGCGATGTACGAGGCTTCGCGCAACGGTGGCCTCTTGATCACGCTCGATGAAATTCAAGATGCGCCGCTCGATGAGATGCGCGAGTTGGGTAACGAGATTCAGCTGCTGGTGCGCCAGGGTGCGAACGTCGCCTTTGCATTCGCGGGTCTTCCCGCTTCGGTCGACGGTGTCGTGGTGGACGAGACCCTGACGTTTCTTCAGCGGGCCAAGCATGTCGAGCTCAAGCGCCTTATGGACTTCGAAGTCGGAGATTCGTTTGAGGACACGATGGTGCGCGCGGGCAAATCTGTTGCGACTGGGGTGTCCGATGTGCTCACGGCCGCCGCTGCCGGCTATCCCTTCATGGTTCAGCTTGTCGGATATTACACCTGGCAGTCAGCTTCGCGCCGCGGTTCTGATGCGGTTGAGCTGCGCGATGCGCAAAAGGGCATCGCGACGGCGCGCAAGAGCTTCGATAACATGGTGATCGAGCCCGCGCTCAGGCGTGTCTCGGGCAAGCAGTTCGAGTATCTTGCCGCCATGGCGCGATGTGGGTCTGGCCCCGTGGCGTCTGGCGATATCGCGCGCGAGATGGGGGTCGACCCCACGTCCGTGAGCACCTATCGTCGCCGCCTCGTAGATGCGGCGCTCATCGAGGCTCCGTCGTACGGTGTTGTTAGCTTTGCGATCCCCTATATGCGCGAATACCTGTTCGAACACGTGAGGGAGTAGGGCTGGCCTGCTGTTATCGCTGCATGTGCGCGTAGAGGGCGAGCGCGATGACGCCGGTGATTCCCGAAAAGACGAGCGCCGGCAGGACGAGTGTATGCAGGGCGGTTGCACTGCTTATGTGCATCCGGAGCCCGGCGTGAATCGGCAATATCATCGTTGGGAACGAGAGTTGCGCCACGCAGGCGGCGATGAAGCCGACCGCCATGATCCCGAACGCCGCAGCGCGGTTGGGGATGAGGCGGTACAGCGCGAGCGCGCAGGCGACGAATGATTCGTTGACGGTCAAGACGAGTGCAAGCCGGGGCGCGAGTGACGCGAGGACTGCCCCGAGGAGGTTCGATTGCCCCGCCTGCGGGCTCAGCGCGATTGCAGTCGCGACGACGGTGGCGGCATAGAGGGCCTGTACGGGAAGTGATGCGGCGAGAAGGTCGCCAACTGCCAGTCGCCAAGGCGATATGCCGCGCGCCCGCGAGACCGCTCGGGCGTCCGTCGCATAGAGTGCCCCGCAAAGGCGTCCGCATACCGCCAACGTGGTGAACGGCAGGAAAACCGTTCCGGCAAGTGTCGAGCACGTAAGCGCCTCGACAGCCGTTGCCTCGGCATTCGTGGTCCAATATGCAGGGTCGGGTGCAAAACCGATACCCGAATCCTCGGTGAGGGCGAACATCCACGAGCCGCTACCGGCGAACAGAAAGACGAGGCATGCAATCGCAGTTCCGGCGAGTGCCAGAAGCCCAAGATGGGCTCGCACGCCCACAAGGAGCGATGCCGCCGCAACGCGGAAACGCTGGGCAGGGACGCGCCGCGGACCGGTGGGTTTGGCGAGCGCGTTGCGATCGGGAGAGACGCCACGATTGAGGGGTGCGTGATTCCGTGCGGACGGGCACTGCTTTTCGTAATTCATCGACATGCCTCCTGACAACTGCAAATCGCATACGTAAGTATCGAGGCGACGACACAAATGCCTGCGCCTACAGCCGCGCCCGCCGCAAGCGAAGCCTCGGATATGTTGAGCGAGCACGTGTGCATGAGCCGGACAGTGGGGCTCATCCAAGCGACCATCGGCGTGCTTCCCGCGATGTACGCCCTTGGGTATGCAAGTAGCGGGCCGATGCTGATCAACAGGGACAGGAAGAGTGCGAGAAGGGGCATTCTGCAGACGGCGGCAATGAGGGCGGATGCCAGGTGGATCGCGCACAGGAGCAGGCAGTTCGTTAGCGTAATGGCGAGCGCCGTGCCCCATGCGGCTTCGGTGAGCGGCGGCCCGAACGTCAAGGTTTTGAGCGTAAAAGCGACTGCGCATGACAGGAGATATGCAAGCGAGAGCGCAATCGTCTGCGGTATCACCCGTGCAAGGGCGGCTGCGCCTCCCGGCACGCCTTTCGCCTGGGAGAGTTGGGCCGTCGTCTCGGCGGTGCCGACTCCGACAGCGGTGACGCCCATGATTGCCGCGGCTGGGATCCACGCGATCGTGTAGACGAGCGACGCGCGGAGGACGGATTCCGCCACGTGACCAGGGATGATGACATCGCCGACGAATCCGATGGTGGTCCCCACGGCCGCATTCGGGTCTCCCGCCACCATGAAGAGCGGTCCGTTGTCAGGGTTCAAGATGGTTGCGATGCAGGTGATCAGGCAGAGAGCGGCAAGGGGGATCAGCCGATCGATGCGGCAGGCGAGGAAGAATCCGCCGGTAAGAGATCGCTTAAGTGCCGACGGGGCTCCCGAGCGCTTCTTCGCCTGACATCCAAAGCGCCACTTGCGGCGATGCGTGTATGGGGCGTTACTGGACATCGCAATCATCTCCCGATGTCGAGATAGGTTTCGAGGGGCGTCTGAGGTGCTGCGGGGCCGCCTCGCCGCGGCACGGCCCGTTATGATGGCCCATCATGATGCGCGTATAGAGCTTCTCCAGATCGCCGCCGCTCAACCTTTCGATATCGCCTGCGGTCAGCTCCGCCATGAGCTTGCCACCGCTTAGGATGACGTAATCGGTCGCCGTCTGATGAAGCTCGGCGAGGTTGTGGCTCGATATAAGCACCGTGGCACCGCGCTCGCGGTTGAGTCGCTTGATGAGTTCGCGGATCTCGATGGTGCCGAGCGGATCGAGCCCGTTGGTGGGCTCGTCGAGCACGAGCATGCGCGGCTGCCCTAAAAGGGCGATGCCTAAGTCGAGGCGCTTGCGCATGCCCAGGGAGAAGCTGCGGGCACGCTTGTTACCTGCATCCGCAAGCCCGATCATATCGAGGATGCGCGGAATCTGTCGCTGGTCCAGCCCCCATTCGAGACAGCGCGCCTTGAGGTTGTCGGCAGCGCTGAGCAGCGGATAGCTCGCGCTCGAATCCGGGACGTAGCCGATGTTCGACCGTGCGTTCCGCAGGCCCGCTGACCCCCGTCGTCCTATGAGCTCCACGGTGCCGTTCGTCGGCTTGCTCAAGCCCATGACGATGCGAATGAGCGTCGATTTCCCCGCGCCGTTCTCGCCGATGAGGCCATAGATGCGCCCTTCTTCGAGCGAGAGGTCGATGGGGCCCAAAACGGTGTTCGAACGGTAGCGTTTAGTGATGCCAGCAAGGCGCAGTGCCGCGTGCGACATGGGTGCCTCCAATGGGACGCGTTTGGATTGGGTTGTATCGGGTTGGCGATTATCGAATTTCTGAGAGGGATGGGTTAAGTAGGGCGTTTGGCCTTGGCGTTGGTGCTCCCGGTCGGCATCACGAGCGTCAAAATTGCGCTCCAAATCGTCAAAAGATGACGCGCGTGATGCCGACTTGCGTTCGATAAAGGCGGACGGGGGTAAATCGCCTCGTCTCGGTGCCGCCCTCGCCACCTCAATGTAGGGACAGTCCCTAAATTGAGGTGGTGGTGCCCCCTATTTCGAGGTGAAGTTGATCTGGATGTCGCCGAGGCCGCTGTCGACGTCGATGGCGCGGTCGGCGCCGCCGTCGCCGCCGTGCGGGGCGTCGACGTCGCCCAGGTTGCTATGTGCGTCGATGCGATAGACGCTCTCGTCGCCGAGATAGGACAGGTAGATGTCGCCGTTCGCGTTCTCGACGCTGCTCGTGACGACGTCGAGCCGCTGCGCCGAGATGTCCCCGTTCACGCTGTTGCAGGTCAGGGCGCTCTTCAGCGACATGTTCACCAGCATGATGTCACCGTTCTCATTGACGACCTCCGCTTCGCGCGCCGTGACGCCTCCCAGCGAGATGTCGCCGTTGAAGTTGGTCGCGAGGATCGCCTCGGCCTCGACGCCGGAGAGCAGGGTGTCGCCGTTCTCGTTGATTGCGTCGAGTTCGGCGGCGGAGACGTTCTTCGCCACGACGTCCCCGTTGCTGTTGGAAGATCGCAGCCCGGCGAGCCCGTGCACGTTCTCCGCGAAGACCTCTCCCGAATCGGAGTGCACCTCGACCTCACCGGTAAACGAGGCGGGCACGCGTACCACGGTCGTGGTGTCGTCGACGCCGCCGGCCTCGGCGGGGGAGAGGTCGATCATGACGCCCTCCATGGGCTTCGAGTCGACGTCGATCTTGAGCACGCCATCTGCGTCCTCGACGGAGACGTCTTGGGAGGTGCCGGTCCAGTACTCGAGCTCGATGGCGTCGCCTTCGGCGGGTTCGATGCGCACGTTCTCGAATTCGGACGTGATGACGATGCGCCCGTGCGGCGAGGCGGCTTCGTCCTCGAGCGTGCTCACGGTCTGATGCCAGTCGTAGTCCACCGTGGAGAGGCGCGCCGTCTCAAATCCGACCGACGCCCACGCGCCGCCGGCGAGCAGTGCGCCCGTGCCGATGAGCGCCGCGGCGGTGACGAGGATGATCTTGGGGGCCTTACGCATTGTGAACGCCTCCTTCCGGGAGGGTGTCGTGGACGGAGGGGACGCTCTCGACGGCTGCGGGCATGCTTGGGCCGCCGTGGGTCTTTGCGCGATTGGACGTGTCGTCATCATCTGTGCCGCTCACGCGCACGAACAGGCTCGCGACCCAGCGCGCGAAGGCTCTCGTTGCCCGGAAGAGCAGCCTGCTCGCCCAGAACACGGCGAAGGAGGCGACGAGCCCGAAGCCGCTCGACACGAGCGAGAGGCCGAGGACGAAGACGCCGGGCAGCGGCATACCCCCGCCCAGGGTCGAGGCGAGCGCGGCGATTCCCGCGAAGGGCATGAGCACGAGGACCGCGTCGACGGCCCACAGCGCGGCGATGACCGCCCAGATCGCGACGTACACGGCGAGCGCGGCCGCCGCGAGCGCGAGCGCGACGGGTACCCAGATGGGGGAGAACACCGCGAGCAGCACGATGTTGAGGGTGCGGCTGCCGGTGTTGGCCCGCGCGATGGCGCGCGGGATGGGCGGGGTCTCCGCGGCGATCTGCGCCGCGATCTCGTCTATCGGACCCAGGTCTGCCACCGCCTCGGCTTCGGAAAGGCCGTCTTCCATGCGGTCGCTGATGGCCTCGTCGTAGAACGCGAGTGCCTGCTCGACTTCGGCGTGCGGCAGCTTGCCCAGCGCCCGCTCGAGCTCGGATAGGAATTCCTGCTTGGTCATCGTTGCGCACCTCGTTTCACAAAGTCATAGATCGACATGATGTCCACCTGCTCGGATAGGAACTCGGCGATGCGCTCCTCGCCGGCGGGCATGAGCCGGTAGTACTTGCGCAGCCGGCCGTTGTGCTCCACGGAGTAGGCGGTGAGGCATTCGGCCTTCTCGAGGCGCTTGAGCAGCGGGTAGAGGGTCGACTCGGTGAGCCCCAAAATATCCGGCACGTCCTTGACGATCTGGTAGCCATAGGAATCCCGCCCTTTGAGCGATGCGAGCACGCATATCTCGAGGAAGCCTCGCTTCATCTGAGCATCCATGATACCTCCCTTCGACCTATACTATACGGCGCATAGTATAAGGCGTCAACTACCTCATGATTGAATCGAGCGCGTATTATTGCGTGAAGTCAATGCCCGCGCTTGTGCGCGGGCATTACCAGGGGAAGATGATGTAGCTGGGCTGAAATGGACGCATGGCTGGATCATTTATCGCAAATCGCAAAGCCCCCGGTCATCCACAGGTTTGTCCTTTTCCAAGTTCACCTTTCCGCCGTAAGATGATTCGTGCTGCCAAATCACTTGTGCATTGCCATAGGTTGAGCTTTTTCGTATCCATTTTTGAACTTGCGAAGTACAGCGGGTAACTCGTGCGGCAAAAGCGCAGGTGACGGTGTTGCCAATGTCGAGACTACTTGGCGTTTTCCGATTTGAATACGAAAAAGCTCAAGAGGCCAAGCTCCCATGTCCTCACCTCGCTTTCTCGGGTGGTTTCAATGTGCGAGGGACCGGTTTGCGATATCTCCCTCTATCAACAATACGTGAGCGCGTCGGAAAGTTGGCATAATTGGCTTGAACATTTGCCACGATTCCGTTTCGCCTGCGTGGAGAGGAGCGGATATGAATGAATCTGCGGCCATGCCGCGCGACCAGCTTTCCCGTCGGCTGGCGATTGCATGCAGGGTTTTGGCATGGGCGTCCCTTCTGCTTTGCGCGCTTTACGCGCACGATGCGGTGGGCGCCGTGGTGCTCGTCGGTCCGTTGGTGCTTGCCCCTGCGGGATATCTGTTGGTTTTGGTGATTGCCGCCGTCTCGATCGGTCTCGCGTTTGCGAGCTGGATGATCGGCAAGGTACGGAGGGTGGCTCTCAACGATGGGGGTGCCGCGCCCGTCCGTCCCGTTCGTGGTAGGGCTGTCCGATGGCTCGCGAACGGCATCACGGTCCTCGCTCTGTTCGCATCCATTCTGGTGGCCGGCTTCGAGTGCCTTCTGGCGGCGCCCTATATCGCCGAGCCGACGGGTCCCGCGGGCGACCGGGTCGTGGTGGTGGAGCGCAACGTGCTCCTGGCGGGTTACGGGGACGTGTATCTGGTGCCGGGCGGCTTTGGTGTGGGCAGGAAGATCGCCGGCTACAGCGCCGATGATGGTTACAGCCCCATGGGCAACGGGACCTACGCGCTCGAGTGGCGCGGGTCAGAGCCGCACTTCACCGCATTCGGTACCCCCGCCAATCCGGTTGTGATGTATCCCGCCGATTGATGCCGTCCCGCAGTGCCCTCCACACGCGCACCGCGCACGGCGAGCCCTCCGTTCTCTTTACCGAACCGACGCCGTGGGTTGCCCCGTCATGTGCTAGATTCGACTGAATCGTCGGCCCGGGGACGGACTGGGCCGCATCGACGTGAGCGAGGAAGCATGGGACGTTTCACCACCGCGAGGGACCGCAAGCAGGGCGCCGTCGCCATCATCGGCTGCGTCTTCCTCTTCACCGCGTTCGGCGTGCTCGTCTACGGCCGCTTCGCCATGAGTGTCGGGGCGGCGGCGCTGTACAACCGTGCGTCGGTCGGCGTCGGGTTTATCCTCTTCGGTATCTCCATGCTGTGCTTCACGCCCATGGTCTACCTGCAGCGCATGCACCGCAGGCGTATCGACTCCGCCGTCCTCGCCCGTGAGCTCAAGGGTATCCTGCTCGGCTTTTTCTGCTACGTGGTGCCGTTCTTCCTCGCCATGGGCGCGCTCTCCTCTGCGGACAGCACCGGCGCGTTCGGGCTCGCCCTCATGGTCGCTTTCGGCGCGATTCCTTTTGTGTATCGCCGCCATCGCAAGAAGGACCCCATCTCCTACAGGCACACCGGATCCGCCGCGCTCGTGGCGTTCTGCGGCGTGTTCGCCGTCATCTCGATCGTCGGCGGCGCTTTCTCGTGCAGCGAGATGCTCGACGATCTCAACGGCGGCTGGAAGCAGGAGCGCTTCGCCTTCTACGAGGCCGAGATCAACAAGCCGCGCGGCCGCGGGGCGGCGCTGTCGCCCACCACGTTCGAGGTCTCGCTCTACAGGGACGGGGAGTCGGTGGCGAACCACCGGGTGGACGCGCGTCTCAGCGTGAACGCGGCCGACTGGCCCGAGGTCGCGCTTGTCCTCGACGAGCCGATGGCCGAGGTTCGCTGGTACCCCAAGACTCGCACCCTCGTGGGCGCGCGCGACGTGGACGGTCCTGCCACCGCGGGCGACCCGATCGAGTAGGGGTGGCCATGGAGCATGTGACTAAGAGAGGGCCTCCTATGGCGGAGCCCTCTCACGCCCGGTCGACGCTCAAAAGCAGCTGTCCGGCGGGGCCGGTTCTCGTCGCGTGTCAACGGTGCCGTCGTCCGGTCCGCTCGTCCGCGCGCCTGTACAGCCCCGGGGGCTGCGGGTGCGCCCTACTCATGGTCCCGGTCATGGCCGCCGCGATGGGGTTGGCGGTGCTCTCGCTCGGGATGGCGGCGCTGGCCGTCGGCGGATTGGCGATCGCCGTCGCTCTCACGGTGCTGGAGGTCCGCCGCGCGAGGGGAGGGGCCAGCGTTCGGCCCGGGTTCGCGGTCGCCGCGGGCGCTCTGTACCTGGCGAGCGTCCCGTACCTCGTGTTCTTCATCTGGCTCTGGTTCGTCGACTGACCGTTTTGGAAAGGGGCTCACATGCTCTTCTCGCTGTATAAGGCCACGCTTGATGATGAAATCAGGAGAGGCTTGGAATCCTCTGCGTATTCTGAGATGGAGATCGAGGGCGTGCGTTGCAAGTTGAGGCGCCAAATCGAGGAGCGGACGAGGGCGACGGGCGGCGTGCTCGCCATCTTCGCCGCCTTCGACGCCATGTTGGTGATGACCAAGAGCTCCGCGCCCGTCCTCATCGTGATGCTCGTCGTTGAGGGCCTTGCCCTGTATGCAGCGTGGTATCTGCAGGCGGGCTGCTTCAAGCGGCAGTTCAACAAGGCCCTGTGGCGCGGGTATCCGGGGTTCGATCATTTGAAGCTGTGAGGTGAGCCGCCCGCCCGGCAATTGAAGGTGGCGGCCGCGTTCGTCTTGCGACCTGGAACGCCGGCGCGGTGGCCTGCAATCCCGGAGGTGGTACAATCCCCAAAACCCGAGCAAGGAGATGATCGCCATGAGCAACCTTCCGACTCCGCCCGTTCCGGCGCCGGAGCCCAACCGCATCGACAACGTCTCGCCGTCGGGTGACGGGCGCTCCTCCTACTGGGGTTTGGATGCGCAGGAGACCGTTGCCACGTATGTCAAGCGGGTGCGCGCGATCAAGGCGCAGTCCATCGCGCTGATTCTCGCCAACCTCGTTGCGATGATCTGGTTTGTCGAGGAGGGCCACTTCGCGCTCTACCTCGTCTGCTTTGTCCTCCTGTTCGCCATCGTGCTCATCGCGCGCGTGCGCATGGGCGCACTGTTCCTCAAGCTCGGAGAGGTCGTCTCCCAGGATTGCGACCCCGCCCGCTATCGCACGGTGCTCGATGTGCTTTCCGCCCGCGACCGCTTCGGCCGCTCCGCGAACACCATCGCCATCGAGCTCGCGTACTGCGACTACCTTGAGCTCGATAGCGCCGGCGCCCTGCGCCGCCTCGAGTCCGTCACCTTCAAGCGCAAGGACAACGTCAGGTGGTTCCGAGCCATGCAGATCGAGTTTTTGAGCCGGATCGATGTGGGCGACCTCGAAGGCGCGCGCGATGCGCTGTCGAGGCTCTCGGCGTTCCGGAAGAACTTCAAGGAGGGCTCGCGCAACCGAGCCTCCGCCGACCTGCAGGTTGCCGATTACGCCGTACTGGTGCGCCCGCCCGCCGAGCGGGACGCCGCCGACGCCGCGCGCATGCGCGAGCGCATGGCCCTGGCCGATTGCCATCAACAGCATGCGAACTGGCAGCTCTATCTCGCCGAGTACGAGCTACTGCACGGGTCGCCCGAGGAGGCAGCGCGCCTGGCGGGCGATCCTACACTTGAGCCGCTCACGCCCCGCATGGTGCGCCTCCGCGTCGAGGTGCTGTCGGGGCTGGAGGTGAGCGGGTGATGGAATACGCCGTCTTCAGGCTCGCGATGCGATCCCTGGTCTTCCTCGTCGCGTTTATCCTCTGCGTTTCGCATCTCGTGCGCAAAAGAGACTTCATCGATGCCGTCTTCCGGAGCCCCGACGAGGTGAGGAAGAGCTTCACCGGAAGGAACGACGTCCTGTTCCTGCGGGTCCTGAACATCGTCCCGATGGTCGTGGCGATCGCCACGGCGGTCTTTCTCCTCGGCGCTCTCCTCGACGTGCCCCGGATCATGGGCGGGGATTACCTCAGGGTCGAGGGCGTCGCGGTCGGCCGCGCGCACGGCGGGGCGGACGTGCCGAGCGAGCGCCGGGGCATCTCGGTGCGCGACGGCGAGACCGGAGAGGTCGTCGACCTCACGGTGTTCTCCGGCTATGTCGACGAGGGTGAGAGGCTCGCGGTGGAGTACCTGCCGCACACGGGCTACGGCGCGATCGTCGAGCGGGGCTGACGGATATTTGATATGTTCGCTGACCGCATCGAAAGAGATGCTTGCGGAAGAAGCAGGCGGGTTTCCACTTGCTTCATGCCCGAATGCTCGCCGACCTCATGTTGGCAGGGGCTCGCAATCCGGTCTCAGATGCTTAGATCATATTGTTCATCTAATTAAAAAGCGCAGGTGAGCCGCTCGATAAGTATTTTTACGGACGATTTCCGCTCCATGTGCTATAACCATCTGCAACATCTCCGGGGATGCATGTATCGAAGGAGGGACAATGGAGGTCGGAAACCGGATTCGTCGCGAGCGGCAGCGCCTTGGGATTTCTCAAGAGGAACTTTCTCGCCGCGCATATGTATCGCGCCCAACGCTTTCGCATTGGGAAACGGGCAGGACGCTCCCTGACGCGCAATCCCTGCTGGTTCTTTCCGAGATATTCGGAACGAGCATTGATGAGCTCGTGAAAGGGGATGTTGCGGAAATGGAAGAGATGGTCGATCGCGAAGCGCGGGTGGCCATAGGTAGGACGCTCGCGCTTGCCTGCGTTGCCGTAGGTGCGGGAGTCTGTCTTGTCGCGGTCTCTTTTACCGCGCGCTATCTGGTGGGGTCCGTCGCATTTTACTCGATGACGCTTTTGGGCATGGTGATGGGCTTTACGGTGATTGCACGGGCGGGCGAGAGGGCCGTATCCGCTGCATCCGCCGCCGGGGTGCTTGCCGAGTTGGCTGCGGGCAAGTGCGCCGCTGCGGATAAGGTCGTGCTTCGTGAGCGATTGGCCCATGAGATCGCGCGCGATGGCGTGCGCGACCCATACGCTCGCCTTGCATTGGGCGCAGCGTGTGCGGTAGATATCGCATGCATGCTCGTGTGGTTTGCGACACTTATCCGGCCTGGTTTATTTGCATGATGTCGCCGTGCCGCCGCACACGCATGCCTTGCGCTTGATCGGGGTCGCTATGATGGGCCTGGTTTATTTCGGAGGTCATTGGGGGCATCATCAATAGCCCCAGTCGACGACCTTCCATGGGGCGCCTTGCGAGGGCCTGGTCAGAACCCATTGCCAGCCCTCGTATCTGTCGTTCGGCGAGAAGCCCTCGTCAGCCGCCCGCCAGTCGGTCGTGAATTCGGACAGCACGACGATAAGGTCCCCTTCGCCTTCTTGCCCATGCTCGAGCATTTCGTCCAGATGGCGGGTTTCGACCTCGCTGTCATAACGGACTTCTTCGAGCGTGCATCCCTCGAATTCCGAGGCGAACTCCGTTTCGATGGCATTGAACGCGGCGAGGATGTCGGCTTCGGTATAGCGGTCCGTGGATTGCGCGACGCGCTCGACCGATTTCACGTCTCCACTGGAGGGGCCGACGCGCGCCGCCAGGATGCCGAGAACTGCGAAAGGGCCCGCTATCGCGATGAGAGCCGTTTTCCTGTTCATTGCGCCCCCTTGGGATCGCCGTGCCGAGTGCCCTGATCTAGATTCCTCAACGGTAGGTGACATCGATGCGAATTGCAACGAGGCGAGACCCGCTTCGTTTTGAATGCCGCGAGACGCTACGGCCAACTTGACAAGAACACATGTTCGATTATCATAGGGTCACGCTTGCTTACGGGAGGGGATTGCGATGGCGTTCGACTACAAGAAGGAATACAAGGAGTTCTATCTTCCGCCCAGGAAGCCGATGCTTGTCGAAGTGCCTGCAATGACGTTTCTTGCGGTGCGGGGCCATGGCGATCCCAACGAGGAAGGCAGCGCGTACAAGAATGCGCTCGAGGCGCTCTACGGCGTGGCGTATACCGTCAAGATGTCCAAGAAGGGCGACCATCGCATCGAGGGCTACTTCGACTTCGTCGTGCCGCCGCTGGAAGGCTTCTGGTGGCAGGACGGCGTTCTGGACGTGGATTATGCCCATAAGGAGGACTTCAACTGGATCTCGGTTATCCGTGTGCCGGAGTTCGTGACACGCGAGGAATTCGAATGGGCCGTTGCGGAGGCCACCGCCAAGAAGAAGCGGGATTTCTCCTGTGTGGAGCTTCTTATCATTGAAGAAGGGCTCTGTGTTCAATGCCTGCATGTAGGGCCGTATGATGACGAGCCGGCGACCGTCGAAGCTATGTGTACGTTCGCCGAGGAAAACGGATATGTCGAGGACTTTGACGAAAACCGCCTGCATCACGAATCTACCTCAACGACGCACGCCGCACGGCGTCCGAGAAGCTCAGGACGGTGATCAGGCATCCGGTGCGCAAGGCGTAGATTGGCGGACGCCTACGGCGGGGTGTTGCTCCCGGATGGTTTTTCCTGGAGAGGGAGAGGACGTCGCGCGCTATACTTGCCCCATCGAAGATAAAAACACAGCGCCCGTCGGGTAGTCGGGCCGCAGGCGCCCGCCTGCCAGTAACCTGCCTCCTTGGTTGTCCCTTCTTCGCGTAGCCCTACATAGAAGGAGGTCGCGGCTATGCGAAAGAGTGAGGTCTCATCGACCCTGACGGTCTATCACGACGGTCAGTTCTGGGTGGGCATGGTCGAGTATGTCGAAGACGGCATGCTTCGTGTTGCACGCGTGGTATTTGGTGCAGAGCCTTCGAACGAAGAGATCTATAGGTGGGTTCTCGCCCATTGGGCGCATTTGAATCTGAGTACGGCTGCGGAGTGCGTTGGGGTTCATTTTGGACGGTTGCCAGGCAATCCGAAGCGTCGCGCGCGCGAGGCGGCCAAGGCGATGCGCCAGCACGGGTCATCGACTGCTTCGCAGTTTGCGCTCGCTCGCGAGCGGGAGCGCATCAAGGATGAATTGCGGGGCGAGCGGGCAGCGCGGCGTCAGGACGAAGCGTGCTCTCGCTGGGAAGACCGACGTGAAAGGAAGCGCCGCAAGCACCGTGGCAAGTAGACGTCACATGACTGGCCAGGCATTCTCCCTCCACCTGCGGAGCGTCGGCAGGATGGCGCCCAGGAGCGACGCGCACTCGTCCACGGACCAGCCCATGTTCTGGGCCATGCGCGGCGGGATCAAATTCCCGCGCTATGCCCTCCTTCTCGTGGCGAGAGCCCCCGAGACGGCTACGAGCAGGACGATGGGCGCAACCCGCGCAAAGATCCATTCGAACCCGTGGAGCAACGTTGCGGCCACCGCGTATTCCGGATTGGAGAAATCCCACTCGAGATACGAGCCGCCGATCGACGCCAGCGCGAGGAGGACAAGTGCCGTGACGGCGGCGATCGCGATGCAAAGGGCGTGCAGCGCACGGCGCTTGGATTCCTGCGCCCGTGCGAGCCGGTCGTTCAGCACCTCGAGCTTTTCGGAGAGCGCCTGCAGGCCCTCCGGCTCGGATGCGGGGACGGTCTCGCCCAGCAGCGTGCTCACCGGGGTGTCGAGCACCTCTCCGACGGCGACGAGCATCTCGGCGTCGGACACCGAGAGCCCGCGTTCCCACTTCGAGACCGTCTGCCTCACCACGTTCAGCTTGAGCGAGAGCTCCTCTTGGGACAGGCTTTTCGATTTCCTGAGTTCGCGGATGTTCTCGTTTAGCATAGGGAGCCCTTTCTCTCTCCCGGTTCCTACGTTACCGCAATGCTATCCGCAGATGGTCCGTTGCCACAAGCAACGGGATGTAACAGCGGGCCGTAGCAGTGCGATTGCGTGAGGGCGTGCGCTGATGAGGGTGCAGCTTGCGAAAGCAGGAAAGGGTAGGCGTTTTCGATTTGGAGCCCGTTTTGTCATCATTGCGAGTGAGCAAAGATGAGCCCTGCGGTTTCTTCGGCGCTTGTCTCATAATGACGGTATCGCTGAAAAACGGCACCAGGATCGCGAGGCCCGGTGCCGCCTAGAAACCCGCGAGTGGTGTGCAGGGGCGCCGAAAAAGCGGGTATACTAGTAGCGACTTGGGAGGCGTACGCCCTCCTGGAGTAGAAGCAGTGGGGTGAAACCCGCACGAACAGCCGCTCCGGCACAGGGCGGCTGTTCCCTTATATGGCGAGTTTCACCCCTGTATCGCTAGCGAGCGATAAGGAAAAGCAGCACGATCGATAGAACGAGCACTGATGCCGCAATAAGCAGCGCGGTGATTTTCGCCATGGGAACCCTCCTAACCCCCTGCAAGGACTCGGAGGGCACCGCCCATGTCGCAAGGTCTAGTATACCATGAAATGAGAACATATGTTCTAGTTGATAAGTGATTGCCCGTCTTGACGGCGTTGGGCGGTACGATTCCGCATTGCGCTTCTGCTGCACCTTGTTTCCTTGGAGAATTGGGGTGCAAGTTACTGTTCATTTGACGTCTGGCCAATCTACCTGCGGTTTGCAACCGCAGGGTGCCTGCAAGTTGCGTAAAATGAAGCCCCAAGTTGGTGGTTCTCGCCGTGCGGCAACCGTAGTGTGTAAGTCGCCGGCAGGAAAAACGCCAAACGCTGGACGTCGAGATCGGGCGCTGCATTGAGTTGGATTGCGCCGTTCGGACCCTCGCCCCAGCCAACGAGAGGACCCATCATGAGTTTCCGCACCAACCTGCAATATCTGCGCGCAGAGCGCTGCATGACCCAGGAGCAACTCGCCATGCTGCTCGGGGTATCCCGCCAATCCGTCACCAAATGGGAGGCCGAGAAGTCCTACCCGGAGATGGACAAGCTCATCAAGATGTGCCAGATCTTCGAGTGCTCGCTGGACGATCTGGTGCAGGGGGACGTATCCCGCCGCCGCATTCCCGTTGGGGAGAATCTGAATGGCTACTCGCCGGTGCATGCTGCCATGGAGGGCACCGTTGGCGATATGTCCGCTGGTCCGTTGACCGTCGCACCGCGGGATGCATCTCTTGGTGAACCTGCGGGACCTGCACGCGCACGTTCCTCCGCCGGTGTCTGTGCTATTCCCGCCGGTCTAGCTACGGATGTATGTGGTTACGACGAGCACATGGTCACCTTCGCGCGCAAAATCGCGATCGGCGTCGTGCTCTTTATCCTCGGTGCGGCGGCCGCCATCTTCACCGATGAGGTCATGCACTCGGACGGCATCGTCCTTTTCGCGACGTTCGCGTTCGTTGCCGCCGCCCTCGCGTTTACCATTCCCGCGGGGATCGACCATGCCGCATTTGCCAAGGCGCACCCCTACGTCGCTGATTTCTATACGGCGGAGGAGAAGGCGACTGCTCGGCGCCGCGCCTCGATCGCGATTGTCGCCGGTATCGCGGTGATTCTGCTCGGGGTTGCCGTGGCAGGTTTGTTCGAGGTCGAGTCCAACGTGCAGGTATACGGCAATTCGCTGATGATGGTGCTGGTCGCGTTCGGTGTCGGGATGATCGTCCATTGGGGCATGCTCTGGGGGCGCACGGACCTTGCGGACTACAACAAGGAGTGGCTCGAGACCGTTGCGCTGAGCGATGACGAGCTGGCGCAGCTCGACCAGCAGAGTCGCGAGGCGTACCTGCGCGCTAACAATCCCAGGCGTCGCGTCACCGCCGACCGCAAGGGGAAGGCCTGCATGGTGATCATGCTCGTCGCCACGATGGTGGCGCTGGTATGGCTTTTCGCTGCGTCCGCCATGGGTGCGTCCGAGGGCGTCTCCGGATTGTTCTGGCTTCCCTGGGTCGTCGGATGCCTGGGGAGCGGAATCGCCCTGGTCGTCATCGATGACGACGATGATGCCCAGGCCGAGGACGGACGCTGTTTTTAATCGAAAACCTCGATTTCGTGCCTGTCCCTTATTTGAGGCGCGCCCCGCGACATCGAGCATTCGGTTGCCGCGGGGCGCATCCGTCTAGCTCAGCAGCCCCCATGTGGCAAAGCCGATCACGCCGCCGATGAGTGCGGCGGCGAGGAAGGCCAGCAGGTCATACGCCAGCCGGTGCTTCGTCGGCCATGCGCGGCGGGGGAGTGCCCGCGGGTCGCGCTCGATGTCGGCCTCACCCTTCATGAACGCGAGGATCTCGCGGTAGGTCACTAGGTCGTTCTCGCGCTTGATGCGTTCCAGGACCGTCGCGACGAGAAGCGCGCCAACCGCCGGAGCAAACACCATCCCCGCTGCAGGGCCCGTGCCCCAAGCCCTTTCCAGCCAAGTAAAGGCGGGCGACAGCAGCGGGGCAAATGCCAAGACAAGTAGTGCGACCATGAGCAGGGCGAGCCGTACCATGCGCTTTCCCGCGAGCCTGCGGTCCCTCTCGACAGCCTCTTCCATAACGGTCACGTCTCCCTTCACGAGCGTGTCTATGGAGGTGTCGAACAGGATACTCAGCATGAGCAGGCTCTGGACGTCCGGATACGTCTTGTCCCGCTCCCAGTTCGAGATGGTCTGGCGCGATACATAGAGCTTCTCGGCGAGCTGCTCTTGCGAAAGGCCCATCGCCTCGCGTCGCGTCTTGATCTGGTTGCCGATGTCCATCGTCACCTCCCGGTCGTGAAGGAGCGTCCCGCTGATCTGCCGCGGGCGCCATCGAATCTGTTGTACATCTTACGCGGCGAGGTCTGCTAGGCGCTGCAAAATCTGTTGTACATCATGTCTACCTGCGGCAATGAAGCTCTGGACGGGATAAAACGAGAGACGGCGGCGTATGGGATCGGGTGTCCTTGCATCGGGCGCATCGTTTCGCGTGCTCGATTATGCGGTGCTCCCCCCCTGAAGTGAGTGGGTTTTTCTGATTGCGGGGAGCTCTCCCCCTCGAAGTGAGTGATTTTTATGAGAGTCGAAAGTATGCTCCACTACAATGCAGTGCTCAACTGGGCATATACTGCTCTTTTCGAGGTGAATGTACGGCGTCTCCGAGATGTCGAGAATTTTTCACTCACTTCGGGGGTGAGAGCCGCGTCCATGCGTCATCCAGGTGCCTATGCCCATGGCGGCATAGCCGATCACGGCATGGGCGGCGCCGTGGAATGCGAGGTCCTGGCTGCCCTCGACCGCGAGGGGGAGCAGGAGCGCGAAGGCGATTCCGAGCGCCGCGGGTACCCAAAAGAGCGTCCTCGGGGAGCCCGTCGCGAGCAGGCCGAGGACGACCGCGGTGATCGGGAGAAGGGCGTAGAGGAGCGCCATCATGGCGACCATGCCGGCATCGGATGGGACGACGCTCGCCAGGAGGGCGGGGATCGTCCAGCATGCGCCGACGATGGCGGCTACGGCGATGAGCGATGCGCGCGGTTGCGTTCATGGGGCCTCCTCAACGAGAATCGCCCCCATTCAGCCACGAGGGGCGGGAATGGGGGCGATGATGTCGACAAGTGGGCCTGAAAATGCCTGGACAGCGGCCGATCATAATGGCTTCGGCAGTTGGGATACACGCTCGGAGCGGAAGCTCGGGTACTCGGCGTCTTCCGAATGGGGTTATTTCTCATCCCCCTTGGAGCGCCCCTCCTTCTTTGGCAGCCTCCCCGCGCGCTTGAGGGCGTCGCGCAAGATCCACTCCACCTGGCCGTTGGCGCTGCGCATCTCGTCGTCCGCCCAGCGCTGGACCGCCTCCCATATGGCGGGGTCTATGCGGAGGGGGTATTGCTTGCGTGCCATGTTCCTATCTTCTCTATCCCAGCGCCTTTCCCAGGCACCGCATCTTGGGGTTCAATCGTCGGGCGCCGCACGCCAGGCGCGCGCCCTCCTCTTTCGCCCCAATCTGCAGCACCTGGAAAAGGCGTACACGCGAGTAGATGTTAGTACAGAGAACCTGCGTTCAGGACCGGGTGCGCCTCGGATTCACCGCAGAGAACCACCATGAGGTTGCTGGCCATTTGCGCGCGGCGCTCGTCGTCCAGCTCGATGGTTCCGCCGGCGGCCATCTCCTTCACGGCCATGTCGACCATGGAGACGGCGCCCTCGACGATCTTCTTGCGCGCGGCGATGACGGCCTCGGCCTGCTGGCGGCGCAGCATCGCCTGGGCGATCTCGGGGGAGTAGGCGAGGTGTGTGAGGCGGGCGTCGTCGACCTCGACGCCGGCGGGCGCGAGGCGCATCGCGAGCTCGCGGCGCAGGGCCTCTGAGACCTCCTCGACGTTGGCGCGCAGCGTGATGGTGCCGGAGTCGTCGGACTCGTCCTCCAGGTGGTCGTAGGCGTAGACGCTCGCCACGTGGCGCAGTGCCGTCTCGGCCTGCATGGCCACGTAGCTCTGGTAATCGTCAACGTCGAACAGGGCCTTGGCGGTGTCGGCCACGTGCCACACCACGACGGTGGCGATCTCGATGGGGTTGCCCATCTTGTCGTTGACCTTCAGGCGCTCGCCGTTCAAGGTGCGCACGCGGGTGGAGATGGTGGTGGGGTTGCCCTTGGCGGCTTTTTGCGCCGCAGCCTTGGCTGCCTTTGAGTCGCTCATCTCGAGTTCGAGCATCTCGCCGATGTCCGCGCTGCTCCCCATTCTCTTGCTGTAGAAGGGGTTTGCCCAGAAGAACCCCTCATCGCGAACGGTGCCCACGTATTTGCCAAAGAGGATGCATACGCGCGCCTGGCCGGGCTGCAGCGAGAAGAAACCGCTCAACGGGATGGACCACAGGCAAACCGCAAAGAGGCTTGCTCCCAGGCCCCAACCGTAGACCGCGGGAGCGTCCATACCGTCGGGCGTGCTCGCCATGCCCGCGACGCTCCAGATGAAGAGGCCGACAATTACTACAAGCAGCACGGCGAGTATAGCGAGCATGCTATAGCCCGATTTGGCCTTGAGTTGCTTTTCCACGCTCATGTGAGTTCCTTTCACGACTGCGCCGGCGTTTGCGTGACGGCCCCGGCGCCGCCCCCAGGTTGCGATGGGGAGGGGGCGAGTCCCCGAGCAGTCCATGCGGCTGCTGATTGCATTGTGATATCACAATGAAACCATGTCAAGAAGAATCGGTCCGATGTGCGACCCGATCGGGACCGGAGTCACCGGCGGTCCGTACCGCATATCGAAAAGCGCCCCGGCGCGGATTCCGAATGTCGCCGCCTTTGCTAGAATCTCACCAATTCCCAATCTCTACCTGGATGGTGGTCTGTATGGCGGACATGCTCGAATCCCTCCTGCGCGTCGCTATGACCGTGTTCATCGTCGGCCCGCTCGTCCACGGCGGCGAGCGGGTCGACGGCGCGGCGGTAGCCCGCCCTCACGAGCGCCGGGTCCGCCTCGGTGAGGGCGGCCTTGAGGGCCGCGACGGCGGCCGAGCCGTCGCCCTTCCTGCGGCAGCGCTCCAGCACGTTGCGCTCGAGGTGCGCGATGCGGCGCTGCCAGGCGGCGCCGGGCAGGGACTCGCGGACGGCCCGGGCGAGGCCCTCGTGGGCGTCCGAGACGACGAGGCGCACGCCCGAGAGCCCGCGGGCCCTGAGCGACAGCAGGAAGCCGCGCCAGGAGAGGTAGGACTCCGTATCGATGCACTCTATTCCCGCGACGCGCCTGCGCGCCGACGACGAGCAGGCCACCGCGGTGACGAGCGCCACCGACCTCGGCGCGCCGGCCTCGCGGCACGGCACGTAGGTGGCGTCGAGCCACAGGTACGGCCACTCCTCGGAGGAGAGGTCCGCGCCCCGCAGCTCCGCCACCTCGCCGTCGAGCCCTTCGCGCAGCCGCGACACGCGGGACCGGCCCATCGACTCTGATGTGGCTATACTAAATTGGACAGTCGGATGAGAGTCTGAGGGCCCTTCGAG
>SAMEA3387474__coassemble_935_pt1 | contig 77493 bp, 83 predicted proteins | sample SAMEA3387474__metabat2_low_PE_017 | metagenome-assembled genome bin SAMEA3387474 (sample SAMEA3387474) | Felis catus | biome: Faeces | place: United Kingdom | collected 2012 | reverse complement strand
GTCGCCGGCGCGGGGGGCCTTCGGGCCCCTTTTTTCATGCCGCGATTCGCTGCGGCATGGGGGGATGCTCAAACGGGATACAATTGTTTTATCACCGTTTGATTGGATGCCCTGTATGTCTGAAGCTGCTGTCGGAGTGGACATAGTTGAAATTCAGAGGATGGAACGGATTTTATCCAAAACGCCCTCGTTTACTCAACGGATGTTTACCGAAGAAGAGCGTGTATACTGCGAGTCGTCTTCTAGGCCTGCTGCTCACTATGCCTGTCGTTTTGCTGCGCGTGAAGCCGTCCTTAAGGCTCTAGGCACCGGGTTCGGTAAGGGCGTTGGACGCAAAGACGTTTCCGTATCGCGTGATCAGAATGGAAAGCCTATTGCCGTGCTCTCTGGTGGGGCCCTTAAAGCAGCGCAAAGCCGCGGTATCGTCGAGGTTGCTATTTCCTTATCCTTCACATCTGAATTGGCTGTTGCAAATGCAATGGCGATTACAGAGGATGCGAAACCCCGTCCGAAAACTGAAAAGAAGTCCGAGCGCGAGGTCATCGCGGAGACATTTAGAAATGCTCGTGCCGTTCTTGACGAGCTCGACCGTATGCAGGACGATGAGTTGATTGCCGTCACCGGTTTGTCGGCAACATCCGAATAGGGGAGTATCTATGAGGCCCGTTCTGAGCACTGAGGAAGTCATTCGACTTGAGAATCTGATTGATAAAGAAGGCATGTCCAAAGCTGAGCTCATGGAGCATGCCGGTGAATTTGTTGCTCATATCGTTGAGAAGGTTCACCCTGACCACGTTGCTGTCTTTACGGGCTTTGGTAACAATGGTGGCGATGGTTGGGTTGCAGCTGATATCTTGTCCGGGGCCGGTATACAGGTTGATGTAATCACGCCTGTTAACCCGGATGAGATCAAGTCCTCACTTGCCCGCCATGTTGCCCGTCGTACGGCCGAGCGTGATGTAAACGTTGTCGTCGGTCCCTCCCGCGACGAACTTGTCGATCTTCTTAACGAATGCGATCTGATTGTTGACGCCATTCTCGGAACGGGATTCTCGGGCAATCTTCGGCCCCCGTTCTCCATATGGATTCCCACCATCAATGAGTCTGGCTTGCCAGTCGTTTCCGTCGATGTCCCCTCCGGTCTCGACGCGGATACCGGTCACATTGCATCCGATTGCGTTTGCGCCACAACCACCGCTACGATGATCGTTCCCAAAGTAGGGCTTTATAGTGGCGAAGCCTCCGCTTATGTGGGCGAGCTCGTTTGCGGGTCTTTGTACGAAGGCCTCGATCGGGTCATCGCCGATGTCGACCATGCGGCGGAGATTGTTGATCCTGCCGATCTGATCGATGTCACCCCCGATCTTCCGGCATACGCAGACAAGTACAGTCGCGGTTCGGTTCTGGTCGTCGGCGGCTCTGCACAGTATCCGGGCGCAGCCATCATGGCCGCCAAGTCCGCGGCACGTGCCGGTGCCGGTTATGTTGCCGTTGCAGCTCCGGAGGATTGTGCAAACATCATCCGGCTTGCCCTCCCATCGGTTCCGGTCTTTAGCATCCCGGCCGATACGCGTGGCGCATTCGGTGCGGCCGCGTTTTCTGCCGTCCGTGAACATGCAAGGAAATTCGATTGCGTTGTGTGCGGCCCTGGCATGACCACAACTTCCGGTGGCATGCAGGTCGTCACTGACCTGCTTACGCTCGATGTCCCGTTGGTTCTCGATGCCGATGGCCTTAATTGCCTCAGCCGCTTGGCCATTGGTGGCATCGATGCCACACCGGAGCTGTATCGCCGAGAGGCGCCATTGATCCTTACGCCGCATTATCGCGAGCTCTCTCGACTGGTGGATGATGAGGATGTGTGCGATCTGACTTCAGCGGTCGAAGCGGCCCAGAAGATCCTTTGGGCGGCCGGATCCGACAATATGGTCGTGGTCGCTAAGGGGCCGACTACGGCCATTGTGGGTGTTGAAAAGGTTTTCTTGCCGCAATCCGGGCCTGCCTCGCTTGCGACTGCGGGTTCCGGCGACGTTTTGGCTGGCATAATCGCGGCGAATGTGGCGACATCTCATGGTGGCGTCGACCGATGGGAGCTGCTCGTGGCGTATGCCGTCGCGGTTCATTCCTATACCGGTTATGCCGCCGCTTCGCTTATGGGGGAAAAGAGCGTCATCGCGACCGACCTGATCGATTGCATAGGCGATGCGATGCAGATGGTTGAAACGGCTGCGCTAAAAGATGCCGGTATCGAGATGGGGGAGTAAGCATGGCCCTTCAAAAGGAGCCCCTGACCCGCGATGCATGGGTTGAAATCGACACCGGCGCATTGAGGCGTAACACAAAGGCGTTTAAAAAACTCCTCGGACCTCGTCAGCGTCTCTGTTGCGTCGTCAAGGCCGATGCATACGGTCACGGTGCTGCCGCGTGTGCCAAGATCATGCATTCTGCCGGGGCCGATATGTTCGCCGTTGCAACGGTGCAGGAGGGCATCGATCTGCGACAGTCGGGTCAAACGGCGCCGATTCTCGTGCTGAGCGAACCGCCTGCAACGGCGGTCGAGGCGTTGCTGTCCCATGACATCATGCCGACCATCTATACACCGGAGTTCGCGCTTGCATATGGCGAATGCGCCGTGCATATGGGCAAGGTGGGCAAGTACCATATGGCCATCAACACGGGAATGAACCGCATAGGGGTCCATTATGCCGAGGTCGTTGAGTTCCGTCGGGCCATCGACTTTCATCGTGGTATCGCCTGTGATGGGACCTTCACCCATTTCGCAACGGCCGATGATCCCGATGGATGGGATTTCCAGCTTCAGCGCAAGAGGTTCATCGAGGCGGTGGGCGACCTGCAGGCGGCGGGATTCGAAACCGGTATCATACACTGCGATAACACGCCGGCGTCGATCCTCGATCGGGACTCCCATTTCGATATGATCAGGGCCGGCGTCGGCCTATATGGATTGCAGCCGTGCGCGGCAACGGCTTCGGTTTTTCCGCTCGAACCGGTCATGAGCGTTCGCGCGCGGGTTACGCATACGGTGTATCCGGCGATGGGCGAGGGCGTGGGGTACGGCTTCACCTATCGTGTTCCCCGTGCGAGGGTGGAAATCTGCACGCTTCCCATCGGATATGCGGATGGTCTCGCCCGCGGCCTGTCGAATAAAATGGACGTTCTGTTCCACGGGGAGCGCCTGCATCAGGTGGGCAATATCTGCATGGACCAGTGCATGGTGGCGATCAGCGAGACCTCGCTCCGTCCGGTCGAGGAGGCCGAAGTCGGCGATTTGATGACCATCGTCGGTTCTGACGGGGACGGCCAGATCACGATGGACGAGATGGCGCAGCTGCGCGGCACGATCAACTATGAGGTCGCGTGCGGCTTTGGCATGCGGCTCGACAAAATCTATTTATAGGGGGCCGCATGGGAGTTATGCATATTCCCGGGCACGAGAGCCAGAAGCCTCGCGAGGTATCGCTTGATGAGATCCGCGGGCTGATGGGCGACTGTCGCCTGTGTCCGCTGTGCGAAACGCGCACGAATCTGGTGTTTGGCGTGGGAAATCCACGCGCACGTGTCATGTTCATCGGCGAGGCTCCGGGCAAGAACGAGGATCTGCAGGGCGAACCGTTTGTGGGCCGCGCGGGCGAGAACCTTAATCGCGTACTTGAGCTTGCAGGCTTGAAGCGCGAGGAAATCTATATTGCCAACGTCCTCAAATGTCGTCCGCCGGGAAATCGCAACCCGCAAGCCGACGAAGTGCTCGCCTGCTCGCCGTTTCTTCGTGAGCAGATCAGGAGCATCTGGCCGGATATCATCGTGACGCTGGGTAATCCCGCGACGCATTTCGTGCTTAAGACCGAGACGGGCATCACTAAGCTGCGCGGCCGATTCCATCAGATGGGCCATTTCGTGGTCATGCCCACCTTCCATCCAGCGGCCGCATTGCGCAATCCCGCGTGGCAGGCCCTTTTGGAGGATGATCTGCGGATGCTGGGCGAGTACTTGCGGGAGCATCCGGTCGACGAGGGGCTACGAATCGCTCGCGACCGGGTCGAGCGCAAGTTCGCCGGGGCGGCTGCTCCGCTGAAGCACTCCGATGCGCTTCCAAGGATCGGTGAATAGCATGCCCGTGCATAGGACGGACTCGTTGCGGTATGTAAGCGAGTGCGTTGACGATACGATCGCGTTTGGCGAGCTGGTGGCTGGCTGTCTTCAGGATGGCGATGTCTTGGTGCTGACGGGCGGGCTGGGCGTGGGCAAGACGCATTTCACCAAGGGCGTGTCGCGCGGCCTGGGCGACGGGCATCCGGTGACGAGCCCGACGTTTGCGCTGATGGCCGTTCATGATGGCGGACGCATCCCCCTATTCCATTTCGATCTATACCGCCTGGAGCATGCCTACGAGCTTGAGGACACCGGTATCTTCGATGTCTTGGGGTACGAAGGCGTCTGTTTGTTGGAGTGGGGCGAGCAGTTTCAGGACGACCTGACGGATGAGTACCTGTCGGTTCGTCTGGAGCGCGTGGATACACAGCCTGACGTGCGTACGATTTCGTTGGCGGCGTATGGCCGTCGTGCCGAGGAGCTCGCGCGGGCGATCGATGAAGCCGTTGCAAAGAATTAGCAGAGTGTGAGAAAAGGGGCGCCTACGGGGCGCCCCCTGTGGGAGAAAACGATGAAGCTGACCGATTTTCGCACGTTGATCGTGGCGATTGATACATCGACGGATATGCTGGCCTGCGCCGTGGGCTGGTGGACCCCCGAGGTGTTCTTTGACGACACGCCATCGCGCGCGGATATCGAGGTACTCGCATCGCGCGACCACCTGTGTCGTCGTCATGCGAATGTCGAGCTGGTGGAGACCGTTCGCGCAACGCTGGCGGACGCCGGCAAGACCATCGAGGACGTCAACGGCTTTTTGGTCGGCCGCGGTCCGGGGTCCTTCACCGGTGTGCGTATCGGCATCTCCACGGCAAAGGGCCTGGCCCGCGGCGCAAACGTTCCGCTCATGGGCGCCTCGACGCTCGATGCCTGCGCCTGGACGGCGTGGCTGGCGGGAACGCGCGGCCTATTGGGTGTTGCCGCCGATGCTATGCGCGGAGAGGTGTACCCGGCGCTGTACGTGCTCGGCGACGAGGGTCCCGAGCGCATGTTCGAGCGCGAGCGCGTGGTCAAGGCCGCTGTGGCGGTTGAGGAGTGGTCGGCTCGCCCGGATGCCTCCAGGATCCAGCTTACGGGTGACGGCCTGGTGCGGTACGGCAAACTGTTCGAGGATGCGGGCTTTGCAGGCATGGTGGGGCGCGATCTGTGGTGGCCCACGGGTGAGGGTCTGCTGCGTGCCGCCGCGAGCCCGATCAATTACGGTGCCGCCCCGAGCTGCGACCCGGCGGCGGTGCTGCCGGTGTACACGCGTCTTTCCGACGCGGAGGAGAACGAGCGCAAGCGTCTGGGCCTGGCCGAGAGCGTCAACACCGGCGTGACCGGTGTGGCGGACGAGCTGGCCGGTCGGCATATGCAGATGCGCCCCATGGGTGCCGCCGACGCCGAGGCCGCCGCGGCTCTCGAGGAGGCCTGCTTCGCCGGTGCCGGTCACGAGCCGTGGAGCGCCAATATGTTCCTGCAGGAGTTTTCCGAGCAGGCTGCGGCGGCGCGCTCGTGGTGGGTCGCCCACGACAACGGCGAGCTTCTGGGCTTTGCCGGCGGTATGGTCGTGGATAAAAACATCGAGATCCTCGATGTGGCCGTGGCGCCGGAGCATCGCCGCGAGGGCATTGCCCGCAAGCTGCTCTCGCACGTGAGCTACGATGCCCAGATGCTTGGCTGCATCACCGCCTCGCTCGAGGTTGAGGACGGCAACGAGGGCGCGATCAAGCTGTACGAGAGCCTGGGCTTTGCGCGGGAGGGGCGCCGCCGGGGCTACTACGGGCCGGGCAAGGATGCGCTCGTCATGACGGCGCCACTGCCGCTGGTGCTGCCTGTCGACCCGGCATCTCCGGAGCCCACGGCTGCCGCTGCGCGCGAATGGCCGCAGGAGGAGCCGTGCCGCACGGCCGAGCAGCGCGCCGAGCTCAAGCGCCGTCAGCTGGTGCTCGCCATCGAGAGCTCATGCGATGAGACGGCTGTCGCGATCGTGGACGCCGAGGGCAATATGCTCGCCAACCAGGTCTCCACGCAGATCGATTTCCATGCTCGTTTCGGTGGCGTCGTGCCCGAGATCGCCTCGCGCAAGCATGTCGAGGTTATCGTGGGCGTGGTGGATGCTGCGCTTGAGGAGGCGGCGACCGCACTTGGCCTTGACGCGCCGATCATGCCTTCCGAGCTGGCGGCTGTAGGCGTGACGCAGGGTCCGGGCTTGGTGGGTGCCCTGGTGGTCGGCGTGGCATTTGCCAAGGGATTCGCGTTCGCCGCCGGCAAGCCCCTGATCGCCGTCAACCATCTTGAGGGCCATCTGTTTGCCAACAAACTCACCACGCCCGATCTGGAGCCCCCGTTCATCTTCACGCTCGTCTCGGGCGGGCACACCATGCTCGTGCACGTGCGTGCCTGGGGCGACTACGAGGTTATGGGCGAGACGCTCGACGACGCGGTGGGCGAGGCGTTCGACAAGGTTGCCAAGGCGCTTGGTCTGGGATATCCGGGTGGCCCGACCATCTCCAAGCTGGCCGAGACCGGTGATCCCAAGGCGATCGACTTCCCGCGCGCGCTCAACAGCCGCGGGGATTATCGCTTCAGTCTCTCCGGTTTGAAGACGGCGGTGACGCTCTACATCGAGCAGGAAACAGCGGCCGGCCGCGCGCTTCATCTGCCCGACCTGGCGGCTTCGTTCGAGGCGGCCGTGTTCGATGTGCAGTATAAAAAGGCCAAGAACGCGCTGCGAGAGACGGGTGCCAAGGAGTACTGCATCGGCGGCGGCGTGGCGGCCAATCCTCATCTGCGCAAGATGATGATCGAGAAGCTGGGTCGTCAGGGAATCCGCGTGACGGTGCCGCCGCAGAATGCCTGCACGGATAACGCCGCGATGATCGCCGTGGTGGCGCGCGAGAAGTTCCTGCGTGGCGAGTTTGCCCCGTTCGACATCGATGCCGACCCGAATATGACGCTGTAGGCGGTACCGACCGATGCAAAAAGAGGACCTCGTGCCCGTATGGGTTCGAGGTCCTCTTGCGTTCATAGCCAGATTTTAACGATAATGCTCAAACGATTTAACAATTGGTGTTATATTTCAATTAGTTGTTTAGCATGAGTGTCAAATTGCCTGTTAAGGGGGCGCCGTATGGGACTGTTTAAGAAGAGCAATCCGCAGGATGACTTCGAGGGAACGGGCTTCACGGTGACTCGTACGCTGCTCGATCCGCCGCGCCTGTCGTTTCTGCCGGCGCTCTATCAAGACGAGCCAGCACGTCGATGGGCGGTTAAATACCGCTCGGCCGACCCGACGTTCTTCTCGTACGCAGACGTGCTCGGGTGCGAGATCGTCGAGATGGGCGAGCTTGTCGAGAATAGGGAGATGACGCGACCCGAGCTTGCACAGGAGATCATAGCCAATCCATCTCGCGCGGCGAAGCGCAATGCCGACAAGCATGATGTCAGCGTGGGCGTGGGCGTCATCGTTGCGGTCCGCATGCCCGATGGCGGTATGAAGCCGTTGCAGATCCCGGTGTTCACCGGCGAGCTCAAGCGCTCATCGGCCATGTTCGCGCGCGTACAGGATCTGGCCGGCGAGATCCGGGACGAGTTCCTGTCTATGAAGGAGACTGGAAATGAGCGGTGACGGACGTTCAGCTTCCGCTGCGCGGCCGGCTTCGCGTCTAAGTGTCAGCAAGGTTCCCCCTAAGGACCGTGCCGTCGAGGGCATCTGGTGGTACATCACGAAGAATGGGTTGAAGCCCGGCGACCGCCTGCCTTCCGAGCGGGCGCTGTGCGACTTGCTTGGTGTTTCGCGCACGGCTCTCCGTGCGGCCATCATGCAGCTGGTGTCGAGCGATCAGTTCGAGAGTATTCATGGGTCGGGTACCTACGTGCTGCCGCCAAAGCCTATGGATATCTTTCAGGAGACGTACAACTATTCAAATGCTGTCGAGTTGGCCGGACGCACGCCATCCTCGAACGTGGTATTTGCTCGCATGGAAGTGGTCGATGAGGGCCTGTCGAACAAAATCGACCTTGTGCCGGGCTCACCGCTGTTCGTGGTGTGCCGCGTCAGAAAAGTGGATGGCACCCCGGCAGCTATCGAGACGGCCTATGTGAACGCGGAGCGTTGCGTGGGCATCGAACGTCACGATTACGCCGTGGAGAGCCTCTATACAGTTTTGGACGAGCAATACGGTATACGGGTTGCTCATGGCAGCGAGACCATCTCTATCGCGCGCGTGCGGGAGGCAGAGTCCGAGTTGCTGCAGGTAGAGCCGGGAACCCCGGCTTTTTTTCAAGAGTCGACTGATTTCGATGCGGATATGCGCCCCGTTGAGTACTGCAAGGCCATCGTTTTGCCCGATTGGTATCGGTTTGCCAACAATGGTGAGGCGTTTGGGGTCAAAGCTAAGGTGGGTGCGGAATGGCTGAGGTCGTAACACGGGAGAGGGGAAAGACCGCTGCCGCGGATGAACCAATTTACCTGCGTGTGCGTCGAACGGTGCTCGATCGCATCACGACCGGCGTGTATCCGGTTGGATCGATGATGCCATCGGAAAACGAGCTTGCCCAGGAGTTCAATACGACGCGTCTGACGATTCGCGCTGCAATCGATGCGCTCGTGGAGCGCGGGATGGTTCGCCGGGTGCAGGGCAAGGGCGCTTTTGTTGCAGGTCCGGTGACGGGTGTGGCATGCCGGCATCGCGGTTTCCGCGGATCGACGCGCTCGGATTGCGCCGAGCCGACGGTGCGCGTGTTGAGTCAGTCCGTTCGCGAGGCCGGTCCGTACTACGCATATATCTTTGGAATCGAGCCGGATGACCTGCTCTATGTGGTCCGACGGCTCAACAGCGTGGATGGCAAACCCGTTGCGATTGAGCGCACGATGATCCCGCTGGCCCTATTTCCCGGAATCGAGGATGTGGACATTTCGGTGTTCAGCTTGTACGAGACCTATGAGATGCTCGGGCATCGCGTCGCGCTCGCCCAGGAGAAACTCGATATCGAGGCTCTGGGGGCGCGAGACGCCGCGTTGCTCGATACGGAGCCGGGCGATCTGGTCCTTTCGCTTGAGTGCATAAGTTACGATGACGATATGCGGCCCATCGAATATGCGATCTCGTATAACCGAGGCGATCGAGGGGCCTACACATATAAATATTGATGTGGAGACCGCTGGGCCCAGGCTGAATTACAGTTTGGGCCCTTTTGCAATTTACATAATACGGCCTGCGGATTAGTGGCCAACCGACCGGAAATATATACAAATAAATAGTAAGTAATACCAATTACCGGTTTATTTCGACCGCTGGGCGATGTGATTCGTTTGGACCGCAATTGGTATCAAAAACTAGCTAACATGTTCGTTGCAAAGAGGTATGAGAAATAACGGACATGTAGGCGATGCGACATGAAGATGATGGACTACGTTGTGATGGCTCACGACCGCATGAAGTCCAACCTCCGCGAGGGCGCCGCTGCTGGCTTGGCAGATGCGTACCGCGTGCATGCCGGTCGTCCGGTTCGGATTATAGCCTCTGGCTCTTCGCGTAATGCCGCCATGTGCGCGCGGGATTATATGCAGCATACGCTGCAGGTCCCGGTGCTCGTGGTGACTCCAGAAGCCTTCATGCGCGGCGAGTACGAGCAGCCAAGCGATGCGTTCCACGTCGGCATCTCCCAAAGCGGTTACTCGACCAACACGCTCGCCGCGCTGGACTTCATGTCCGAACACGGTATCGAGGGCGTAGCGCTGACCGGCAACGTTCAGGCGCCCATCAAGGATCATGCGAAGGTTGTTGTGGATTACGGCGTAGGTGTCGAGTCGGTTGACTTTGTCACCATGGGCGTGCTGACGCTGGTCGAGTTTCTCGATATGTTTGCCCTTGCGGCGGCGTTCGATATGGGACGGATCGACGAAGCGGGTTTGCGCCGGGGCATGGCCGATATCGCACAGGCGATCGAGGCTCACGGCTCTGCTCTCAAGGCTGCCAGAGAGTTCGTGGATGCCCATCATGCAGATTTGTCGCGGCTCATGCCGGCCATGGTCGTGGGGAACGGTGCCAACTACGGCGTTGCGCTCGAAGCGGCTCTCAAGTTGAACGAGACCGTTAAGATTCCGGCCATGGCGCATGAATGCGAGGAATTCTTCCACGGTCCGGAGATGCAAATCGTGCCCGGTTACCACGTGTTCATCATGGATGATCCCGAGGGCTCGGAGCGCATCGGCTCGATGGCGAGCATGGTGGGCCTGGTTTCCGCATCGACTTACTTCATCACGTCGCACCCCACGGGCAGCGGCCAGGAGATTGTGCTCCCCGAGCTCAACGACCCGCGTCTGTCGTCCATTCCGAACCTTGCGATTTTCCAAACGATCGCGGCAACGATGACCGAGGACCTCAAGCGTTGGAGGGTGCATCCCTACTACGACGCGGTCTGGGACAAGATGGCCGTAAAAGTCGAGGGTTACAAAGAATCTGTCGAGGCCCTCGAGCAGAAGGCGGCACGGCAATACGGAGACGAACCGGCACGTTAGTCGGTTGTCAGATACATGTTTGTAAGGCAAAACTCTGAAAGGAGCTGCAAATGGCGGTAACTGAGAAGATCGAGATCATGAATTTCGACCAGGAAGGCTACATCGAGGACGGCAAGGCCCTCTACGAGACGGGCAAGAAGATGACGGCTCTGGCCGATTGCGTTGCCGATGAGGGCTATGACGCCGTGTTCCTCATGGGCGTGGGCGGCACCTGGGATGAGATGATGCAGCTCGAGTACCTCATGAACAAGTTTGGCGATAAGGATCTCGAGGTCTACCTCATCCACGCTGCCGAGTGGAACGTCATGGGTCACAAGCGCATGACCGAGAAGTCCGTCGTCCTGACCGCCTCCGAGTCCGGTACCACTCCCGAGGTACTCGAGGCCGTCAAAAAGATGAAGGAGATGGGCATTCGCGTCTTCGCCATGACCAAACCCGATGGGCTCATCGGTCAGGCTGTCGGCGCCGAGAACTGCGTCGCTATGGCTAGCGATCACGGTTCCGGTGGCTGCGAGAAGGGGTACTACCTGGCCGACTGCTTTGGTCTGCGCCTGCTGAACCGCCGCGGTTGCTTCCCCAAGTTCGACCTGTTCATCGAGCAGACCCGCGATATCTGGAGGCACATGCTCGATATCCGCAAGGCATTTGAGCCGCGTGCCGAGGAGATCGCCAAGAAGTACGCTCTGGCTCCCTACACCATGTTCATCGGCTCCGGTGCCCTGTGGGGCGAGACCATCCTGTATTCCATGTGCATCCTCGAGGAGATGCAGTGGAAGCGCACCCGCTACATCACCTCCGCCGACTTCTTCCACGGCACCCTCGAGCTGCTCGAGCCGGGCGTGCCGGTGTTCCTGTTCAAGGGAGAGGACGAGTGCCGTGCACTCGACAACCGCGTCGAGGCCTTCCTGCGCAGCGGCGTGACCGGTGACGAGGATTACGTGATCGTCGACACCGCCGAGTTCGCTATCCCCGGTCTCGATCCCGAGTTCCGCGTGATCGTTTCTCCGTGGATCCTGTCCGTGCTGGTTACCGACCGCGTCTCCCGCCATTACGAGCAGGTCACCAAGCACAACCTGAAGTATCGCCGTTACTATCACCAGTTCGACTACTAGGATCGGCTGCAGCGACCGGAAGGGCGGTGGAACGTGTATCCCCCGATTGCCGTGATGAATATCAACCATAGGTATCGGACCGTCGAGGAGTTCTTTGCGTCTGCCGCCGCTTCCGGTTATACCGACGTCGATTTTTGGACGGGCCCCATGCATCTGTACGTAGGATGCGAGGGTTTTGACGAGGTCGAGCCGGTACGTGCCGCGGCCGAGAGCTACGGCCTGCGCATCGTGGGCGTCTGCCCGGAGCAGAACAATCCCAAGCCGTGGAATGTGGCGACGGCGAACGAGGGCATGCACGCCCGCACGCTCGCCTATTTTCGCAACCAGGTGGAGGTTTGCGTGAGGTTCGGTGCCAGTCGGCTGCTGCTTGCCCCCGGCTGGGCGTTTGAGGGTGAGGATCTCGAGGCTGCGCGTGAACGCTCGGCGCGTACCGTCCGCGAGATCGCCTCATATGCGGCGGAGCGGGGTGTTCGGGTCGTTGTGGAGGCGCTTCAGCCCAAGGAGTCTGCGCTGGTAAACTCGTCGGCCGACCTCGCCGCATATATCGCGCGGGTCGATCACGGCAATGTGGCCGCGTGTCTGGACTTCGGGGCGATGGAGGCTGCCGGGGAAACCATTTCCGAGGCGTTTAGCAAGCTGGATGAGGTCGGGCATGTCCATTTCGTCGATTGCGGGGGAGGCCACACCCACCTGGCCTGGGGCGAAGGCCATAGGTGCATGAAAGACGACCTGGACGAGCTGGTCCATCTTGGTTACCAGGGGATCTGCTCGATTGAAACATACGATTCACGGTATTTTTCGAATCCGTCCGAAGCGGATCGCAAGTCGATGGATGAATACCGCAAAGCAATGGAGGGGTAACGATGAGGCGCTATGTGATCGCATCGCATGCGCATTTCGCGCAAGGGATCAAGGAGAGCGTTGAGCTTTTAGCGGGCGCCCGAGAAGACGTGGTCTCACTATCGATGTTCGTCGACGGCCGTGATGATATCGCCGCCGAGGCGGCTCGCATCGTCGAGGAGACGTCCGAGGAGGATGAACTGGTTATCTGTACCGACCTTTTCGGCGGGAGTGTGAACAACGAGTTTACCAAGGTGTTGCAGCGCCGTCCCAATACGTATTTGGTCACCAACATGAATCTGCCGCTGCTTATCCAGCTGCTGTTCAGTGATCCGGCAGCGCCGATCGCCTCCACCATCCGCGAGATCGTCGCGGCCGACGACACGCGCGTCAAGTTCATCAACGACCTCATCTCCGACGGAGACGAGGAAGAGGATTTTTAACGCGACCGCTCCAGCGGCCACGAACGAAAGGGAGTCATCATGATTCAGCTACTTCGTGTCGACCATCGTCTTCTGCATGGCCAGGTTGCCGTGTCCTGGGTCCAGGGCCTGCAGGCCAACTGCATCTTCTGCGTGGGCGACCACGTGGCCAACGATCCGGTATGGAAGACCACTCTCAAGCTCGGCAAGCCCGCGGGCTGCAAGCTTGTCATCAAGGATATGGAGCATGCCATAGAGGCCATCAACTCCGGCGTCACCGATAAGTACCACATGATCATCTGCGTACAGACCATCGCCGAGGCGAAGCAGTTGGCTGACGGCTGCCCGGCAATCACCTCCATCAATCTTGGCAATACCAAGGCGAGCGATACCACGCGTCAGGTGTCGCGTCAGATTTTCTTGGAGCCCGAGGAGGAGCAGGCCCTTCGCGAGCTCGTGGATAGGGGAGTGGAGGTGGAGATTCGTCCGCTTGCAGACGACCCCAAGGTCGACGTCATGAGTGTTCTGTAGCCACAGCTGCAACGAGCCACCCAACTACCATGATTGGAGGATCACATGCTTGTACAAGCAATCCTCATCGGACTTATTGCCGCGCTCGGTAAGTTCGACTTCCAGGTCGGTACGCTCTATGCGTTCCGTCCCATCGTACTGTGCCCCCTGGTGGGCCTTGTCCTCGGCGACCTGCAGTCGGCGCTGGCTATCGGCGCCAGCCTCGAGCTGCTGTTCATGGGCTCGATTTCCATCGGCGCTTATGTTCCGCCCGATGAGACCATCGGCGGCGTCCTGGCCTGCGCATTTGCCATCCAGCTTGGCCAGAGCATCGAGGCCGCCATCGCGCTGGCCATGCCCATCGCAACGCTGTGCCTGGCCATCAAGAACATCATCAACGCTGTGATGCCGATGTTCGTCGATGCGGCCGACCGCTTCGCTGCCAAGGGCAACCTCTCCGGCATCTACGCGATGCACTGGGCGATCGGTCTGGTGGGCATGATCAATGCCTTCATCATTGTTACCCTGTCGTTCTACCTGGGCGCCGATGCTATCCAGGGCCTGCTGGACTGGATTCCCCCGTTCGTGCTTGACGGCTTTGGCGTTGCGGCCAACATCCTGCCTGCCATGGGCTTTGCTATGCTCGGCCGTCTGGTTATCACTAAGCAGCTTGTGCCCTTCTACTTCTTGGGCTTCCTGCTGTGCGCGTATGCCGGCATCCCGGTCCTTGGCGTTGCTCTGATCGCCGTGATCATCGGCATCAACAAGTTTGATCTGCTTGGCATGGGCGGCGCCCAGACCCAGGCTGCCTTTGAGGGAGATGACGACGATGACTTCTAATGTCAACACGCCCGTCGCGGCAGATGATCAGTACAAGATCACGAAGGCCGACCTCATCAAGTCGTCCGTCAACATGGGTTCTCTTGGCATGGAGTTCTCCTGGACCTACTACAAGCAGATGAACATCGCCTTCTGCTTGATGGTCGCCAAGATGCTCAAGAAGATTTACCATGATCGCCCCGAGGATTACGCCAAGGCTCTTGAGCGCCATGCTGCGTTCTTCAACATCACGGTGCAGTTCGCCCCGTTTGTCGGCGGTATCGCTATCGCCATGGAGGAGAAGATCGCTCGTGGCGAGATGGAACCCGAGGCCGTCAACGATGTGAAGGCCGCCCTGATGGGCCCGCTGTCCGGTATCGGTGACTCCATCTTCCTGTCGACCCTGCGCGTTATCGCTGCGGCCGTGGGTATCTCCCTGTGTCAGGCCGGTAACCCCTTCGGTCCCATTGCCTTCCTGCTCATCTACAACATCCCCGGCTTCTGGCTGCGCATCTGGGGTGTCCAGAAGGGCTATGACCTGGGCATAGGTTTCCTTGAGCAGGCCCAGAAGAACGGTCTCATGACCAAAGTCATGACCGCTGTCGGCATCGTCGGCGCGATGGTGGTCGGCGCCATGTGCAAGGACATGTTCTGGGCTTCCATGCCGATACCGATTGGTACAGGCGAGTCCGCGCAAACCCTTCAGGACATTCTGGATGGGGTAATGCCCGGTATGCTCGGCATGATTTCCTTCTGGATCTACTACTACTTCCTCTCCAAGAAGGTCAATCCCATGGTCCTGATTCTGTGCACCATGGTGATCGGCATGGTCGGCGCCTTCTTCGGAATTCTTGCCTAGTATCAGCGGAAAATCTTACGAGGCGGATGGAGTCCATTGCTCCATCCGCCTTTTTTCATGGATTGCAGCCCGATCAATGGTTGACGCGGTGCGGTAGGCCGCTTGCGACGCGGGCCGTGGCCAATCTTCACGGCATAACCATGCGCCTCGTCAAGATGGCTTCGGGCTGATCGGCGTTTTGGGCGTAGCAGTCGTTGCGTTGACGCAGTGCGAAAGTAGGCAGCAATTGGCGGCTAGGCGCGGGCGCTGTGAGCGGTATAGGAATACATGTCGCCGTTAAAGTACGTTTCAGTGTACTCAAAGGGCGTGGCTATGTCCTTGAGGGTCGTATAGCTCACGTGGGCCGAACGCAGTAGCGCAATGTTGTCAGCATCGAGCAGGCGCTTTTGCTCTTCGGTGGGCAGCGTGGCGCTGTATTTGATCTCGCGGTTGAAAACATCCATGCCGAGCGAATGAAGATAGTCATAGAAGGAGTGGTCGAGGCTCTTGATATCGATGGCGGGAATTACGCTTGAGGAAACGTACGTGTAGCCGATTGCAATTGGTCTGCCGTTGCCGGAACGTAGGCGGACGAAATAATGGAGAGCTTCCGTGTCGTCGACCTTGAGTTTGCGGGCGATATCTGGCACCTCGGCCGCGCGCACGATTTGGTAGGAGATAAGCTTAGCTCCGGCTTTGAGGCCGATTTGGGCCATGTCATCTGAGAAGCTGCTACCGCTGCCGGCGTTTTTATCGATATGTACGGCTTTGACGAAAGTGCCCTTGCCGGGGATGCGTTCGATGTAACCGTGTGCGCGCAGATTGTCGAGCGCCTTGCCTACCGTGGTGCGCGAAAAATTAAACCGTTCGCAAAGTTCCTCCTCGGTCATGAGCTGGTCGCCGACTGCGAGCGCGCCGGAATTGATCTCGGCCTTGATAGTCGATTCGACCAGTTCATATTTCGCTTTATTTGCCATGACAAATCATCCTCCTATTTTGTATGGTAAACGAGTATTTGTATGATGTGAAGAAATAAATCAATATGTTTCAAGGCACCGCTGCAGCTTTATTGCGGGACCTTTCCAGCGGTCTACAGCCTTAATCGCAGATGATCATAGTTTGAGTATGTCTATGTTGAGATGCTTGCAGCAATAGGCTGGTTTCCGAGCAGGGACCGTTTGTCTAGGAAAAAGAACCGTTCACGGAAGAAAAAGACAAATAGAGATACAAATGAACAAATAACATTGCAAATAAATAAAAAATGTCATATTAAATAAGAGCGCAACAGCGCAGAGAAGGAGAAATGAGAAAGGGAGATTTCGTTTGACATTTTTAGAGTCCATCGCGTCGATCCCGTCCGTGCTCGAACGCATGGTCAAGACCCGCTCTGAGCGCATGGAGGTCCTGGAGCGGCACCTGCAGAAAGCTGAATCCCGCAGGGTTGTGTTTATTGGCAGCGGCTCGTCGTATAACAGCGCGCTCGCGGCGTGTCCGTTGTTCGACCGTGTCGGCCTCGATGCCCGCGTCGTGTACCCCAACCAGTTCACCACCTATACGGAGTTGGTGGATACCGAGGCCTTGTATGTGGTCATCAGCCAGGGCGGCTCGACCAAGCTCGTTTATGAGGCGGTTGAGAAATTGCATGCGGCCGGATGTCCCGTGTGCTCTGTGACGGCCGATCTGGAAGCTCCGATTGCACGGGCGTGCGACGTATCGATCGAGATGGGGTGTGGAGAGGAGCAGTTCCTGTACCGTACGGTGGGCGTCGATGCAACGATCGTTACCTGCTGGCAGATCGCGCTCAGCATGGCGTTAGCCACTGGTGCTATCTCCACGGCGGAAGCTTCGGCGATGGATTGCGAGTTGCTCGACGTCATCTGCATGCTTCCCGATCGCCGCAAACAGGCGCTCGCCTGGTACGAGGATCACAAGTTCTCGCTTATGCGTTGTCGGTACCTGATGTTCGCAGGCGCTAACGACCTGTATTCCGTTGCGCGCGAGGCCGACATCAAGGTGATGGAGATGGTTCCGCTCGTCACGCGCAGTTTCGAGCTCGAAGAGATTATCCACGGCCCGCAAAACGCGTTCGATGGCTCGGGCGGCTACATTCTGTTCGCCCGCAAGGGAGTCGATGCTCAGAAGGCCCAAGGCATCGCGGCGTTCCTCAACGCCTCCATTGGGTTCTGCTCAATCGTGGGCGAGGCGGGTTCCGGATCGCGCGATTGCGTGTTCCAAGAGGCTTCCGAGCGTTTCGGCTTGTTGGAGTACCTCACCATTGCTCAGGTGCTTGCCTATAAGTTGGCCGACGATCACGGTAGGGACCTCACCAGAAAGCTCAACGCCGGCATCAACGATTTTGTGTCCAAGGTTCTATAGAGCCGGAAGGGAAAAGTCATGATTCAGAGGATTCGAATTGACGATAGGTTGCTGCATGGACAGGTAGCGTTCAGCTGGAAGTCCGAGCTCAACTTCGATGCCGTCGTCATTGCCAGCGATGCTGCGGCTAACGACCCGGTGCGCAAGTCGGTTATGAAGATGTGCTGCCCCGAGGGCGTAAAGCTCGCTGTGCGTACGGTGGAGAATGCGGCCGAGCTGCTCAAGAACCCGCGTCTGGAGAAGATGAAGGTCTTCGTGGTGTGCCCCGATCCCCATACGGTTAAGTGCTTGCTCGAGCTGATCCCTGATCGTCCACTGGTCAACCTGGGCGGGATGGCATCCGGCGAGGATAAACGCATGTTCTCGCGCATGGTGTACCTGAGCGATGAGGATGTGGCGGCGCTTGACGACATCGCGGCCCAGGGCCTCGAAATTCAGGTCCAGGAGGTGCCGTCCACGGCCGTGCAGGATTACAAGCGCCTGCGCGAGAAGTTTTAGCGAGTTCATTTAATCCCGATGACGGGGTTAGTGCTAAGAGAGGAGACTCATGTACGAAGCAATTGCCGTCGGCCTGATCATGGCGCTGGCCTGGATGGTCGAGAAGATGGCCGGCACCTCGATGGTTATGAGACCGCTGGTCGTGTCGCCGCTGGTTGGTGCGGCTCTGGGCGATGTGACAACCGGCTTGCTGATCGGCGCCACGCTCGAGCTGGTATTCATGGGCGCCATGCAGATCGGCGCCGCCGTGCCGCCTGATGTTCTGGTCGGCGCTGGCTTGGGTACCGCGTTCGCCATCATGTCGGGCAAGGGTGCCGAGACCGCTCTGGCCCTGGCGCTGCCCATCTCGATCCTGGCGCAGTCCATCAAGGTTGCGCTGTTCATCGTCCGAAGCTGGATGATGGGTTCGGCTATGAAGCTTGCCGGTGAGGCTAATATCCGCGGCCTGCACCTGCTCAACTTCGGTGGTCTTATGCTCCAGTGTCTGATGTACTTTCTGGTTGGTTTCCTGGCCGTGTCGGTGGGTTCGACCGCGGTTTCCGCATTTGTTGATAGCATCCCGCAGGTCATCATGGACGGCTTGACGCTTGCCGGCGGCATGATCCCGGCGGTCGGCTTCGCTCTTCTGCTGCAGCCGATGATGAACGGCAAGAATTTCATCTACTTCCTGATCGGTTTCGTGTTGTTTGCCTATCTTAAGCTGCCGGTCATGGCTATCACGATCATTGGTGTCGGCGTGGCGTTCATTGTCGCCTACGAAAATGGCTCCGAGGGCGCTGCCGCTGCTACTGTTGACGAAGGGGATGACCTGTTCGATGAGTAATGAGAAGAATGCACTGTCCAAAGAGGACAAGAAGCTGGTAAACGAGTTGTTCTGGAACTCCTTCTTCTTGGAGAACTGCTATAACTACGAGCGCCAACAGGGCCTGGGTTTCGCCGTGGCGATGTGGCCGGCCATCAAGCGCTTCTATAAGACCAAGGAAGACCGTGCTGAGGCGCTTACCCGTCACATGGCCATCTTCAATACGACTCCGCATGTGGTGGGTGCCATCACCGGTGTGGCTGCGGCGCTGGAGAGCGAGGCAAGCCAGAATCCCGAGTTCGACAAGTCCATCATCAACAACGTCAAGGTTGGCCTGATGGGTCCGTTTGCCGGTATCGGCGACTCTTTCTTCCAGGGTACGCTGCGCATCATTGCAAGCGGTATCGGCATCTCCCTGTGTCAGCAGGGAAGTATCCTGGGCCCGCTGCTGTTCCTCTTGATCTTTAACGTCCCCCATATCATCATCAGGTATCTCCTCACGTTGGTGGGATACCGTTCCGGCACGAGCCTGGTCGAAGGCGCGCGCGGCGGTGCGTTGTTGCACAAGCTAAGCAAGGGCGCCACCATCGTTGGCCTGATGGTGATCGGCGGCATGAGCGCGAGCATGATCGCACTGGGCACACCGCTGGCGGTGACGCTGGGGGAGACGACGTTCGAGATGCAGTCGTACCTCGATCAGATTTTCCCCTCGCTGCTGCCGCTGCTGTATGTGTTGCTTATGTTTGGCTGTCTTAAGAAGGGCATGAAGTCCACGGGTATCCTACTGCTCACGATTGGCATTGCGCTTCTGGGCGCGTTTGCGGGCGTGCTTGCGTAGGGGCATAGGAAAACGAATGTGTGGGAGCTGTGGGCTTGCGGGCTTGCGGCTCCTGTTTTTTGGAATGTCGGAGAGGTGTCGAGGGGCGCTCGATGGGGAAAGTGATGATGGCGGGGCGGACAATGAAGGCGGTTGAGCGGCCGCGCGATGAATTCAAAGGTGTGCTGTTTGCATTGATTGGCGGCTCGCTGTGGGGTTTTTCCGGCACGGCGGTGAGCTATCTGTTCCGGAACAGCGGCATCGATTCCACGTGGATTATGTCTGTACGCCTGGTGATAAGCGGACTGCTGTTTTTGGGGGTGTCGGCGGCGCGGCGTGACGGGAGGCCAATCGAGTTGCTATGGGACGGCCGGTCGGTGGCCGAGCTCGCCGTTTTCGCTCTGGGCGGCCTTCTGTTGAATCAGTTTTGCTACCTCAAGGCTATCGAGGCAACCAATTCGGCGACGGCGACCGTACTGCAGAGCTTGCAGCTGCTCCCCGTTATGGTGGCGGCCTGCCTGACAGGGCGCCGTCTGCCACGTGTGCGCGAGGCGGTCGGCGTGGTGTTGGCATTTGGGGGGACGGTCCTGATCGCTACCGGGGGCAGTCTGTCCCAAATGACGTTGCCGCCGGCTGGTTTGGTGTTTGGCCTACTCTGCGCATTCGGCGGGGCGGGTCTGGCGGTTTTTCCGCGCCGTATCCTGGCCGAATACGGCGTCATGGCGGTGAACGGCTGGGCAATGCTGGCGGTGGGTCTTATAACTGCGCCGTTTGTCCCTGACTGGGGCCAGGCTCTCGCGGTGTTCGACGGGTCGTGTTGGATGGTGTTCGCCGCTCTGGTATTCCTGGGAACGTTTTGTTCTTATCTATTCTATATGCAGGGTGTCCGCATGATCGGGTCACTCAAGACCGCGCTGCTGTCCACCGCAGAACCGATCTCGGCGACCATTCTGAGCGCCGTGTGGATCGGTGTGGTATTCGCCCCAACCGATATTATCGGGTTCATCCTGATCATCGTGATGATGGTGCTGGTGGCGTAGACCCGCTTGGGGCCCACGTGCGCAGTGTAGTCCCTACAATTGCTATGCTTTATCGGAAGGTCTCTTTGCCGTGCATCTGGATGGCTCGCGGCAAAGAGACCCCCTATTCTTACCGCTCGGTCGCATGCGATGCTTTGGCATTTACTCCCTAGTCGATAAGTCCGAGCGCGCGTGCAACGGAAAGATAGGCTGCATCGCGCTGCTGCGTTGCCTCGAGCGCCTGATCGCCCTCGTAGGAATAGAAGCCCTTACCGCTCTTGACCCCGTACGAGCCGGATTCGTAGAGCTCTTTGAGAAGCTGCGAGGGCTCGGCATCGCTGCAGAGGTCGCGATTGAGGTGAGAGGCGATGTGATAGAAGGTGTCGAGTCCGCCGAAGTCGGCAATGGCGAGCGGCCCAAGACAAGCATAGCGCAGCCCAAGGCCGTAGCGCATCACATCGTCAACGCCTTGCTTGTCGATGATTCCCTCTTCGACCATGTGCAGGGCCTCGCGCAGATGAGTGCCCGAGATGTGCGGGACGAGGTTCGCGGCGTGCCTGGAGGGTATGGTTGAGCGACGAGGCGCGCATGGGGTGCGCTCAGGTCTATGGTAATGCTTTTAGCAGATCCGGGGGAGCTGCTCGCCCACGAGCATGTCGAGGATCCGCGTGGAGCCCCAGGGGGTGCGAACGCGCACGTGCGCGCCGGTGCCGGAAGCGGGCAGGACCTCGCCGATGATAGCGGCGTTCTCACCGTATGCGGAGCTGCGCATGGCGTCGAGCGCGGCCTGCGCCTCGCCCGCCGGTACCACGGCGACCATCTTGCCCTCGTTGGCAACCTGCAGCGGATCGTATCCGAGCATCTCGCACGCGCCGCGCACGGCATCGCTCACGGGGATGTCGGCCTCGCGCACCTCGATATCCACGCGGGAGGCCTCGGCGAACTCGTTGAGCGTGCTGGCAAGCCCGCCGCGCGTGGGATCGCGGAAGCAGCGCACGTGCGGGGCTGCGGCCAGGACGTTGGCGATGAGATGGTTGAGCGGCGCGGCGTCGCTGGCGACGGGTGTGGTGAACGCCAGGCCCTCGCGCTGGCTCATGATGGCGATGCCGTGGTCGCCCAGCGTGCCGGACACCAGGACAACATCCCCGGCCTGGCAGTTTGCGCCCGATAGGTTCATGCCTGCGGGAACCTCGCCCACGCCGGCGGTGTTGATGTAGATGCCGTCGGCCTGCCCGCGCCCGACCACCTTGGTGTCGCCGGTGACGATGCGCACACCGGCCTCGCGAGCCACCTCGGCCATGGATGCGCAGATGCGGCGCAGGTCGGCAAGGGGAAAGCCTTCCTCCAGGATAAAGCCGCAGGAAAGGTATCGCACGGTGGCGCCGGATGTAGCCACGTCGTTGACGGTGCCGCATACGGCGAGCCGTCCGATGTCTCCGCCGGGGAAGAACTTGGGCGTGACCACGAAGCTGTCGGTGGACAGGGCGATGCGGGCGGGCGCGTCAAGGCCCTCGGTGCCGGGCAGCTCGCCCACGCCGGCATCGTTGCCGGCAAGGAGCTCGGGGCCGCCAAAGGCCTCGAAGAATATATCGTCGATCAGGCGTTTCATCATCTGGCCACCGGATCCATGGCCAAGCAGGACGGTTTCTTCTGTCATGAGGTGCCTTTCGAAAAGGGGTGACGGGCGGGGCTGCCGGCCGCTTTTTCAGTCGCGATAGCGGAAGCGGGCGGCGCAGCTGCCTTCGGTGGAGACCATGCAGGGGCCCACGGGGTGCTCGGGGGTGCACGCGCGGCCAAAGAGCGGACACTGTGCAGGTGAGATGCGGCCGCGCAGGACATCGCCGCAGCGGCATCCGACGGGCTCAACCGTGGGCTCCGGCTGGATGTCGAAGCGCTTGTCGGCATCGAAGCTGGCGAAGGCGGGGCGGATGCAAAGGCCCGACGCCGGGATGGCGCCAAGCCCGCGCCAGATGGCATCGCACGGCTCGAATACCTGCTCGACAAGAGCGCGCGCGGCGGGGTTGCCGCAGGCGTTGACTCCGCGCGGATAGGCGTTTTTGATGGCGGGCGTGCCGGTGGCAATGAGTTCCACGAGCTCGGCGATGCCGCGCAGGATGTCCACGGGCTCGAAGCCGGTCACCACGCCGGGCGTGCCGAATTCATCGACAAGGAACCCGAACGGCGCAAGGCCGATGATCGTGGCCACATGGCCGGGCAAGATGAAGCCGTCGATGGCGGTTTGCGGGTCGGATGCGATGGCGCGCAGCGCCGCCGGGGTGGTTTTGTGCATGCAGAGCACGGAGAAGTTCGGCAGGGCGCGGTCGGCCGCCTCCAGGATGGCGGCGGCGGTGGCGGGCGCAGTGGTCTCGAACCCAACTCCGATGAACGCCACGTGCTTCCCTGGGTTTTCCTGCGCAAGGTCGAGCGCGTCGAGCGGGGAGTAGACGATGCGCACGTCGTGCCCGGCCGCCTTTTGGGCGGCAAGCGAGCTGGTTGATCCGGGGACGCGCATCATGTCGCCGAAGGTGGCGATGATCGTATCGGGCTGCTGGGCGAGCGCGATGGCGCGATCGATGTCGGCGTTGGCCGTGACGCAGACGGGGCACCCGGGGCCGGAAAGTAGATTGAGGCCCGCGGGCATAACGCTGCGAAAGCCAAAGCGGCCGATACCCATGGTGTGGGTGCCGCAGACCTCCATAAGGTTGATGGGCCGATCCGGCGCGAAGCGCTGGATGCGGTCGATCAGCTCGCGGGCAAGCGCGGGGTCGCGAAAGGTGTCGAGGCCGCTCATGCCCGTGCCCCGGCGGTGTTGGCGGAGCCGAGCTCGCCGCCCTCGATTTCGGCCAGATCGTTCAGGATGTCGATGGTCTCGGCCGCCTGCCGCTCATCGATGACTTGGATGGCAAAGCCGGCGTGGACGAGCACGTAGTCACCGGGCTTGGCCTCGGGCGTGAGCCGCAGCGACACTTCGCGCCGAGCGCCCATCATGTCGACGGTCGCGCGCGCGTGGTCGCCGATGCTCACAATCGATCCGGGAACAGCAAGGCACATGCCTGCCTTCTTTCTGAGATGCTGCGGCGGGGCGCCGCATGGACAATCGAGATTAATCGTACCCCTCTGAGCGGTGGGTTTACAGGGCGGAGGGGGATTGTTTTTGCGCGAGCCTGGCGCGCGCGACGGCGGCCTGCCCGTAGGCGATGCACCCGTCGTTGAAGGGCAGCTCGCGCGGCGTAAGCACGGTGAGGCCGCGATCGCGCAGTGCCCCGAGCGCGGTGGACAGGATAAGCCGGTTCATGAAGACGCCGCCCGAGAGCGCCACGGTTCCAATGCCTTGGTTCTCGCAGGCCCGTGCGGCTGCTTGCGCGAATGAGCGGGCGAGCTCGACCTGGGCGCTGCGGGCGAGCTGGGCCGTGGGAGCGCCGTCGCGCAGCCCCTCGAGGACATGCAGGAGCAGAGTCCGTTGGGAGAGGCTGCCGGGGTGGTCGGCAGGCTCGTCCACATTGCCCGCCGCGCTGTTCGCCGCGGCTTCGAGCGCGATGGCGGGCTCTCCCTCGTAGGTTGCGCGGGTGCAGACACCCAGAATGGCGGAAAGGGCATCGAGGAGGCGCCCGGAGCTGGTGGTGAGCGGCGAGTTGAGGCCGCGCTCGATCATGGTGCCGGTGATGGAGCGTTCCTGTTCGGTCATGTGCGAAAGAAGCGACCGTGCGCCGGGGTGATCGAGTAGCCCGTAGGTCTTGAGCAGGCTGAATGCGTTCCGCCGCGGGTCGCGGATGCTCGCTTTGCCTCCCGGGAGGGGCCAGGGGTCCAAATGGTCCTGGCGCTCGAAGCGCGCCAGGCTGGCAACGAGCACCTCACCGCCCCATATGGTGCCGTCGGTGCCGGCGCCGGTCCCATCGAGCGCGATGCCCACGACGGGCTCGGCGGGGTCGTGTTCGCCGCAGGCGGCGGCCTCGGCGATGACCGCGGCGATGTGGGCATGGTGATGCTGGACCTCGACCAGGGGGAGCTGGCGAACGCGTGCGGCCTCGCGCGCCCATTGCGAGCTGAGGTAGCCGGGATGAAAATCGCAGGCCAGGGTTTTGGGGTGGAGGTCGAAGAGCGCTTCGAGCCGCTCGCGAGCGGTATGCCAGGCGGCGAAGGTCTCGGCGTTTTCCAGGTCGCCGATGTGCTGGGAAACGAAGCAAACGGCGGTTCCATCGGGGGATTCGCGCGTGATCGCGCAGGTGGCCTTCTGCTCGGGTCCGCAGGCGAGGATCGAGGGCGCGGAGCCGCTGACGGTCGGTAGGTCGATGGGACGCGGGGCGTATCCGCGCGCCCGGCGCACGAGCTGCTGCTCGCCGTGGACGATGCGTGCGACCGAGTCGTCGTATCGAGACAGGATGGGACGGTCGTTGCCCAGCAGAGCGTCGGCCACGCCGCCTGCGACCAGACGGTCGAAGGCGCGGGCATCATCGGTCTCTATGGGTTCCTCGCTCATGTTGCCGCTGGTCATGACGAGGGCACGCGTGCCGCGGGCGCGGCAGGCGGCGAGCAGGAGGTGCTGCAGCGGCGTGTAGGGGAGCATGACGCCGAGCTCGGGCAGATCGAAGGCGACGGAGCGGGCGAGTTGACGGCCGCTGCGCTTGCGCCGCAGCAGAACGATGGGGCGCACGCTGCCGGAGAGCAGGTGCGCTTCGGCGGCGTTGACGGCACACAGCTCGCGGGCGTCATCGAGGGCCGGCACCATGACGGCGAGCGGTTTGTTGCTGCGGTGCTTGCGGCGCCGCAGCTCGGCCACGGCGTCCTCGTTGCCGGCGTCGCATGCCAGATGAAAGCCGCCCAGGCCCTTGATGGCGACGATTCCGCCGCTTGCAAGCAGCGTGGCGCAGCGCTCTATGATGGCGTCGCTCGATTCGCGCGTGGTGCCCGCGATGGCGGCAGCATCGCCTGTGCCCCGCCAGGTGATATGTGGCCCGCAGGCAAAGCAGGCATCGGGCTGGGCATGGAAGCGCCGGTCGAGCGGGTCGGCGTATTCGGCGGCGCATTCCGGGCACATGGGAAACGCATCCATGGAGGTCTGCGCACGGTCGTAGGGCAGACCGCGGATGATGGTGAAGCGCGGCCCGCAGTTGGTGCAGTTGATGAAGGGGTAGTGATAGCGCCGGTCGGCGGGATCGAACAGCTCGCGCAGGCAGTCGGGGCATGTGGCGATGTCGGGCGACACCAGCGTGGTGTGGGCCGTTTCGTCCTTTGAGGCGATGATGCGAAACGTCGGCTGCCCGTGAGCGCCACCGGCCTGTGACGTTGCCGCATCGAGCTCGGCGACCTCGATCGCCTCGATGCGCGAAGCCGCCGGGGCGTGTGCACGCAGGGCGTGGACAAACGCATCGAGGGCACCGTCCGCCCCGTGCGCCTCGATGTGCACACCGTCCCCCGCGTTCAGCACCCAGCCCCCGATGCCATGCGCCACGGCCTCGCGGTACACGAACGGCCGCATGCCGACGCCCTGCACGATGCCCGTGATGTGGATGCGCGCGTGCTGCATGGTGCTACAGGTCCAAGCTGGCCTCGGTGGCGGCGCAGGTCAGCTCGCCGTGCTTGACGCCGCGCAGCCCGAGCAGGCGGTCGGCCAGCTCGTATACGCGCTCGCCCCGGCCCTTGAGGGCAAGGATCTCCAGGCAGTTGTGGTGATCAAGGTGCACGTGCATGGTCGAGACGATCTCGGCGGTGTAGTCGTGTTGGACCTCGTCCAGACGGCGCGTGAGGTCGCCGGTGTGGTGGTCGTAGATCATGGTGAGCGAGCCGATGACCTGCGCCTCGGGCGTGCGCTGCTCTTCTTTGACCAGGGATCCGCGTATCAGGTCGCGGATGGCCTCGGAGCGGTTGGTGCCGTCGCCGCGGCGGGTGATCTGCGCGTCGAAGGCGGCGAGCAGATCCTCGGGCACGGTGATGGAAAAGCGGGTGAGCTCGCTGGTGGGTGCCGGTGTCGAGGCGGGCGTTTCGGGTGCCACGGCTACACCAGCTTTACGGTGCCAACGGAGTTGTGGTCGGCCTCGATGGCGTCCTCGTACCCCTGCAGGGCGCTGCGTGCCTCACAAAGGGCGGCCATGCAGGCGTCGAGTTTGGCCCCGATGCGCTCCATGTCGAAGTTCTCGGTTGCATGCAGCAGCTCGTGGCTCCACTCGTGCGCAAGCTCGATCGTGTCGTCGATATGCTTCACGCTCATCTCGAGCTGGCTCATGTTCATTCCGACGTCATGCATGGTGCCTCCTTGGAACGCGGTAATGCTACAAGTGTACTACCAACGGCGTGGGAGGGTTTGAGGACACGTTTCTTTCGAGTAGGTCTGCTGGCGGTGGTGACCGGATACGCATACGGACCGTTCGCCGGGAAAAATCGGCCGTTTATCGATGGGACCCCTCGAATTACCCCATTGCGAGCTTGACGCTGCCGATATTTGCCCGTACATTCTTCAACGAAAGAAATGAGGAAGGTTACCTCGGTTCCCGTGGGCCTAACCAAAGTCTTTGCGTGCATGGATTGCACGGATGACGTAATGGTTGGGTCTATTTTTATGCCGCGATGGCATATGGGAGCGCACGATGGGTTTTCTTTCCAATCTGTTTGACAGCACGAAACGTTCGTCTTCGTATGCCGTCGTCTGTCCGGTCGCCGGTGAGCTCATGGACGTCTCGCTTGTGAACGATCCGGCATTTTCAAGCAAGGTAATGGGGGATGGCGTGGCCATCAAGCCGAGCGAGGGCAGGCTTTGCGCCCCGCTTTCGGGTACGGTGGAGGCTCTCTTTCCCACGGGGCACGCGCTTGCCATCAAGGGTGACGATGGCGTGTCCGTCCTGCTGCATATCGGTATCGATACGGTTTCGATGAATGGCGAAGGGTTCACCGCCCATATCGCGCAGGGAGACCGTGTCGAGTCCGGTCAGCTTCTTGTTGATTTTGATATTGCGGCAATCGAATCCGCAGGTTTTGAAGCGACTACGATGGTGCTGGCTTCCGAGTTCCCTTCGGGGCTCAGCCTATGCAAGGCTTCTTCGGGTGCGGTCTCCCAGGGCGATCGCGTCCTTTGGTTCGAGTAACGACTGCCGGTTCCGACGTTTTTCATGGGGTTCTGTTCGGATGATTATCAAGCGGGTCTTCAACAACAACGTTGCAATGGTTGACGATAGGGGTGTCGAGCGCATCGCGATCGGTCGCGGTATCGCATTCCAGAAGCATCGCGGCGATTCCGTTGATCCCTCGACGCTCGAAAAGCTCTTCACGCTCGACGACCCGGCGTCTCTTAACCGTTTGGAACGGCTGGTGAAGGGAATCCCAAGCGAGTATCTTGCGCTTGCCGAGGAGATCGTCGCCATGCTTCGCACCGAGCCGTCGCTGGTGGTGGACGATAACGTGCTCATCGCGCTCACCGATCACATCTCGCTATCTCTCGAGCGCGAGCGGGCCGGCGTGCCCTGCGAGAACCCGCTCCTGTCCGAAATCAAGGCGTTTTATCGTAAAGAGTTCGCTTTGGCCCTGCGTGCAAAGGAGATCATAAAGCGGCGTACGGGCATCTCCATCTCGGAGGAAGAGGTCGGTTTCATCGCGTTGCACATCGTCAATGCCTCTATGCATCAGCGCGCGGATCATCTGGTGCTGTCCATCCAGATGATCCAGGAGATTTTCGACATCGTCGGTTCCGAGTTCGACCTGGAGTTTGACGAAGGTTCCATTCAATATGAGCGCTTCCTGCGCCATCTGCAGTTCTTTGCACAGCGTGTCTTTGGGTCCAATGCGTCCCAGTCCGACGACACGTTCCTTTTCAATTTGGGAAAAGACCAGTTCCCCGCGGCGTTTGAGTGCACCGAGCGCATTCGGGATCACGTGCGGCAGACCTATAAGGTCTCCATTACGGATGCCGAGTGCGGGTATCTGGCTTACCACATCATGAATCTTGTTCATGCTGCCGGGGCTCCGGTCCCGCAGCCCTCCGCTCGGACGGCGGAGTAGCAGAAAGGAAATTCCCCGATGGCACGTAACGTCAAAGGCGCGCTGGAGGTGTTTTCCAAGTCGATCGTTCAGCCGCTGATGTACCTGTCGGTGGCGGGCACCGTTTTGATCTTGGGCATCCTTCTGACCAACCAGACCATTGTCCAGGCCGTACCGTTTCTGCAGCTTCCCTTCTTTGCTGTTACGGGCAAGCTGATCTACAACAGCCTGATGTTCATCGTGAACAATCTCGCCGTCATCTTCTGCGCTGGCATCGCCGGTGCCATGGCCAAGAAGGATAAGGGGCATGCCACACTGATCGGCTTGATGTCGTTCTTCCTGTTCCTCAACGCCAACAACATCATGCTCTCCTCCATGGGCATGCTCGCCGAGCCGACCGCACTGGGTCTCGTCGGCACGGGTCAGAGCACGGTGCTGGGTGTCCAGGTGCTTGACATGGGCGTTTTCGGCGGCATCATTTTGGGATGCATCGCGGGATGGGTCTTCAACCGCTTTGGCGGCAAGCAGTTCCCGATCGCGTTGTCCATGTTCTCGGGCGTTCGCTTCCCGTTCCTGATCATGATCGCGGTTTCGCTTCTTCTGGGCGTGGGATCTTGCTTTGTGTGGCCTCCCGTTCAGGGTGCAATCGCCTCTCTCGCCGGTATGATCCAGCAGAGTGGGGGAATCGGTCTGTTCGTGTACGGCATGTTGAACAAGCTGCTCGTTCCGCTCGGACTGCACCATCTCATCTATACGCCGTTCCAGTTCTCCGATGTCGGCGGAACGCTTACCGTTGCCGGTCAGACGATTGCGGGCGCCTATCCCATCCGTGTGGCCGAGATGGCCATGGTGGGTCAGCCGTTCTCCGATAGCACGTACTTCAACAGCTACACGTTCAATAACCTGTGGCCTTACCTGGGCATCGGCGCCGCCTTCATCGTGACTGCCTACAAGAAGAACTGCAGCAAGACCAAGGCCATCATCATCCCGCTCATGGTCACGGCCGTCCTCACGTGCATCACGGAGCCCATGGACTTCCTGTTCGTGTTCGCCGCTCCCGTGCTGTTCGTGGTGCATTCGATCCTGTGCGGCGTCAGCATGGTGCTGCTGCAGGTGCTCAACATCCCCGCATCCACCGCAGGTGGCATCATCAACATTGCCGTTTCCAACCTTGTTCTGGGCGTCGATAAGACCAATTGGCCCATGATGCTGGTGCTCGGCTTTGCAAACGCCGCGGTGTACTTCGGCATCTTCACGCTGCTGATCAAGAAGCTTGACCTGCATACGCCTGGTCGCGAGCTTGAGTCCGAGGTTACGGGCGGGGCCGAAGAGGCCTCTATCGAAGAGGCTCCTGTCGATGAGGGCGAGTCCAAGGTCGCGACAACTCCGGTCGTCGATCTTGTCGCTGGGCTTGGCGGCAAGGCCAACATCGAGGCTCTCGAAAACTGCTTCACCCGCCTGCGGGTAAGCGTAAAGGATGGGTCGGTGGTTGATGAGGATCTCATCAACCATATGAAGAACGGCGGAATCGTCCGCAACGGTACCGATATCCAGATTATCTTCGGCATGGAGGTCGCGCGCGTGCGCGGCGAAGTCGAGGAGGCGCTCGAAGCCATGTAGGGCTTTGGGTGCCGGACGGCGGGGCCACGAACCGGGTCCCGCCGTTTCTTTTCGTAGGCAAACCTGTTAGAAAAGAGGAACATCCATGATCATTACACTCGCCGGCGGCGGCTCCACGTTTACCCCCGGTATCGTCAAGTCGATCGCCCTGCGCAAGGATGAGCTCGAGGTCGAAGAGATCCGCCTGTACGACATCAATGAGGAGCGCCAGCGCAAGGTCGGCGTATTGGTCGACTGGATCTTGCACGAGGACCTTAAACTCGATATCAAGCTGACGGTGACCACGGACAAGGCCGAGGCCTTCGCCGATGCCGATTTCGTGTTCGCGCAGATGCGCGTGGGCGGTTACGCCATGCGCGAGCAGGACGAGAAGATCCCGCTGCGTCACGGTTGCGTGGGTCAGGAGACCTGCGGCTGCGGCGGTCTTGCTTACGGCATGCGCACCATCTTCCCCATGGTCGAGCTTATCGATGATGTCGAGAAATACGCCAAGCCCACGCACTGGATCCTCAACTACTCCAACCCTGCGGCGATCGTATCCGAGGCTTGCCGCGTGCTGCGTCCCAACGCGCGCATCATCAATATCTGCGATATGCCTATCGCGATTATCGATCTGGTATGTGCCGCCCTCGAGATCGATAAGGCGGACGTTGAGTACGATTACTTCGGCCTCAACCACTTCGGATGGTTTACCAGCATTCGCCATAAGGGCGAGGAGGTGCTGCCGAGGCTTCGCGAGTATATCAAGGAGCACGAGATCCTGCTCCCCAGCAGCTACCTCAAGGGCATGAGCTCCCTGATGAAGTCGAACGAGGACAACGAGGACGAGAGCAAGCAGAACCGTCACACGAAGGGCAGCTGGTACTACGTCTGGAAGGGCGTCTACGAGATCATGGAGCTCTTCCCGGAGTATCTGCCCAACACGTATCTCAACTACTATCTGCAACAGAAGGAGTTCGTTGAGCACTCCAACCCCGAGCGCACGCGCGCGAATGAGGTCGAGGAGACGCGCGAGCACAACCTGTTTGCCGGCATCGACCGCTATGAGGCCACGGGCGAGATTGACGAGAGCACGTTTTACGCCGGCAGCCATGGCGATTGGATTGCAGATCTGGCTGTTGCCCTCAAGAACGACACCAAGGCGCGCTTCCTGGTGATCTGTCAGAACAAGGGCGCGATCCCGAACATGCCCTACGATGCCATGGTGGAGCTTCCCGCGTATATCGGCAAGAATGGACCCGAGGTCATCAGCCGTGACAACATCCCGCTGTTCCAGCAGGGCCTCATGATGCAGCAGCTTAATTCCGAAAAGTTGATCGTCGAGGCATGTATCGAGGGTTCGTACGAGAAGGCCCTCCAGGCATTTACACTCAACAAAACCGTTCCGTCCATGACGGTTGCCAAGGAAGTGCTCGATGAGATGATCGAGGCCAACAAGGATTATTGGCCCGAGCTGAAGTAGCGGTCCGCCAAAACCTTTGAGTGCCCGCACCGGCTGTGAGTTGCCGGTGCGGGCACTTTTATATGGAGCAAATAATGAGCTAGCTATGGTGTTCGAGAAGAATGCTGTATATCCTGTCAGTGCGCTGCAGCGCAATTCTCGTGAGGTTCGAGATGCCGCAAAGGAAAAGCTCCTGCGTATCACGGAAAACGGCGCCTCTGCATACATATTTTGTTCTGAGGAGGTGCTGGAGCGGACGATTAACCAGGCGGTCGAAGAGGCTTTGTACGAAAGGGAGTGCCTAGAGGCAATCGAACGCGGGGACTGCATGTGCGGGCTTGATAATCTTAAAAAGCGCGCGACGGCCGTGCGCAATTCCGGGGCATTTGTCGACAAAAAGTAGACAGGCTTGGGAGACAATGCGGGTGGATTGACAGCGGCGGGGGACGGAGACGCCATGCGGATGCTCGTGGTGGATGATGAGGCCGAGATCGCGGATATGCTCGCGGAGTATTTCACGCTCGAGGGGTTCGAGGTGACGTGCGCGAACAGCGGTTCCGAGGCATTGGTCGCTGCTCCGCGCGGGTTCGACATCATCCTGCTCGATGTGAACATGCCGGGCATGGACGGGTTCGAGGTGTGCCGTCGCATTCGCGAGCATCTGAGCTGCCCTATTATTTTTCTTACCGCGCGTATCGAGGACGTTGATCAGCTCGACGGGTTTGCCGCCGGGGCCGACGATTATGTGCTCAAGCCGTTCTCCCTGCCGGTACTGGGGCGCCGCGTGGCCGCACACATGGCCCGTGAGGGTCGGTCGCGCCAGGACGATCTGGCGGTGCGCTTCTTTGGGGAGCTCACGATCGATTATGGCAAGCGTTCGGTGGAGGTGCGCCGCGCGGGCGAGCCAGCGGTGCCGGTGGAGTTCACACGCCTGGAGTTCGATATCGTTGCGTTGCTGAGCAAGCGTACCGGCCAGGTTTTCGACCGCGATGCCATCTACGAGCGCGTATGGGGCTGGGATGGCACGGGCGACGCCTCGCTCGTGCGCGAGCATATCCGCCGTATTCGTAAAAAGTTCCAGCTGGCCGGCGTTGCGGCCGACCCCATCGAGACGGTATGGGGCGTGGGATATAAGTGGGTGGCCCGATGAAGGGCGGTGCGCCGAGGGCTGAGCGGCCGAGCCTGCGTGAGCGGGCGCGCGCGTGGTGGAGGGCCCGCCCGCTCGGCGTGACCTTTGCCGCCTGCGTGGCGGTGTACATGCTTGTGGCAACGGCGGCCTGCCTGGCGCTGTTCGACGCGACCGAGACGGTGGAGGACGTCTATCGGCGTTCGGTTACGGGCATCGATGAGGATAGCTGGCTGTTCTCGGGTCCGTATATCTACGACTCGGCTGCGCACGAGCTGCGCCCCGCAACCGAGATATCGGTGCCCGGGGCTGAGGGGCTCGCCGTCTTTTTGGCCACGGGCGAGGACGAGGGAGCGCGGCGCCCCACGCCCGGTGCGGCGGCGAAACAGCGTGCGTACCTTGAACAGTCCCAGAGCTATGCCACCGTGGCCGGCGTCGAGCGGGGCGCGATCGGCTTGATGGACTGGGGCCTTAACGGGGAGTATCCGGGACCCGGCCGAGACACCTCGTTTACCAACTATGAGGACGGCGCGGTGGAGGTCGTGGCGCTCGATCAAGACAACCTTGCCCAATACGACGCTCAGCAGCGCACATTGCGGGCGGATCCGGTGGCGGCTTTCAAGCAGATTACGGATATCGACCTGCGTGATGCCTTTGGGGCCGACCGCATCTCCAACGTCGCTTACTACGCGTCCGCCGGAGGCGTGCGCTCTCCCTTCATTGCGGTGAGCGACATGGTACAGGGCGTAGGGCCTTTTGTGATCTACGGCGGCCTGGCGATCGTGATGTTCCGCCGGTTCTATCGCACCAACATCGCCGAGCCGTTGGGCGAGCTTGCTGTCGCGGCCGAGCGGATCGGCTGGCAGGATCTCGACTTTGAGATCGAGCCGGTGCGCGGCCGCGAGCTGGCCCGTTTGGGTGCCACCTTGGATGCCATGCGCGCCGAGCTGCTGAGGGCGCAACGGCACCTGTGGCACACGTTTGAGTCTCGGCGCCAGCTCAACGCGGCATTCGCCCACGATCTGCGCACGCCCATCACGGTGCTCAAGGGAACGGCCGAGCTGGCCCGCATGCGTGTGGATGCGGGCAAACAGGTGACATCTGAGCAGGTTGAACGTTTGCAGGCGCAGGTTGCCCGCTTGGAGTCGTACGCTAATGCCATGAGCGGCGTGTGCAAGCTCGAGGATCGCGCGGTGATCCGTGTCCCGCTCGCCTTGCGTGAGGTTGAGGAGGAGCTTGGTCGGCACGTGCACGAGGTCGTTGCGGCCCGAGCCCCCGAGTTGGCGGTCGAGGTGCGCTCGGTCGAGGGCATGGATGGGGTCTCGGCTACCGCCGCTGCTCTCTTGCTCGACATGTCCCTGGTGGAGGAAGTGCTCGACAACCTTTTGAGCAACGCATGCGGCCACGCCCGCGCGCGGGTGGTGGTCGAGCTGGGCGTGGGGGACAACGGCGATTCGCGGCGTCTGATTGTGCGCGTGCGAGACGATGGCGATGGTTTTTCGCCTGAGGCCCTGCACCGCGCATGCGATGCGTTCTACAGCGAAAACAAGTCGGCCGAGCACTTTGGCTTGGGCCTGAATGTGTCGAGCGTGTTGGCCGAGCTGCACGGCGGCGACATCGAGCTGGCCAACGGCCCGTGCGGCGGGGCGTGCGTGACGGCCACGTTTGAGTGCGGGTGCAAGGCTCCTGGCGAAAATCTTCCAGCGTAGACAAAGGGTTGACACGCGTTTTGGACACTACTGGTTGTAGGCAACCAGGGAGGTGTCCGAGATGCGTGTTGACATGAATGGTGCGGACGCGGCCATGCGCCCGCTCGGAATGACGGGAACGGTGTTCCCGCGCGAGGACTGTACAACGTGCCGTCGCAAGGAAACGTGCTCGGCGTGCCGGAGGGCCGCACAGCGCGATGCGGCACCCGAGGAGCCGGTGTCCTCGGCACCCGAGGCCGCGGTGCGCCGCCGTCGCATGCGTTGGGCCGTGATGGCCGCCGCGGTGGGTACGATCTCGCTCATTCTTCCGCTGTGCTGGGAATACCTGCCCGATGTGCTCGCTTGGCTGGGCGACCCTGCGCAGGTGCGCATGTTTGTGGCCGAGCATGCCATCGCCAGCCGCCTCGTGCTCTTCCTCATCAACTTCGTCCAGGTGCTGCTGGCGTTTTTGCCGGGAGAACCGGTTGAGCTGGCAAGTGGTTACGCCTTTGGCTTTTGGGAGGGCACGGCCATGTGCCTGGCGGCGTCGGGTGCGGCGACCTGCGTGATCTGGTGGGCGGTGCGCCGCTGGGGCTGGCGTCTTATCGATCTGTTCTTCGACCGCAGCCTGGTCGAGCGGTTCTCCTGGTTGCACAATTCGCGCCGCATGGGTCTCGTGATGCTTTGCGTATTCCTGGTCCCCGGAACGCCCAAGGACTTCCTTACCTACTTTGCAGGCCTGACCGGCATGGGTTTTGGTCCCGTGGTGCTTATCGCAACGTTTGGGCGGATCCCCTCGATCGTCACCTCGACCGTTGCCGCCTCGGCGCTGGGAGCGGGCAAGGTGGAGATGGCCGTGGCGGCCGTGGCGGTGTCGGTGCTCATGCTGGTTGCTGGCGCGTACTTGGTGCGCGTGGTGCGCAAGCGCTCTGCGAGTCGGGCCTCGTGTGAACCGGACTCAACGGTAAACAAACGGTAATCTTGCCCGCAGTTTACGGGTTGTTAGCAATCAGTCGGTACAGTGTTGGAAGGAGAAGAACCATGAGGCATGGAGGACAAATGCAGTATCAGTTGGGCGATGTGCTGATGATGGAAGACGGCACCGAGGCCGAGGTGACTCCACTTAAAGAGGATATGCAGGCGCTGGCGTCGCTGGCGATTTTTGCGCTGATCGCCGTGTTGTTGCTGGCATTGGGCTGCTAGCGGCACGTTTTAGCCTGATCGCATGCCGTTCGCCGCAAAAACGCTGCCGTCCGCGGTCATCAAGAGGGGCCTTGCCGAGGGATTTGCCATCAACGGTATGTTCCAGGAGCGGCAGCCCGGCCGATCAACGCTTGCGTTTCTTGACGAGGAGGGGCGGTGGCAGCGCGTTGACGAGCACGGTGACGTTATGAACGGCACGTTCAAGCGTTCGGCCGACCCCAACGGCTTCGTGCTGCTGGACGAGGCGGGCGGCGAATGCGGGTCCGTCCATCTTGCGTTCACCTCGAAGGACGGCCTGCACGGAACGCTGTATCTGCAGGCCGATGACGAGATTGTTAGGTTTGACAAGACGGATCGGGTCCCGGCTTTTATGGAACAGTAGGCTGGGGCAGCTGCCGCTCTTAGCAAAACCTTAGGATTTCATTCAAGACCTCTTATGGGGCAGGGCCATATTCTCCCTATCGATGGCGTACGGGCGCAATCGGCGATAAGGGAGGCATTATGGAATGTATGTTGGCAAGTCAACGCCCATATAGCGATGGGAATTATGGCGGGAGCGACGTCTATCGCGTCCCGGCGGGTCGCACGGAGGCATTTCCCGTTCAACGGCGGGGCAGAGGCGCCCGCACGGCTTACCGTGGTGTGCGCCGCATCGATCGAGGCCCTTTGCGCGGCCGATGTCCGCGACGCGGCATTCGCGCGGCCGCCCTCGTGGTTGCGATGCTGACGATTGGCGCCATCGCCTTGTCGTCGTGGCGCAACGGGGGGCCGACTGCGCCCGTGGCGGCAGAATGGGATGCCCTGACGGCCCCGCGCTCAACGCCTAAGCGAGAGTGGAGCCGCGGTGTGATTCCGCATTTGTATCAGATCGATCCGGTATGGGCTAACGAGCCGTACGCCGGCGGCACCATTGGCGAAAACGGGTGCGGGCCCACGTGCCTCGCCATGGTATATGTGGCGTTAACGGGGCGTACGAATCGGGGTCCCGTGGAAATGGCTCGACTGAGCGAGGATGCCGGGTTCACCGTGGACGGCATGACATCGTGGGAGCTCATGACGGTCGGCGCTGCTCAGTTGGGCATGGTAGGTGAGGAGATGCCCGCTGATGCGGGGCGTGTGTCCGAGGCCCTTGCTGCCGGTGTGCCCATTATCGCGAGCGTCCGCCCCGGCGACTTTACCACGACCGGCCATTTTATCGTGCTGGCGGGCATCGACGAGTCCGGACGGCTTGTTGTGCGAGATCCCAACAGCCGCGACCGAAGTGAAAAGACCTGGGACATCGAGCGCGTGCTTTTGCAGTGCTCCAACCTGTGGAGTTTCCGCCTGGCCTAGGCGTTGTGCCTTGGAAGCTCGACGGTGAAGCCCGTGGTGCCGCCGGAGCTCTGCGCAGTGATTTCCCCGCCGTGCAAGTGGACGATCTCGCGCGCGATGGCGAGCCCCAGGCCTGCCCCGCCTGTCGAGGTCGCACGGGTTTCGTCCACGCGATAGAACTTGTCAAAAATGGACTGCAGCTTGTGCGGGGGAACGGTCAGACCCATGTCGGTTATGCGCACGCGCACACGTTCCGCATCGGCCGTATCCACGTTAACGGCGATGGGTGTATTGGGCGAGCTGTAGGCGATTGCGTTCTTGAGGATGTTGTTGAACACGCGTGCCAGGCGCATGGCATCGCCCTCGATCATGAGCGGCTCGGGCTCTTCGTCCGTAATCTCCGTGCCGTCTACGACAAGCTTGGCCGTATTGCCGTGCCCATTCAGCAGGGGATAGAACTCATCGAGCATTTGCACAAGAAGAAACGAGAGGTCGACAGGCTCCATCTCGAGTTCGATATTTTGCAGGTTGTAGCGTGTGATGTCGAAGAATTCGTTGATCAACCGTTCGAGACGCCGGGCTTTGTCCAGGGCCGTGGCGGTATAGCGGTTGCGTTGCTCTGCGGGCATATCCGGGACCTCGTCCAGCAGGGAAAGATAGCCCACGACCGAGGTGAGCGGCGTTTTGAGATCGTGCGCCAGGTAGGTGATGAGGTCGTTCTTCCGGGAGGCCTCATCGCGTAGCGCCTGCTCGCGATCGCGCATGGTTCGTTTTATCTCGGTCATGCGCAGGGCGACGTCGTCAAATCCGGGGCCAAACACATCGGCTGCCGGCGCCTCGCCCTCCATAAAGGTGTCGATGCGGCGGCAAACGGCCTCCAACGTTCGCCTGCGTTCCATACGGCGCGCAATCAACATCGTGAGGGCGACGGCAATGACCAGGGTCGCAAGGGCGCCCAAGCCCAACTGGTAAAACATGAAGCGCACGCCATCCGGGCTCAACACGTCAAGGGGCATCAGCCCCAGTTCATCGAGGTTGAAGGTCTGCAGCACCTGGCTGGCGAACCAGCTCATGAAGGCGCCATTCATATAGGTGTCTATAAAATCGAACAACGCGCTGAACAGGATTCGGATGAGTGTGAGCCCCAATACGGCCGCCGCGAGCCCCAGGGCTAGCGATGTCAGACGGTCTCGAAGAGATTCAGCGTTCAATTTTGTACCCGCATCCCCAGACGGTTTTGATGTAGTGCGGTTCCTCAAATGAATCACCCATCTTCTCACGTAAATGTCGAATGTGTACGGTGATAGAGCCCGATCCCTTGTCGTAATATCCCTCGCCAAAGACCCCGCAATACAGCTCTCGTGCCGAGAGTACGGCCCCGTTGGCTTCGAGTAGCAGTTGGAGGATGGAGAACTCGGTGGGCGTGAGGGGGAGCGGGCGTTCATTGAGGGTGGCTTCGTGAGCGGAGATGTCGAGCACGAGCCCGCCGCGTACCAGCAGGCTTGGCCCGGATGCTGGGGAGCTCGCGGCAGCATCGCCAGCTTCGGCGGGATTATAGATGGTCGCGCGCCTGAGTTGGGCTTTAACGCGGGCGACGAGCTCAAGGGGCAGGAACGGCTTGACTACGTAGTCGTCGGCCCCGAAGGTGAGGCCCGCCACGCGGTCGGCCTGCTCGCCTTTGGCTGTGAGCATGATGATGGGATAGGCGTGCTCCGCGCGGATGCGGCGGCATAGCTCCAGGCCGTCCAACCCGGGAAGCATCACATCGAGAATTGCCAGATCGATCGGCGCGGCATGTGGGTCAAGTGTCCGTATGGCCGCCTGGGCGCCATCGCCGAACATCTCGACATCAAATCCCTCGTTGCGCAGGTATACACCGATGAGCTCGGCAATTGCCTCCTCGTCGTCCACCACCAAGATGCGGGGCATGGCCCACCTCGCCTTCCGCAGAGTTTCCTAGCCTCTTACGGTACGGCAATCTGGACATGTGCGAATGCTAATTCTTTCCTAATGTTTGGGATATTGGGCGCGAGGACCTGGCATTAACGTTCTGCGAGCTCGATTGATGTGTTTAGACCAACCGCGCGTAGTCTTGGGACTGATGGAAAATGTGGGTGATGAACACATGGCCATCTTTGATTTTGAAGAGCGCGACATAGCGCATGACGGCCATGGAGCGATAGCCCTGGGCGGCGAGCTCGGGGAGATGCGACGGGGGATAGCTTTTGGGGTTTTGTCTTACGAGTTCGATCTTTTCCGCAAAAGATGAAATGAAATGGGATGCAGCCTGTCGGCTGCCGAGCGTCTTGGCCAGGTATGCAACGATTTGTTCGTACTCTCGTTCTGCTTCGCGCGTGATGACGAGCTTATAGGTCATATTCTGCCTTTATGCGTGCGGCAAACGTATCGTAATCTTCGTATTCGCCATTTGCTATTTCCTGCTCGGCGAGCATGATGCGGGACAGGAGTTTCGCTTTAGCCACCTCGTCGCGTTGAGATGCCCACTCTTCGGCGGACAGACAGTGAAACGCCTCGTATCCGTTGCGCGTTACGGTCACATCGCGTTCCCGCTCAACGAGGGCGCTGAATGCGGCCGTGTCTTTCATATCCCTGACGGGCACTGCTGTTGGCATGATGAGACCTCCAAATTGAGTGTGGTATAAATATACCACACTCAATTTCCCCATGCTTCGAGATGTCCCTCCGCAGACTTGGGGAACTTCGCCATCCAAAGATCTCCATGCTCATCGCGCATGGACGCTTTTGGGCGATCTCCTCCCAGGCTCGATCCGGCATCGAGAAGGTCCCGGATGTCTACATCCATATCTTGGGAGGCGCGATCGGCGGAACTGAGCAGATGGGGAAGGTCGATTTCGCGGGGAACGCCGGTCTCGGGAGCTGTGAGCACGTTTCCGTCTGCGTCCCATAGGCGCAGAGCGCCCTGGCGTGTCTCATCGTTCACGCCTGTGAGCAGATCTGTTTCAAATAGGGTTCGGGGAGTTCTTCCTGCGTTTTTTGCTTCCAAACGCTCGGCGCGTGTCATCAAGTTTCTTCCCCAGCGATCGGGCATACAGTCTTCAAGCGCCCTAAGAGATCTGAGGCCTGCAGAATGGAAAAAGCCTCCGCCCAGCGGCACATCGGGCGCAAGCGCAAAGGCGTCCTCGCGTGCCAGATATTGCTGGTCGTAAACAAAACTGGTGGTTTCTTCCCCATTGCGTATGTTTTGAAAGAGCGTGCCTGCGGGGACATCCATGCCGTCGATTTGCATGGTAACCAAGTACTGCATTAGAGGCTCCTCACTCGCTTGGGTGTGTCCTCCTCGGAGCGCGCTCGGCCGATGGGGGTGACGAGCGGATCGGTTGCGTCTACGACGGAATCAAGCATTCCAAGTACACGGGCAACACGCAGAAAGGTCTCGAGCGATCCGTCGCCCTTTGTGAGCATCTTGGTGATGGTGGGGATCGACATGTTGCAGCGACGCGCAAGCAGATCGACGGGAATGCGCTGCTGCCTGCGCGCCAGGTCGAAGTGTGTTGCGATGGTACGTTTTGCCCGGGCTATGGGAATTGGTGTGATGCCAGCCATAAAAACCTAACATTAATAATCTTTGCGGTTATAGAAGATAATAGAAAGAATCGTTAATGTTAGCAAGCATTCTGCAAGTACAAATCGAGTCGGAAACTTTGCTTTAACCGCCTCGTCGCCACCGCTCGCCGATAGAGGGGGGGGTGGGAAGCCCGCGGGAAACACTCCTCGAATATGATGCTGTTCATATAAGGCGCGGGATAGCCCGCTCGTACAAGGAGGCATCATGAGCTATCGAGTGAGCAATTTTGACAGCAACGATGACGTGCGCAAGTTGGCGGAACGTGGTCAGTTTTCAGTTATCGAGTGGCGGCGCGATCTGTCCACGACGCCATGGACTGCTCAGACGGCGTGGTTTGCCGCCGAGATGGATGTGCGCCGCCGCCAGCTCATCATTAACCTAGCGGGAGGACCTGGCGCAACGCTGCAGAGCGGTGCCATGCAATGGACAGTGGGGGACGTCCGGGCCGATACGGGGGTAAAAGGTGCAGGCGATCTGGTGGGGAAGATGTTCCGTGGCGCGGTCTCCCAGGATTCAATGATCAAGCCGGAATATCGCGGATCCGGTATGGTCGTGTGCGAGCCTACTTGGCAGCATCTGCTGCTTGTCGATCTTGCGGCCTGGGGTAACTCCGTGGTACTCAATGACGGCCTATTCCTAGCTTGTGACGCCGATATCAAGGACTCCCTGCAGCGTCGTTCCAATCTTACGTCTGCCGTTGCGGGCAACGAGGGCCTGTTCAACCTGCGCTTGGACGGATCAGGTGTCGTGGCGCTCGAGTCGCCTTGCCCGGAACAGGAGATCGTTTTTATCGATTTGGAAAACGACGAGCTGAAAGTGGATGGCAACTACGCGCTGCTGTGGAGCTCGAGCTTGGAATTCAGCGTTGAACGATCCGGTAAAAGCCTCATCGGCTCTGCGGTGGGCGGCGAAGGTCTGGTGAATGTGTACCGCGGCACCGGCCGGGTGATGCTTGCGCCGATGCAGCCTTCCACGGGCTGCAACACCTACGCGCCCACGCCCACGGACGTGTAGGGCGTGGTAGCGGGCGCACATCCTGGCCGAGCGCGATGCCTCCGATGCGCCCTGCATGCGCAGCCGCATGACGACTGCCTCCGTGCATCAGTCCCGTACGAATTGGCAGCTTTACCTTGCAGAATACGAGATGCTCCATGGATCGCGCGATGAGGCGCAGCGTCTGGCGTCCGATGCCTCTCTCGATCCGCTCACACCGCGCATGCAGCACCTACGAGATGGCATACTGAGGGGCCTCGATGCGTGCTGATCGCCGAAAAGCCGGGCCCAGCTTGCGGAGCAGCTCCGAAGTTGGGCCCGGCTGAAAACTCAGTAGGCATTTGCGCCAACGGCACCTTTTGCGGCCGCGCTCTTCCTAGCGCTGCTCTATCGTCTCAAGCGCATCTTCGGCGGCTTCGGCTGCGGTTTTGTCCCTGGGGCCATCTTCGAACCAGGAGCGCAGGTCCGCGAGCGTGGTCGCGGCGCCGTACACGCGGAGCTTTCGCCCGCCCTTGGTGGCGACTGTGCAACGATCGCCGTATTCGCTGTGCTCTGGTGCGCCAACGCGCTTGAGGTAGTCGCGGCGGAACGCGACCACATTCATGTTGCTGATCTCGATGAACCAATCCTGGTCCTCCAGCGAGGTGCCCGTGGCGCCACGTTCGGCCATGTCCTCGGCAAACGAGAATCCGAGCTCGCGTTCCTGGGCGCCAATGCGCAGGATGCCGCGCAGGGGCATGCAGGCCATGATGAGCGGCAGCAGGACGCCGATCAAAACGAACAGGAACGGCACGATGGACAGCATATGCATGTCCGTGCCGGCAAAGACGGTCATGAATACCAAGACCAGCGCGGTGATGGCTGCGATCCCCAAAAAGACCAGGGTGAGCGGTTTGATGGCCTGCCAGCAGAGGCGCAGCTTGGTGATTGGGCGACCTCCGTCCTGTATCTCGATACCCTCTTCCTCCAGGCGGGCGAGCAGATTGATCGAGCAGGTTCCCTCCAGGCTCACGGATGCCCAGGCACCCTCGTTGGTGAACAGGACAATGTGCATCATCTGCGTGTCCATGACCGCATGCGTAAGCTTGGAGAACGCGGTGCTTTTGCGCTGACCCAGGAAATTGCGGATGGTGAGGGAGTCACCATCGACATCGAGCTGCGGCATGCTCGCAAAGAGCCACATGCCCAGCCCCACAAGCGCCAGGGCATGTCCGAACCACATGAGCTCGCTGTCCCAGATACCCAGGGACAGGCCCTGCCATACATATACTGCGAGCATCACGAGCTCAAAGAGAACGGCGCATACGGCCAGGATCAAGCGGAATGCCTTGGGGGTACGCACGGTAAAGCGGTTGAGGCTGTCGGGTGCCGCCTTGCGCTCTTTTGCCCCGCGCCGCACGATCCACGCCGTGAGCGGTCCCACAACGAGCGCGAGCACCGCGGCGCTCAATACGGATTCAAATAGGTCGCCCATGGTGGCCTCCGAGCCTCGTTTGGCGTTCGAATGAGCGAACTATACCAAAAGTGGTGAGGGGGGGCTAACGGCGTGAAGTGGTTTTCGGCAAACGTAACAGGCGTTCGGCGAGAAGTGATGGGTTCTTGTCTCTCGCTGTCTCTGCCTGGCAAAACAGCGCATCTAAAAAGCCTAATGCACGTTTGTGGTAATCTCTAATGTATGATTTCGGGAAATGCTAATGCATGTTTTCGGGTTTTGGAGGGCACTATGATACCGAGGTTGCTGGCATCTGAGTTCGAGAAGCTCTTGTCGTGGTTTCCGGTTGTTTCGGTGACCGGTCCGCGTCAAAGTGGCAAGTCCACGCTGGTCCGCATGGAGCTTCCGGACTACGGTTACGTTAACCTCGAGGATCCGCAGCTGCGCAAGGAGGCGCTTGAGGATCCGGTCGGTTTTATTCGCAACAGGCCTTCGCGCCTAATTGTCGACGAGGCTCAATATACGCCGGATTTGTTCAGCGTAATCCAGGCGGTCTCAGACGAACGGGGGAGCGCCGGACAATATGTCCTATCGGGTTCGCAGAATTTTTTGCTCGCAAAGGGCATTGGACAGTCGCTGGCGGGGCGCGTCGGTATGCTTAAGCTCCTACCGCTATCATATGTGGAGCTGTCGGGGCAACCTTATGGGGATGTAGACGAGTTCATGGTGTTGGGCGGCTATCCGCGCATGCGTGCTACGGGGATGCCCGCCGAGTTGTTTTTCCCAAACTATATCGATACGTACATTGAGCGTGATGTCGCGGGGTATTTGGATGTGCGCAACCTAGCGGCATTCAGGCGTTTTTTGAGCCTGTGCGCTCTTAATGCGGGAAACCTGGTTAACTATGCGGGCATGGCGCGCGATGTGGACGTAGACGTGCGTACGGTTAAATCATGGCTGTCTATGTTGGAAGCGAGCTACGTGGTGTATCTGTTGCCACCGTATTACTCCAACAAGGGAAAGCGCCTGGTTAAATCACCTAAATTGTATTTTTACGATACAGGATTGCTGTGCAATCTGCTGGGTATCGCATCGGTTGACCTGCTCAACAGTAGCGAGCATTTGGGCGCGGTGGTTGAAAACTTGGTGGTGGCAGAGACGCTCAAAGCCCATTTGAACCGTGGAGAGCGACCCGAGCTGTACTTCTATCGAAACGATTCAAAGGTGGAGGTCGATCTGCTGGACTTTACCAAACAGGGCTGCAGGAAAATGATAGAAGTTAAGTCAGGCCGGACCTATCGCGATAATTGGGCCCGTCATTTGACATCGGTGGGCGATGCGTTGGGCATCGACAAGGAGAACCGCGTGGTGGCGTGCAGAGTCGAGCACAGCTTCGTGGCAAAGGGCGCTCAGGTTGCTTGCTTGCACGATTGGCTGGTCTCCGCCTAGTTGAGGCGCTCCACAAAGAAATCCGCCATGTTTAACAGGAGTTCGCGGCTCGCGGGCTCAAGTTCGACGCCGGCGAGGATTTGCTTGGCGTCGGCAATGAGGTCGAGCGCGTATCGTCGCGCGTACTCGATGGACCCGGTTTCCTCAAAGAGGTCGACGGCCCGCTGGAGCTCGGCAGGGTCGGTGGTGCCGGTATGCAGCAAGTCCACGAGTTCATCGTGACGGCGCGCATCGCTCAGTGCGTGCACGGCAACAAGGGTGCGCTTGCCCTCGGTGATGTCGCTGCGGAAGTCCTTGTTGTTGGCCTCGGCCTTGCCAATGAGGTTGAGCAGGTCGTCTTGGATCTGGAACGCCAGGCCGGTCTTCATGCCAAAGCTGCGCAGGGCCCCGATCTGCTCCTCGGAGCCTCCGCCCACGATGGCGCCGCAGGCCAGGGGCGTGGCTCCGCTGTAATATGCGGTCTTGAGCGTGGCCATGGCCAGGTAATCCTCAACGGAGATATCGAAGCGGTCATCGCGGACCCAGCCCAAATCGAGCGCCTGGCCCTCGATGGTCCGCTCGGTCATGGCGGTGAGCTCGCCAAGCAGCCGTACCTTAAGATCGGCGCTCAGGGAATCATCGGCCAAGATGATCGAGGTGACGGTCGTGAGCTCCAAGTCTCCGCAGTTGGTGGCGATGCCGATGCCCTGGGTGCGGTGCATGCACGGCTCGCCGCGGCGCAGCTCGCCGTGGTCGGCGATGTCATCGTGGATGAGCGCCGCACTCTGGAAGTGCTCGATGGCCGCCGCCGGAGCGAGTGCGTCGGTAAAGGTGCCGCCAACGGCCTGGCAGGCAAGCATGCAGATCAAGGGCCTGTGACGCTTGCCCGCGTTAGCCGAGAACGCGCGCAGCGGTGCGTAGAGAAAGGTGTCGAGGTCCGCGCGATCGGTGCGGCCGCAGAAGTACGCCTCCATGCACGGATTGATATCGACCTGATGGTCCTTGAGGAATTGTGCAAACGGGTTAGCCACGGCTCGTGCACCTTTCTGGGATATCGACAGCCCGCTCGGCAGGCTGCGCGCATTGTTCTGCATCAACTATAGCGAACCATGCTGGCAACGGGCTGTGGGATCTGCGTGAGGGGGGCGCCGGCGCTTGGTGCACGGCGCATCGGTCTTTGCGCCGCCATGTGAGCCCGTGCGCCCGGGGGCGTGCGAGGATGCGCTCGTCCGCCGGTACGGGACCAAGAAAAAGGGCGCGACCGCATTCGATCGCGCCCCGATTTGGGCCGTTGTTGAGGAGCCCGCAGGCTCCGTAGCCCTATTTGACGGTGGCGAAGCCGTCGGGGTTGTTGGACTGCCAACGCCAGCTGTCGCGGCACATGTCCTTGATGTTGAACTTGGCCTTCCAGCCCATCATGCGCTCGGCCTTGGAGGCATCGCCGTATACGGCGGCAACGTCGCCGGCGCGGCGCGGGCAGATCTTGTAGGGCAGGTCGCGACCGCATGCCTCGGAGAAGGCCTGGACCACCTCGAGCACCGAGGTGCCCTGACCGGTGCCCAGATTGAAGATCTCCACGCCCTCGCGGCCGTTCATCCAGTTGAGCGCGGCGACGTGGCCGCATGCCAGGTCCACAACGTGGATGTAGTCGCGCACGCCGGTTCCGTCGGGCGTGTCGTAGTCGTCACCAAAGACCTGAACGGCCTCGAGCTTGCCCACGGCGACCTGGGCAACGTAGGGAAGCAGGTTGTTGGGGATGCCCTTGGGGTCCTCGCCGATGAGGCCGCTCTCGTGTGCGCCGATGGGGTTGAAGTAACGGAGCAGCACGACGTTCCACTCGGGGTCGGCGGTGTGGAGGTCGGTGAGCATCTGCTCGATCATCCACTTGGTCCAGCCGTAGGGGTTGGTGGCGAACTTCTTGGGGCTCTCCTCGGTCACGGGCAGCTCGTCCGGGTCGCCGTAGACGGTGGCGGAGCTGGAGAACACGATGGACTTGCAGCCATGGTTGCGCATGACATCGACCAGCACCAGCGTGCTCTCGATGTTGTTGTGGTAGTACTCAACGGGCTTGTGCACGGACTCGCCCACGGCCTTGAAGCCGGCGAAGTGGATCACGCGGTCGATCTTGTTCTCGGTGAAGATGCGCTCCAGGGCCTCGCGGTCGAGCACGTTGTTCTCGTAGAACTTGAGGTTGGCTGCGGCGTCGTCGCCCACGATCTGCCTGATGCGATCGATGGCAACGGGGCTGGAGTTGGACAGGTCGTCGACGATGACCACCTGGTAGCCGCCCTGCAGCAGCTCGACGACGGTGTGGGAGCCGATGAAGCCGGCGCCGCCGGTGACCAGCACGCAGGTATCTTGCGGATTGAGCTTTTCGGACATGGAGGACCCCCTCTTCTGTGGGATATATGCCATCAAGTATAGCCTTGTGAGTACGTTAACATCATGAACATCATATGAGGGCGAGGAATCGGCGATCGGCGAAAAGACATCGTAAAAAAAATACGGCGCGGGGACATGGGCCCCGCGCCGTGCATGATTACGCCAGCGTCCAGCCGCGCAACCATCCCCAGCGGGGCGTGACGGTGGCGCCGTAATAGCGAATCCATTCGTCGACATTGATCGAGCGCACATATCCGACATTGTCCATAACGGTGTTGTCGCCCACATAGATGCCCACGTGCCCGTAGATGCGGCCGGCGGAGGTGTGCGGGTGCGAGGGCACGGCGATGATCATGCCGACCTTGAGGTTGCTCTTATTGGAGCTTGTGCACCAGGCGTTGTACATGTCGTTGGCGTTGCCGCTGGCATAAGGGAACCCGGCGGCAACGAATACCTGCGAAACCCACATGGCGCACAGGCCGTTGCCGGGGCTGGGCACGCGGTGGCATGCCGCGACGACGGCTTGCTGCGAGCCCGCTATGCCTGCGGAGCTCTGACCGTTGCCAGGGATGAACGTGGTGCCGCCCGAGGGATGCTTGAGCGCTTCCTGGCGCTGGCGCTCTTCTTCCTGCGCGGAGGCGAGGTACTCGGCATCGCGCTGGGCCATGAGGTCTTTGACGTCGGACGAGAGGCCGTCGAGCAGGGACTGGACCTCGGCCTGCTTGGCCTGCATTTCGGAGAGCTGCTGGGCTTGCTGGGCCTTGAGCTGCTCGAGGCTGTCCTTCTGCTCCTGCAGCTCGGCCTTTTCGCGGTTGAGCTGGTCCTGGATGGCGCGAACGTCCTTGATGACCTTTTTGTCGCTGTCGTTCACCTTTTCCAGGTAATGCGCATTGGAGATGAGGTCCTCAAAGCTGGTGGAGGACATGAGCAGGGCGAGCCCGTTGGTACCGCCCTGCTTGTAGCTTTTCGAAACGCGGGCGGAGAGCAGGCCCTGCTTTTCCTCGAGCTGCTCCTGCTTGGCGTCGATCTGCTCCTGCGTGCGGTCGATCTGGTCCTGCACGCCTTCGATCTTGCCGATGGTCTTATCCTGCTCGATGCTGAGCTCCTGGAACTGATTGCCGAGCTCATCGAGTTGTTTTTGAGTTGCGGCGAGTTTTTCCTCCGCGCTGGCGAGGGCGTCGAGCGTTTGCTGCGTTGCCGTGGCCGCCCAGACGGGGCGGACCCCGCCGAGCATGGTGGCGGTGCCGGCGAGCCCGAGCATTGCCTTGAGCGCGGCGCGGCGGGAGATGGAGTGGTTGCTGTGCTGCGACATTTGGTGCTCCGTTTGAACGTGTGTTTGTGTCGTCACATGCTGTTCTGGAAAGGATACCCTAGCCATGGGAGATGCGGCGCGTCTACACGAAAACTAAAGCGCGATCACGGCGAAAAGATAAAAGATCATAACGGCGAGCAGGGCGATGTCTGGCAGAAATCTCACTCGCATGACGTGAAGACTGGTGCGCTCCCCACCGGTGTAGCATCGCGCCTCCATGGCATCTGCCAGGGCCTCCGCGTGGCGGGTGACGCTCGCGAGCAGGGGGACGGCCAGCGGGATGTAGGCCCTTGCGCGCTCCAGCGGCCCGGCCTGCTCAAAGCTCGCCCCTCGTGCGATCTGCGTGTGGACGATGCTGCGGGCATCGCGCGCCAAGATGGGTGCGAAACGCAGGGCCAGGGTAAAGGTGACGGCCAGCGTTCCAACGGGAACGCCGAGTTTTTCGAGCGGCGAGCAGAGCCTGCGTGCGGCCTCGGTGAGCGCCGAGGCGCCGGTGGATATGAGCAGCAGGCCGCCGGCGAGCACAAACAGGAAAAAGCGCGCGCCATAGAGGATGGCGGCCGCGATGCCGCCGGTGAAGACGGAGATGGGTCCCAGGGTAAAAACGGGGCTGCCGGTTTTTACGAGCAGGAGATTGATGAGGGCGGTGACGACCAGGAACAGCGCGACGGGCTTGGCGCGCCGGGCGACCGCGAAGGGCGAGACGCGCTCGCCGGCGCAGGCGGTCAAGAGCGCCCCGGCGGCGAGCATCAGCGACAGGGGACCGTCTACAAACAGGCATCCGACCATGTACATGAGCGCGGCGACCAATTTGATGCGGGGATCAAACACGGCGAGTCACCTCCTGCTCCAGATCGGCCAGGGTGAGGGGGAGTGCCGGCAGCTCGATGCCGCGTGCCGAGAGCTCTCGTGCAAGGCGGACCGCGGAGGGAAGCCCGAGTTCGCTGGGGAACGAGCGGCAGGAGGCGTCGAACACCTGCGCTGGGGACCCTTCGCAGGCGACGCGGCCCCGGTCGAGGGCAATGACGTGGTCCGCGAGGGTGGCGACGTCATCCATATTGTGGGTCACGAATAGGATCGTGGTGCCGTCGGCGGAGAGCGTGCGCATGAGCGTCCGCAGCCGTTGCTGCCCCATGGGGTCGAGCCCCGCCATGGGTTCATCGAGAACGAGGATGGGCTGATGCATGGCGAGGACCCCTGCGAGGGCAACGGAGCGCTGTTGGCCTCCCGAGAGGGTGAAGGGGGAACTTTCCAGCAGGTCATCGGTGGGATCGAGGCCCATCAGCGCGAGCGAGTCACGCGCGCGGCGATCGACCTCGTTTTCATCGAGGCCAAGGTTGCGCGGGCCGAAGGCGACGTCCTCGCGCACGGTGTCGGCGAACAGCTGGCGTTCGGGCATCTGGCCGACCAGCCCGATACGCCTGCGCAGCTCTCGCCGCCGCGCGCTGTCGGCGGTTGAGATCCCATCGACGAGGATGGAGCCGTCGGAGGGCGCCTTGAGCGCGCATATCAATTCGAGAAGGGTCGATTTGCCCGAGCCCGTTTTCCCCACGAGGGCCGTGATCCGCCCGCGGGGCACGGTGCAGGAGATGTCGTCCACGGCGCGGGGCGGCGCCGGGCGCCTGCGCCAACGGCTGGGACGGCTGCCGTAGTAAAAGGAGACGCTGTCGAGCGCGATGGCGTCCCCGTCGGCCGGGACGGATGCGCTCCCCGTGCTGTCTGGCGTGCGGCCGAGGGGTCCGTACATGCCTTCGGCCGCAATCGACCTGGAGATCGCTTTCGCCAGGCCGGAAATCGTCCATTGCGGCCCCACGTGCAGCGCGCGTGACGCCTTGAGGGCGAAAGGAATGCCGAGGCCGAGGCTGGACGGGTCGTCGAGCTGCCGGAACACGTGTGAGGGCGTGCCGTCCAGGGCGATATGCCCCTGCTGGAGCACGATGACGCGGTCGGCGTCGACGGCGTCATCCATGTGGTGCGTGACGTGCACGACGGTGATGCCCCTGTCGTGTGCGATGTGAATCGCCTTGCGCAGGGACCGGCGGGCGGACTCATCGAGCATCGCCCCGGGCTCGTCGAGCAGCAGGACGCGCGGGTGCATGGCGAGCGCGCCGGCGATAGCCATGCGCTGCTGCTGGCCTCCCGAGAGCGCGTCGGGATCGCGCTGAGCGCAATCGGCAAGGTCGAGCGCGTCGAGCGCATCGTGAACGCGCTCGACGAGCTCATCGTGGGGGACGCACAGGTTTTCGGGACCAAAGGCCACGTCGTCCAAGACGGTGCTCGCCACGATCTGGTCCTCGGGGTTTTGCGATACGCCGGCGCACTGCCGGCGTATGGAGAGCGCGCGCTCCGGATCGAGGGGGGATATCCCCCTCACGCGCACGGTGCCGCTTGTGGGCGGGACGCGCGCGCCGATCAGTTTGAGCAGGGTCGATTTTCCCGATCCGTTGCCGCCCAATATGCAGATGTACTCCCCCTCCTGGACGGAAAGCGAGACATCGCAGAGGGCCTCGCGGGAAGATCCCGGATAGGCAACGTGGGCATGGCTGAGTTCGATGCAGGGAGATGAAGCGGACATGATGCGCGGCTCGGCTTAGGGACGGGCGGCCGACCCGCCGCGCGAGAGGACGTTGAGGCACGGCTTGAGCAGGATTTGCCCGGCAACTACGTTGATGGCCATCTTGAGCAGGTTGAACGGCAGCAGGATGGGGATGATCATGGCGGCGACCTGGGCCACGCTCACCGGGGTGTAAAACGGCGTGACCACAAGATTCATGGCGCATGAAACGGCAACGGAGAGTGCCGCGCCCGCGAGCATGCCGCCGAGCGAGGCGGCGCGCGAGCCGTTCTTGCGGTAGACGAGCGCCGCGGGAATTATGAACGCGCAGGTGGAAAGCATGCCCATGGGCGCGCCGAAGGGGTCGACGAACAGGCGCGGCAGCCAGGACAGGATTGCCGCGGTGGTGCCCACCTTGGGCCCGAAGGCCATGGCGGCGATGAGGCACACGATGCCCGAGGGGTCGTACATGAGCCATGGAGCCGCGGGGAATATAGGGATCTGCACAAAGCTCAGCATGAGCGAGGCGGCGGTGAACAGCGCTGTAAACGCTATCAGTTTTGTGTCGATTGAATTGTGCATGGGGTTCCTCCCGTTTCTTCCATCCGGACTGTAACCGTCGGCCCCGGAATCGCACCGGGTCAGCCATGGAGGCTCGCGGGCTTACGGCATCTACGCCGATCACCGCCGGTGGGGAATCTCACCCCGCCCTGAAACTGCACAACATGGTATCGCGGTCCGGATGGCGTTTCAAGATGAATGGGCGCGCTCGTGCCTGGGGTATAGTAATGCGCGAGTTGCAACCATATGCGGCCCGCTGGGGGCCGCGGGCTATAGCGAAAGGGGACGCCCCCTATGCATGAATACGATTGCGTGAGCGAAGAGATGATCTGCGTGCTGGGCGCGCAGGCCGGTGAGGACAACGTGCTCATGGCCGAGCCCATGCGCGACCACACCACCTTTGGCATCGGCGGGCCGGCCGATGTGCTGGTGGCCCCGCAGACGGTCGAGTCGCTCGTCAAGGTGCTCGACACCTGCTATACCTCCGATGTGCCGGTGACCATCGTGGGCAACGGCAGCGATCTTTTGGTGGGCGATCGCGGCATTCGCGGCGTTGTGGTTTTGCTGCGCGACAACCTGGCAAAGGTCACGGTAGACGGCTGGCGCGTAAAGGCCGAGGCCGGAGCGCTGCTGCGCGACGTGGCTCTGGCGGCCGCGGACGCCGAGCTCACGGGGATGGAGCCCCTGTGGGGCATCCCCGCCACGGTGGGCGGCGCGTGCTTTATGAACGCCGGCGCATACGACGGCTGCACGAGCGAGGTGCTCGAGAGCGTGGACGTGTACGTGCCGAGCAAGTTCGGCAATCGCGGTTCGGTGGCAACGCTGGGCGTTGACGACCTACGTATGGGTTACCGCAAGAGCCGCGTGCACGACGACGGCCTTATCGTCCTGCGCGCCACGTTCAAGCTGCAGCCGGGCAACGGGGCCATGATCAAGTCGAGCATGGAGGACTATCGGAGCCGCCGCGAGGAAAAGCAGCCGCTCGACATGCCGAGCGCCGGCTCCACCTTCAAGCGCCCCGAGGGCCATTTTGCCGGCAAGCTCATCATGGACGCGGGCCTGCGAGGGGCCAAGGTCGGCGGCGCGCAGGTGTCGGAGAAGCACTGCGGCTTTGTGGTGAACGCCGGCGGGGCCACGGCGCGCGACGTGCTCGAGCTGATCGAGCACGTGCAGCACGAGGTCAAAGAGAAGTTCGGTGTGGACCTGGAGCCCGAGGTCCGCATGATCGGAGAGTTCTAGGAGCGAATATGTCTGTTCTGTTTGTTGAATATCCCAAGTGCACCACCTGCAAAAAGGCCAAGAAGTGGCTGGACGAGCATGGGATCGAGTACGTTGACCGTCATATCGTGGAGGAGAACCCCACGGCCGAGGAGCTGGCCGCATGGAGGGAGCGCTCGGGCCTGCCGCTGCGCCGGTTCTTCAACACGAGCGGAATCAAATACCGCGAGCTGGGCATCAAAGCCAAGCTCGACGCCGGTATGAGCGAGGAGGATGCCTTTGCCCTGCTGGCCACCGACGGCATGCTGGTCAAGCGCCCGCTCGTTGTTGCGGACGACTTCGTGTTGGTGGGCTTCAAAGAGGAGCAGTGGGCCGAGGCCCTGCTGTAGGCAGGGGATAATGGCATCGCGAGGGGTTGCTTCGCGTGCACGTGGGTAGAATGGGTGCGTACTCATACCTGTGTAAAAGGAGCATCTATGTCCACTGCCCAAAAGTGGCTCAAGATCTTGAGCCTGCTCGCCGTCGTCGGCGGCGTCGACCTTGCCATCACCGCGGCCGTCCTGCTGTTCCAGGGAGGTATCGCCGATAGCCTGATCGTCGTGGCCATCATGATCGTGGCCGCAATCGTCCAGGTGGTGCTGGGCGTGCTGGGCGTGGGGGCGGCAAACACGCCGCGCAAGATCTCGAGCATGACGCCTGCGGTGCTCATGTCGCTGCTGCTCACGATCGTGGGCGCCGTGCTGGCGGTCATGGCCAACCTCGGCGCGGTCTCGGCGGTGATCAACGCGCTCATTGCGGTGGGCGTCGCCGTGATGTACCGCAAGGTCAACCGCGAGGTCAACGGTTTGTAGGATGATGGAACCCGGTTCGCGCGTCTGCGCGGGCCGGGTTTTTCTGCAAGGAGAGATTTCCATGAAGCTTTTGATCGCGTCCGATATCCACGGTTCCGCGTACTGGGCCGACCGCCTGATGGCCGCCATCGGTGCCGAGCGGCCCGACCGCGTGCTGTTGCTGGGCGACCTGCTCTACCACGGCCCGCGCAACGACCTTCCGCGCGACTACGCACCCAAGCGCGTGATCCCCCTGCTCAACCAGCTCGCGCAAACGGGCAAACTGCTCGCCGTGCGTGGCAACTGCGATGCCGAGGTCGATCAGATGGTGCTGGACTTTCCCTGCATGGCCGACAGCGCCACGCTGCTGGACGACGGCGGACGTGAGCTGTTCTGCACGCACGGGCACGTGTTCGGCGCGGGTATGCACAACAGTGTGGACAACGCCCCCGTTCTACCCGCGGGCTCGGCGCTGGTGTACGGTCATACGCACATCAAGGTGAACGAGGAGTCCGCGGGGCACCCTGGCCTGAGGCTGTTCAACCCGGGCAGTGTGTCGATTCCCAAGGACGGCACGCACAGCTACGGCCTGTACGATAGCGACAAGCCGCTGGACCAGGCATTTAGCCATGTTGTTATGGAAGAGGAGTAGCGCTTATGGCCGAGTGGCAAGATACCGGGGCGGCAAGCCTCGCGTCGATCACGTGCGACACATCCACGCTGGTGGACGCGCAGCAGGAGATGCAGGCGCTCGTCGAGACCATCTGGCGGTTGCGCCAACCCGACGGCTGCCCGTGGGACCGCAAGCAAACGCATGAGAGCATCGCCAAGAACATGATCGAGGAGGCCTACGAGGCCGTCGACTGCATCGAGGCCGGGGATGCTCGACATCTGCGCGAGGAGCTGGGCGATGTGCTCATGCAGGTGGTACTGCACGCCCAGATCGCGGTGGATGCGGGCGAGTTCACGCTGGCCGACGTGGCGCGCGACATCAACGAGAAGCTCATCCGCCGCCATCCCCACGTGTTCGGCGAGGCGCAGGCCCAAACGGCCGATGAGGTGTTGGGCATTTGGGATAGCGTGAAGCTGGCGGAGCGCAAGGACGAGCCCGCAAAGGGTCTGCTCGACGGCGTCCCTACCAGCTTGCCGGCGCTCATGCAGGCGCAAAAGGTGTCGCGCAAGGCCGCGGCCGCCGGCTTTGAGTGGGAAACCGTGGACGATGTGTGGGACAAGGTTGCCGAGGAGCGCGCGGAGTTCGAGGCGGAGCCCAAGGGCAGTGCGGAGCGCGAGCTCGAGTTCGGTGACCTGCTGTTCGCGCTGGTCAACGTTGCTCGCAAAGAGGGCATCGATGCGGAAAGCGCCCTGCGCGCGAGCACGAACAAGTTCCGTGAGCGCTGGGGCGCCATGGAGCGAGAGGCGGCGAGGCACGGTGTCGACATCGCCGAGCTCGACTGCCTCCAGCTCAATGAATTGTGGGATGAGGTCAAGGCCCGCCAGCGCGGGCGGAACGGTCTCTCCTAGCGGTTGCGCTTGGGGCGCAGCAGGATGATGGCGAGGACGGCGACCACCGCGATGCTGGCGACTACGGCCGGCACCGTGCCCATATGCAGCATGGGCATGCCTACGAACAGGCCGATGAGATAGGGTACGAGCCACAGCAGCCATACGATCGTGCTGAAGCGGTGGAACGCGCGCTGCTGCTCGAGCGCCTTTTCGCCGCCTTTGCGGCCGCGAAGCCATACGAGCGTGGCCCAGCCGGCGTGGAAGAGCATGAGGACGATGGCGAGCGCACCGGTGATGCCGTGGATGGCGGGCGCGCTCGCACCGGTATTGCTGCGCGCCATGGATGTCATGATGGCGGTTCCGGTGCTATCGCACACCAGGCCGAGCCAGAACAGGGCGAGGATGGGCCCCGTGAGCGCTCCGCGGTGGCGCTCGGTGAATACGCCGATGGTATAGAGGATGAGCGCCATGGTGATGGCGATGCTGGCGAACATGAGCTGACCTGACATCGTGTTCCTTTCCCTCGAGTATCTCAACTATAATGAACAAGGTTCATATGAGCAGCGTTCATGTTATTGCCCAGCGGATGGATAGACAAGAGAAAACAGGGCGCGTCATCTTCTATCATGAACACGACATGGTAATGTTCAGATAAAACAGGTTCATCGGTCGCTGTGCGCCAGGGGTGTGGAGGACGCAATGGGGAGCAAGCCGGCTACTACGCGGGATTCGATTTTGAACACCGCATTCGATCTGGCCATGGAGCGGGGCGTGTGCGCGCTCGATACGCGTACCATCGCGCGGGAGTGCGGCGTCGCCGTCGGCACCATCTACAATTACTTTCCCGACATAGCGGCACTGCGAACCGAGGTGATCGGTCGATTTTGGCGGCAGGCCCTCGAGCGAGCGGACCTGCGAACGCATGAGAGCCAGGGAGGGGGCGCTATAGCGTATTGCCGTCGCCTGTCGATCGCGCTCCATGAGTCCATGGAGGGTTTCCGCACCAACTGGCTGCGCGACCTGTCGACGCTCGATGGGCGCACGCGCCAGCGCACGTGCGATGCCGAGCTCACGTGCTTCCAATCCATCAAGGAGGGGATCCGCGATGCCATCGAGGCGGACGCGCGCATCGTCGCCGCCGCACGCGAGCGCCTGGATGCAGCCGAGCTGGCCGACTTCATCTGGGCGTCCATGCTCGATTCGATCAGGCGCGGGCTCGATACGGACGATGTGCTCTTCAACGTGCTTTCACTTGCGCTGTACGGAGGTTCCGCACCGGGTCTTGCGTGAAGCGCAAACCCTGCACAACCGCCGATGGGGCGCGTGGTATAACTGTGACTAAGTTCCCGCGCACGCGGGGCGCACACGCACTCTAATCACACAAGGCGCATATGGCTACTATTCAATCTGACAATCAACGGCCCCATCGCGCGGGCGCGGCCCCTGCATCGCTTGCGCGCGTGCAGCGTGCCGGTGGCACCGGATCGCAGCAAGGGCGCCCCCGCCCCCATGCGCAGCAGCCCCGCCAGGCGGAGGCTCCGCATAGGAGGGCGACTCCCGGTAGATATTCGGCGCAACAGACCGGCCGTCCCGCCGGACCCGCGCGCCGTCCGGCTCGCGGGAAGCGCGTGGCCGTCCCGCGTTCCGGCTTCATGAAGTACGCAACCGATAACCGATTCGTCCGGTTCGTCTACGAGCTCACCACGGGGCCCAAACGCGTTTTGTTTTACGTTGCCGTGCTGGCGTTTGTGCTGATCGGTCTCTATTTCCCGGCGCGCGATTACTACACGGCATACCGTACCAGGGATATTCTCGAGCAGCAGCTCGAAATCCGCGAGGAGTTCAAGGACGCGCAGAAGAAGGCCGTCGATGCCTTGCTTTCCGAAGAGGGCGTTAAAGACGATGCGCGCGAGAAGCTCGATATGGTCATGCCCGGGGAAAAGGTCCTTAACGTAACGGGCCTGGATAAAGATGGCAACCCGGTGGTCAAAAACGAGGGCGAGAAGCCCGAGGACCCCGAGGAAGAGAAGAAAGAGACCATCAAGGGCAAGGACGCGGCAGATAAGGACAAGGGCCCGCAGATGGCGGCTCCCCCCGAGGGAGAGGATCCCAAAACGGCGACGGAGGCCGAGGCCGCCGAGCGGGCCGTGTTCGAAAACTCGCCCTGGTACTTCAAGGTGCTCGACACCATTTTTGGTTTTGATGGCAAAAACGGCATGGCCGTGGTGGCAACGGGGGGCACGGACAAGTGACGGGCAGCAAGATCGCCGCAATCGACTTGGGAACCGTATCCTCGCGTTTGCTGTGCGCCACCATGCGCGATGGCGTGCCGGCGGATTCGCGAAAACATACCGTGATTACCGATTTGGGCGAGGGCGTGGATGCAACCGGACGTTTTACCGATGCGGCGGTGGAGCGCGTGCTGCATGCATGTGCGGAGTTCATCGAGGAGGCCCGTGCGTACGGTGCGCAAGCGGTGAGCACCACGCTCACGAGTGCCGCGCGCGATGCCTCCAATGCGGCGGAGCTTTTAGACGGCTTGCGTTCCCTGGGCCTGATTCCCCAGGTGATTCCCGGCGAGGTCGAGGCGCGGCTCACGTTTTACGGCGTGGCGCACGATTTTCCCGCCCAGCGCATCGCGGTTATGGATTCGGGCGGCGGCTCCACGGAGTTCGCGCTGGGGTCTTACGTGCCGGGTACCGCGCTTGAGCTGGATGAGGCCCAGTCGCTCGATATCGGGTGCCGCCGTGCAACGGAGCGTTTTTTCAATGCGCTGCCGCCCATGGGCGAAGAGCTCGAGGCCCTGTCCGTGTGGGCCCGCGAGCAGTTCGCAAGGTTTTGGGGGCATGCGGGCAAACGGCCCGATCGCCTTGTTGCGGTGGGCGGAACGGTGACATCGCTCGTGGCTCTTGTGCACGAGCTTGCGGTTTACGATTCGCATTTCGTGCATCTGCGTGATCTGACGCAGGAGCAGGTGGACGGCTGCATCGAGTGCATGGCGGGCATGACGGCCGAGCAGATCGCGGCGCTGCCCGGCATCCAGGCAAAGCGTGCACCGGTTATCCTGGCGGGTGCCGTGGTGATACGCGAAGCCATGCGCACGGGCGGCTACGATAGCCTTACGGTGAGCGAGAACAGTCTGCTGGCAGGAGCCGCCGCTACGATCGCCGAGGCCCTTGCGGGAAAGGTGACCTCCATCGGCTGGACGCCGGAGCTGGCAATGCTGTAGGGAAAACATAACGCCGGATAAGAAAAGGCCGCTCGGATGGTTATTCCGAGCGGCCTGTGCGCTGTCTATGGTAGGGGCGGTGGGACTCGAACCCACAATCCCGAAGGCCGAAGATTTTAAGTCTCCTGCGTATGCCAATTCCGCCACGCCCCCATTTGGTGCATGGAAAAGTGTACCACGCTATTTGCCTTGCAGAGCCTATGCGTTGCCCGCGGCTTCCTCAAGATATGCGTCGCGCTTCGATGCGTTGCCGAGCGTGTCGTACTGCATGGCGAGCATGAGATCGAGCTGACCTTTGCGCGCCGGAGCGGCAGTCGCCAGCTCATGCTCCATCTCGTCGATATACGCGGTGGAATTCTTGAGCGCGATGTCGAACATGCGGCGGCTATCGGTTTTGATCGTATCGTACTGAGGCTCGTCCCAACCTTCGATTTCGTGCAGCATGGTTGCCGCGCTGGATTCATCACCCTCGGTGGTGAAGATGCTGAATGCCTTGAGCACCAAGTCGCGGCGCTGCGCCTTGCTCGTTTTCATGGTCAGCAGCTGCTCGAGGAGCTTGCGGGCGTGTGCGGAATCGCCGTGCATGAGATACGCATTGAGCTTGAAATACTGTCGGTTGTACTCGGGGAACACAAGCTGCGCCTGCTTGGAATCGATGAGCTCGAAGAATTCATCGAACTGCTCATTTGCGAGCAGATGCTGAAGCTGGGTGAACAGCGAGCGCTTTTTGGAGTTTGAAGCGATGCCCATGATCACAAGGCCGATTACGATGAGGGCGAGCAGGATGTTCCAGAATTTCACGCGTGCCTCCCGTGCGAGTAAAACAGTTTAGGTACTTGTATGGTACGACTGAATGGGGCGGGGGGCGGCCAGTAAAAAATTCTGAGAAAGTGCTTGAACTATTGTTGGCATGCGCTTATTATAAAACAGCACGCGGGCGTGGCGGAATTGGTAGACGCGTATGGTTCAGGTCCATATGGGGGCAACCCCATGAAGGTTCAAGTCCTTTCGCCCGCACCACTTAAGATTTAAGCTCCCAGAAATGGGAGCTTTTTTCATGCCAAAATGAGATGTACGGTCGGTTGGAGAGCACGAGCTCTTTGCGGGCATGATGGCGTAACAATGGGAAAGCCTGCACGAGGGGGGGAGCCATGGACGCACGGGACGTACGGATCGGCTTCATGGGGTTTGGAAACATGGCAAGCGCCATGGCGGACGGCTGGATCGCGAGCGGCGCGATTGCCGGTGACCGCATGTGCGCGTGCGCCGGGCGCTACGATGCGCTGGTTGAGCGCTGCGACCGGCGCGGCATGCGCGCGATGCGGACCGCCGCCGAGGTAGCGGCGGCGGCTGACGTGCTGGTGGTTGCCGTAAAGCCGTACATGATCGAGGGTGTGCTGGGGCCCATTGCGGGCGCTTTGGCGGGCAAGGTCGTGCTGTCGGTTGCCGCCGGCTGGGATTGCGCGGCATATGAGCGGGTGATTCCGGGCACGCGGCACCTGTCGACGGTCCCCAATACGCCGGTTGCCATCAACGAGGGCGTGATCGCGTGCGAGAAAACCTCGACGCTCACCGATGATGACCGTGCCCTGCTGTTTGAGCTGCTGGGGCTTTTGGGCAAGCCGGTCGAGGTCGAGACGCGCCTGCTTTCCGTTGCCGGCACGGTGGGCGGATGCGCTCCGGCGTTTGTGGCCATGGCCATCGAGGCCCTGGGCGATGCCGCGGTCAAGCATGGCATCCCGCGCACCACCGCGTATGAAATCGTGAGCCAGATGATGGTGGGCACGGCGAGGCTGCAGCTGGAGACCGGCCAGCATCCGGGCGCCATGAAGGATGCGGTGTGCTCTCCGGGTGGAACCACGATCAAGGGCGTTGCCGAGCTGGAACGCTGCGGCATGCGCTCGGCATTCATCAGCGCGATCGACGCGATCGAGGGCTAATAAATGCGACGGGGCCGGATCCTGAGTGGAATCCGGCCCCGCCGTTTTGCAATTGGTTTGGATGTGACGCGCTGGCGTTACGAGAACAGGCCCCAATCGTCATCGTCGTCTGCGGTCTTGGGCCCGCGGTCAACGTACATCTTGTGCGTGCGCTTTTCCAGCAGGAACGCCACGATGCCGATGATCACGATACCAGCGAGGAAAAGCACCGCCACGCCGCCGCGCGTATTGAACAGAAAATTGAAAACTGCGTCCATATTTAGTATCTCGCTTTCGTAGCTGAGCTCAGCATGACACAATCGGATGGTTCAAGTATATACTTGCAGTACAACTACGATGGCAATGAACACGGAGGCATCATGCTCGATATCAAATATGTTCGCGAAAACCCGGATGCGATCGACGCCGCAATGGCGAACCGTCAGACCTCTTGGGACCGCGAGAAGTTCTTCGAGCTCGATGAGGCCCGCCGTGCCGTCATCGCAGAGGTAGAGGAACTGCAGGCAACGCGTAACGCCGAGTCCAAGAAGATCGGCGCCCTCATGAAGGAGGGCAAGCGCGACGAGGCCGAGGCTGCCAAGCAGGCCGTCCGCGACGTCAACGATAAGATCGAGGGCCTGGGCGCCCGCCGTTCCGAGCTCGAGGACGAGCTCAACACCTTTATGGCGCATCTGCCCAACATCCCCTGCGACGCCACGCCGGTCGGTAAGGACGAGAACGAGAACCCCGAGCGTCGTCGCGTGGGCGAGCCCCGCGACTTTGCGGCCGAGGGCTTTGAGCCCAAGGCACACTGGGATCTGGGCACCTCCACGGGCATCCTAGACTTCGATCGCGGCGCCAAGCTCTCCGGCGCCCGCTTCACCGTGCTCTCCGGTGCCGGCGCAACGCTCGACCGCGCCCTGCAGTGCTTCTTCCTCAATACGCATATCTCCCGCGGCTTCAAGGAGTTCATCCCGCCGGTAATCGTTAACCGCGAGATCATGTACGGCACCGGCCAGCTCCCCAAGTTCGAGGACGATGCCTACCACACCGGCGAGGACCAGTTCCTGATCCCCACGGCCGAGGTCGCACTCACCAACCTGCACAACGGCGAGGTTCTCGATGGCGCCGAGCTGCCGCTGCGCTATACCGCGGGCACGCCGTGCTTCCGCGAGGAGGCCGGTTCCGCCGGTCGCGACACCCGCGGTATCATTCGCCAGCACCAGTTCACCAAGGTCGAGATGGTCAAGTTTGCCAAGCCCGAGCAGTCCGACGATGAGCTCGAGAGCATGGTCGCCGAGGCCGAGTACCTGCTGCAGCAGCTGGGCCTGCCGTATCGCGTGATCTCCCTGTGCACCGGCGACCTGGGCTTCTCTGCTCGTCAGACGTACGACATCGAGGTCTGGCTGCCCAGCTACAACGCCTACAAGGAGATTTCCTCCTGCTCCAACTGCGGCGACTTCCAGGCCCGTCGCGCCAACATCAAGTACCGCGATCCGGAGAACTTCAAGGGCACGCGCTTTGTGCATACCCTGAACGGCTCCGGCCTACCCACCGGCCGCACCATGGCCGCCATCATGGAGAACTACCAGAACGCCGACGGCTCCATCACCATCCCCGAGGTGCTGCGTCCGTATATGGGCGGCATGGAGAAGATCGAGCCGCTGGCATAGCGGGTCATCGATATCGATATGCGATTGATGACGGGCGGCTGCCGGGAGGTGGTCGCCCGTCCTGTACTCAAAGCGTTGTGTTGCATCTTGATCCGTTCTTTGCGGGTGCCTCCGATCATGTCCGTAGCGCGCCGTTTGGTTGCTAATATGTTTTACTGGAAGGGTGCCCGTGAGCATCGTTCTTGTATCATCTATTGACGTGTAGTCATCCTCGGGCGCCGCGCCGGCCCGTAATGGTAAAGAAGTGGAGGCTGCCTCGTTGAGCTCGATGAGTTCCGTTGCCACCTTGCAGTCCAAGCTGCCCGCCTTCACTAAGAGCGAGCTGGCGGCGGCTCAGTTCTTCCTCAACAATCCTTCTTGCGTCGTTGGAAGCACGATTTCCAAGGCGTCTGAGTTGTGTGGGCAATCCCCCGCCGTGATCGTTCGAATGTGCCAGCGTGCGGGCTATACCGGCTATTCTGAATTCCGGTTTGCGATGAGTCGCCATCTCGTTTCCAAGGGGACGGATGGCCTGGAGGCTGACCCTCAGACTTGTGACGACGAGGCGTCGGCAGTTACTGATTCTTTTTTTAGGCTTGCCGACATCTATGGTGAGTACATGCGGAAGGTCGTTGAGGCCGTAGATTTTGACAACCTGTGCGATCTGGCAGCAGAAATATGCAAAGCCCGTCGGCTTTCCATCTGGGGTGTAAATCGAACTTTCGAAAGTGTATCGCAGCTTTCCAGCCGTCTATTTAGATTGGGCCTATTCAATCACACGACGGACGATCCGATTGTGATGGACGATCTTTCCGATATTCTTACGGATGGGGACGCCTGCATCGTCTTTTCACTTAACGGCCGCGGTTGTCGCTCGTACGGTTCCCTGATGCAGGAGCTCGTTGATAGGGGTTGCAGCGTAACGCTGGTTACCATGAACCCAAAGATAGATCTTCTGCGGCATGCGAGCAGATCATTTGTCCTTCCCTGGGCCAGTAACGATTATGCTCCAGGTGCACTGGATGACCAGATGATCGTATTCATGTTCATTGAACTTCTCATCAATCAAGTGGCTCGTGCTCAGGCGGAAGAATAATTAGATTTTCGTATCGTCGCGAGGGCCGCAAGGGGCCCTGTCACCCTAAAAACTGCTCGTTGGCAGACAAGTTGCAACCGTTCATAGAAAAAAATTCCAAAACACAATGAAATAAATTCCATTTGAACTATATTCACTTCAGCAGAAGGGGAGGAGCCGAACGCGCGCGGGCCGCTTCCCATATTTACTTGTTGCAGATGGTGTGAGGCGTTCAGATACTGTTCGCCTCGGAAGGGAGGATGTGCGTGAGCGCGATAATCCTTGCCGGACATGGTGACTTACCCGCCGCGCTGAAGACGAGCCTTTCGATGATACTCGGCGAAATCGATTCCGTGCATGTGGTGTCTTTGGATCAAGTCCAGGGAGAAGAGGGGTTGCGCCGGGATTTCGAACAAGTTCTCGATCGAATCGGCGATGAACGGGACGTGCTGGTTCTTTCGGATATTTTGGGTGGATCTCCGTTCAAGATGGCCATGGATCTGTTGGGGGAGCGCGACGGCGTGCAAATCGTCACGGGAATGAATCTTCCGATGCTCCTGTCTGCGGCTATCGAGCAGCAGCGTGGAGGCGAGTTGATTGAATCGGCTCGTGAAGCAATTGTCGATCCAAGGTTGGTGACGATTGGCAAGCACCGCGACCATACCGATGGAAGAGGGCTTCCCCGCGATCCGGCCCGTCCGCATGTGGTTGCCGGGGTGCGAATCGATTCACGTGGCATCCATGGTCAGGTGGCGGTTGCCTGGACACCCGAACTTAAGGCTGACCGTATCGTTCTGATCGATGACGAGGTCGTCAAGAACGATTTGCAGAAATCGGCGCTGCGCCTTGCACGACCGGAGGGGACGAAGCTTTCGATTCTGTCGACCGCGTGCGCGGCGGAGCGCCTGGCCGATCCAGCGACATATCCGGGCGAGCGCCTGTTCGTCGTTATTTCGCGGGTGGAAACGCTTTCTCGCTTAGCTGAACTGGGACAGGTTTTTGACGAAGTGAACATGGGCAACGTGCCCAATAGGCCGGGAACGCACGAGTACACGAAAACCGTGCGCCTGACGGAGGAAGAGGCGGATGCAATTCGTTCCGTCATGGCGAAGGGCACACATTTCGTCGCTCGACAGGTGCCCAAGGATCCCGTTGTCGACTTCGATGCAATTGTGAGTAAGTAGGAGGCTGTCATGGAGCTTTGGCAAGCTGCGCTCATTGCGCTTTTTGCGTACTTGGGCCGTAAACAGGTGCCCTGGTTGTTTGGAATTACCGGCGGGTGGTGGGGAATAGGTCGGCCCCTGGTCGCGGGTGCCATCTGCGGCCTGATACTCGGTGATGTAAAAGCCGGCGTTTTGTGCGGAATTGCGGTCCAGGCGCTGTTCATCGGGCAGATAACGCCGGGAGGGGCGCTTCCATCCGATGTCAACCTGGCGGCCTACATCGGTATTCCTCTGGCAATCGCCTCCGGGGGCGGGGCGGAGATGGCTGTGGCGCTCTCAATTCCTTTGGGCGCGCTGGGCGTTGCCATGTTCCAGTTCCTCATGATGTTCAATACCGTCCTGCCCCACTACGACGATAAATGTGCGGAGCGAGGCGATGCGCGTGGAATTCGTCGGGCAAGCTATGCGGGCGCGTTCTTCATGTTTGTCGAGCGCTTTCCGCTGGTCATGCTCACGTTGTATTTCGGTGCACCTTTTGCCGAGGGGCTGTTTTCCCTGCTTCCTCCGATGGCCCTTCATTTCCTGGCTGTTGCCGGTGGTTTGTTGCCGGCTCTCGGATTTGCCATCCTGCTCAAGCAGATCCTTTCTGAAAAATGGATGCTGATTCTCTTTGTACTTGGCTGGGTTCTTGTTGCCGTGGTGAAGCTGCCGACGGTTGCCGTCGTGTGCGTTGCGGGCGCTGCTGCCCTGTTGTATTCGGTTGCACGTTACTCCAATGGTGGCAAGATGCAGGCGGGGGCCTGTGTTCCGTACTCCATGGAGGACGAGGAGGGGAACTACGATGAGTTCTAATGAGAATAAGCTTGCGGAAACGAAGGCCGATTTGAAGCAGGATGAGACGCACCTTACCAAGCGCGATGTCCGTCGAGCCGCTTGGTACTGGACGTTTTTTGCGCTTTCTCAGCAAAACTACGAACGCATGCAGGGCGGGGCTTTTTGTGCAACGCTTTCTCGCCCCTTGGAGAAGCTGTACCGCAACGACAAACAGGCTCTGTCCGAGGCGCTTAAGAGGAACATGGTCTTCTTCAACACCAACGTTGATATGGGCGCCATGATCCCGGGAATGGTCCTTGCCCTTGAGGAGGAGCGTGCAAACGATCCATCGTTCGACCCCGATATCATCAGCAGCATGAAGACGGCGCTTATGGGTCCCTGCGCAGGCATCGGTGACTCCATTATCGATGGCGTGTTAAATCCGATTTTCCTTTCAATCGGAATCGGCTTGTCCGCCACGGGCTCTCCGTTGGGCGCCCTGGTCTTTCTGCTGCTGTGGTGCGGCGTGATCATTCCGCTGAAGTACTTCTTGTTTATGAAGGGGTATGAGTTGGGCGCGGACGCCCTTCCAACGCTTTCGAACGAATCCCTGAAGACGAAGGCCATCTCCGCACTGACCGTATTGGGTCTGATTGTAATTGGAGGCGTGGCTGCGACCACGGTCAAAGCCCCTATTATATGGGCGTACACATCAGGCGATATGGTGGTAAATCTTCAGCAGACGCTCGATGGCATTATGCCCGGGTTCTTCCCGATGCTGTTTGCGTTGGGGTGTTACCTCCTGGTCGATAAAAAGGGATTCAGCGTTAACAAGCTCCTGGTCTTTATCCTGGCATTTGCAGGCGTGATGACGGTATTCGGAATCATGTAGGGCTGAATTCGGAAAACATATAAGCGGTAAAGCCACGGGCGGCGCGGGCCGCCGTGGTTTTACCGCTTTTGGAAAGGAGGATCAAGATGGCCGATCGTCCGAACGTATTGTTCTTGATGTGCGACCAAATGCGTGGCGACTGCCTTTCGATAGCGGGGCATCCCGATGTGAAGACCCCCTATTTGGATACTCTTGCTGCTGAGGGAACGCTGTTTGACCACACGTATTCGGCTTGCCCGAGCTGCATTCCAGCGCGTGCTGGTTTGCTGACCGGGAAGGCACCGTGCTCTCATGGGCGCGTGGGCTATAAGGATGGCGTCGATTGGACGTACGGCCATATGATGCCGCATGAGTTTGTGTGCTCTGGCTATCAAACGGCGTTGGTTGGAAAGGCCCATGTGCACCCTCCTCGTCTGGGTTGCGGATTCGAGGTCGTTCGCCTGCACGACGGTTACATCGGTCACCAGCGTCGTGCGGATACTCCGTATTGGATGCATCAGGATGTATGCGATGACTACATGCGCTTCCTGCGTTCCGAAATGGGCCCATCCGCTGATGTCAACGCGGCGGGCGTGGAGAACAACTCCTGGGTGGCGCGGCCCTGGCCTTATGAAGAGCGTTTGCATCCAACGAATTGGGTGGCAGATGAGGCGATCAGATTTATAGAGCAGAGGGATCGTACCCGCCCGTTCTTCTTGATGGCCAGCTTCGTGCGCCCCCATCCTCCGTTCGACGCTCCACGGGATTACTTCGACATGTATCTCAACGAAGAGTTGCGTGAGCCCGCGCAAGGCGAATGGGACGACCTCGATGCGACCGAGCGCGAGGGCATGATAATGGACAGCTCGCACGGTTGTCGAGACCCAAAGCTCAGGCATAGGGCGATGGCGGGCTACTACGCGTGCATCACTCATATGGACCACCAGATCGGGCGGATCATCACTGCTTTGGAAAATGACAAGTCGTGGGGTAATACCATTGTTGTGTTTACGTCCGACCATGGAGAGATGCTGTTCGATCACGGACTGTTCCGCAAGCGGCTGGCATATGAAGGAAGCGCGCATGTCCCTTGTATCGTGCGCGTGGGCAAGAAGGTGCGCGCCGAGCATCCTGCGCTGACGCATCATGTATCTCATCAGCTGCACGAGTTGATGGATATCATGCCCACGCTGCTTGAGCTTTGCGACGTGCCCGCGCCGGCCGGAATGGACGGAGTATCGTTCGCACGGGATGTGATGGATGGGGAGCCCAACGGTAGGGCATGGCTGCATGGTGAGCACGCTGCGGGCCCCGAGCTTTCAAATCAGTGGATCGTGACGGAGCGCGACAAGTATATCTGGTACAGCCAGACGGGCATCGAGCAATACTTTGACTTGGAGCACGACCCTCGCGAAGAGACCAATCTTATTGACGATCCTGAAAGCCAGGAGCGGATAGCCGTGTTGCGAAGGCAGTTGATAGCCTGCCTTGAAAACCGTGAAGAGGGCTACGTGGAGAACGGCGAACTTGTGGTGGGTCGGATGCCGATGTCGAATTTACGGCATCCCGCTCCTCTGATTCCGCAGGGAGACTTAATAAAAAAGGAGAACAATGAGCTATAACAGCTATATCGCGGATATGCATTTGAATCTGCATCCAGAGCAATTATCTCAGCTTGAAAAGTGGTATGAGCACTGCCGTAAGTTCTCGGATTTTTTCACCATCGCATACTACCCGTATCATATGGTGAAGTGCCCTGGCGGCTTTATGGCTGAACAGCCTATTGAAGAGGATGTGGCCCGTGAGCAATGGGGCGCCATAGCCGCCTTTTTATCTGAGCATGCCGAGCGGTATGGTTTCCCGAGCTTTCTCGGATACGAGTGGCAGGGGGCGGGTCTTGATGGAGACCATAACGTCTATTTTAAGGACGATCGAGCCCCGCTGGTGCTGTGCGACCGCTATGAAGAGCTGGTCAAAGAGCTCAAGGACCTGGATGCCATTGGTATCCCCCACCATCTGGCATACTCGCTCGGCAATCGAGGAAAGAACTGGGAGACGCATGATGAACTGTTCTCTCCGCTTGCTGAAGTGTACTCGCATCATGGAAGCTCGGAACGTGATTTGACGGATCTCCCTATGCAGCGCCATATTCACATGGGCCCTCGAGTCGATGAGACCTCGGTGGCGTCTGGGATTAAGCACGGGGTCCATATGGGATTCATCGCATCCGGCGACAACCATGAGGTTCCTGCCATGGTTAAGAACGGGCGCGCGGGCGTATGGGCAACTGACCTGACAAAGGAAGCGATTTGGGACGCCTTGGTTTCAAGGCGCACATTTGGGTTCACGGGATCGAAGATATCGGTATGGACCGAGCTCGGCGAGATTGAAATGGGCGGCATTGGAACATGCTCTCGGGACATGGCGGAATACCGTGTTGATATCTGCGCGAATTCGAGGGTCCAGCGTGTTGAGCTGTACCGAAATGGCGACTTGGAGGATATCAGGGCTGTCAAGGTGTCGCCGCGGCCATCGGAGGGCGATGAGCGCGTTAGGATCAAATTCCGCATAGAATGCGGCTGGGGCCCCAACGTCAAATTTTTCCCCGAATTTACAACGAAACTGTGGGCGGGACACATGGAAACCGATGCGACGGTGGTGTCGGTGGAGCCTGTCTTTGCGAGTTTCGAAACCGATTTTGATATAGAGGATGAGCACAACGTTGCATTTACCGCCAAATCGCAGAAAACGGCTGGCGGCCGTTGGATGCGTGACAGCGAGATGCGCACGGAGGGCTTTATTTTCGAGCTTGAGGGACGGCTCAACGATTCGGTCAAGCTGGTTATAGACGGCATGGAGAGGTCCTATACCTTGGCTCAGCTTCTCGAGGGCACGTCCATTATCGTGTTCGAAGAGCAGGCCAAGCGGCTGATGAAGGAGTGTTGCGGCATCGAGGAGTACCGTCGTAGCGATAGCTGGTATCACAATGCGTATAAGGTGCGCGTATGCCAGGCTTCCCTGAGCGATGAATATGAGGTTCATGCGACATTTGATGTTCCGGTCGCAAATGAGGAGACGAGCTATTATGCGCGCGTTGTCCAGGCGGACGGGCAAGTTGCCTGGAGCTCGCCGACGTGGGTAAGACACGAGGTTCCCGCGGTGTGATAGACCTGCGTGTGCATTGAAATGACGAAAATGGCCGGGCCCGCGTTCGCGCGGGCCCGGCCATATCGCTCAGGGCTTAGGCGTTTTCGTCCCCAAGCCGCTCGAGGCTCCAGACCAGTGCGCGTGGGAGTGCACGCTGCCAGTAATCCCAGCAATGGGAGTCTCCGGTATCACGCTGGTAAGTAACATCGATCCCGTTTTGACGCAGGCTCCCAACAAAAGCTTCGACGTCGTCAATCGAGACGACCTCATCGTCCTGCGTGCTGACGATGAAAAACGGCGTCTTGGCGGAGTCGGGGCCCATATAGGCCGTGGGGAAAACGGAACGGTACACCGCATCGGACCAGTTGGACTTACCGTCTCTAAACACATGCTGCGTTCTGTAGATGGTGTCATCGAGGGGACGTGTGCGCCAAACGGCGGGAGAGACGAGCGCGGCCTGCCCGAATATCTCGGGATACCGCAGGGCGAAGCGCGCCGCACCGAATCCTCCCATCGAGATGCCGCAAAGCGCGCGGTGCGAAGGGCACGGCTGCGTACGGTAGCGTGCATCGATAGCGGGGACAAGGTCGGCGACGATGGCCTGTTCCATGTGCATGCCATCGCTGACATCGATGTAGAAGCTGTTGAAGCCGTCGACACATACCGCTATGGCCGATTGGCCGACCGCCGCCTCAAGTCCATCAAGCAAGCAGGAGATATCAAGTCGATCGGAAAAATTACCGTGGTTGCCGTATAGCCCATGCAACAGATAGATGACGGGATGGCGCAGCGATCCGTCTCTGTAGCCTGCGGGAAGGTATACCGAGTAATTCCAATCGATACCGAGGACGGGGGAGAAGATGGTGGAGGTCTCCATCGACCCGGTTCCCACGTTGGCGTCCATGGTGCTCCATTCGTGTGACGAAACGGGGAGGGCCGTTGACCCTCCCCGTTTGATGCTGCGGACCCGAGGGAGGCGGGCCGCGTATGGGAGTGCGTGCGGGGGCGTACCGCTAAAAGGAGATGGCGCCCGTCCGATGGTAGCGAGCGATGAAATCGCGATACCAGCCGAAGCTGTCTTTCTTGATTCGACGATATGTTCCACTGCCCTCGTCGTCGGCATCTACGTAGATGACGCCGTAGCGCTTGCCCATTTCGCAGCTGCCTGCGGACACGATATCTATGATGCCCCACATGATGAAGCCGAGAACGTCCACGCCGTCCTGCTGGGCAAGGGCGATCTGTTCAAAGTGACGCTGGAGGTATTCGCAGCGATAGGGGTCGTGGATGGAGTCGTCGTCTTCGAGGACGTCGCGCGCCCCCAGGCCGCATTCGGAGATGAAAATGGGCTTATGCGTACGGTCGTAGAACGCGTTCAGCATGGTACGCATGCCCACCGGGTCGATCTGCCAGCCCCATTCGGTGGCCTCGACGTATGGATTGCGCACGGAGCACACCAGGTTGCCCGCGGTCTGCTCGCCGTTTTCCCCGGTCGTGAGGCAGCTGGAGGTGTAGAAGGAGAAGCTGACGAAGTCACAGGAATAGCGTGCGAACAGGTCGAGATCTTCCTCGGTGATATCGACGGTGATGTCGTGGTCGCGGTAGAAACGCTCCATATAGTAGGGCTGGATGCCGTTGGCCAGGACATCGACCGGATACCACATGTTCACCTGCTCATCGAGAAGTTTGAGAAGGTTGTCCTCGGGGGAACAGGTGTAGGGGTAGTAGCAGAAGGCGGCGACCATGCAGCCGGATTGGGAGGCGGGGGAAACCTCTCTCTGCATGCGGATGACGCGGGCGCTCGCTACGAATTGGTTGTGCAGGGACTGGAACACCTTGGACATGTCATAGGGACCGTCTTCGGGCTTGATGAGGCCCACGCCGTTCCAAGGGCTGAAATAGCCGGCGTTGATTTCGTTGAACGGCAGGTAGAAATCGATCATGTCGCCCCAGCGCTCAAAGACCACGCGGGCGTAGCGCTCGTAGAAATCGATAAGGGCGCGATTGGTCCATCCCTCGTATGCCTCGACGAGGTGAAGGGGCAGGGCGTAGTGTGTAAGCGTCAGGAAGGTTTTCATGCCCGCCGCTTTAACGGCTTCGAAAACCTTGTCGTAATAGGCGAGCCCCTCCGGATTCGGCTCGATCTCGTCTCCGTTGGGGAACAGGCGAGCCCAGGAGATCGAGAAGCGGTAGATATCGATACCAAGTTCCTTGAGATAGGCGATATCCTCCTCAAGATGCTCGTAGCCCTTGGTGCCGCGCTGGAAAGGATAATTCCCGCGCCCGGCCGCGATGTCGGCCTTCGCGCGTTCCACCGCGCTTTGGGTGAGAAGCCGGGTCTCCTTGGTCGCGTTGGAGGTGCGGGGTTTGTAGGGGCGGACATCCTGGGTGTCGATGCCCTTGCCGCCAATGTTGAAGGAGCCTTCATACTGGCTCGAGGCGGTCGCGCCGCCCCAAAGAAGTTCACGGGTCATGGGGGTTCCTGTTCGTTCGTGATGTGTAGGGTGGTTAGAGGAGATGATTCCGGGCGGCAATGAATGCGCCCCAAATGGGTTCATGCTTGGGAGTGATGAACTCGACGCGCGGGTCGAGATGGGCCTTCAGGGGCTCGATGAGGACGTTCCCGCGGGAGAAGACGCCTCCCGCCCACGAGCACAGCACGTGGTCGCGATCGCCCACAAGGGCGTTGACAAGGGAGGCAAGCTCACGGGCGGCATTCTGGAAGATCGTGAGGGCGGCCGGGTCGCCGGTTTCGGCGAGTGCGCCGACGGTGGGGACCAGGGACGCGATGGCGCTGCGTTCGTCGTCGGCGTCCTGGATGGCGGATATCATGCCGTAGGCGTCTGAGCAGCCGAGGAACTTGCAAATGGAATCCAGGAGGTTGGTGCGCGGTTCGCGTCCGTCCGCCTGCTTGGAGGCGAGCTGCAGGGCGCGTTGGCCGATCCAAAAGCCCGACCCCTCGTCGCCGAAGGTGCGGCCCCAACCGCCGGCTCGGTTGCACTGGCCATCAAATGAACTCATGGCGATTGAGCCCGTTCCGGCGATGAGAAGTATGCCGTCTTGACCCTCGAGGGCGCCAAGGCGGGCGATCTCGGCATCGCTGGTTATATGCACCGGCGTGTTGGGGAACGTCTCGGCGACGGCTTTGTCGATGGGCGCTTCGCGCCCGGGCCCGTATCCCGCCAGACCGAAAGAGAGCACGGCAGCGTTCGCATCGACCCCCGCCTGCTCGAGAACCGTATCGGTTCCCTGCTTGAGCCGTGCGGCCATGCCGTCAAGTCCCACCTGTGCGGGATGGGCTGTTGGGAGGGTTTCGCGGGCCAGCAGTTCGCCCGTCTGGCTGTACAGGTTGAAGCGGGCCTTGGTTCCGCCGGCGTCGACGGCTACAACGTTCATGGGGATCCTCCTCGATGGGATAAAAATGGGGGTCCACCCGTTTGGATGGACCCCACAAGCGAGTGCATGGCGAGTATGGCGAGGTGTTCTATGCCTCGAGAGCTGCGTCCTCTTCAGATTCCTGCTCGAGCACGCTCTTCTCCCACATCTTAAAGAAGGGGTAGTAGATTGCAATGCCCACCAGGATCAGGACGACGTTGAGGACGGCTGCGCGCCAGTCGCCTCCGCAGGCGAGGTAGGCGCCCAGGGGCCCGGGGAGGGTCCAGGGGACAATGGCGCCGACGACGCGACCGACCAGGCCCACGGACATGCAGAAGTACGTGATGACAACGTTGACAAGCGGGACGGCGATGAGCGGAATCATCATGGTCGGATTAAGCACCAGCGGAACACCGAAGATCAGCGGCTCGTTGATGTTGAAGATGGCCGGGATGATGGTTGCCTTGCCCATGGCCTTGCCGTATTTGGACTTGGAGGCGAACAACATCAGGATGGCGAGGGAGATGGTGCAGCCGGAACCGCCGATCTGGACGAACCACTGGAAGAAGGGTTCGCAGATGATGTGGGGCAGGGCGCTGCCGGCGGCGTAGGCCGCGGCGTTCTCCGCAAGCAGGGTCAGCCACAGGGGGCGCACGATAGAGTACACGACGGAGCTGCCGTGAATACCGAAGAACCAGAAGACCATCTCGAGCAGGATGACAACGAGGGCTGCGGCCAGGGTGTCGGTGCCGGAAACCAGCGGCGCGATGAGCGTGGAGATGAAGTTATGGATATCGAAGCCGCCCCAGATGCAGATGGAGCTGAAGAGCAGAAAGACGATAGCCGTGGGGATGAGGGCCGCAAAGGAGTTGGAGACGGCTGCGGGAACCTGCGGCGGCATCTTGATGGTGATCTTCTTCTGGATGCAGAAGCGATAGATCTCGGTGGCAGCGAACGCGGCGATGAAGGCAACGAACAGCTGGCCCGTGCCCAGGTTGTTCATGTTGAGCACATAGGCGCCGTTGACGGCCTCCATTGCCGGGCCAAAGCCTGCCTCGGTGAGCTCGGGGCTGGCGGAAATGGCGGCAGTTACGGCATCGGTCAGGTCGGGCATCATCGTGGGAACGATGGTGAGCAGCATGGCCATGACCGAGAGCAGGCCCGACATCAGACCATCGACCTTGTACGACTTGCCCAGCGAGTATCCAATGCCGAAGCATGCGTACAGCGCGAGGATGTACATGCCCATGCGGTAGGGCAGCAGGATCTTGACCGCGTTGGCCTTGAGCCACATGGCGATGCCCCAGTCGGCGGGCATCTGGTTAAACGAGAATGCGATGACCATCAGGAACGAGCTGACGATGATGATCGGCAGCGTAGAGATGATGCCGTCACGGATAGCGCGAAGGTGACGCTGCTCGGCAACGCGGGCCATGGGGCCGGCGAGCTTGTTGTCGACGAAGTCGGTGATCTTGTCGAAAACGGCCATGAAGTCTTCTCCTTTCGGTGGTTGACGCGGATGCGTCGCGGTTGAAACTATTTACTCGGCCATGCCGGGGACGAGGTCTTGGAGTTGGGCAAAGAGCTTGGCGCCGCCAAGCGGGCTATATGCCATGGGCTGGATGAGCGCGGACGGGACGTTGGCGCCGTCGGCTACGGCGGCGAGGTCCTTGAAGCGATGGCGGACCTGGGGCGCAACGAGAACGGCGTCAACGCTGCACTCCTTCAACTTGTCCTCGAGGGCGGAGGTGCCGCAGGCGTCGACGGTGCACTCGATGCCGTGCTTTGCGCACTCTTTGGCAAGCGCCTCCTCGGCAATGGTGCTCGACATGCCGCCGGAGCAAACGATGAGTACGTTCATGGAAACCTTCCTTTCCTTGTAGCCGGTCTACATGACCTGGGCATTCATGATGAAGAGAAAAATGGAGGCAAGGACGCTCACGGCGCTGAACTCAATGCCGAACGCCTTGCAGAGACCGCGTTTGTTCTCGCGGAAGTAATGTGTGCCTGCAAAGGCCGCTCCCGTGAGCGCCCCTCCCACGATGGAGGCCATGACGATTCCCGGGACCCCCGGCAAGGTGATGACGTTCGGGACAATCAAAAACGATGCTACGAATGAAACGGAGATCACCAGCGCGCTGATGAACCCGAAGCGTGGGATGTCGTAGTCTGTCTGGCCGAACAGCCTGCTCGAGACATCGGGAGCCTGCGTGGGGTTGTTTTCCGGAATCGGGCCTTTTCGTTTAGCCATCGTCCTACGCCAGCTTCGCTTCAAGCTCGGCGATTCGTTTGCTCAGGCCGATGAGATGCTTGATCAACGATTGGGCTTCGATCGCGCACATGAGGTGGTCCTGGCCATGAACGAAAAGCATGTCGATCGGGATGTCCTCGCCGCGGGCGGTTCGGCTGATCAGATCGGTTTGAATGTGATGGGCCTCGAGCAGGGACTGCTCGGAGTCCTTGACGAGCTTGTCGGCCTCCTCGAACTGCCCTTTCTCGGCAAGCTCGAGTGCTTCGTAGGCCATACCCTTGGCGTCTCCGCCGATGGCGATAATCTCAAAAGCTTTGTTGATGGCGTCTTCGCGTTCCATTGTCGGACTCCTTCCGATTCGTTGTGGGGGGACTACAGGTTGGCCGATCGTTCGACCGCTCGGCGTACATGCCCGGCCGTTGTGTCGAGCAGCTGTTGGGCCGTTGTGGCGTCAACGTGCGCGAGCAGCATGACGACGGCGCATTTAACGTTCTCGTTGGCTTCTTTGAGGACGTAATCCGCGGTCTCCTGGTCGCAGTCGCATGATTGCCGCACGATATTGCGCGCGCGGCTAACAAGTTTTTCGTTGGTCTGCTGCACATCGACCATCAGGTTCTGATATGCCTTCCCGACGCCGACCATCGCGCCGGTGGAGATCATATTCAGGACCATCTTCTGCGCCGATCCCGCCTTGAGTCTGGTCGAGCCCGTAAGCACCTCGGGGCCTGGCTGGGGCTCGATTGCAAGGCGGGCGATCGAGCCGACTTTTGAGCCGCGGTTGCATGCGATGGCGACGGTCCTGCACCCGATGGCATTGGCGTACTCAAGGCCGCCGAGGACATAAGGGGTTCGTCCGGAGGCGGCGATGCCGATGGCCAGGTCCGCAGGATTCAATTTGATGTCGGCCAGATCTTTGGCGCACAGCTCCGGACTGTCCTCAGCGCCCTCGACTGCGTGAACGAAGGCCTTCTCTCCGCCGGCCATGAGTCCTATGACGACATTGGAGTCAACTCCAAACGTCGGGGGACACTCCACGGCGTCCAGTACGCCCAGGCGTCCAGATGTGCCGGCGCCAAAATATACGATGCGTCCTCCGACCGAAAGTGCTTCGCGCGCCCAGTCGATGGCGGTGGCAATCGCGGGCAGCACGTCGTGGATGGCTTCGATAACGTGCTGATCCTCAGAGTTCATGCAGGTTGCTAGCTCGAGTGCGCTCATGGTATCCAGATTCATCGTCTGGGGATTGCGCTGCTCTGTTTGAAAGCCGCTCAGCTCGACCACAGGACACCTCCCATCTCTCTATGTTTGAATAACGTGTGCGTATTCATTATCTGGAGATGACACGTGGCTGCTGTATCACGTCAGTCGTTTGACGCCTTTGTGTCACGAAGTGGAGAAGGCGTGGCCGATAAGATGCATTTTGCTTGGAAAAGACCCGTTTGCGAACTTGAAGAGGCGCAAAAAGTTGTCATCGGCCGTTCAGTCTCGTTGCCAAGCGGTTGTTTTTTGTCGGTGAGTGGTGAGCGGATTTGTCGGACGGCCGTCAATCTTCGTGGTCGAATGCGTTTTTGACATATAGGTAGGGGACCGTCTCGTAGTGCTTGTTCGAGTAGGCCGAAAACAGGATATCGACAACGTTTAGCTGCGCAATGCGGCTCGCCATGGCGCCCGCACGTATGCCGTGCTCGCTTGCAGCCACCCCCAGCACTATGTCCGTATATTTCAGAAGCGGGGTGTCCACGCCCATGCTTGTTATCGCCACAACGGTCGCGCCGGTTTCTTTTGCGTGCTTGGCGCAGGTGATGACTTCTCGACTCATGCCGGAGTAACTGATGGCGATGGCGAGGTCGTCGGGTGTCATGTTCTTGGCATAGAGGAGCTGAAGTTGCCAATCATCGCAGCAATTGCAGGGAACGGCCGCCCGCAAAAGCTTTAGCTGCAGATCTTTCGCAACGAGCAATGAGGCCCCTATGCCAAATAGATTGACGCTGCTTGCCGAGTCTATTCTATCGACGCAGGCCTCGATGGCGCTGGGGTCGATTATCTGCGCGGTGGTGTCGAGCGCCTTGATGCTTTTATTGGTGATCTTATTAATGGTTGCAAGCGTGGTGTCGGTCGGTTTGACGTCTCCCATGGAGGCGTGTGCGTTGCGCCTACGGATGGCGAGCTCATAGATGAGTGCTTGCTGGAAGCTCCTATAACCGTCATACCCGAGCTTTTTTGATAAGCGCAAGATCGTGGAGACGGAGGTCTGTGTTGCATCGGAGAGCTCTCGGATGGGAAGGCCCGCCGCGTGATCGACGTCAGACAGGATGTAGTCGATGATTTTCAGCTCGGAGTAGCTGGCGCGCCGCCTGAACTCCTCAAGCCTGAAGTTGGTCCCGTTGATATCCATGATGCCTATGCCCCCTTATATGCGATAGCCTGCAATATAGCAAAGGTGGCCGCGGCAGCAACAGAAGATGTTCCGTCTAGCATTTCGTAAGGACAAGAAAAGAAGGCAGTTCGGAAAAACGAACAATAGTTCCACGAACACATGTTCTTATTTTGGGTATACTAGGCTTAACGAAAGCCGAAGAGAGAGGTGGGACGGTATGGATGTGTTCGAGAACGAGGTCGTATTATTCGAGCGGAGCGGTGAGGAGAGCCAGAGGGTCGGGTGCGGCGTGACGGCCCAAGGGGCGCTCGTCATTGAGCGACGTACGACGGGAATCGATACGCAGCTTGCCCTTGGTTGCGAGCCGTGTGCAATCGAGCTGTCCGTGGACAGGCTGGGAACGCGTAAATTGATGGACTACTTTCATGTGGAGGAAGTCGGCATGCTGCCAAGTGTGTTGCGCCTTGAGTACGTTGGTATCGACTGCCTTGATCGCGTTCGCTCCCTGCTCGATCGGCTTGAAATTGCGTACGATGAGGTGGAGCGCGTCCTGGCGTAGCCATAAGAAAGATGCAAATGGGTGCGTCGGGTGTCTCATTTGCATCTTTTCAAAATTATTTTGTAAATAAAGCTTGACGAAACATGGCATGGGTGCGAATATATCCCTTGCGTTGCGGCGTTACCTCAGCTGGATAGAGGGTCTGACTACGAATCAGAACGTC
>SAMEA3387474__coassemble_933_pt1 | contig 88366 bp, 75 predicted proteins | sample SAMEA3387474__metabat2_low_PE_017 | metagenome-assembled genome bin SAMEA3387474 (sample SAMEA3387474) | Felis catus | biome: Faeces | place: United Kingdom | collected 2012 | reverse complement strand
GGCTTGAGGAGCTTGCGGGGGTCAAAGCCCTTGCCCTGCTGATCCTTGCCAGCCTCGATGTACTCGCGAACGCCCTTGGCGAAGACGAGCTGCAGGTCGGTGTTGACGTTGATCTTGGAGATACCCAGGGAGATGGCCTTCTTGATCTGATCCTCGGGGATGCCGGTGCCACCGTGCAGAACAAGGGGCAGGTCGCCGGTCTGGGCCTTGATCTCGCCCAAACGCTCGAAGGAAAGGCCAGCCCAGTCGGCGGGGTACACGCCGTGGATGTTGCCGATGCCGCAAGCTAGGAAGTCGACGCCAAGGTCGGCAATCTGCTTGCACTCAGCGGGGTCAGCGAGCTCGCCGTTGGAGGTCACGCCGTCCTCGGTGCCGCCGATGCCGCCGACCTCGGCCTCGATGGACATGCCCTTGGAGTGGGCGAGCTCAACGAGCTCCTTGGTGCGGTCGAGGTTGATCTGGAAGGTCTCCTCATGAGAACCATCGTACATAATAGAGGTGAAACCAGCCTCGACGCACTTGAAGCAGTCCTCGTACGAACCGTGATCAAGGTGCAGGGCAACCGGAACGGTGATGTTGAGCGCCTCGACAGCAGCCTTGACCATGTCGGCGCAGACCTTGTAGCCGCCCATCCACTTAGCGGCACCAGCGGTGCACTGGATGATCAGCGGGGACTTGGCCTCCTCGGCAGCCTGGAGAATAGCAAGCGTCCACTCGAGGTTGTTCGTGTTGAACGCGCCCAGTGCGTAATGACCGGCCTCGGCCTTCTTGAGAATTTCTGCTGCGTTAACGAGCATGTTTGGACCTCCCATTGTCCATACCATTGTGGTAAACACGAAGATAGTTTATCACGGCGACTGAACGCTCCGGCGATGAATCGCACGTGTTGCACACCTTGAACACCCGAGCTATCGATAATGCCTGAGACCACGCCTCATGAAGAGGTTCGAAGCCACCTCATCGCCGATCGTCGTGGTGCCGTTATGCCCGCACAGGCACAGCGTCTCGGCGGGCAGATAGTGGCCGAGCTTGCCAAGCGAATCCAAGATGGCAAGCTCGTCTCCGCCCTCCAGGTCGGTGCGACCATGTGCACCGGGGAACAGCGTGTCACCAACGAAAGCGACATCGCCCGACTCGAAAGCGCCATAGAGCACCATGCCTCCCGGTGTATGTCCGGGGGTCATGAGCACTTGCAGGGAGACGCCGCCGAAACCGATCGTATCACCCTCCCCCACCGTGCGGTCGGGCGCGGGGGGCTCCTCGAATTCAAACCCCCACATGGCCTTCATGCTCGGTATCGCATAGGGGATGATCTGCGCATCCACGTTCGATATGATGAACGGCACATCGGGACCGAGTACGCGGCGCGCACCGGCCACGCCCCCCATGTGATCGGCGTGGGCGTGCGTGCAGACGATCGCCTTGATGGAGACCTTGGGATGGCTCGCCAGGAAATCCCGCACCAGACGCTCGCCCTCCCAGGCAGGGTCGACGATAATCGCCTCGTTCTTCGAACATGCGAAATACGTGTTCGTCTGGATCGGCCCGTTCACCACGCACGATACGTCCAGCACGCCGACTTTATCCGTGCTGATGTTTATCTTGTTGGACATATGCACCCTTCATACGTTGAAATACCGCTAATGTCGACGTTTCATCGTTGCGCCGCCCTCGCCGGGCATGAGACGCCTCACGTCGTATACGCTCTCGACGCGACCGATCGATGCGAGCAGCGGGTCGAGACGGCTCGCGTCGGAGATCTCGATCAAGAACCTCAACGTGGCCACGCCCTCGCGATTGGTCGACGTTGCGGCCGAAAGGATATTTCCCCCCGCATCCCCGATGGCGATCGTGACATCCTTCAGGAGACCCATGCGGTCGATGCACTCGACTACGACCTCGACTTGAAACAGGGCGTCCGCCGCGTTATCCCACGCCACGCCGATCATGCGCTCGGGATGCTCCATAAGGCCCTTTACATTGGGGCAGTTGGCGCGATGGACCGAGACGCCGCGGCCACGGGTGATGAAACCGACGATATCATCGCCGGCGACCGGATTGCAGCAGTGAGCGAGGCGGACGAGCATGTTCACGCCCTCGGCACCTTCCACGATCACGCCCGAGTTGCGCTTGGACTTTTTGCCCTGGGAACCCGAGGCGGCACGCGGCGGTTGGCTAACGATCTCGGCGACGATCTCCGCCTTGGTCTTGGTCTGTTCGGGCTTTGGGTCGAGGATGGCCTCGACCTTGTTGCCCACCGCACGCGGCGCAACCTTGCCGGACCCGATGGCGGCAAACAGGTCCTCGAGCGACTTGTAGTTCATCTCGGACGTGACGGCGTTGAGCGCACGCGTCGAGCGCGGGGTGGAGATGCCGTACCCGCGCTTGCGCAGATCCTTGGCGAGCGTATCGCGGCCCGCGATCGCATCCTCGTCCTTGGTCGCCGCCGCAAAATAACGCCTGATCTTAGACTTGGCGCTGGGCGTCTTGACGATACTCAGCCAGTCGCGTGAGGGCTTGGCCGATTTGTTGGTGAGTATCTCCACCCGATCGCCCATGTTGAGCTCATGCGAGAGCGGCGCCACCGCGCCGTTCACCTTTGCACCCACGCAATGATTGCCGACCTCGGTATGAACCGCATAGGCGAAGTCGAGCGGCGTGGATCCCGCGCGAAGGCTCATGACTTCACCCTTTGGCGTGAATACGAAAATCTCCTGGTCGAACAAATCGACCTTGAGGGAATCCAGGAACTCCTTGGGGTCGGACATATCATCGGAAGTCGTCCAGTCCAAAGAACGCTTGATCCAGTTGATCTGGTCGTCAAGGCGTTGCGAGCTCACGTCCTTGGTGGCGCTCGACCCTCCGGAGCGCTTGTACAGCCAATGGGCCGCGATGCCGTATTCGGCCTGCTCGTGCATCTCGAACGTGCGTATCTGGATCTCGAGCGGACGCGCGGTGGGACCGATGACCGTGGTATGCAACGACTGGTAGTTATTGAACTTGGGCATGGAGATATAGTCTTTGAAACGGCCCGGCATGGGGTGCCATAGCGAGTGCACGGCCCCGAGCGCCGAATAGCAATCTCCCACCGACTGCGTGATGACGCGCAGGGCCACCAGGTCGTAAATCTCGGAGAACTCCTTGCCCTTGCGCTTCATCTTTTGGTAGATGGACCAGTAATGCTTGGAGCGTCCCTTGATCTGATAGCCGGTCAGGCCCGCACGCTTAAGCTCCTCATCGAGGGTCTTGATGGTCTCGGCCAGGAAGCGCTCGCGCGCCTCGCGGCTCTCGGACACCATGCGCGCGATACGCTGATACGCCTCGGGCTCCAGATAGAAGAACGATAGATCCTCGAGCTCCCACTTGATGGAACTCATGCCCAGACGATCGGCCAGGGGCGCATAGACATCCATGGTCTCGCGCGCCTTGAACAGGCGTCGGTCCTCGCGCAGCGCGGCCAGCGTACGCATGTTATGCAGGCGGTCGGCGAGCTTGACGATGACCACGCGGATATCGCGGCTCATGGCGAGAAACATCTTGCGCAGGTTGAGCGCCTGTTTCTCGTCCATGGTATCGACATCGATATTGGTGAGCTTGGTCACGCCGTCGACAAGCTCGGCGACGGTTGCGCCGAAATACTCCGTGACGTCCTCGAGCGAGGTCGTGGTGTCCTCTACCGTATCGTGCAGCAGCGCCGCGCAGACCACATCGCAGTCCATCTTGAGTTCCGCCAAGATAATGGCGACTTCGACCGGATGGTTGATATATGCCTCGCCGCTGCGCCTGCGCTGCGCGCAATGCTTCTCGGCGGCGAAACAATACGCCTGCTCGATGCGCTCGCAGTCCTCGGGACCCATATATTTAGCGGACAGAGAGGCCAGGCGATCGTAATTATCGGCCTGGAACTCCGGTGGCAGATCGTCCGCGTGCGCATAGTGCACCATCTCGGAACTGGGGCGAAGGGATTCGTTGCCCTGCTTCCACTCCGCCGCCTTGGAGCGACCCGTTTGCGTCTCCATAGCTGCCTCCTCTACAGATGCGTGGGCGTGATCGGACGATTGATGCGAGTCAGCATATCACGTGCGGAGGCGCAGAGTGCCCAGTCGCGAAAAGCAGAGAACTCCATACGGGCATGAACACCCTCGAGGTACCTCGTCGAACAGCTCAGATCGACATGACCGGGATTCTCAACCATCTCGATACTGCGCAAAGAGGGGGCTTCCTGCACCTTGAGAAAGCCCAGCTCCTCGAAAATCCCCAAAGCGGCAGGAATCGAGCGCTCCTCCACATGCGTCCGCGCGTCGATGGCAAGGCACATCTGGGCGATATCGACATCGCTTGCCGCAAGGGCGCCTCCACCATCGGAACCGCGCTGGCGGCGCCACATGGTCTGAAGGGCGCGATAGAGGATGACGAGTTCGTCTCGACAGGGCGCCGAGCAGCGAAGCAGGCGCTCGTTGATGCGGGCATCACGGGACGAGTACAGGAGATGGATCATCGCAGGTGAGCCGTCGCGGCCGGCGCGGCCGCTCATCTGATTGAACTCGATGCTACCGAAGGGCATGTGGTAGAGAACGACGTGGCGGACATCGGGAAGGTTGACGCCCTCGCCGAAAGCCGATGTGGACACGATGCAGCGCAGGCCGCCGGCTCGAAACGCCGACTCGACCTGGGAACGCTCCGCGCGCGACAGTCCCGCATGGTAAAACCCGATCGAGGACCCAAGCTCGGGAACGCGTCTGCGGAGCATACGGCACAGGGCAACGGCCTGATCGCGGGAATTGACGTAAACGATGCTCTTCTCGCCGCCGGCGACAATCGACACCAGGCGGTTTTCGCGAGAGGCAGAGTCGCGGTCGTCATCCAACTCGAGGTTCTCACGCACCGCATCGTCGACGATGGTGCGATCGATCGGCACAAGCCGCCTGATCTCCTGTGCGACATCGGAAGGCGCCGTTGCGGTGACAGCGAGGACACGGGGGGCCGCAAGGGCTTTGAGCACGCGCGGCATCTCGAGATAGGCCTCGCGATCACCGCCCTTGGCGCCCGCCATGTGATGCGCCTCGTCGATCACCATGAAGCCGATCCTTCCGGACGCGGCGAACCGATCGACGTGGAGGGCCAGGAACTCGGGGGTCGTGAGCACGATATCGAGCCTGCCGCCCCGCAGGGAGGCAAACATGCGCTCGCGATCGTCTTGCGAGGATTCGCCCGTCAAAACACCCACATTGATACCGAGGCTCGCCAATGATGAAGTGAGGTGATATGCCTGATCGGCCACCAGGGCGCGCAGCGGGTACACGAAAACGCTCGCACGCCCGTTGAGCACGGCCTCGCGAACCGCGTGCACGTGGAAAATGAGCGATTTGCCGCGGCCGGTGCCCATGACGGCCAAGACATTTTGACCGGACTGGAGCGCAGCCAAGGCCTCGCCCTGCGCTCGATGGGGCGATGCGTTGCCGATGAAGGTATGCAGGAGCGAGCGCGTCAGTTGATCGTATGGGAGCCTTGCGAGCATGGCGCGCCGGGCGGAAGGGGATGGATCGGATGGATCCCGTCCCACCCCTTCGCCCGCAGGCGCCGGCATACCGGGAACAGGGTCGCATTCCGCATCGGCATCGCGAGACGCGGGGCAACTCGTCCCGTGGCGCAAGATATCCTTCACCATGAGCTTTGGCTTCACGCGTCCTTGCCAATGCTCGGCAACCGCCTCGAACACCAGGTCCACCGTTGAATCGCACGCAACCATTTCCTCGATATGCGGTACGCGAAACATGATGGCCGGGACATTGGCCTTGCCGTCCGTGGCGATGAACCGCATGTGGTCGCCGGTCTTGCCCACCACCGCGCGACCGTCCATGGTAACCCCCGTGGCCGCCAGGAGCGGAACCTTGTTGCCCTGGCCAAACGGTTCCAGCAGGGACAGCTGCTGAATGGTATCGATGTCGAGCTCGGAGAGCCCGACCGTCGCCGCGATCTCGCCGCGGTCCTCGAAGTCCTCATCGGGGAGCTGGGTCAACACCTCGTTCAGGCGCGTGCGCAGCTCGTCCAGCTTCGAGGCATCGCATGTCACGCCAACGGCCCCTGCATGGCCGCCGAATCTGATCAACAGGTCGGCGCACTGCTCGACGGCGTTGAACAGGTTGACCGAGCCAACCGATCGGCCCGAGCCGCGCGCCACCCCGTCCTCGATGGAAAACAGGAGCGTCGGAACGTGATAGCGATTGACCAATCGGCTCGCGACTATGCCCTTGACGCCCTCGTGCCAGCCTTCTCCGCCCACCACGATCACGCGCTCGCCTTCATAGGTTCCCTCGACCAGCTGCTCGGCGCGTTCGGTGAGCTCCGCCTCGATCTCCCTGCGCTCCTGATTGATGCGCTCCAGCTCGGCGGCCAGGTGCCCCGCCTCGACGGGATCGGTCGCCAGGAGCAGGTCGAGGGCCAGCGTCGGGTCGGCCATGCGCCCCGCGGCATTAAGCCGCGGAATCAGTGAAAACGAAAGCGTATCGGCAGTGATCGTCGAAAGGTCCGTACGGGTCAGCGCCGCCAGGGCTATGTACCCCGGGCGGGCGGTGGTGCGCATGCAGGAGATGCCGTCGGCCACGAGGGCGCGGTTCTCGCGAGATAGATTCATCATGTCCGACACGGTGCCCAAAGCCGCAACCTCGGTATACGAGCGCCACAAGCTGGGGCGGCCGAGCCTTGCGCCGAGAAGCTGCACGAGCTTGAGGGCAACGCCCGCTCCGGCAAGGTCGCGCGACGGGCTCTCGCTCGCCAGTTTCGGGTCGGCGACGGGAACGCCCTGGGGAACCAGGTCGGCGGGCTCGTGATGGTCGGTGATCACGATGTCGACACCGCGGTCGAGCAGATAGGCAACCTCGTTGCGGGCCGCGATACCGTTGTCGACGGTCACGACCAGAGACGGGGAGCATTCCGCCAGCACGCGGTTGAGGGCAGACTCCGTGAGCCCGTAGCCCTCATCGAAACGATGCGGTATGAACGGCTGCACGCGTGCCCCCAGGGCGCGCAGGGCCTCCGTGAGCAGACAGGTCGATGTGATTCCGTCCACGTCGAAATCGCCGAACACGGCGATGCGCTCCCCCGTTGTGACTGCACGCTCGATGCGGTCGGCGACCTGCGTAAGACCGGGAATGATGGACGGATCGGCCCAGTCGCGATCAAGCGATGGCGTAAGGAACAGGCGCCCCTCGTCGACGGTGCGGATCCCGCGCGCAGCCATGACGCGCGCAACGAGCGGGGCCACCCCCAGACCCACCGAGAGCTCGTGTTCGATATCGGCATGTTGCGGGTTAACGACCCATCGACGCGAATCCTTAAGCGAGGGCATATCCCGCCACCCCCATCTTCTGCACAGAATAGACAGGGGCGGGAAAGCCGGCACGGCCTTTGCCCTCCGGACCGAAAGCGCTCTTCATATGATCAAATCCTCACGGCTGTCCGCTGCGGCGGACATATCTATTGAACGCCTCCCAGTATACACATGCGGGCGGACGAAAAACCACGAGGGTGCGCTACGATGGAACGGCAAGGCCCGGCTGCGGATGGAACGGAAACGATATGGGACGATGGAAGCATCTTGGTGAGTCGATCGGCGCGCACATGCCGGGCATCGTGTTGGCATGTGTGGCCTTAGGCGTACTGTTTCCCCGCACATTCAGCCCTGTCGAGGCGATCGTCCCCGCCCTTTTCGCCATCATGACATTCCAAGGGGCCCTCAGCAACACGCTCCAAAACGTTCTCGATGTATTTCGGCACCCGCTGCCGCTCATCGGCATCCTGGGAATCACCCTCGTCTTCATGCCCACCCTTGCGTTTGGCCTCGCATCCGTTTTCTTTGCGGGCAGTACCGACATCATTACCGGGATCCTGCTTGAATACAGCGTCCCCATCGGCGTGGTGAGCTTCATGTGGGTCGGCATGTTCGCCGGCAACGCCTCGCTCGCGCTCGCCGCCATCTTGGTCTCGACGGTAATCGCCCCCTTCAGCATCCCCCTCACGCTCAAGCTCTTCATGGGGGCGACCATCCATGTCGACGTCGCCGGCATGATCGTGAACATGATCTTCATGATCGCGCTGCCCGCCTTGGCGGGCATGGCGCTCAACGATCTCACGCGCGGCTGGGGAGCGCACACGCTATCGCCCGCGATGTCCCCGGCCTGTAAAATCCTGCTTTTGGTCATCATCACCGCCAACTCAACCGAGATGAGCGATGCGATCTTGCACCTCACGTGGGAACGCGTGGGCGTCGGGCTCTTCATATTCTTGTTTGCCGGCAGCGGTTTTATATGGGGAATCCTGGTCGCCCGGCTGTTGAGGCTCCCATCGGCCGACATGGTGACCATGGGGTTCGACTGCGGGCTGCGCAACATCTCATCGGGGGCCGTCATAGCGACGCAATACTTCCCCGGGGAAGCGGTCTTCCCCGTCATGTGCGGCACGATTTTCCAGCAGCTGCTCGCATCGATCGCCGGCCGGCTGATGCAGCGCATACAGGAGGACCGGGACAGCCGGTGACGAACGCGGGGCCGCACGGAAATAGATCCGGACGCCCCCGCTTTTAAACACGCCTGCTACAGCTTGACAATCTTGGTTCCATGGAGCTCGTCGACACCGAGCGCATCGGCGACGGCATCGCGATTGGCCGCCGTGATACCGCCACCGGGCAGGATCGTCAAACGGCCCGCGGCCCGTTCGATGCACGCGCGCAGCTGATCGAAATTATCCTCGATGGGCGTTCCGGCCTCGCCGCCATGCGTCAAGATATGGTCGACGCCGGCATCGGCCAAAAGGTCGATTGCCTCGAGCTGGGTCTTGGCATCGAGGGCGTCGAAGGCCATATGGAATGTCGTCCCCAACTCCCTGCCGCGCATCTCGCCCACACCGCGCACGACCTTCATGAGCCGCTGCAGGCCCTCGACGTCGACATCGAATGCGCCCTTTACCCCCGCACGTCGCTTGAGGCAGCCGATGACCACACCATCCACCCCGTTCGCGGCGGCGACGCGGATATCGGTCTCCATGGCCTTGAATTCCGCCTTGCTGTACACGAAATTGCCCTTGCGCGGTCGGATGATCGCACGGATCTGAGCCCCCTCGTGCTCGCGCACGATCGAAACGGCCTGCTCGATCACGCCCACCGACGGCGTGGTCCCGCCAACCGAGAGGTTATCGCACAACTCGATGCGACCGGCGCCCGCGCGCAGGGCGGCGTCCAGGTTGGTGAAGTTCTCGGCGCAATATTCGTACAGCATATATCTGCTCCTTTACGTGTTCTCGGTAAGCCTAGGATAGCGCAAATCGCGACGGCCCGAACAAGGCAAGATGTGTGAGAATGTACTGAGACAACGAGTATGGGAGCGAGGTCGAACATGCAGCCTGTTCGGACGGTCAACGTGGGCATCATCGGATTGGGAACCGTCGGCGGGGGCGTCGTGAAGCTTATCCGGCGCAACGCCGCACGGTATCTCGCCATGCAGGATATCGATTTGCGCATAGCAAGGGCATGCGCACGCCACGAGGAGCGGGCGCGCGAACTCGGGCTCGCCCCCGAGGTGTTCACCACGGATTGGCACGAGGTCACCGAAGATGCCGAGGTCGATATCGTGGTCGAGGTGATCGGCGGCGAACATCCCGCGCTCGACATCATGCTCGATGCCTTCGCCCATGGCAAGCACGTCGTCTCTGCAAATAAGGCCCTGCTGGCCCGCCGCATGGACGAGATTGCCCGGACGGCACGCGGCAACGGAGCGGCGTTGCGGTGCGAAGCGGCCGTGGCGGGAGGCATCCCGATCGTGAGCACGCTCGAGCACGACCTCGCCGGCAACCGGATCCTCGCCGTCGCCGGCATCATGAACGGAACCACCAACTACATCCTGTCTCGCATGGCGGACGAGGGTCTCTCCTACGGTGAGGTGCTCGCCGACGCCCAGCGCCTCGGATACGCCGAGGCCGACCCCACGGCCGATGTCGACGGGTTCGATGCCGCGGCCAAGATCGCCATCCTCGCATCGATCGCCTTCGGCACGCGCGTGAGCGCCGGCGACGTATACACCGAGGGCATCCGCGCCATCGAAGCCGACGACATCGCATTGGCACGCGAGCTCGGTTACACCATCAAGCTGCTCGCAGGGGCGTCCGAGGGCCCCGACGGGGTCAATGCTCATGTATACCCCGCGCTCGTTGAGAACGGGCATATGCTCGCGGGCGTCTCCGGCGCCATGAACGCCGTGTCCGTGGTGGGCGACGGTGTGGGCGAAACCATGTTCTACGGAGCCGGAGCCGGCGCATTCCCCACCGCCAGCGCGGTCGTGGGCGACGTGCTCGCACTGGCGGAACCGATCGCGCGCGGCATGCAGCCGATCGCCGAGGCCGAACCCTATGGACGGGCGCTCCCCATCGCCTCGCAGGATACGGCTGAAACCGGATACTACGTACGCCTTCGCGCAGATGCCATTCAGGCGGCCGATGCGGCGATCGCCGCGCTTGCCGCACAGGGAGTCGACGTTGTGCGCAGCGCCATCAGGCAGGACGATGACCTCCAGATAGCCCTGATCACCGACAGCCATACCGATGCCGACCTGCGCCGCATCATCGAGTCCCTCAAAGACTGCGCGTATATCCTCGATATCGCGCAGACCATTCGCGTCGAGGATATCCGCTCCTGGTCGGATGCGGCCCTCGAAAACTAGAGCCCGAAGAAGAGGGGCCGCCGCTGTTCGCCACAGCGACGGCCCCTCAACCATATCGTTTGCCTCGCGCTACAGGCTGCGCGCGGTTCCTATAGGTTCATCGGCGCGTGACCCATATGCCCGCCCATCGACCGGGGGCTCCGAGACGGATACAGGCCCCTCATCCTCATCAACCTTGAGGTGCGTTGCCCACTCGACATCCTTATCCGCGGGCCTGGTCACAACGGACCATTTGCCCCACACCTTCGGGATGACCGCTATGAACGCCAAGACGCACAAAACGATCGCAAGCAGCGCGATAACAGTCTCATAACCAGCCATGATGGCCTCCTCCGCTACAAGCCTGCACCATATGGTGTTATCTCATCGATACCCATCTGCCGCATATCCTATTCGCTGCGCAGGGCTTCGACCGGGTCGCGGCGAGCAGCCGACCGCGAGGGGATCAGTCCTGCGACGACCGTCAGAACGACCGAGATCGCGATCAGGCCGAGAGCGGATGCGAAAGGCAGCCTCATGACCCCTTCGACCTGATAGACCGACAGCGCCCAAGCATTCACGGGGACCGAAACCGCCACGACGACCGCTATGGCGAGCAGCCCCGCGATAAGCCCCTCTATGAATGTTTCGGCATTGAACACATTCGCCACGTTGCGCTTGGAGGCGCCCATCGCGCGAAGGATACCGATCTCCTTTTTGCGTTCGAGGACCGAGATGTACGTGATGATCCCGATCATAATCGAGCTCACGACGAGGGAAATGCTCACGAATGCGATCAATACGAGCGAGATCATGTGCACGATGCTCGTCACGCTCCCCATCAAAACACCCATGTAATCGGTATACACGATCGATCGCTCCCCGTGTCCCTGGGACTCGACGCGCTCGTTATAGGCATCGATATGGTCGAGAACCCGTTGCTTGGCCTCGAAATCCACGGGATAGATATTGACCGCCTGCGGGTCGGCAAGATCCGCATACCCGAGCTGGGATAGATTCGACTCGTAGGTCAGGCTCCCCGCCCTCGCATAGCTCGCCATAAGCGATGCGAGGTCGTCGGCGTCCATGGTGAAGTGCACAGCGCGCGCAAATGCCCCGCCGTCCACGGAGAAGGCACGCTGCATGTTCTGCGCGAGCCGCGGCACCATCCTCTCCGCCATGCCGCCGAGGGCCTTGGAAAGCGAGCCTTGCAGCTGGGAGGCGACGGCATCCGACACGCGAGCGGCCGCCTCATCGGCCAACGCTCCGAGGGAATCGGTAAGATACGGGGCCAGATCGCGCTTGACGTACTCACCCGCCAGGCCCTCCACGCGCTCGGCCAAGGGCTTGCCCGCAAGATCGGCCAGCTCTCCGAGCGCGATCGCGCCACCGTCCCCGTCCGAGCTCGTCGCATACGAATGAAACTCGTCGAGCAGCCTCGATGGGAAATCCGGATCGTTCGGGTCGATGCCGGCGCCATGCGCGGGCAGCCATACCGCGACGAAGCGATGGACAAATGTGGCCGCAAGCTCAAGAGAGCGTTTGGCATCCTCCGCCGGAATGGGCGGGTCGCCCGCCAGGTCATCGAAAGCCGCTTTGAGATCGGGGGCAGGGGCGGCGGCCAGGACAGATGAAAGATCGATGCCGGACAGCGCGTCGCTCAAGTCGATGTGCACCGGCCCCAGGCCCACACCCGCAAGATCGAGGCCGCCCAAGTCCAGGCCCTCCGTCAGCACCGAGGGATCGACCCTGAACGCTTGGCGCAGGGCCGCCTCATCCACGCTGAACAGCTGCGAGAGATCGACGCCGCGCCTGGCCTCCTCCTGCACCATCGAGAAGCTCTTACCGGTAAACACATCGATATCGGGGCTGTCGATCTGCTGTTGAACGATGACGGACGATTTGGCACGGTCGATGAGCGCCTCGGTCAGCCCATGCGTGTAGGCGATGCCCTGGGAAAGCGCGGCCGACTTCGCCGTCGCGCTGGGCCTCACCACACCGACGACCTTGAGATCGAGTCCGTGCTGGACCTGTTGCGCCATGAAATCGGCATCGGATGACATATCGGTCCAACCGCCCGTCTCGGGATTCCTACGATAAAAATCGCTGGGTGCAAGGACCTTGAACCTCATGCCGAGGGCATCGGAATACGTAAAGTCAACATCGGCCCGGGGGACCTCGAACGCGCCGGCACCCCCCATGGTCGCATCGACCATGCGCGTGAGCTCATTCGGGTCGAGCACGCCCATGCTGTACAACGTGTAGTCGCTCACCTTGCCGGCCTTCGACAAAACGAGCACGCACTCATCGGGGGCCGAGGCCCAACGTCCGCGCACGACGTCATATTGCTCCTCCAGCAACTCCCGGTTATCGAGCATCTCGGTGAATGCGCTCATGTCGGACATGCCGGCACCGGCCATGGCACCGCTCGATGCGCCGCCGCTCATGGCACGTGTCATGGCGTTCGGCGACAGCTGCACCGGCCCCGCCGATGTGTCCGCGCGGTACACGATGGGCGCGACGCCGTAGTCATATGAGATCGCGCTCACCTCGTCGCCGATGCCATCGCCGCCATGATCGAGAAAGGTCTTGAAGCTCGCCATGTCGTTCGACTTAACGCTGGCGAACATGTCGGAGAGCATGGTGAACACGCCGATGCGCCCCTTGTCCCCCTCCTTCGTCTCCCGCTTCTCGTCCCCACCGTCCTCCTCGCTCATCAGCGACGTGAGGTCGTAGCTCTGCCGGGCGATGGTGAGCGGGTAGCTCGAAAGGGTATCCTGCTCGACTTTGGCGATATAGCTGTTGACGCCGTTCGACAGCGCCAGTATCGCGGCGATGCCTATGATGCCGATCGACCCGGCGAAGGCCGTCATGATCGTGCGGCCCTTTTTGGTCATGAGGTTGTGGAACGATAGGGACAGGGCCGTTAGAAAGCCCATGGACGAGCGCTTCTTCGGCTGCGCGGACCGCGTCTCGCCGTCGGCCCCCGCTCGCGCGGCCTCGTCGTCCGTCACCGGACGCGTATCGCCGACCAGACGGCCGTCTTTGATGCGCACTATGCGATCGGCGTAATCCTGTGCAAGCTGGGGATTATGGGTGACCATGATGACCAACCGCTCGCGGGCCACCTCGGCCAAAAGGTCCATAACCTGCACGCCCGTCTCGGTATCCAGCGCCCCCGTGGGCTCGTCCGCCAGCACGATCTCGGGGTCGTTGACCAGGGCGCGGGCGATGGCGACGCGCTGCATCTGACCACCCGACAGCTGCGAGGGGAGCTTGTCGACATGCGCGCCGAGCCCCACGCGCTCCAAGGCGGCCCGCGCGCGCTCCCTGCGCTCCGCCCTATCCACGCCCGCGAGCGTGAGGGCGAGTTCGACATTGGCAAGGATGGTCTGATGGGGAATCAGGTTATAGCTTTGGAAGATAAACCCCACGCGATGGTTGCGATACGTGTCCCACTGCGCATCCCCGTATCGCGCCGTGGACACGCCATTCACAACGATCTCGCCGGAATCGGCGCGGTCGAAGCCTCCGAGGATATTGAGAAAAGTCGTTTTACCGGACCCCGACGGGCCGAGAACGGCAACGAATTCGCTGTCCCTAAACGTTATGGAAACCCGATCCAGGGCCTTCTGGACGAGGTTGCCCGTGTGATACGACTTGCTGATGTCGCGGATATCAATCATATGCGCACCTTGCTGTAGGCGATAGCAGACATCTGTACTGATACCCAAAAGCACCAGCCCATAATGGGAAACCCGCCGTTAACCGACCATTATTGTTCGTTTATCGACCGAGACGGCAGCTTCCCCCATCCACAACGCATACGAGTTTAATCTGTTTTGTCATGTCAGCACTTCGCCCGTGCGAAGACACGAACTCAACAAGGGGGATGCATGAACAAAAGCACGCCTGCACGATTTATAGGAGCCGCTCTGGCAACCTGCGCGATCACCGCATCAGTCAGCGCCTTTCTGCCCACACGGGCCTGGGCACTCGACCCGCTCACGAACCTTGCCCCGCAGGCGACGGTGACGGCATCGGGGCAGGAGGCGCAGGGCAAATGGGGCTCAAGCCTCGTCATCGATGGCAATAAGGGCAAGGACCGCGCTTTCCGCGACGAGGGCAAAAACCACCGTGCTGACAACGCCAGCCGCTGGTCCGCCGAAAACGACGATGATGTCTGGGTCGCACTCGATCTTGGCGCCGAGGTGACGCTCGACAACGTGACGGTTACCTGGGCCAAGCAGTACGCAACCACGTATACCATCGAGGGCTCCTCCGATGGCACACAATGGACCGAGCTTGCAACGGTTAAACAAAGCTCGTCCGCCGAGGAGGTCAAAACCGACCTCAAGGGCAAAACCGCTCGCCACATCCGCATCCACGGCAAGAAGCGCAGCGCGGAATACTCCATGAGCATCTGGGAGGTCGAGGTCTACGGCACCTGGACGCATGGCGCTCCCGTCAAGAAGCCGTCCGTGGTCCCGATGCCCGCAACCTACGAGCTCACCGATGGCAAGCCCTTCACCCTCGATCCCGAGTCCGACATCGTTGCAACGGGCGATGCGAAGATGGAAGCGGAGAAGCTCGCCGAGACGCTCAGGCGCTCCACGGGCTTTGACCTGGATGTGGTCGATAAATCCACTGACGATATCGCCGATATCGTCTTTACGCTGAAAAACCCGAACGACTCCGAAGCTTATACGCTCGACGCCTCAGACAAGGGCATCGAGGTCACAGCCCCTTCCGCACACGGCCTCTTCAACGCCGAGCAGACGCTTTACCAGCTGCTTGGCCCCTGGAGTACCGCGCAGTTCCTCTCCAATGGCCCTTGGTCCATCCCGGCGCTCCACATCGAGGACGCACCGCGCTTCGAATACCGCGGCATCATGCTCGACCCTGCCCGATCCTTCCTGACCGTAGACGAGATCAAGCAGTCCATCGATGTCATGGCCATGTACAAGCTCGACAAGCTTCACCTGCATCTTGCCGATGACCAGGGCTGGCGCATCGAGATCACCAACGATGGGCGCGAAGAGGGCGACACCATCGACTACACGCGCCTGACCAAGCTGTCGGGCCCCACCGCCATGGGCATCACCGACCACCAGGCGACCCCGGGCGTTGGCGGATTCTATACACAGGATGACCTGCGCCACATCGTTGCGTATGCGGCCGAACGCCATATTGAAATCATCCCCGAGATCGATGTTCCGGGCCATTCCACGGCTATCCTGCATGCCATCCCCCAGCTCAACAGCAAGGGCTCCTCGCACAACGGCGAGGTCGGTAAAGACGGCAAGCCCATCGCCGATCCCGCGCTCTGGACCTGTGCCCCCATCCAAACCAATGCAAATGTGGGCGAATCCTATCTCGACCCCGACAACCCCGCCACTTGGACGTTTATCAAGCATATCGTGAAGCAGGTAACCGACATCACGCAGTCGGGCACCATACACATCGGCGGCGATGAGCCGCATAAGATGAACACGCAGCGTCCCGGAACGCACGGCCCGTTCCTCACCAAGGCTGCCGAACTCGTCCGCGGCATGGGCATCAACCCGATCGGATGGAACGAATGGGCGTCAAGCAACGCCGAGGTAAAAGCCGGTGACACAATCCAGTTCTGGAACGGCAGGGTTGCCGACGTCTCTCGACGTGCAAGGGAAAACGGCGCCGAGGTCATCTGGTCCAACGCCGGCAACGCCTACTTCCCGCAAAAGGCCGGTCCCGATGTGTGGGGCGGAGAGTGGGCGACCGGCATCGCCGATCTCTCGGATTTCTACAACTATGATCCGACCGCTTCCGCCAACGTTCCCGAGGCTTCCATGCGCGGTGTCGAAGGCGCTATGTGGTTCGAGCACGGACGCAGCATCCAGGACTTCTTCTACCCGTCCTATCCGCGCGCCATGGCGCTCGCCGAGGTAGCCTGGACACCTCAGGCAAATCGCGAAGGCAAGCTCGGTGACCTCAAGAGGCGCATCGCCGACACCGTCCCCGCGCTCACGGTTCACGGTGCAGATTTCTACGCCAAGGACGGCCTGGTACACGCAGCCTTTGTGACTGCAACCGACATCACCGTCCCCGCTAACGGGCCGATCACCATCGCACGCGGCTACCTGCCCGAAACGAGCACATCCAGCGTATCCGCCAAAGTGACCTGGGACAACGGCACCGAGAGCACCCTCAAGGTCAGCCAGAGCCGCGAGTACCTACCGTCCAACGGCAACAACAATAACAACCGCGCGCAAAACGGCCTGTTCGAGCTCACGCTCGACCAGGTGCCCTCGGGCGTGACACAGGGAACTGTCGAGTTCACGGCCAATGGCAAGGTCGCAACCGACACGTTCAACGTAGCCACGGCAAAGCACACCGTCACCCTGAGTGCGAACGGACAGTCCACCGCCGTTGAGATCGAGCATGGCAAGATACTGGACAAGCCCGCCGATCCCGCGGCACCCGAAGGGCAAGAGTTCGTGTGCTGGCTGCTGGGCGATAAGCCATTCGACTTCGCCACGCCCATTACCCAGGACATCACGTTGACCGCTCAGTTCCGCGCCCTCGGGCAGCCCGATCCCGAGGACCCCAAACCCGAAAACCCCAAACCCGAGGACCCCAAACCCGAGGACCCCAAACCCGAGGACCCCAAACCCGAAAACCCCAAGCCCGAACCACCGACCACCGCTCCGAACGAGCAGAAGCCGCAAGATCACAAGCCCAGTAACCAGAAGCCGGCAAATAAGCCCGGCTCCACCAAGCCCGGTAACGGGATTCCCCAAACCGGTGACCCCGCAGCGGCAGCAGCGCTTGCAAGCGCCATGCTCGGCTCAGGCGGAATCGCCGCAGGAGCATATGCGCTCAACCGCAGGAAGCGCAACCAGTAATACACGCACCCATCAGGCGTCAACCGAGGAGCCCGGATAACCGGGCTCCTCTTTTTTCGCCATTCGCACAAAGGGGCGGCCATCATCTCCTCGACGATAGCCGCCCCTTACATATGGATATATCAAACTTGCCGCAGCTCTACACGCTACTTGTTCTCTGCCACGATCTCCTGGTAGGACTTCGTGTTGGAGTAGATCTCGTCCTTGAGCGGGTTGAGCTTGCGGCAGCGGATCTGCTTGAACTGCCAGATGGCCACGGCGGCGTTGGCAACAAGCGACACCAGGCTCACGATGAAGAACATCGTGGGGTTGTGAGTGGTGAACACGGGTGCAAGGCGGTCGGCGAACTGCGGCACCGTCATGACGAACATGATCCACAGCGCCAGGGTGTGGGCGCGATGCTGCAGCCAGGCGCCGCGCTTGATGAAGAACGCCGGCACCGTGCAGGAGATGAGCAGCGCCAGGCCGCAGTAGAAGCTGTGGTCGGAGATGCAGTTGTAGGTGTAGGCGAAGTTCCAGAAGTCATATGCCAAGATCCAGCCCCAGAACATGTCGGGCCAGATCATGTCGCGCGTGCGGTCCTTGGAGATGAAGATGCCCAGCCAGCCGCAGATGGTCACGATATTCAGGATGCCGGCGACGCCGTTCATGATGTTCCAGGGGCCCGAGATGGTCCACAGGTTCTCGACGGTGCCGCCCTGCCACAGGCCGAAGCTGAACACCTGGAAGTCGCGGATGACCGCCTCGGCGATGTTGATGGCCAGGATCGCGGGCGGGAAGATGCGGGCCCACGTCTTCTCGACAAGACTGTGGCGCACGCCGTCCTTATCCGTCCAGTGCACATAGCGCAGCGCCATGAAGCCCAGGCATCCGGCCAGCGCCGAATAGGTCTTCACCCAGTTGAACCAGGTGCCGGTGCCGTACTCGTTGCCGGGCGCGGCGGTGGTGGGCCACACGAAGACGGTGAGCGCCAGCGGCAGCACGAAAAACAGAGCGATGCCGCCCCACTTGGTCGAACGGCCGAGCTCGTTGAATGCCATGAGCGCGAACACGATGAAGATCCAGATGGCCCAGCCACCGACCCCCGCGCTCTCATACAGGATTCCCATTTGGGCTCCTTCCCTTTTGGCGGTGGCCTTGCCCCGTCGCCCTTGTTGACGTTGTGTCAACTCATATTTATACAGGAAGAAGCCCTCATTGAAAAGAAGTCGCTCCCCTACGAGCGCACTTTGGAAACGCCGCGCGGGTCGCCCGTGGCCGCCTCGCCCGTCTTGGCAAACGAGTAGATGGCCTGCGCGTAGTAGGCTCCGCCCAGACCGGATGGATGCGAATACTCGCGCAGGAAATACGTGTCGTATTCATGCGAGGAGAAATCCGCGATCGCAACGCCGGCCTCGCGGCACAGCTCGCGCATGCGCCCATACCATTGGGCGCGGACCGCGCGGTCATACGGCGTGCGGTCGTAGGCCGCCCCCTTGACCGGCTGTATCAGCACCAGAGGCTCGAGGCCCGCCTCGCGGCACACATCCAACACCAGCTGAAAGTCCTCGTACTCCTGCTCGCTGAACCACTGCCCCTGCTTGACCTTCCAGTTTTTGTTGGCACCGGCAACCCATTTTTCGTACGTCTGCTTGTACCAACGATCGTTGAGTCCAAGCTCGTTGCTCCCGCAGGCAGCGCGCGCATACCGGTCCGCCTGTGAAAAGACGCGCTCCCAGTTTGGTGCCGCACCGTTGCGGGGAAAGGCTCCGGCGTCATCGACCGAACCCGAGGGCCCGGATGCATCCGAAGCCGCAGCCGCGGCGCCGGGATTGCAAGCCAGACGGGCACTCTCGACCGTGGACGCGACGGCGCAATCGATGACGTCCACTGCGCGCGACCAGGGAAGTGGCGATTCGCCGCGTTCGACGCCGTACTCCCGCATGCGATCGACCACCCGCCGCTTCACCCCATCGGAAATCGATGCGTTGGCCATAAAGGCCTCGAATGCCCCTTGCGAAAACGTACCGGGGAAATCCTGGTCGGGACGGCGATAGCTCATAAACCATTGGATGCTTGGGATAAGCACGATGCGCTTGCCCTGCAGGTGCCCGGCGAACGCGCCCACCTCGATCGCCTGCCACAGGTCGATGCATCCGGCGCGTCCGCACGCCATGACGGAGACGTCGGAACGGCCGGGAGCCAAGAGATCGCCCGGATGAGCCGGGCCCGCGGGCGCGGCGTTGAGCTCCGATGAGCCGAACACCGCGATGGGATTCCGCCCCTGCTCAACCATGCGCTCATATTGGCCCAGCATATAGGGGAAATTGGTGACCTGCTCCGAGGCGGAGTAGGCACCGGGCCGTCCCGTATCGCCCGCGCCCGCCCGCGCGCGGTACGCAAACGAGCCCACCCCGGCTCCGCCCACGACGAGCGCCAGCAGAACCGCTATCAGACGCCTCATGTTGACCGCCTCCTAAAACTCCGCATAGATGGGTGCCGCAGGCGCCCCGTAGGGCGACCAGACGAAAAACCACACCAAGATGGCGATGCAAGCCGCCGCGATCATGGCCCAGGCAAGCGTTGCCGACGGCCTATCCGAAAAGAACCAATCGCGCACCCGTTGCACTGCGCGCCCGATCATAGACGGACCTCGATTTGATGGATGATCTTGTTAACGGTGTTCATCTCGGTGCGCTCGACCGCCGTGGGCGCGATATCGACGCCGAAGCGCTCTTCGATGGCGACGAGCAGCTCGATGGCCGCCAGCGAATCGAGCAGCCCCGCGTCGAACAGGTCTATGTCGCGCTCCTCGCGCACCGCCTCGTCCTCGCAGATCTCCTCGAGCATATCGAGGGCCCGCTGCTCCAACATATCCTTATCCATTGATCAACCTTTCTACGATGTGATGCATCTGCCCTGAGAACAGCGCGAAGCCGATGACGACGAGCTGCAGGGTGATAAACCATGAGAGAACCTTGTACCAGGTCTTTTTACGGCTGCGCTTATGGAAGGCACACCGTTTTTGATAGAGCTCCGTGCCGGCGAGCAACAGTCCGTGATACAGGCCGTACGCCAAATAGTCGACCGTGAGACCATGCCAGGCGCCCATGAGCGCCATGTTGACCACATAGCCCGCACAGGCCGTCTGCACACGGGAGGAAAAGAGCTTGCGCTTGGTCGCCGTGCGCACGAAGCGCATGAAGACGAAGTCGCGCAGCCAGGTGGACAGGGTGATGTGCCAGCGATTCCAAAAATCCTTGAGATCGGTCGCGATGAACGGGGCATTGAAGTTGCGCGGGGTGCGCACGCCGAAGCAGTAGCTCACGCCCATCGCCATGTACGAATAGCCCGCGAAGTCGAAGAACAGATACAGGGCGTAACCGTACGCCCGCGCGATCGTGCGGACGAACGCGGGCCCCGGAATCGCATTGATGGAGAGCAGGCCCGCGGCCGCCGAGCCGTTCGTGGGGTCGAGCGCCGAATGCACGATCGTCGCCACGACAAGCTGCATGACGGCACCCACCAGCAGAAGGAGGATGCCCCGCGCCAAGAGGTCGGCGTATTCGCTGCGGGGAAGCGGTTCTTGGGAATCTGCCCAAAACCGACGGGACCGATCGATGGGACCGGACGTGAACGTGGCGAAAAAGGTTAGGAAATACAGGTAATCGACCAGGCGCATATCCTTGATCAGGCCGTCTTTGACCTCTATGAGCACCTGGACTGCCTTGAACGTGAGATACGAGATGCCTATGAAGCCGAGCACCCCGCCCTCCCATGCCGCGGTGCACTTATAGATAACGAGCGGGGCGATCGTCGCGGCGAGTGCGCACCACCACACGCCGGCACGCTTGCCGCCGCTCGTCCACTCCCGCAGCACCGCGAATGCAGACGCCGTCGCCAAGGCCGTGAACAGCAAGAATGCCGCAAGGCCCCGCCCGCTGGCGGAGAACAGCAGCACGAGCATGATGCACGACGCGACAAAGCCGTACGGGACGATACGCCGGCCGCTCAATCCCAGTATCGCCGCGGGCACGGCAAGCGCCGACATCACGATGAAAAACGCCGGGGAGGTGTAGAAATCCATCTGCACCCCTATCGCGCCGCGGCGGCAAGCGCCTTGCGGTCGAGCTTCCCGTTGCCCGTCAGCGGCAGCTCATCCATGAACACGATCTTTTTTGGGATCATGTAATGCGGGAGCGACGCCTTGAGGCGTTCCTTGACGGCAAGGCCCTCGCGAAACACCGATTGATCGAGTGCATGCGACGGGACCACGAACGCCGCCAGGTGGCTGATGCGCCCATCGCGCTCAACCGGCACGACCGCAGCGGCGGAGATGCCGGGCTGACTACGCAGAGCCACCTCGATCTCGCCGAGCTCTATCCTGAACCCGTTGAGCTTGACCTGCAGGTCAAGCCGGCCTCGATAATGCAGCAAGCCGTCGTCGTCGATGAAGCCCTCGTCGCCCGTGCGGTACGTGCGCACGGCGCCGCGCTCACCCCGGGCGGTGCCGAAGGCGCGACCGGTCAGATCGGGGCGGCCATAATAGCCACGCGCAACGGTATCCCCCTCGATGACGATTTCACCCGCATGGCCGCGCGGCACCTCGACATTGGCCTCGCCGACCACCCGAATGCGCGTGCCGGGGCGCGGCGCGCCGACGGGCAGCGGGGCGGGCAGGGCCGCAAGCTCGGGGGTGATGCGCACGGCCGTGACCGCCACCGTCGACTCCGTGGGGCCGTAGGTGTTGAGCAGCTCGGCAGCCGGGAAACGCTCGAGCAGACGCGAGGCGACCTCGTTGGGCAGCGTCTCGCCGCAGAAGAGGAACAGCGACAGCCCGGGCAGTATCGACCCGTCGAACCCCGTCGAGGCCAGGCACATCTCGGCAAACGAGGGCGTCGACACCCAGACGCCGACCCCGGAGGACTCGAGGGCGCACATCATCGACGGCATGCTCTGCTGCGTCGCGTGCGTGAGGCTGAACAGGCATCCTCCGGTCGAAAGCGCGCCGGCGAGCTCGAACACCGACAGATCGAAGGAGAACGGCGCCTGGTCGAGCCAACGCATGCCGCGCCGGAACTCGCCGGACAGCTCGCGATCCCAGGAGCAGAAGTTATCGAAGCAGGAAGCGGTCACCTCGACGCCCTTGGGAGCGCCCGTCGAGCCCGATGTGAAAAGGATGTACGCGAGGTCCTCCCCGCAGATCCAGTGCGAGCGCCTCGACGCCGCACCCTGTACCGCCATGCGCTCGAGTTCCGGCCTTTCCGCAACGATGAGCTCGGGCATGTCCTCGTTCATGGGAAACGGGACGGGTGAAAGCACGACCCCGGGAGCCTTCCCGGCGAGCTGAGACGCTATGGAGGCGACCCGGTCGGCCGGGACCGAATGGCAATCGATCGGGACATAGGGATGCCCGCTCTTCATGCACGCCAAGAAACAGGCGACCATCAACGGTTCCTTGTTGCCATATACCATCACGGGCGCCTGCGCGTCGGCGCTGGCGTCGAGCCATGCCGCCAGGGACTCCGAGGCGCACCACAGCTCGCCATATGTCATCGTCCGGCCCTCGGAGGTCACCACGGCAACCGTTTCCGGCGCCTGTAGGGCCGTCTCCTGAATCAATTCGAGATACCTCATCGTATCCTCCGCCTCACATCGTTATCACGTTGGTACCGATTGTGAGAGCCCCGGCTCACGCCCGCATGACACAAGCGTGACAGTTCCGTAAGGCGTACGGAAAACGGGAGGGGTCCCGATGAAACCCCTCCCGGAAACGTCCTATACGATTGGTCATGTGAGCAGAAAACCCAGCGCGTCTATTCCATGAGGTCGAGGACCGAGGGGCGCAGCTCGCGCTCGGCGGCCTCAGGGTCGGACTTGCGCAGACGGCTGATGTAGCGGTTGTACCACCACACGGCCACGCCGAGGAAGACCACCACGCCGCCCACGTTGTAGACCAAGGTGAGCCACAACGGCTGGTCCAGCGGAATGGTGCCGCATACCAGCACGAAGCAGAACACCACGAGCAGGAAGACCGCGATGGCCAGGCCCAGCTTGCGCGAACCCATGCGGAAGCCGCGCGGCGCGTCATCGTAGTTCTTGCGCAGCATGAAATACGCCAGCAAGATCAGCAGCGGCGGGAGCAGCGATGTGGCGGCCGTCATGTTGGTAACGATCATGAGCAGGTCGTCCAGATTGCCCGAGCCCAGGGCCGGGATGACGAGGATGGGCACGACGATGAAGAACTGCACCCAGGAGGCGCGGGCGGGGATGCCGTGCTCGTTGAGTTCAACGATCTTCTTGCCGAAGACGCCCTCGGGAATCTCGGTAAAGAACACCTTGATGGGGGCGGAGGTCCACATCATGAGCGAGCCGAGCGTAGCGGCCAGAAGGATGAGACCGATGATACGGGTCGACACCTCCATAGGGATGCCGATATAGGCGAATGCAGCGCCGAACACATCGAAGATGCCCGTGGAGATTGCCACGCTACCCTCGGGGATGAACAGGTTCACCAGCAGCGAGGAGCCGGCGTAGAGCAGGCCGATCACCAGGCCGGCCGCAACGACGGTACGCACGAAGGCCTTGACGCCGCCTTTGAGGTCGTTTAGGAACACGCCGACCGACTCGGCGCCGCCCACGCCCTGGATGATCCAGGCGAGGGTTCCGAAGAAGCCCCACATGGCGACGAAGTTGGTCATATCGGGGGCCATGTTGGCAGGAGTCGGAGCGGTGGCGAACTCGACGCCGCCAAACACCGCCGCCAGCGACAACAGGATGAACACGGCGGTCAAACCGAGGGCGGCGGTGGAGCCGAGCGAGGAGATCGAACCGATCCACTTGGCGCCCTTGGTGGAGACCCACGTGGCGATGGCGAACACCGCGATCTCGATCACGGTGATCCACAGCTGCGAAAGCTCGACGTTGACGCCGAAGAACACATAGCTCGCGTAGATGATGACGTTAGGCAGCACCGAAGCGAAGAAGAACAGGTTGACGAACCAATAGCTGAACGCCGTCAGAAACGCCCAACGTCCGCCCATCGAGGTCTTGACCCAAGCATAGACGCCCGACTCGGAATCCTTGTTCAGACCAACGAACTCGGCGGTGACCAGGGTATAGGGAACGAAGTACAGCAGCGTGGCGAAGAAGAACGCCGGAGCCGCGGCCAAGCCGATGGCCGCATTGTTATTGATGATGTTCTTGAGGCCGAAGACGGCGGCGACCGTCATGCCGAGCAGGGCGAACGACCCGATCGTGCCTCGTTTCTCTGAGCTCATGAGCCCTCCTTGAAGTTCATGCTGACATTCTCATGCTGACAGGCCCGCGCGACCAGGCGTGCAAAAGGGGGACGGACGCCCGGCGAAGGGGGACGGCGGGCGTCGTATGAAGCTCCGCCCCCCTTGCACGCCGTTGCGTACGCGCCGGGACGTGCGCGTACTACTTGTTGGGGAAGGAATATCCCTCCACGGTCACGTGCAGCACGGCGAGTTTGGAATCGGTTGCGCCCGGCACCACGCGCCAAGCCTCGTCGATCTCCACGATCGCCACTCCACCCGCCGGAACCTCGACCTTCTCGCCGGCACCCTCGAAGCGCTCGCGATCATCGATATCGCTGTAGGCGCGGGTACAGGCAAGCTGCACCTTGGGTGCCACCTCGACGGTCACGCTGCCGTCGAGCGGAGCGAGCACCGTATGGTAGCGGCGGTGACCTACGAAATCGGGGGCGGCCACCTCCGCAGCGGTCTGCCACCAATACACCAGCGAGTCGCCGATGGAGTAGGCCACGTTATGCAGACGGTCGGCAATGCCGTCGAGCGCCTGTCCGGTGCGCATCCATTTCTTTACGGACTTCATCTGCGCGTCGAAGGTCGCGCGCGTGTCAAAGACGAGCATGGTTACGCCTCCTTGATGGGTGCCAGCGCCTGCGCCAGGTCGGCAGACGTCAGCGGTCGCAGGGAAACCTCGAAGCTGAAGCGCTCGAAGCGGATACGGTAGGAGTCAAGGACCTCGGAGCCCCAGGAGTTGGAGCCCAGTCCGAGCACCCGGTCGTTGATGTTGACCGTAACGGTATCGCGGGGATGCAGGTCGAAGGCGTGCTTGGCCGTATCGATGTCCTCACAGGTATAGGGCCATGCGGAGAACGAGAACGGGTCGGAGGCCGCATCGTGGGGACGGGTGACGAGCAAGCCGTCGCCATGACTGGAGCGTAGCGCCACCCAGCGCACGCCCTCGCGGTTAGCGCAATCCTGCGGCATCACGTACGGGGTAAACATGTCGTCCACCGTCGTGCGGTAATGCCCTACGGGGTTGGCCTTGAGGGAGTCGGGGTAGTTCTCCCCCGGGCCGTGGCCGTACCATTCCACCGCCCGGTCGCACCCGGGGACCTCGAGCGAGATGCCGATGCGCGGGATGATGTCGGAATAGTCGCCATAGGGTTCGCCGGATACCTTCAGGTCGACGCGTCCGCTCGGCAGCACCGTGTAGACGAGCTCCACACGCATGCCGAAGGCGCGGACGGGCGGGGCGATGCGCTGCGTCACCGTGACGACAACGGCCTCGCCGGTGCGCTCCCATACCACCGAGCGGGTGGACGTCTGCATCACATCGATGAAGTTGTCCTTCCACAGGGAGTCGTATTCCTGGGCATGGTTGTCGACAAGCGGGTGCCAGAAGCCCACCCAGGGCCCCTTCGCCACAACCGGGCGACCGGAGGCCGTCCACCCGGCGATGGAGCCATCCACCTTGCTGAAGACGATGCGGCCGGTAAGGGATTCTATACGGATCTCCCGCTCGGTCTCCTCGACCGCGAGCGCAGGGCGCTCGGGGGCCACCAGCGCCGGGGCCGGATGGCTGGAGATGGCGAACTGGCGAGCGCCAAGTTCGAACATAGGCGCGCACCACACGTGAGCCGCCGTGGTATAGGCGCGCACGGTAACCATGGTCTCACCCACCGCGGCTTCGCGGATGGCGAGCGGGATCGTGACGCTCTTGCCGGGGGCCACCGCGCCGGGCATCAGCGGCATGCGGCATACCACGTCGCCGTCAACCAGCGTCTCGACCATCAGGCAGATATCCTCGAGCGTGGTGAACCAGCGCTTGTTGGTGACGGTGAGCTCGCCGGATGCCACGTCGAAAGCCATGCGCACCGGGCAGATAACCTGCTTGTACTCGGTGAGACCGGGACTGGGCTGCTGCCAGGGAAACACCATGCCATCGATGCAGAAGTTGCCGTTGTTGGGGTAATCGCCGTTGTCGCCGCCGTACATGTCGTAAGCGGTACCGTCATCGGCGACGGCGGCCAGACCGTGGTCGCACCACTCCCAGATAAACTGGCCCTGCACGCTATCCCAGCGATCGAAGACCTCCTGGTACTCCGACAGGCCTCCCGGGCCGTTGCCCATGGAATGGCCGTACTCGCAGTTGATGCGGGGCTTGGGGAACGGGTGCTCGCCGAAATCGTTCTGCTGCGACACGCGTGAGTACATCGTGGAGATGACATCCACGGTATCGGCGTTGCGGTCCTCCTCGTAATGCACCGGGCGGGCATCGAGTTCCTTGGCCTTGGCGTACATCGCGCGGATGTTGCAGCCGTAGCCGCTTTCGTTGCCCAGAGACCACATGATGATGCACGCGTGGTTGCGCTCCTGCATCACCAGGCGCTCGATACGGTCCACATAGGCCGGCTCCCAGGCCGGATCGTCGGTAACCAGGGCGATGTTACCGATGTTCTCGAAACCGTGGCTCTCCATATCGGTCTCGGCCACCAGCATGATGCCGTACTCGTCGCACAGCTCGTAGAAGCGCGGGTCGTCGGCGTAATGAGAGGTGCGCACGGCGTTGATATTGTGCTGCTTCATGAGCTCGAGATCACGGCGCATGCGCTCCAGCCCCACGGCGCGGCCCTTGTGGTCATCGTGATCGTGACGGTTGACGCCGTGCATCTTGAAGTAGGCACCGTTGAGGTATATGTGGCTGCCCTCGACGGTCACCTCGGCCAGACCCTGGCGATGCGACACGTAGTCACTCACCGCATCGCCATCGTGCGCGCAGATCATGAGATCGTACAGGAACGGGTCCTCGGGGTTCCACAGGTGCGCGTCGGGCACGCTGAACTCGGCATGGCCGTCCGCCACGCTGCCGGAGGCAACCGCAGCGGCCTCGCAGGAAAGCTCGAAGGTCACCGCGGACGCGCCCTCGGCCACCGTATCGAGCGACACATGGGCGCAGCCGTCCTCGATATGCGTGGTGACATGGAAATCCACCAGGCGCGCCGCCGGGCGCTGCATGAGGTACACGTCGCGGAAGATGCCCGACGCCCACCACATGTCCTGGTCCTCGATATAGCTTCCATCGCTGTACTGCAGCACCTTGACCACAAAGAGGTTATCGCCCGCATGGACGGCATCGGTGACATCGAACTCGGCGGACAGGCGCGAACCCTTGGTCATGCCGATATAGGTGCCGTTAACATACAGTTCGCCGTAGCTCTCGATACCATCGAAACGGATAATCTCACGCGCGCCGGCCGGAACGGCGGGCAGCTTCACAATGCGCTGGTAAACGCCCGTGGGGTCATCGGAGGGAACGTACGGCTGGTCGACCGGGAACGGGAAGCCCTCGTCAGTGTAGGCGAGCTTGCCGTAGCCGTCGACCTGCCACAGATGCGGCACCTCGACGCTGTCCCACTCGGGGGCGTACGTGCCAAGCAGCTCGGACGGAACGGCCGCCGGACCCGCGAACAGGCGGAACTGCCAAGGGCCGGACAGCTGGACGAACCCGCGCGACAGCTCGCGGCTGTAGGTGCGGGCAAGCTCGGCCGTCTCGTACCCCATGAAGTACGCATGGGGCGCCAGGCGATTCCTGTTGGTGAGCGCTTGGTTCTCCCAATCGTTGGTGGTTTCCATGGTGATGCTCCTTCGTCATCGTCGTGGACTCTTGTGCAACCGGTTGCCTTTATCTTATGAATCTGCTCGCCCGCTGTGCAACCGGTTGCTTTATGAACGGTCGATTTCATCGGGCAAACGGTGCAACCGGTTGTCCTACCCGGGGCATGGCAGAGCACGCACCTTCACGCGAGGCACAAAGCCAAAACCCCGATGTAGTAAAGTGTAGGATCACAGGTTCATCACCGGCAGCGCCGGCAGTGCGGGAGGCACCATGACGCAATCGATTCGAACGGCATCCACACTCGCCGAGGTTGCACAGGCCGCCGGCGTGTCCCGCTCCACCGCCTCGCGCGCGCTCAACAACTCGCCGCGCATCAGCGAGGCTACCAAGGAACGCGTACGCAAGGCCGCCAAGAAGGTCAACTTCGTCCCCAACGCGCGCGGGCGCGCGTTGGCGGTCGGCCGCTCGGAAACCATCGCGGTGCTTGTCACCGAGCCGCTCAGCGAGCTGTTCGGCGACCCAACCTATAGTGCCTTCCTGTGCGGCATCACCGAGGAGCTATCCGAATCGTCCTATCTGCCGGTCATGCTGCAGGCCTCCTCGCCTCATGAGCGCGACCGCGTGCGCGAGCATTTCGAGCGCCGCTCCTTCGATGCGGTGATCGATGTATCGCCCTATGAGGGCAGCGAGCTGCTGGAGGTGCTGCGCGAGCTCGGCGTCCCCACGGTCCTGTGCGGTCAGCTCGAGAACCACCCCTACCGAAATGTATTCTCCACCGTATACTCAGACGACGAGGAGGGGGCCCGCTTCGCCGCCGCCGCCATGCATGAGCGCGGCCGCCAGCACGTCGTTGCCGTTCTCGGCCCGCGCGACAACCCCGCCGTCGTCGACCGCGTCAAAGGCTACCGTGCCATCATGGGGCAAGCGCTCGGAGATGACCGCATCGTCTACACCGGCTGGGGCGGCGGCGATGGCTACCAGGCCATGCGCGGGCTACTGGGACGGCACGAGCCCATCGACGGCGTATTATGCGGATCGGACCGCATCGCCTGCGGTGTCATCGCCGCGCTGGACGAAGCGGGCCTGACCGTGCCCGACGACGTGTCGGTGGTGGGCTTCGATGACCATGAGATCGCCGAGCGGACCATGCCGCCGCTCACCACGGTGGCCCAGCCGCTCCGAGAAGAGGGCCGCATGGCCGCCGAGGTGGCCCTCGGACTGATCGAGGGCGCCGAGCCGACCACCACCATCATGCACATGCGGCTTGTCCGGCGCGCCTCGCTATAGAACCGCCACGTTTGCGCTGTTAGACCACCGTTCCGCACGGATATACGGAGCCGTAAAACCAGGAAAAGGATACCGAGAAACCCGTTCGGCTGACGTATTATTGAAACGGTATGCATCCGAGCAGTCGCGCCGAGGCGGCGCGCACCCGCAGAAGGGCAGGGATCAATGGTTTCTCGCGTATACGTAGAGAAGAAACCCGGGTTCGATGTAGAGGCTCAGCAGCTGCTGAGCGAGCTGCGCGACATCCTGGGTGTGGAGGCGCTTTCCGGCCTCCGCGTCATCAACCGCTACGACGTCGAGGGTATCGACAGCGATCTGTTCGAGCGCTGCATCCCCACGGTGTTCTCCGAGCCGCAGGTGGACCGCGTCTTTTCCGAGCTGCCCGAGGCCGATGCCGCCAAGACGTTCGCCGTCGAGTTCCTCCCCGGCCAGTTCGACCAGCGCGCCGACTCCGCCAGCGAGTGCGTCCAGCTGATCTCCCAGGGCGAGCGCCCGGCCGTCCGCTCCGCCAAGGTCTATCTGCTCGAGGGCGAGCTCGCCGAGGCCGATATCGACGCCATCAAGCGCTACGTGGTCAACCCGGTCGAAGCCCGTCTGGCCAGCCTCGAGCTGCCCGAGACGCTCGCCGTCGCCACGCCCGAGCCCGAACCCGTCGAGGTCATCGACGGCTTCCGCGATCTCGATGCGGCCGGTCTCGCCTCCTTCATCGCCGAGCGCGGCCTAGCCATGGACGAGGCCGATATCGCCTTCTGCCAGCAGTACTTCAAGGACGAGGGGCGCGACCCCTCAATCACCGAGATCCGCGTGATCGACACCTACTGGTCCGATCACTGCCGCCACACCACCTTCGGCACCAACCTGGAGAACATCCAGATCGACGACGCCGTTGTCCAGGCGGCCTTCGACCGCTACATGGAGATGCGCCACGAGCTCGGCCGCGACGAGAAGCCCGTCTGCCTCATGGACATGGGCACCATCGGCGCCAAGTGGCTCAAGAAGCAGGGCATCCTCACCAACCTCGACGAGTCCGAGGAGATCAACGCCTGCACCGTCAAGGTGACCGTCGATGTTGACGGCGAGGACCAGGACTGGCTGTTCCTCTTCAAGAACGAGACCCACAACCACCCCACCGAGATCGAGCCCTTCGGCGGCGCGGCCACCTGCGTGGGCGGTGCCATCCGCGACCCGCTCTCCGGCCGTTCCTACGTGTACCAGGCCATGCGCGTAACCGGTGCCGCCGACCCCACCGCCCCCGTCTCCGAGACGCTCGAGGGCAAGCTCCCGCAGCGCAAGCTCGTGACCACCGCGGCGGCCGGCTATTCCTCCTACGGCAACCAGATCGGCTTGGCCACCGGCCAGGTCTCCGAGCTCTATCACCCCGGCTACGTGGCCAAGCGCATGGAGGTCGGTGCCGTCGTGGGCGCCGCCCCGGCAGACCACGTGCGCCGCGAGTGCCCCGCACCCGGCGACAAGATCATCCTGCTCGGCGGCCGTACCGGCCGTGACGGCATCGGCGGTGCCACCGGCTCCTCCAAAACCCAAAACGTCGAGTCCATCGAGACCTCCGGCGCCGAGGTCCAAAAGGGCAACGCCCCGGTCGAGCGCAAGCTGCAGCGCCTGTTCCGCCGCGGCGACGCCTGCCGCCCGATCAAGCGCTGCAACGACTTCGGCGCGGGCGGCGTCTCCGTAGCCGTGGGCGAGCTTGCCGACGGCCTGTACATCGACCTGGACATGGTCCCCAAGAAGTACGACGGCCTGGACGGCACCGAGCTCGCCATCTCCGAGTCCCAGGAGCGCATGGCCGTGGCCGTGGCCGAGGAGGACGTAGACGTGTTCATGGGCTATGCCGCCGAGGAGAACCTCGAGGCGACCGTGATCGCCGAGGTCACCCACGAGGCCCGCGTCCGCATGGCCTGGCAGGGCAACGCCATCGTCGACCTGTCCCGCGACTTCCTCAACTCCAACGGCGCCCCCAAGCACCAGGACGTGCACGTGGTGGCGCAGGGCATCGCCCCCATCGACCCCAATAGCGAGCTGGCGCAGGCCGCGCTCGAGGAGCTCGGCAGCCTCGACGACGTGTACGAGAGCACCATCCCCATGGTGCCGGGTGCCGAGAACTTCGATTCCTTCCATGACGCCATGGTCGAGCTCGTGAGCGATCTCAACGTCTGTTCCAACAAGGGCCTCTCCGAGCGCTTCGACTCCACCATCGGCGCGGCCACCGTGCTCATGCCCTTCGGCGGCAAGGAGCAGCTGACCCCCAACCAGGCGATGGTCGCCAAGTTCCCCGTCGACGGCGAGACCACCACGGTTTCCGGTATGGCCTGGGGCTTCAACCCCTACATCATGGAGGCCGACCAGTACCGCGGCGCCTACCTGTCCGTCGTCGAGTCCATCGCACGCCTGGTGGCCTCCGGCTTCGACCACAAGAAGGCCTACCTGTCCTTCCAGGAGTACTTCGAGCGCCTGCGCACCGACGCCGAGCGTTGGGGCAAGCCCATGGCCGCTGTCCTGGGTGCGCTCATGGCCCAGGTCGACCTGGGCGCCGGCGCCATCGGCGGCAAGGACTCCATGTCCGGCTCGTTCGAGGACCTCGATGTCCCGCCGACCCTCATCTCCTTCGCCGTGGCCGTGGATAAGCTCGCCAACGTGACCTCCCCCGAGTTCAAGGGCGCAGGCCATCGCGTGGCGCTCATCGAGCCGGCCTACCGCGAGGACGAGATCCTGCCCCAGACCGAGTCCCTGCTCGCCGCCTTCGGTGCCGTCGAGCAACTCATCCGCGAGGGCAAGGCGCTATCCGTGTCCACCGCCGGCTTTGGCGGACTGGCCGAGGCCGTCTTCAAGGCCTGCCTGGGCAACCGCATCGGCCTTGCCGTCTCCGACAGCTATTACGAGACCGAGTGCCGCGACCTGTTCGATCACGCCTACGGCTGCTTTGTCGTGGAGCTTGCCGAGGGCGCCGAGCTGCCGCAGGTCGATGGCGTCACCGTCGTCGAGCTCGGCCAGACCACCGAGACGTACGAGCTCGCTGCCTACGAGGAGACCCTCGACCTGGCAGAGCTGCAGGAGGCCTGGGAGGCCGGCATCGAGTCCGTCTTCCCGTATCGCACCCCCGCAGAGGAGAAGGCCGCCGAGCAGCCCGTGGAGACCATCTCCTACGACTGCAACGAGACCGGCCGCATCCGCGCCGCCTACGGCAACCTCAAGATCGCCAAGCCGCGCGTGATCATCCCCGTGTTCCCGGGCAACAACTGCGAGTACGACTCCGCGCGCGCCTTCCGCGCCGCCGGTGCCGAGGCCGACACCTTCGTGATCAACAACCTCTCCCCCGAGGCTGTGGCCGAGTCCACCCATGAGCTGGCCCGCCGCATCCGCGAGTCCCAGATCATCATGATCCCAGGCGGCTTCTCCGGCGGCGACGAGCCCGACGGCTCCGCCAAGTTCATCACCGCGTTCTTCCGCGCGCCCGAGGTCACCGAGGCCGTGCGCGATCTTCTGCAGAACCGCGACGGCCTGATGCTGGGCATCTGCAACGGCTTCCAGGCCCTCATCAAGCTCGGTCTCGTCCCCTACGGCGATATCGTCGACGCCACCGAGGACGCACCCACGCTCACGTTCAACACCATCGGCCGTCACCAGAGCCGCCTGGTGCGCACCCGCGTGGCGAGCAACCTCTCCCCGTGGCTCAATCAGTGCGAGGTCGGCCAGGACTACACCGTGGCCATCTCCCACGGCGAGGGCCGCTTCGTCGCCAACGACGATGTCCTGTCCCAGCTGCGCGAAGGCGGCCAGATCGCCACGCAGTATGTGGACGAGGCCGGCGTCCCGTCCATGGACCTGTCCGTGAACCCCAACGGCTCCGCGCTGGCCATCGAGGGCATCACGAGCCCGGATGGCCGCGTGTTCGGCAAGATGGGCCATGCGGAGCGACGCGGCGACGGTCTGTATAAGAACGTCCCCGGCGAGAAGTTCATGCCGATCTTCGAGAGCGGCGTGGCCTACTTCGGCTAATCGCCTCATTTCAAGCGGTCGTCCGGTCCATCCGGGCGACCGCTTTTTTGTGCAGCGACCAAACTGCTTACCCTTCGGCGCGCAAGTGTTGCACATCATCTGTTACACTAAAGATCTCATTTTGTAACACATTAGAAACATTCGGCGCTGCAAGCCGGCACAGGGAGGGTCTATATGGTGGGAATCGGCACGCTGATCGATGTCTCGCTCACGTTTACGGGCGGTATCTGCGGCATCCTTTTCGGCCGATTCATGACCAAGCATCTTCAGGACTCCCTCATGAAGTCCACCGCCGTCGCCGTTATCTTCATCGGGCTTGCCGGCGCGCTCAGCGGAATGCTCAGCATCGTGGACGGCAAGCTCGTGAGCGGGCAAACGGCCATGATCGTCATATCGCTCGTGCTCGGCTCCCTGGTGGGCGAGCTTCTCAATATCGAGTTCCAGGTGGAGCGCTTCGGGGAATGGCTCAAATACAGCACGGGCAGCAACGGTGACAGCACGTTTGTCGATGGCTTCGTTGCAGCGTCTCTTGCTACCAGCATCGGTGCCATGGGCGTGGTGGGGGCCGTTCGGGACGGTGTGGGCGGCGACTGGTCCATGCTCGCGCTCAAAGGCGCCATCGATGCGCTGCTCGTATGCACCATGACGGTATCGATGGGCAAGGGATGTCTGTTCGCCATCATCCCGATCCTTATCATCGAGGGATCGCTCACCTGTCTGGCCCGCCTGATCGAGCCCATCCTCATCCCGGCCGCAATCGCCAACCTCTCCCTGGTTGGGTCCATCCTCATCTTCTGCGTGGGCATCAACCTCATTTGGGAGCACACGTTCCGCGTGGCAAACTACATGCCCGCAATGCTCTTCGCCGTCATCGCCGCGTTTTTGTAAACCATCGCAAGCCAAGGGCAACCGCCACCCCGCTCAATCCCGCAAATAGCAACAGGCATGCAGGCTCAGCTGTATCGAGTGCCACTCCATACACCGCCTGCCCGATCGGCGTGGCGCAGTTCACCAGCGTCATGAAGAGCGCTACGAGCTTGCCCACCATCTCGCGCGGCGCTTCGCGCTGTAGGTCGGCCGTGATGCAGGTGCTCGCTATCGTTCCGCACGCCATCGCCAGCGCACCGGCACCAATCAGGGCGGCAAACGCAGCCATATTCATCCAAGGCCACCCTACCGCACTGGCACCAACCAGGGCGAATACCACCGCAAGCCCCAGCACGGGCAACGCCATCGCCAGCTCATAACGCCATATACGTGCCGCGCTGAACGCCCGCGACCGCGCCGCGAGCAGCGCCCCTCCCGCTAACGCGCCCACACCAAACGCCATCTGCGCGTACGATGTATACAGGGCATCGAGATGCAGCACCTGCAGTACCAGATAGCTCGTCCCCACGCTCAACAGCGACCCGACCAACAAGTTGATAAGCGTTCCGGAGCATATGCCTCCCATCAGTTGAGGACGATCGCGTACGTAGCGCATGGCCTCGACAACATCGCCGAACAGCGCGGGCACGATTCCGTCCGAAACCCTTCCGTCGATCGCGCCCGCATCGATCCGCACGAACACCACCGCGATCATCGCCGCGATGCAAAACAGCACCAGTGAAATGACGGCCACGGCAGCGATACCGGCAATGCCGAGTATGAACGCACCGACCACCGGACCGATAAGCGTCGTGATGGTCCCCGCTTCGCTCATCAACGCCGCTCCTCGCAGTACGCGCTCCCCTTGCAACAAATATGGGACGCACGACTGCACGGCAGGCTGATATAACGCCTGCGCCACAAATGAAGCGATGGTTACGAGAGCAACGACGGCAAACGGCGCAACACGCCCCATCATCGCAAAGAACACCCCAAGAGCGCCCATAAGCATCACATTCACGCCGACCATAAGACGCCGTTGCCATCCGCGATCGGCCAGCGCTCCGCCCACGGGTGCCAACAGGGCGTACGGTATGAATCCCATTGCAACGACAAAGCCAAACGACGCAGCCGATCCCGTTTGCTCCAGCAGGTACAAGGGCAATACGAATTGCAGCATCTCCTGTGCGAGCAACGAACAGAATCCCGAGAGGAGCACCGCTCCAAACCGAACATCGCTACACCGGCGAGCACGGCTACCGACCACCGTAATCACCTCCCTATGACGTCCTTAGCATGTGACCACACCGTCGAAGGCGCGGCGGCGCTCCAGCGTCTCAACATCGCGCGACGGGTCAAGCTGGATATCGGCCCCCATGCCATGCAGCAAATCCTGTATAAACGTCACGCGCCGACGCTGCTCGTTGGCGTCGACCGCAGGATAGAAACCCGGGGTGCACCATGTATTCAAAAGGAGGCACACCGCCTCCCCGAGCTCTTTGGGGAAACGTGTGGCGATGCTACCGTCTCGAACTCCTTGCTCGATAACGGGAACCACGAAATCTCGTGCAGACACCTCCAGGGCCTCGTGGTATTCCATGGCGAGCATGCGCGGGTTGACCATGGGATCGAGCTCGGGCTTCGCCTCTCCAAAGAATGCCGTGTCTACACCGCGTCCGCCCTCATCGAGCAGCAGTTGCAGCTTCTGCAATCCGGTGCAATCGGCCGCATCGCGAATGGCGCGCATGCGCTCAAGCGATGGACGCATCAATCTCGCCATTCCGGCACTCAGCAGCTCTTCTTTGCTCTTGAAGTGGTGGTAAACAGCACCCTTGGTAAGCCCACCCAAGCCATCGATGATGTCCTGCATGCTGGTTTGATTGTATCCGTGCTCAACAAATAGCCGCATGGCTACATCCAAGATCTTCTCGACCGTCTCTTCGGGATGCGCATTTCGCCCCATCCTGGCCCCCTCCCTACAATACATACTGTTGGTATGTATTGTAGGGGCGCAAATGGTCATGAACCCCACGATGCCTCAATTCACATGTTTGAAATAACAGCCCACGCCATCGCTGCAGAAGGGATGCCAGCGTTGAAAGACCAAGAGCAACAAACCTTATTTATACGGAATAACCGAGCTGATACGCGCGCTCAAGCAGTTCCGGGTGCTGCGCGATGGCACCGGTGCCTTCCAGGCCACCGGCACACACCGAGCCGGCAAAACGCGCCTGCGGGAAGCACTCAATCCATCCCTCAAGACCCATCCGCGTCTTTTCAAACGCGTGGTCGCCCGGCTCCGCCGCGCACGACAGCAGATAGATATCCCCATATGCGTAGTCGATCTTATAGAGGGGATTGGTACGGTCGAGCACCGCTTTAAGCTGAGCGGAAAGACCGTAGAAATACACGGGGGTTGCCATAGCGATTACATCGGCGCGGCGCATCTTCTGCACCAGAGCATCTACATCGTCATGCATAAAGCAATGACCATCGCCGCGACGATGGCAGCCCAGGCATCCAACGCAATATGCAATATCGATATCGCGCAACGATACGTACTCAACCGTATGCCCGGCCTCCCGCGCGCCCCTCTCGAACGAACGGGCAAGCTGATCCGAATTGCTTCCCTTGCGAAGGCTCGATGATATAACCAAGACTGTACAGCTCACGCTAATCCGTCCCCTCTTGCAGCAGGCCATCCTGCACAACAGCCCGTGCAACAAAACCAACATGCTCCCAGGAGCGCTGCGTGCGCTCCGAATCAAACGGCAGCCCCACACCAAATGGTCGAGCCAGCATGCGTTCAAGATACCCCTGCTCCGCAACTATGCGTCGGCTCTCGGGATAGACCAGCTCGAATACAAAACAGACCATCCCCACCGCAAAGTCGGCGGGCGTATGTCGCTCCGTATGCACCATACAACGGTGCTCTTCAACCGCGCACAGGGCGCATTCCGAGATCCCGCTGGCCAAGAACACATCCGGCTCGACGCCGATAACGGTCTGTGTGGTGTTTTCGCAGTTGACACGCAGGATATCGATCTTATCGGCGTCGCGTACGATCGAACAGAATGTGCGGACGCGCTCGTCGAGCGTTTCCGGTAATCGATACGCACTATGCAAATCCACCGCAGCCATGATGGCGCCGTCCCAAGAACGATCCCCTATAAAGGAATCTATACGACCAAGCCGCGCATGCTCCGGCCCCGCCTCCAGCGTCCTCGCATCCGCTCGTACCGGGGCATTGCGCTCAACCTCAGCCGGATCGTGCCCGCTCAGTATCGCTGCGCCAATCGCGGCATGGCTGGCAGAATCGCCGTCTCGAAACGTATTCCACAAGCGCAGCTGCTCGAACCGGCCGATATCATGCAGCAGGCCGCACAACCAGGCAATGTCCGCCTCCTCGCTCGACAACCCCTCGGCGCGCGCGATACGCTCGCAAAGAGCCGCAACACGATACGTATGCGCAACCTTTAATGCTATACGGGGGTTCTCCATATCGTACGGTGCCACATATGCCGCAAATGCCGCACGGGCTTTCTGTCTATCTAGCATATAAACCTCGCCACATTGCCTGAGCGAGAGGCGTTATAGCCTCAAGTTCATCCGACATCTCCCTGCGGCCCCTTTCCAGATTGCACACTATCTGGGCGCGCAGCCAATAACCATCGGTTAGCCTAAAACACCTGCAAAGGCATACATCAGTGTCAACGATCACAGACCGACGGCCAAGCACGATTGGCCCGATTAAACACAATCATAGAATCGTCCAACGTTGCTTTTGCAACCGTTATTATTTCTTCGTTTCTATACTATAGAACATGTGTTCTGATTTGTAAACACTATATTTATTACGCGTCGTCTGTTACTATGCGGTGTATAGTATCGGTTGAGAGGAGGTATCGAATGGATCAGCAAATGAAACGCGGATTCATCGAGGCAAGCGTTCTGGCCTCCCTCATGGGCGGCGAATCCTACGGCTACCAAATCATCAAGGATATGCCGCCGGCACTCGCCATTACCGAATCCACTCTCTACCCCGTCCTTAAACGTTTGGAAACCAATGCCTGCGTGCAAACACATTCCGTAGAGCATAACGGGCGACTGCGCAAGTACTACCGCATCACCCCAAGCGGCATCGATCGCCTCAACGAATTCCTGCAGGAGCGTGCTGAGGTCATCAGTGTCTACGATTTCATCGAGCAGCGGTCCCGCACAACAGATGCAAACGGCACCGCATCCAACAGCTAGCCACCATTTTCGGGAGGAACCATGACTAAGCAAGAATATCTGCAGCGCTTACGCGCGCTCCTCAGATCGCTACCGCACCAGGAAGTCGAACGCATCTGCACGTTTTACGCAGAGAGCATCGATGACCGCATGGAGTCGGGATTGAGCGAATCCGATGTCGTCGCATCGATGGAGACGCCGGGGACCGTTGCCGAGCAGATCATCGACAGCATGCCGGCTGTCCCCCGCCTGGCCCTCAAGGCGCATAACAAGTTCGGCATCCTCTTCTGGGCCCTGCTTCTCATCGGGTCCCCGCTGTGGGTGCCGCTGGTACTCACAGCAATCGCCGTTGTCATTGCCCTCTATATGACCATGTGGGCAATCGTCCTGGCTGCCTGGGCCGTAGCCGCAAGCCTCATCGTCATGTTCGTGGCGTGCATCGTGGCCGCAGTCTTCGCCGTAGGATCTGCTCCCACCTCGGGCCTCCTGCTCCTCACGGGCAAAGGTGCCCTCTGCGGTGCTGCGGGACTGCTCAGCATCGCCGTATGCGGAGCGCTCACCTGGGTCATCGCCAAGGCGAGCATCGGCCTTGCCAAGGCCATCGCCCGCCCGTTCATCCATGCGGCCATCGGCAACGATGATAACACCCGCGCACCCCGCAATCCCGCCGCACCCATAAGCGGAACAACCGCCGTCGGTTCAGGCTTCGACCAAACCCAGACACTTTAGGAGGCTACCATGAAGACGATTGGAAAGTATCTGCTCATACTTGCCGCCGCATTCGCGGTCATCGGAGGCACAGCCACCGCCGCCGGAGCGGCACTCGAGGGCTTCAATGGACAGAGTTGTTCCGCCGCGCTCACCCAGGCCGAGGCCCCACTCGTCCGCACGGCCGCCAAGGAGCATATCTACCTGTTTGGAAATGCACCCGCCGACGCGAAGGGAGGCGTGTACATCGACCTCTTCCGTATATCATCCCTAGATTCCGACGATACTCGAGCAGACGCCACCGAGACCGCAGCGGAGCTTGAGGAAGAAGCCGCGGAACGCGCTGACGAGATCCGCGAGGAAGCCGAGGAGCGTGCTGCAGAAATCGAGGAGGACGCCCGCGAGCGAGCCTCCGATATCCGATCGGGCAATTAGCACCCACAACAACCCGTTTCACACAAAGCCACGACCACGGCACAATGCCCGTGGGCGCGGCTTTTCGCAGAAGGCTTTTTTAACCCGCCTACGACATCGCGAGCTCCGGATGGAACGGATACGGATGGTGCCAGAGCCCATCCAGCTCGTCCGGTAGGTCCCCGACCCCATCTGCGTCCGAGCCACCGCCCCGGCGCGCCCAGCAGAACAACGCGAGGCAGTTCGGCAGGCGCCTGGTCGACACGCCCCTGAACCGGGCGAGGAACGTGTTTCGTCAAGTAGTTTTGAGCAGAATGCACAATAACTTTTGAGCAGGATGCGCATGGGATTTGCGCACCATTTTTGAGCACCCGCCCCCACATCAGGGCGTGGCGCACACGGTACGATTCACCCTTGAACTGCGCGAGCATGCCGTGGTGGACGATTCGGTCGACGACCGCGGCTGCCATCCGGTCGTCGCCGAAAACCGATCCCCAGCGGAAGAACTCCATGCTCGTGGTGGTCATGACCGACTGCCGCTCGCAAGCGTCGGCGAAGGTCTGGGACACAGGGCACGCCCCGTCGGCGTCGAGCGGCAGGAAGCCGAGTTCGTCGATTACGAGCAAAGATGCGCGGCCTATCTGCGCCGTCTCGAGGTCGAGCCCTCCCTCGTCGCGGGCGCAACGAAGTCGCATCGCCGGCGACGGCACAGTGGAGAAACGTGCCTCCGGGCTCCTGTCGCAGGCCAGCCGGCACAGGGCGCTCGCCATGCTGGCCTTGCCCGTGCCGCGGGCGACATGCCGGCCATGTCGGCGTACTTGGCAACGGCGTTACGGCTCAGCCTCAGCTTCCTCGCGATTTCCGCCCGCGGAACGCCCGCGGCGTCAATCTCGCGTATATCATTGATTTCATCCAGGGGCACGGTCATCTCCTCCATCCTTCCCGGGCGGGTCCGTCCAAAACAGCCACCCGGGAAAACAATACGGCGAGGGCCGCCCCCCCCCCGGGGGGGGGTGCGGCCCTCATGATCATACTGCTCAATTCTAAATGCGCACGGTGCTCAAATCCCTGCGCTCGGTCGAACCAATTTTTATTGCACATCAACAGTACAGCCAGCACCAGTTCTTCAACGGCGACTCGCAGGCTATCCCAAACCGCGTCATGGCCTCGGGCTTGGTCATCCCGCCGTTGACCACCGCGCTCAAAGAGCCCGCAGGCGAGCTCCCTCACCGACCTATCGTAGACGGTCATGGAAAAGCCTCCCATCTCAAGGACTTTTATATCCAGTCCAAGAAATGGGAGGCAATTCACATACCGGGGGCCGCCCTTCCTATCACCAGCCGCAAAACTTTCGATTTCAGTCGTTCCGCAGGTCAACTACATAAACACGGTCGGACTCCAAAACGGAACCCTCATCTGCCGTGGTAGCTCTGCTCAATGCTTTACGGGCGCGTCGCATTGCCAGCTCATCAAGCTCGCGCTCGCTAACGCGCTTAATGAGGTCCCCGGGCTGACAATCGAGCTCGACGCAGATGTCGAGCAGTGTCTTTAAGCGAATCGCCTTGACCTTACCGTTTCGTATCTTCGAAATGTTTGCCGGCGTATGCCCCGTTGCGCGAATAATATCCGCGCTCGTCCTTCCTCGTTGAAGCAGCAAACTCTCAAGCTCAATGATCAGGTAGTCCATGCCGTCCCTTACGCCAAATCCTCGGTCTGGTCTTGAAGCAGGGCCCCGTAGTGCCATATCGCAGAAGCCAAGAAGCAGCAAGCTGCCCCCAGCACCGCGCCAATATCTATAGGCAAAGTCAGGTTCTCGAACATTGAGTAAGCGTTCCCAAGCAAGTCGAAGGGACCGATCACTATCGAAAGAAACCTCGGAAGAATCAAGAGGTCGCCTACTGCCGCCACAACAAACAGCCACCCGATGATCGAAATTCTCCGAGCATGCGAAAAGATGAGGGGCGATTCGCCACGGGTCATGTCCACGCTGATTCCCCGCAAAGCCCATGTAGCCCCTCCGGAAATCATGAGATACATCAAAGGAGCCACAACAGAAACCATCTTTGATGGATCATATATGTTTCCTTGAGCAGCCATAAGCCCAATAGAAATAACCACCACCAACGAACAGCAGCACAACGCTACAAGCAGCGCCGTAAACATAATCGCAAGCCTTCTTCCGAGAGCCATCATCTTCTGGATGGACTTATCGATCTTTTGGGCACTGTTCTCCACGGCTCCTCCAAAAGCGATCAGGGGTCTTCTTGCTTACTGTTTTTCATATATTGTAACGAACTTCGATAGGAGGAGAGGTCACTCCATACCGCACAAGTCCGAACTCCAAGCGCTTCCCATCAGCATTGCCCATCTTTCGGATCGAAACCCAAATCCAGCTTCTCATCGCATGCCAAAATCAAATCCCGATCATGGCTTACAACAAGAATTAGCTGATCGAAGGGATTTCGGTGAACATACTCCGCGAACTCCCGACGGCTTTCTTCATCTAAATCATTCGTTGGTTCATCAAACACAAGCACTTCCGGCTGCCTACGAAGCGCCGCGAATATCCTTAGCTTTCGATACTCCCCACCAGAAAGGTTTCTACAATTCTTACCTTTTAACGACTCGACTGTTCGATAGAAACTCGGCACAAGCTCACAGAGACTTTCATTCGACCCCTGAATCGATGTCCTCTCAAGGTATTTTTCCACCGTTTCATTCGGAATGAAGAGATTTTGTGGACACACCGCAAACAGGTCCCGTCTGATCGTCTCCATATCGAGTTCTTCATATGGCAGCGACCCCAAAGCCCGATGTCCCCCAGCTGAATAAAGTCCGAGGAGGACCTTCAGAAACGTGCTTTTACCACATCCGTTCGGCCCAGTAATGGCATAGGTTTTTCCTCCCTCCACCTCCACGGAGAGGTCGCGGTACAAGTAGGGCTTTCCCGCGTATCGGTACGCGATGTTGGACAACGACATGCCCTCCACGTGCTCAACCGTGATGGTACCGCGGTCCTCGACGCCCTCCGACAGAGCTTCCAATCGGTCGAACGAGGCCCTCGCATCCTGATACGATTTGAAATAATTCAAAAAATACTTGAAGCATCCGAACGCCATCGAGTAATACGAGTTCACCATCGTAAACTCACCTATGCTCATTCTTCCGCTCAATATTTCCATTCCAGAGATCACGAGCAATGCCCCCTGAAACACAGACGAGATCAGACCGTCGCTTGAGCTGGTCAGATTCGAGACCCTGCTTGCTTTCATGTAAATCGGGTAGTACGCCTCGAATACCCCTTTGAGCGTCCGGGTGCTCTGGTCATACGCCCCATCGCACTTAATGTCAAACAACTGCGACAGCTCGCCGCTCACAGACGCGAATAGCTTACTCAACCCCTCCTTGCTCGCAAGCGAGCTATTGTACAACGGCTTTTTCAACGCCCTAAAAAGGATGAAGTATGCACCAAGCGAACATGCGCTTAACACCAGAAACAACGGTTTAATCGAAAACAGGATAATGCATATCAACACAACCAGGACGATGTTAAGCCCGATTGTCAGGAAGTTGTTCACGACAAACGATGACACCGCATTCGAATCCGCATACACCCTCTGCGCTGTATAGGATGGATCCGCTTGCTCGCCCTTTTCCAAAGGCCCCCGTTCAAACGACTCACACGTGGCCCCCACCAGCCTCATCGTCATCTCCAAGATGACGCGCGATACGTTCACGCCCATCGCATACGACATGAAGGAGGCAGATATCCCTATGCCCGCAACAAAAGCCGCAAACCACACGACACGAGATGGATCCCTGTTCGTCACGAGAAAGTCTACAAATCCACCGTTTAAGGCGGGCATGACGCACGAGAGAGCAAAATTCACCAACATGAGAATCACGAATAGCCGTGACCCTTTACATCGAAACAACTCGCGAACAGTCTTCTTAAACATGCCAGCTCCCATCAGGCACCTTTTACCCAAAACTGAATATGTTCGCTGCTTAATCGCTCCCATATATCCCTTGTTGTTAATCCTTGTTCAAGACATTATCGCGGGCTGCGGCGCCCAGTACTCCATTTCGCCTTTATATACATACGGATAGACCCCCTATTTGCATAGGCAAGCGCGGCAATAATAACGGCAGCCACCATCAGACCGAAAACAGCCTTTTTGTCCGGAAAAAGGGTCGAGAGAAAAAGGCATATTGCTGAAAAGATTATAGCCGCCCCTGCCGCCCGGTTTACACCTAAAGACCCCGCCGCCCTCTTTGTCTCCTCTAAGCGCTCTCCCGATAGCAATGTCATGCCAGCAAGCAATCCCGTAAGCTTGCCTCTATACATCATTATTCCGAACGCCAGCAGCAGGCATGACCCCGCTATTGGCACCACAACGTCTGACATCGCCATCACTCCAGTCCGCTTCTTCAACACCAGCCCCATCGACAAACATTAAAGCAGCTTCCAATAATTCTTATATTATTGTTTATCGATATGGACATATACTTTATATATATTATTTCGCTTTGTAATATTTTATCGCAAATATTACCATTCGAGTAATGTCGGTCACAACCAAAGGAGATTCATGGAAACCGTGAACGTTTGGAGCGCGCAGATCGCCTCATTGCCTGGGTCACCCCCATTCCCCTCGGCCCAAGCTACCTTCGCGGTGAACCAAGCAACCGCCTGAGCGTTCTGAGCTCAGATGGAAAGCAAACCTATACGATCCTCAACAGGGTCGCCAAAGAAATTCTTGACTTATGCGACGGAACTCGCGATTTACCCGAAGTTCTCCGTCTGTTCCAGGATAAATACCCAGATCAACCGCGCGAGACGCTAGCGCACGACCTGGCCCAAACCCTGCATAACCTGACCGTAAATTGTCTTATCGTTTGGAAGAAAAAGGGAAGATGCATGAGCGACCCCTTCGGCTCCGATTATCTAACATCGGTGGATCCCGACGAACTGCTTATTCTCGCGGACGCGAGTAGGTTTGCTGAAATCGAAGAGGCGGCTGCAAAATCCCTCTCCGCAAAACAGTTCAAAAATGGCAATAGAATCTATTTCTCTGAGTTCGACGTTGAACCTGAATTGGAAAATTTTCTGGTTCTTCGCCAAAGGCTCTTTTCCTTTACCCATGATTTCTTTCTACTCGCGAGTCAGTCCGGGGATATTAATGGGTTGATAATATGCGAGCCGACCCCCAATCCCGCCGGTCGTAGCGTCACCATCAAATTCATCTCATGCAACTCCACGCTGCTTGCCGGTGTGCTCGACCGTCTCGCGGAATACTACGGATCTTCCGCTCCCAAAGCCTACCTCGCACTAAGAATTAACGCGCCCGATTCCGCCCCAATCGCCGAACGACTTGACCGTTCCGACCAGCACCTTGGCTTCTCCCTAGTCGGCACTCTGCCCAACGAGATCGACTCGGGCGACGTCAAGCTGTTTGTTCGCCCGCTCGATAAGGAACAATAATGAGCATGTCGGCAATAATCGGAGCGCCCCACAGCGTTGCGCTCGACATTACCAACAAATGCAACCTTCGTTGTCTGCACTGCTTCAACAACAGCGGAGAAAACGACATCGTCGCGAACGAATTATCCGATAGCGAAGTCATCGAGCTCGTCGACTCGATTTGTCAAATGCACCCCTTTAGCTTCTGCTTCTGCGGAGGCGAAACCCTTCTGCGCAAGGATCTTGTCATCGAATCCTTGCGGCGGCTCAGCGCATCTGGCGTCAAATGCAATCTCGTGTCAAACGGCCTGCTCGCAAGCTCAGATACTTTGCATGAGCTCGAATGTGCCGGTTTAAACGGCATACAGTTTAGCCTCGATGGCCTACGAGATTCTCACGATCAAATGCGGGGGCTCCCGGGGCTATACGACCGGGTGCTCGACGCCATCGACATCACGCTGAACGAAACCTCACTGCACCTTTCAATTGCCTTTTGCCCGACATCGTTCAATCTCGACGATTTCAAACCAGTTTGTACGATGCTTCGAGACAAGCTGAAATCGTCGGGCAGAACCGACCGAATTGACTTTCGAGTTCAGCCACTCATGCTCCTCGGAAGAGCCCGAAGAAACCGTACGATTCGCCCTTCGAATAATCAGTACCGTCGGCTAGTCAACACGATTAACGAACTTCGATACGATCCGGACTATCGAGGCTACTTCATGCTTGAGTGGGGCGACCCCATCGATCACTTGGTCAGATTCCCTCAACTGAAAATGCAATTTGACCAAGTGGCCATCCATGCCAATGGCGATATCGTCGCATCTCCCTATATACCTCTGATCATCGGAAACGTTCTCAAACACAGCCTTCAGGAATACTACGATGCCGGAATGGCAACCGTTTGGGATAAGCCCGTTGTTGCCGCGTTGGCCAATCGCATGCACTCGATTGACGAGATGGAAGAGGTCTCATCGTTGATTGCAGACATCAATATGGACGGCGACCTCTATATCGACCTGATCGATGACGATCTAGGCGACCTGAGCGTCCTGTCCCAATTCTAAGGAGATGTTCCCATGTACGAGACCCCAGAAGTAGGGAAGATGGATTCCAAAACCGGCCCCGTTCCCATTGCAGTCAACTTTGCAGCCGTCGTGGATAACGTAGTCGCAGCCGTCTATGATGCCGTTGTTGCGGCCTACGCATTCTGGTACTCGGCAGACAACGACGGCATCGGGACGAGCGCTGCACAAAACTAGTCGGAGGCTCATCGAGTAATCAGCTCGCCTATCAATGCATGCGATTGGCTGCGCAGCCCCAGCAAAGCCCAAAGTGCCTTGAAGGGCTGCTTGCAACATTCGTTCATTCAACATCGAGATCTCTTCACCAACCTCGGCCGGCCCGACAGAGCGACACATCAGTCGGGCCGGCCAGACCTATACAACGCGGTGACTCCGCTCACACCGCACCGCCCGAAAACACGTGCTGCCGCGACACAGGCGATTGGTGCTGAGCCCCATTATGTGATGTGGACAGACAAGCACGTACGCGATTAAAGCGAAGGGGCTTGCCTAGTTTAGGGGCCGGAAAGGCTCTAGAATTAGGCCATGAGTAGCAAGAATGTACCCAAGAACAAGTACGTCACAAACTCGCACCTCTCGGAGCGCAAGTTCAGGGAGCTGCTGAGGCTGTTCTGCGCCGACGTGGCGGCGCTCCCGGCGGCCTCCCCGAGGGGCTCAACCGCAACACGGTCAACCGCTACCACAGCATGCTGAGGGCCCGGATCGCCGAGGCCGATAGCCCCTTCGACGGCGAGGCCAAGGCCGACGAGAGCCGCTTCGGCGCAAGGCGGGTGAGGGGCGGCGGGGCGAGCAAGACAATCGTCTTCCGCCTGCTCAAGCGCGGCGGGAAGGTCTGCACGCAGATCGTCCCGGACGTCACGCGCAGGACGTTGATGCAGGTCATCGACGGCAGGGTATCCAAGGACTCCATCATGTGCACCGACGGGTTCTCGTCCTGCGACGGCCTGGTGGACTGGGGCTGCAGGCACCATTACAGGGTGAGCCACGGCGAGAACGAGTTCGTCGAGCGGGGCAACCCGGGCAACCACATCAACGGCATCGAGAGCTTCTGGGGCTACGCCAAGAACAGGCTGGTAAAATACCAGGGTGTACCCAAGGAGGATTTCTACCTCCATCTGAAGGAATGCGAGCTCAGGTTCAACATGCGGGGGCGGGACACGTACAAATTCATGCTTCGGGAACTCCGCGAAAGGCCCCTAAACTAGGCAAGCCCCTATGCAATAAACGGGTTAACACAGCCTTCGGTGAACAATAAGAATATAAATAGCGTCTTTTCATCCAATCGCCACGCTACCGCACATGCTCAAAACGGCAGGCATGGAAACCGCCGACGACACAGGGCGGCATCGGCGACAAAGCCTGCGCATCGCAGTATGCCCTTAAAACCGATTACTGGGGTCAAAACCAGCGCAAGCCCGATTCTGATACCAACAGCTTCGAACAATCCGCTTAAGTCGGCAGCCCACGGTGATCCCATTGGCTGGGCGAAGACATCGAGCGAGAACGTAACCATATAGATGAGAAAGATGATTGAACAACATCTTCTCAAGTAACGAACACCAAAAACAACATATTCTGCTATCTACATGCATCGGCATATGTTATCTTGGACATGTCCGTAGGTCAGATGCCTATCAATGCGAGGACGCCACCACAACAGAAATGGACAGCATGCGTTTCTAAACATCCACCATCAACTGATTTGTTGACCTCCACGCGCAAAGGAGGGGATGTTTGTATGCAGCTCGATGTTTCCGGCGTCAGCTATTCCTACCCTGCATCGATAAATCCCATATTTGAAAACGTAACCTTTACCCTATCGCGAGGATGGACCGCGATGATTGGCGATAACGGTTGCGGCAAAAGCACGCTTGCCAAGATAATCTGCGGCCAGATTAAGCCTGACACTGGATTCGTCTCGACAGACTTGCTCTGTATTCTCTGCGAACAATCAACTAACAATCCACCAGATAATCTCTTCGAATTTGCTATCGATTACTCTGCGGGCCCATCAGCCCTTAGAGCAGCCTTAGACATCAACGACGATATGTGCTGGAGATGGGATACTCTCAGCTTCGGAGAACGAAAACGCCTGCAAATTGCATGTGCCCTAACTCAGGAACCCGATGTGCTCGTTGTGGACGAGCCAACCAATCATCTCGATTCGCAAGCGAGGACAATCGTTTGCGATGCGCTCATGCATTATCAGGGAATAGGCATCTTGATCAGCCATGATCGAAGCCTGATTAACGCGCTAGCCGCAGATTGCATCTCCTTCGAGCCGGGCGATTCGGGAAGCCGCGTACTTTTCCGTCCTGGATCGTACAACTCCATGCGCCAGCAAATCGACCTGGAGAGAACAACGTTTATCGCCCAAAAACGCAACTTGCAACGCGAGCTCACTAAACTCCAACAAGAACGCGACAAACGTAAACAGCTGGCCGATAAGGCATCAGCTCGTAAATCGAAACATGCGATCAGCCCCAAGGACCATGATGCCAAGGCGAAGATCGATCTTGCAATAGTTTCTGGTCAAGACGGAAAGTGCGCAAAGCTCACCAAACAGCTCGACCAACGCATCGAAAGGGCTCAGCGGGCACATGATTGTATCCGTATGCCCAAACGGTATGATGGCGCCCTCTTATTACCCGACCCGAACCATCTCCGAGCTGTTGTTTTTCGCGCAGCCGCAGGCACCATCTCCTGTGGAGGACATACCTTATCACTGCCCGAGCTCATCCTGGGAGGCACGGATCATATCGGCCTAACCGGACTGAACGGCACAGGAAAAAGTACGCTCGTCAAACATATTGCGCAGCGGATTGATCCCCGCATCAACATGCTCTTGATTCCACAGGAGCTATCCCAAACACAGCAAAGAGAGGTAGTTGATCGCATCCGCAAACGCGACAGCATCCAGCGAGGCAAGATTCTTTCAATTACCGCACAGCTCAATTCTGATCCACGCCGCATCCTCGAGGGGGCCGAGTCAAGCCCTGGCGAGCTGAAAAAGCTCATGCTCGCTGAAGGCTTGCTGCAATCCGTTGAACTCATCATTATGGATGAGCCAACCAATCATCTTGATATCCATTCCATTGAAGCGCTCGAGCAAGCGCTTCGCACATACCGGGGAGCCCTACTGCTTGTAAGCCATGATGACGCATTTCTACGAACTTGTACGACCATCAAATGGCATATAGAGGATGGACGGCTAACGGTTTTGTAGCAATATCAAAATTATCGGGCCCACCGATATGCGTCGATGGGCCCATTGCACCTTGTCTTACTTCACATGGAACGGATATACGATCAGCTCAAGGCCCAGCAGCAGCACGTGGTGTCCAATGCTCGCGATGGGGTCTATGAGCAGCAGCGTACCGAGGACCAGCTCAAAGCCGCCGGTGATCGCAGGCGCAATCCAACGCTCCCCCGCATGACGGGCCTCAATCGACTCGTCGAGCTCGCCAGCGGCCTTCTCCAAACCGAGCAAGCCCCACATGATGGCGATGAAGGTGACCGACTCAGCTGCGTTGAGAATCGACACGGCGCCGAGCACGATCATGACCACATCCGTCCCCACCGAGATCTTGCCTGCATCCGGCGGCCTGTTGATGATATCGGTCACGATGTCGGCGATGCCGACGAAGAGCATGACGGCACCCAGCACATAGGGCAGTTTCCCGGCTACCGGCTCGGGCGCGACCAAACAAGCGATGCCGACCATCGGAAGCAGCAGGGTGGCGGCAAATGCCACCAGGGCCGTCCCCTTCTTCTCCCGCGGGCTTCGGTCCATCTGAATCGACGCCATGCTCTTCCTCCCTGCCCCGCCGCATGGGCGGCTCATCCCAATCGATCGAAGACAGTATTCCCCATATGCGTGTTTTAACGCACATCCCCGATCGCGCACGCCAAGCATCGGGCGATTCGCAGCAACGACCCCGCCTGCGCACGGTTGATATGAGAAAGCCCCGGGCACCGACATCGCAGCCATCATGCAGCCGCAATCCAGCGCCCGGGGCACAAGAACCTACCCGCGGTTGTAGTTGATCAAACAGCCCGCCTTGACGATGGCGCGCTCATCATCGGTCATAGGCGCGATGCTCAACGCGATGGGCTCGACCCCCGCAACGGCACCCTCGGCATCCACATGCACCACGTGGGCCGCAATGGCCGATGTGTCACCGTCGAGCGCCAGGCGAATGCCCGGCACGAACACATAGTCACCCACCTCGAATGTTGGCTCGTCCGCAAGCTGGAAGGGCACCATACCCCAATTCATCACGTTGGAGCGATAGCGCTTCGTGGCGTACTCGCGCGTGATGTTGGCCAGCCCGCCCAGCACGCGCTGGCAACTCGCCGCCTGCTCGCGCGCGGAGCCGTCGCCCGGCTTGACCGCGTAGAGCACCGACCCGATCTCCACAGCGGCGGGGTCAACACCATCCAAGGCGTCCGCGGCGGCAAGCGCATCGAAGACCGATGCGACCTCCGGCGGCATGGAGCCGGCCGCGCGCTCGCGCTCCAACTCCGCCACTGCCTTGGCGCGGCCCACATACGCCGGATCGCGACGGCTGAGGGTGAATTCAGCCAAGCCCAGCGGGTTGGAGCGATACGACGACGTCTCGCCGGACGGGATCAGCTCGTCAGTCGTGGTGACCTCGTCCATGATCTTGGAGACCACCCGCAGCAAGATGCTGTCGGCAAGCGGCTCCATGTCGGGCCAATCCTTGATGTTGGGGCCATAGACCAGCTCGCGCTCAGGCTCGGCATGGCCGAACCCGTTGTACACGCGGTGCTCGTAGGCACTCGTATCGAAATGATAGGGGGCGCGCTCGTCCCAGGTCCCATCGGGCAGCTCGGTTGCCGCGGTGAGCACGCCACCGGCAGCGGCCGTTGCGGCGATCGACCGGGCATCCATGAGCGCCACACCCGTGATCTGGCCGTTGCCGGGCTTAGAGCCCTCGCGGTTGGGGAAGTTGCGCGTGGTATGGCGGATGGACAGACCGTTGTTGGCAGGGGTGTCGCCCGCGCCGAAGCACGGTCCGCAAAACGCCGTGCGCACGATGGCGCCGGCCTGCATAAGATCGAGGGCGGCACCGTTGGAGCACAGCTCCAAAAACACCGGCTGGGAGCTGGGATACACCGAAAGCGCGAAGTCGCCGTTGCCGCACGTCTTGCCCTTGAGCACGCGCGCCGCCTGCATCACGTTGACGAAGTTGCCGCCCGAGCAGCCGGCGATCACGCCCTGTTGCACCTGGAGGCGACCGTCCGGGCGGATCTTGTCCACCAACGACAGCGAGGCGCGCCCGCCGCCCACCTCGGCAGCCTGGACCTCCACCCCATGGAGGATGTCCTCGAGGTTCTCGTTGAGCTCGGCGATGGTGAACGCGTTGGAGGGATGGAAGGGCAGGGCGATCATGGGCTCCACTGCAGACAGGTCGACATCGACGCAGCCATCGTAGTAGGCAACGGGGGCCGGATCGAGCTGGCGATAGGCATCGATCCGGCCATGCAAGGCAAGATAGGCCTGCGTGTCGGTATCGGTGCGCCAGATGGAGCTGAGGCAGGTGGTCTCAGTGGTCATGACGTCCACGCTGTTGCGGAAGTCGGTGGACATGCTCGAGATGCCCTCTCCCACAAACTCCATCACGGCATTCTTGACGTAACCGCAGCCAAAGACCGCACGGATGATGGTCAGCGCGATATCCTGCGGGCCCACGCCCGGGCGCGGGGCCCCCGCAAGGCGAACGGCGATCACGCGGGGGTAGGCCACATCGTACGTGTTGCCCAACAGCTGCTTGACCAGCTCGCCGCCGCCCTCGCCGATGGCCATGGTGCCGAGCGCGCCATAGCGCGTATGGGAATCGGTGCCCAGGATCATCCTGCCGCAGCCGGCCTGCATCTCGCGCATGTACTGGTGGATGACGGCGATGTGGGGCGGAACGAAAATGCCGCCGTAGCGCTTGGCAGCGGAAAGGCCAAAGACATGATCGTCCTCGTTGATGGTGCCGCCCACGGCGCACAGCGTGTTATGGCAGTTGGTCAGCACGTACGGCACGGGGAACGCCGTCATGCCGGACGCCTTCGCCGTTTGGATAACGCCCACGTAGGTGATATCGTGGCTGGCCAGCGCATCGAACTTGAGGCGCAGGGCATCCATGGACCCGCTCGTGTTATGGGCCTGCAGGATGCCGTGGGCGATGGTGCCGCGGCGCGCGGCCTCGCGGTCGCAGGCGATGCCGCGTGCGCTCAGCGCGGCCGGGGCCTGGGACTCGGGCACGACCGTGGTCCCGTCCAGCAAAAAGACGCCTTCGTTATACAGCTTCACCGCGTCGGCCATGGCAGCTCCCCTCGCCCGCGCGCCCGCTGCGCGCAACTTTACTGGGCGACAGTATACCGAAGATGCTTGAACGGCACCGTTACGGTGGACACCAGGCATGCGCACACCAGGGCGATGGAACCGCCCGTGGCGATCATGCCGATGGCGGGCGAGGCATGCCGCACATCGACCAGAAGACAGCATGGGCGGAAGCCACGAGCGCATGTGCGCGGCAAAGAAGCGCAGGGCGGGACCTACCTGCCGCCCGCCCTCCACATGAGAAAGATCATGCCCAGGCTCAAGACGGCCATGGCGCCGATGCCGAAGATGAGTCCCGCCGCTTGAGACAGGGCGCCGCGTACGCCGCCCGCGGGCTCGACATGGTACCGATCGACAGAATACGGATTGCGCTTCATCATGGCTGCCTCCAACCTCTCGCGCCCGTTCGCTACATCACCATCATGGGCCGAACGGCTTTGGGGAACCATCGATTATCCTTACAGCGACCTTGCTCTTTTGTAAGAATCGCCCGTTCCGTCACCCCGCTTGGCCCGCGTTCGATACTCCACGCTCGTCCGGACAAAAACCCGCATGGCTCATACCGCGCGACGCGGCGATGAGGTTGCCCACGCAGCGGTTCGCGTCGTCCACCGCACGGTTGAGCGCCGCAAGCTCCTCCAGCGCATCCTCGCTCAACGGAACCTCCCCCGCCTCGGCCTCCTCCATAAGGAGCTCCGCGTTGGCCCGCATGACGGTCAGGGGCGTTTTGATCTTATGGGCCAGCAGCGTCACCTCGCAGCGTCGGTCCTGCTCGGCACGCCATTGATCCTCGAGTGACTGCTTGAGCGAAGCGCGCATGGCGTCCATGGCGGAGAGCACGTCATCGATTTGCGCCACATTGCTATGCGCGACCGGGATATCGAGCTCGCCGCGCCCCACGTCCCGGGCAACCGATACCAGCGGGGACATTTTGGCGGTGAGCACATGGCTCGCCCGCAGCGCCACCGCGATGATGGACGCCACCGCCCCCGCCACCATGCACCCCAGCGCCAGGTTCTGCGGATTGGGCAGGCAGTCGCGCATGGCACGCGATGTCCACTGGGGCACCACCTGATAGGACAGGACCACCCAGGTGCCGTCGTGGCATCGCACGGCCTGGCAGATGACGGGATACAAACCGACTTCGACGAGTGCATCGGGTGTGCTCCTGGGAGCAGACGGGTCCGCGGCGCGGCGCTCGACTGCGCGCCGGACATCTTCGAGCGAGGGCGAGCCCTTGGTGGACGACAGCACGCGCGAACCATCGGAAGACAGCTGCGCGTACGCGTAGAACGACGGTATGCGCTCGAGCTCCACATCACCCTGCCGCTCCAGGTACGCAACGGTCTGGTCGAGGCCGCTCGCCCCGAAGTTCGCCGGGTATCCCGCACCGCAATTGATGGCGATGATCATGACCGCCATCGGCACCGCGACGGCAAGGCCGAGCAGGCCGAGCAGATACAGGAAATACCGGCCGACCACGAATGCCAGCGGCATCCTTACGCGCAACGCGCCACCTGCGCGCCCAGAGCTCTCACGCCTCATCGTTCACCTGCCATTTGTATCCAACACCCCATACCGTCGCGATGGGATCCGCGCCGGCACGCCGCAGCTTGACGCGCGCATTGCTCACATGGGCCGAAACGGTCTCATCGCCGGCCTCCGAATCCCATCCGAGCACCGCCTCCCTAAGCTGGGCGCGACCGTACACCTGTCCGGGATACCTGGCCAGGTACTCGCAGATACCGTACTCCGTCGGCGTCAACGGCACCGTGGCCCCTTGCACCGCGATCTCGCGCGCGGCCAGATCGATCCGGATACGACCATGATCGAACGACAGAAAGCTATGGTGCTCACGGGCCTCCCGGCGCAGATGAGCCTGCACCTTTGCCCGCAGCTCGGCCGCACCGAAGGGCTTGCGCAGGTAGTCATCGGCCCCCATGCCCAGCCCCACCACGGCATCGTCCTCGGACACTTTCGCCGTGAGGAACAAAATGGGCGCATCGACCCGGTCGCGGATGCCGCGAACCAGCTCGAAGCCGTCGAGTCCGGGCATCATGACATCCGAGATAAGCAGGTCGAACACGGCGAGGTCCATGCGGAGCACCTCGGTGGGGTCGGTACGCACGCATACGGTGTGCCCATCGCGCTCAAGCACCCGCCGCAGCGCATCCGCGATAGCGGGCTCGTCATCAACGACCAGTATCCGCGCCATGTTCACCATCTCCCTCAGTTGGTCTGATTATTGTATGCGAGCCAAAGGCCCACGGAGCGGTGCGGGGACCTCGGCTTTCGTTTTTGGGTGAACCGTTAGCGCATAGGACCCCACGGCGGCGATCTCGACGTATGGCTCAGACACTTCCATTGGCGAGCCGAAGGACACGAAGAAGCACGCGCGCTCGGAGCCCTCGTCCGTCACACCGCGCATCTTATACACATAGTTCTTACCCGACCCGGCGGCGTCATCGTAAACCTCGATACACTCCTGCGGGTCGGGCGCCGGCGCATACACCGTGTGCCGAGGCGTCAGCGGGTTAAACCGGTCGATCGTGGTCCGCACCAGCCACATGCCATCGGTGTGCAGCACCGCACAGCCTCCCGCGAGCAGCACCGCCACAAGGGCTGCACCGATGCACACCCTATGTGAACGCTTCATCATTGCACCTCTCTACTCCGCCGTGTGCTTGGCGTCTTCAAAACGGTCGATAAGAACACCGGCCAGGATGACGACGACCGCCGTCACCGCGATGCAGGCGAACAGCGTCTCCCCGAGCGACCGGGAAAGCGCCGCGCCGGGCGCGATCGCCAGCTCGACGATCAGGCTCGCCAGCCTGAGCGGCCACACCAAAAACAGCCAGGCCACCGGGCCGCCCGACATCGCGCCGCTCAGCGTGCCCGTCACCAGTCCGTTTGCCAGGCCGCCCACCGACATGAGCGCCACGACGAGCCCGGCCGCCCCCACGCCGATCGTGATGTTGCGCCCCCATTTGAGCGCGCAAAACAGGCCGAGGACGTAACAGGCCGCGCTGCCCGCACCGATGCCCAAAACGGCATCGACCGCCGCCCACCACACCGGCAACGGACGGGAAAAAACCGTCATGACCGCCGCGAAGGACCCCACCGCGAGGACCGCGGCGCACACGCCGAGCCCCAACAGGGAGATGACCTTCGCCGCGAGCGCGATGCGTCGCGATGGCATGCCGAACATGTTGGCGTAATCCCCCGCCGCCCGCTCGGCATCGGCGGAAAGACCGCATGCCAAGCCCACCAGCAAGGGAGCCCCCGCACCGAGCAGCTGCACGAAGGCATCGAAAGCGAGCTTGGAATCCCATGGGGTCGTTGCAAAATACAGGCCCGCGGCAACACCCACCGCAAGCGCGAGCGCGACATGCAGAGCGATGAGCGGAGAGCGCCGCAACCGCACGGACTCCGACCTCAAGGCCCCGGCCAACGTCATCCTTGCCATCTACGCCACCTCCCGCCGGTTGAACCAACGCGCGCCGCACAAGACGAGCACGAGACCGATAGCCACCGCAAGCGCAACGCCCGCGACCCACGTGCCGTCGACGATGCCGACAGGATCTCCCGCCGGCAACGGAATACCCGAGAGAAAGACGCGCGAGAACGGCGAGGGGCAGCGGAACGCCACCGCGGGAGGGACCATCCACCAAAAGGGCGAGGAGCCGAGGGCGATGCCGCCCGCGATCTGGATCAGCAGCGGAACGGCGATGGAGGCCAGCATCCCGGCGCGCACGACCAGAAACAGGCCGGCGGGGATCATCCAGAGGCTCGTGGCCGTTACCAGCAGCGCGATAATCAGGCTCGGCACGGGACCGGGCGCGCTGCCTCCCGCAAACGCCGCCGCACTCGATACGCCACCGACGATCAGGCACGACACGAAGATGAGCACCATGCAGTACGCCACCTTGACCAGCCAGATCTTTGCGGGGACAACGGGCAGGCCGAGCACGGAGCGCAGGCCGAGCTTGGCGTCGATGTTGCCCACGCTCGCGGTGATCAGCGCGATGGCCACGGGAAGCGCCAGCGTGTACCAGTAGCACCAACCGTACGTGGCGTATCCGATCCACCCCGCCGAATACCCCGGCATGGCACCGGATGCCAACAGGCCCAGCAGGCAGCACGGCAACGGCGCAAGAAGCGCGATCTTGCGGGGCGCGGCACGGCGGCCCTTTTCAAACTCCGCCTTCAAGACACGCATATCGGCCATCAGCGCACACCTCCCCTGGAGGCGCCGCCGCGCGAAACCCCGCGGCACACGTCCATGAACAGCCGCTCCAAATCGCATGCCGGATCGAAGGCGCCCTCATAGGCGAGCTTTCCCTGCGCGATAATGCCGATACTATCCGCCACGTGCGCGACCTCGCTCAAAATATGACTCGACACGATGACCGTGATACCTTGCGTGGGAAACGACCTGATGAGACCGCGCAGATCCTCGATTCCCATGGGATCGAGGCCGTTGGTGGGCTCATCCAGGATGAGCAGACTCGGATGCGCCACCAAGGCGAGCGCGATACCCAGGCGCTGCTTCATACCGAGGCTGAACTGCCCGGTCCGCTTCGATCCGGTGTTTTGCAGGTCGACCGCCTCCAAAACCTCATCGATCCGGTCCCCGCCCGTTCCGAGCAGCTCGGTGCGCACGAGCAGGTTTTCCCGCGCCGTGAGGTTGGGGTACAGCGGAGGGGTCTCGATCAGCGAGCCGATCGTGTACAGGTCATCGCGCTTCCACGGGTGACCCTGGAACAAGATCTGCCCCTCCGTGGGGCGGAGCATTCCCGTGAGCATCTTGAGCGTGGTGGACTTGCCCGCGCCGTTGGGCCCCAGCAAACCGTACACCTCCCCCGCCTTGACGTGCATATCGATCGCGTCGACCGCCATCTGCCGCGATGCTCCCCTGCCGAACGCCCTGGTGAGCCCGCGCGTTTCCAATATCAGTGCCATATAGACCGCCTTTCCTATCTCGACGGTTCTATGGTCGCAAGCATTTCTAAAGAACCTTTAAAGGCGGCTGTTAAAGACGAACCGCGAGCACATAATTGTTTTTACCACTCAAAACACGAACACGTGTTTGCTTCTATGGTATAGTGGGTAATTACACAAAAGGGAGGTGAGCCATGAGCACCATGAACGGCAGCAAGGTGGGAGCGCGCGAGGTCATCGCGGGCATTTTGAACGACGAGCGCTTTAAGAGCAGCTCTCATTTTTCGGACCGCATCTATAGCGACGAGCCCATCTTGACGACCGGCAGGCAAATGGCGAGCTACCTCCCCGATCGATATCGCGAGATGAAGAAGATCACGCAGTACGAGGTGGGAGACGGGAGCGGTCGCGGGCGCTGGATTCCCGAGGCCGAGCTGTTCTACCGGCAAGGCATGTTCATGGCGGACTTCGAGGACGACTGCCCGTACCGCGGCGTTTTCAAGGCATTCTTCCCCACCTACAACGCGATGAGCGACCGACAGCTGCGCGGATACTTCACCTGGCGCACGGCAGTCAGGCACGGCGACATCCAGGAGACCTCGACACCCTTCGCCTTCATGTATCTTTATGAGCTCATATGCGGCATCGGCGTGGGGTCGCCCCGGGAGGGCTTCGATAGGATTGCGGGCTTTTGGAACGCCTACCGCCAATTCGTGCCCGATATCGATCGCTACGCAGGCGTGTGGCTGCAGGACTACGTCGTCTATCACGGCCTGGACCCGCAGCTGCTCGCCCCGTACAAAACCATGTCATTCGACCACGCCCTCATAACGCTGCGCGCCGTGGCCGGCCAAGCGGACCAAAGGCTGCAGGCGATCAAGCGTGAAGGCGGGGCATCGGCCCTTCCCCTGCCGGCAAACGAGCAGTTGGAAAAACGCCTGATCGAGGCGCTCGACGCCCTCTCGACGTATCGTCTGCGCGAAACCGAGCTCTATGCCGAGCAGCCCGAAATGCTCCGGCATGTCTCGTGCTCGGTTTTTATCCGCATGGCCGGATACTATGAGCATCAGCGCAAAAAGGGAATTCTGGAAAGCTGGTTTGGCGAGAAGGTGCGTCTTCCCTACACCATGTTCGGATCGGCCGTATTCTTCGACCCCCACAAGCATCCCGACACCGTCTACGACCTCGATGAGGTGCATCGCTATATATGCCAAGATGGGTTGTGGACATGCGAGCGGGTGCACGGGAGCCGCCAGAGCAGCCCCAAGATCGGCAGCATGCTGCGCTCGGTATGGCAGGCGGCCTGTCAAGAACTCGGGAGCGGGCATGCGGCCGATGCCAAGCAGAAAACGCCCAAATATGTGCAGAAGTTCATCGAGCAGGAACTCGAGGCATGGAAAACATGGGAGGCGGCCCGCAAAGCCCGAGAGGTCGTTATCGACCTGTCGCGGCTCTCATCGATACGCCACGCCGCCGCCCAGACGCGCGAGGCGCTCCTGATCGAAGAAGAGCGCAGCGGCACGGGCGAGCTCGTCTCGGCTGCCGACGGGATTATCCATGGGCTCGCGGAAGAGGAGCCGGTGTCGCCCCCGCGCCCCGATGCCCCGGCAGACACGCCGGCGCCCGCCGCCACCGATCGCAACGAGCGTAGCGCCGATGTGCCCTGGAAGGCATATCTACGCGCGCTGCTCGATGGCGACGGCGCCGCGCGAGGGGCCGCCGTCGCATCCTCGGGGCAATCGGAGGACATATTGATGGACCAGGCGAACGAAGCCCTGTTCGAAACCGTGGGCGACACGGTAATCGAGTACGGCGATACCGGGCCGCAGCTTATTGAAGACTATCGAGATGACGTGAGAGGATTTTTGGACCATGACTGACACCGACCGTTCCGGCACGGCGCCGCGCGTCCCCAAGCGCATCGCGGCGGTGATTCTCAATTCTCTCAAGGGAGGCGTTGTCCCCCGTATCGGACTTCCCTACATCACCGTCGGTCGCGACGTGGAGATACAGGCGCTTCTACATGACCTCGGCCTCATCGCCGACGGAGGAGCGAGCTTCCGCTTCCTCGTTGGCCGCTACGGTGCGGGCAAGAGCTTTTTGCTGCAGACCATCCGCACCCATGCCATGGGCGAGAACTTCGTTGTGGCGGATGCCGACCTGTCCCCCGAGCGGCGTCTGCAGGGCGGCCAGGGCCAGGGCCTCGCCACCTATCGCGAACTCATACGCAACCTCTCGACCAAAACCCGTCCCGAGGGCGGGGCGCTGCGCCTCATCCTCGACCGGTGGGTGAACCACATAGGCGAGTCGATGGATCCCGAGCAGCAGGCCAGGACGGAGCTCTCCCCGTTGGAGGAACTGGTCCACGGATTCGATTTCGTCCGCATGATCGAGCGCTACCGCACCGCATCCGCAGAGGGCAATGCCGAGACCATGTCGTGCGTGGCCAAATGGCTCCGCGGCGAGTACCGCACCAAGACCGAGGCAAAATCCGAACTGGGCATCACCAGCATCATCGATGACGACAACTGGTACGACTACATCAAGCTGTTCGCCCAATTTCTTGTGGGCGCAGGTTACAAGGGCATGCTCGTGCTCATAGACGAGCTGGTCAACCTCTACAAGATCCCCAACGCCATCACGCGGCAGTACAACTACGAGAAGATCCTCACCATGTACAACGATACGCTCCAGGGAAAGGCTCACCACCTAGGCATCATCATGGGCGGAACCCCGACCTCCATCGAGGATCGGCGGCGCGGGGTCTTTTCATACGAGGCGCTGCGCAGCCGCCTTACGCAGGGGCGCTTTGCCCGCGATGACGCACGCGACATGCTCGCCCCCATCATCCGCCTGCAGCCGCTCACGCATGAGGAGCTGCTCGTTTTGATAGAGAAACTCGCGCAGATCCACGCCGGCTACTTTGGATACGACGTGAAGTTGCAGGACGCGGACCTGGCGGAGTTCCTCACCATTGAATTTGGCCGTGTGGGGGCGGACACGCATCTTACCCCGCGCGAGGTCATTCGCGATTTCATCGAGCTGCTGGATATCGCGCACCAAAATCCCGCAATGACGATGGCAGACCTGCTGCAGCGCGAGGCCGTCACCGGCACCACCGCGTCCAACGTAGCCGACGGCGATGCCCCCTTTGCGGAATTTACCCTGTAGCAAGACGCCTGAAGGGAGGGATCCGTGAGCGCATTCGACCGCTTCGCCCCATTTATCCAGGATTTCGTCTACGACCACAACTGGGAGAGTCTGCGGTCCATCCAGGTGGCCGCGGCCGATGCTATCTTCAATACCGACGAGAACGTGCTGCTCACGGCCTCGACCGCCTCGGGAAAAACCGAGGCCGCGTTCTTTCCCATCCTCACCGAGTTTTGGGAAAACCCGCCCATCAGCGTCGGGGCCATCTACATCGGTCCCCTCAAGGCGCTCATCAACGACCAGTTCTATCGGCTCAACGACCTCTGCGCCGAGGCGGATATCCCGATCTGGCACTGGCATGGAGACGTCGCGGCATCGCATAAGGCCAAGATGATCAAGCGCCCGAGCGGGATCTTGCAGATTACGCCCGAATCCCTCGAGGCGCTGCTCATGCACAAGCACAACGCCGTGGCCCGCGTCTTTTGCGATTTGCGCTATGTGGTTATCGATGAGGTGCACTCGCTGCTACGCGGCGACCGCGGAGGGCAGACGCTCTGCCTGATCGAACGGCTGTCTCGCATGGCGGGCGTCAACCCCCGCCGAATCGGACTGTCGGCCACCATCGGCGACCCCGAGCGAACCGGGGCATTCCTGGCAGCCGGCACCGGCCGCGGATGCGTTATCCCGCGCTTTGACGAGCCCCGCAAAACTTGGCGTCTGTCCATGGAGCATTTCTACAACTCGGGCCCCCAGGCGAGCGATCGCACCATTACGTCCACCGGCGCCCAGGAAATCGCCATTGAGAGCTGCGAGTGCATCGAGACGGGAGACGGCGACCTTGCGCAGCTGCTCAAACGGGCATACGAGCCCAACGCGAACCAGCTGGCACGACCCCTCGCCGCAACGGGCGCGAGCGAGGACCAGACAACCGTAGAGCCCATTTCCCAAACGGAACTCATGGCCAAAACCGATACGGCCCCCGATCATGCCGACCCGGGCATCGGCTACATCTTTGAGCATACACGCGGGCGCAAATGCCTCGTGTTCGTCAACTCGCGTGAAGAAGCCGAGGCCGTGTGCACCCTGCTGCGCCAATACTGCGAAGCCAACCACGAGCCCGACCGCTTCCTCATCCACCACGGGAACCTTTCGGCATCCTACCGCGAAAGTGCCGAGGAGGCCATGCGCGACGAGGAACAGGCCCAGACGACGGTGACAACGGCAACGCTGGAGCTCGGCATCGACATCGGGCGGCTCGAGCGGGCATTTCAGATCGATGCGCCCTTTACGGTCTCGAGCTTTTTGCAGCGGATGGGACGGACGGGCCGTCGCGATCTTCCCCCCGAGATGCATTTTGTCATACGCGAGGAGGAGCCCGAGCCCCGCACCATGCTCCCCGAGACCATTCCCTGGAAGCTGCTGCAGGCTATCTCCCTGGTGCAGCTCTATCGGGAAGAAAAATGGGTGGAACCGCCGGCACTCGACCGGTTGCCGTACAGCCTGCTCTACCACCAGGTGATGGGCACGCTGGCGAGCTGCGGGGAAATGACCCCGGCCGAGCTGGCCGGGCGCGTCCTCACCTTGTCCTATTTCCACCGCGTGTCGGCCGATGACCTCAGATGCCTGCTGCGGCATCTCATCGAAATCGAACATATCGAGCAGACCGAACGGGGCGGTCTTATCGTGGGGCTCGCCGGGGAACGTATCACCAACTCGTTCAAGTTCTACGCCGTGTTCCAGGAAAACGAGGAGTTCACGGTAAGGTCCGATAGCGCCGAGCTCGGCACCATCGTCAATCCGCCACCGGCTGGCGAGCGCATCGCGATCGCGGGGCACTGCTGGCTGGTCGAGGAGGTGGACTGGAAGCGCCATTTGGTGTACTGCACCCAGGTAAAAGGACGCGTGCCCGCCTACTTTGGCGATTGCGCCGGCGATATCAACACCCATATCCTCGAGCGCATGAAACGCGTGCTCGAGGAGCATGAGTCATACCCCTACCTTATGGGCAACGCGCGTGCACGCCTCGCTCAGGCGCGCCATGTTGCCGCGAACGCAGGGGTGGCGGGGCCGGGTTCCAGCCCCCTCATCAACCTGGGAGGCGATACCTGGGCGCTGTTCCCCTGGCTTGGAAGCTATGCGTTTTTGGCCCTTGAGCGTTTGCTGAAGATCAAATGCGCAGCCGAGCTCGGCCTGAAGGGGCTCGACCCCTCGCGACCGTACTTCATGCAGTTCCGCATGAGGGTCGATCCCGATACGTTCTTCGAGGCGGTCGCCGCCGAGGCCGAGGACGATTTCGACCCCATAGAGCTCGTGTACCCCGGTGAAGTGCCCTACTTCGATAAATACGATGAGTTCCTGCCCGAGCAGCTCATCAGGAAGGGCTTTGCCGAGGGAGTGCTCGATATCGACGGCATGCGGGATCGCGTTGTTGGCTGGCGCGACGAATGGCGAAAGCGGCAGGGAATGCAGGCGTAGCGCCCCTTAGCAGCTGGCATCGTGCAGCATGGCACCCAAGAACTCCCGCTCAATGGGGACCTCGCCGTCGAAGGCGTAGTCCCCATCCGTTGCGATCAGCAGGTAGTTGTCCTCGCCGCCCAGGTCCTCGTCGACGCACGGGATGATGTGCACGTGGGAAAACACCGCAGCAGCCGTGGCTGTGGCATCGCGCAAAAACTCGATGTTCTCCCCCTCATCGGTCGATACGATGTTTGCCAGATACAAACCGCCGGGACGCAGGCAGACCTTGACCTGGCAGAGCGCCTCGATCGTGGCAAGGCAGTGCACCGGCTCGCGGCCGGAGAAGCAATCGTTCACCACGGCATCGTAACGGGCGCCCTCGGCGAGGGCCTGCGTCATGTACGCACGGGCATCCTCGCAGATCAGGTGCAGGCGATCGCCGGCAAGGCTCTCCAATTCGTCCAAAAAGAACCAGCGCTCCGCGAGATGGGTGATGGCATGGTCGAGCTCGACCACATCCATCCGCAGGTTGGGATGGCACGTCAAGGCGTGTTTAGGGTAGGAATAGCCCCCGCCGCCCAGCATGAGCACGCGATCGATGCCATGATCGGCCGTGGCGCGCATGTCGTCCTCGGCCTCGAACAGGGCATCGAAGGCGGCGATGTAGGAGAAGACCGGCTCGAACCGATGCTCGTCGACATACGTTGCGGACTGATAGACCCCGCCCTGCTGCAGCACGCGAATGCGCTCGGATCCAACGCGGACCATCTTTACCCGCGCCACGCCCAGCTGGGTGCGCGCGAGCTGCAGGCACCGCGCACCCACCGCAACCGCCGCCGCACCGACGGCGGCAGCGCCCAGCACCACACCCGCGAACCCCGCCGCGGGAGCAATCGACTTGTTGCTCGTTTTCCCCCTCATGCAAGACCCCTCTGCTGATACAGCCCGTTATCGTGAAAGCCCAGCCCGCGGTAGTACTCCCGGGTACCCACCGCGCTGATCACGTTTACCTTGGTATACCCCTCTTCGCGCGCTATCTCGCATGCCCGCTCGACCAACCTGCGCCCAAGACCGATATGCTGGGCCGACACCCCGTCCTCGCCCAGCTGCGTGGCGATGCCGTACACATGCACCTCGCGGATCATCGCCTCGCCCTCGCGCACGGGCAACTCGGAAGAAAGCGCATCGACATACCGCAGATCCGGCAGCGAAAGTCGCAAGAACCCGGCGATGCGGTTGTCGGGCATGATCCATTGCAAAAAGCGCTCACGGGTATTCGTGGTTGCGTACGGCACGATATCCAGCGAAAGCGAGGATGCATCGAACGACCGCGTGCCCACCTCGCGAAACCTGATCTCCTGGACCTCGGCACTCTCGCCGACCTCCTGCAAGCGGCGCTCGACGAGCTGGCGCAAGTTGGGCTTTTTGTTTCCCACCAAGATGTCATTGGAAGAGAAATCGCGGATCATCCGGGAGATGCGGCAGAACGGTGGCGTCGCGATAATGTCGTCGGCCAGCACATCCAGCAGTTCATCCTCGGTATACGGGCGCCAGCTGCCGTCGCGGTACTTCTCGCACAGACGCGCGCCCTCGATCAGGGCGCAGGGATACAGCTTGATCTCATCCGGCTGGAATGCCGGCGCGCACACCAACGTGCGGTAGTCGCGCTTATCGCGCTCGGGCGTGGCCGTATAGAGGTTCGCCATGGCGTGCGCATGGATCTTGAACCCGAACACGCGGAGCAGCTCGAATGCCGCCTGGATGCGGTCGAGCGTTATAGAGCGATCGTTCGCATCGAGAACATCCTGGTCGAGCGTTTGGATCCCCATCTGAACCTTGGTGCAGCCCAAACGCCTGATGGTCGTAAGGGTCGCCGGCGTGATCGCATCCGGCCGGGTCTCGATAACCAGACCGACCACACGATGACGCGCCGCCTCGTTCGCCTTGTGCAGGCGCTCCAGCTCCGCAAACGAGCCCTGTTGCATCGCGGCGGCGCGCATCCAGGCATCGCTTCCCCCATATAGCCGATGGAAAGCGGCGTTGTACCCTGCGGCGCCCGCGTCGATCGTGCGCTGCGCCGCCGCGGTAAAAGCTTCGAACCCAGCTCCATCCTGAGGAAAACCGGCATCTGCGTAAAAGGCGCGGCGCTCGGCGACGGTGCCGGGCACGTCGCGCACCGGGTCCTCGCCCAGGACCGCGCCATCGTTGAGGGCGCGGAAGAGCTCGGAGATAAACCATGTTTGATATGTCTCGGGATAGTCGCTCCACGTGCCGCCCAAAACGATGAGCTCGATCTTGTCGGTCGAGTGCCCCATCTGCGTGAGGGCCGTCAGCCGCGCAGACACCTGCAGATACGGGTCGAACCAGTTCTGCTCCGCACGCTCGCACGCGGGCTCCCCATGCAGGTAGCTTTTTGGCATGCGGATGTCATTGGGGCAGTAGAGGCAGTCGCTCCCGCACGGCCACGGCTTGGTGATAACCGTGATGGTCGCAACGCCCGAGGCGCTGCGCCGCGGCTTCATGCGCAGCACATCGAGAAGCTTCTCCTCGAGCGCCCCATCGATACCCCACGACGCCCAACGCCGGGGATCGTCGCGTTTAACGCTCTGATAATGCGGCAGGAGCCTGCGCTTGGCATATGCGCGCTTGTCGGAACCATCGAGCTTGGCTTGGGCGTGAATGAGCTTGAGCAGCCGACGGTCATCCACCGCGCGGCCCGCGCGAAGCTCGGAGAGTATGTTCAAAATGATATCGTCCATACGGCGCATTGTATCGCAGGGGCGCGGGCGCGAACGGGGCAAGTACAATGAAGGACGAACGTTCGCGCCAACACCATCGAAGGGGTGCATATGGACACGCAGACCGCCCGCGAGCTCATCGCGCTCAACAATCGGTTCTACGCCGAGCATGCCCAGTCGTTCTCGGCCACGCGTTCGGCGCCCTGGAAGGGCTGGGCGCGCGTGCTGGACACATGGCGCGAAGCAACGGATTGCAGCTCCCTGCTCGACCTGGCATGCGGCAACCTGCGGTTCGAGGCCTTCACCGCGCGTTCGCTTGAGCAGACGGCACGGCCCATCCCGCGGTTTTACTGCGTCGATTCATGCCCGCAGCTGGCGGACGCCCCCCAAGAGGACCTTCCGCCCGTGCGCTACCAAACGCTCGACATGCTCGATGCGCTCCTTGCGGGCCGCGACCTTGCAAGCGCCATCGAGGCGCCCCGCTGCAGCCTCGTTGCCTGCTTTGGATTCATGCATCACATCCCCGGACAAGAAACCAGGCGGTCATTCATGCGGGCCCTTGTGAGCAAAGCGGAGCCGCACGGCCTTATAGCCATCTCGTTTTGGCAGTTTACGGATGATGCGCGGCTGGCCGCCAAGGCTGCCCGCTCGGACGAGATGGCCTTTGGCGAGCACCCTCCCTTTGAGGGGTTCGCACGCGGGTCGCTGGACCCCGGCGACCATTTCCTGGGATGGCAGCAGGACCCCCGTCCCTTGCGCTACTGCCACAGCTTCGCCGAAGACGAGATCGACGCGCTCGTCCGCTCCGTGGCAGACTGTGCCCGTGAGGTGGAGCGCTTCTCGGCCGACGGATCGTCTGATACCCTCAACAGGTATCTTATTTTGCAACGTATTTAGCAGGGGGAATGTGGGCCCATGCACGCACGCATGCCAAAGAACTTTGTACTCGAGGAACGCATGGAGCGCTACGCGGATGCCATCGAGACGGGAGCCGCCGCCTATCGCGGCCGCTGGGCCGAAGCATGCTGGCCCCTCGATCGCGCAGACGGGGAAGGGTGCTCCAGCCGATTCGAGGCTGTGCACCTGGACCTTGGGTGCGGCAAGGGCTCTTACATCGCGGAGATGGCGCGGCGCAACCCGCGCACGCTATACCTGGGTATGGATAGCGAGCCGGTCTGCGTGGTGTACGCCGCCCAACTCATCTGCGAGCTGGGCCTGCCCAACGCCCTCGTTATCCCCGGGGACGCCGCACGGCTGGACAGCATCTTTGCCCCCGGCGAGCTTGCAGCCATCTCCATCAACTTCCCCACGCCGCATCCCAAGCGCCGCGGGGCGCGTCTGCGCGTGACCAACGCGCACCACCTTGCCGGCTATCAGCCCCTGCTGGCGCCCGGCGCGGCCGTAACGCTGCGAACCGACAGCGCGCCGCTGTACGAGTATTCCCTGCAGCAGTTCGCCGCCGCCGGATGGCAGGAACTCTGGCGCACGCGCGACGACCGCGCCGATCACCCCGACACCCCGTTGACGGAATACGAGGAGCGCCTTTCGGCCCAGGGCGCGACCGTGCACGCCGTTCGCGCCGTGCCGGCACCGATGCCCACCACGCCCGAGCAGCTGGCCGCAGCCGACGAGCTGCCCCAAAGCTTGTTCGACTACCTGCCCGAGGACCTGTTCGAGGGAACCTACATCCCGCACGGCATGAGCTATGCCATCGAGAACTTCCGCAACCACCGCATGCACGAGTGCATACGCGCGCGATAGGGACCCGGTAACCCAAGCCCGATCTGCCCGGCAGGTCGGGCTTTGTTGTGGCAAGCGGCCACGTTGGGGCACAGCGGCCCGTTTTCCCTCATAATGGTGCCCATACAACCTTTCGAGAGAACATGTGAGCACCATGAGCGACCACGAATCCGCAACCGAAGAAACCGCCAACGGCACCGCAGCGGCATCGAGCACCGACCCGTTTGCGCACGGATCGCTGGGCAACCTCGCCCCCGCCTGGTGGATGCCCGAGGACGGCAGCGAGCCCGAGCCCTGGTTGGACGCCGAAACCGCCTACGAGCGTTTCATAGGATGGGTCGAGGCCCGCGGCATCGAACCGTGGCCGCACCAGGAGGACGCCCTGTTCAGCCTGGCCGCCGGCAGCAACGTGATCTTGGGCACCCCCACCGGCTCGGGCAAATCGCTCGTGGCGCTGGGCATGATGTTCATGGCGATGGCCTGCGGCAAGAAGGCCTACTACACCGCCCCCATCAAGGCGCTCGTGAGCGAGAAGTTCTTCTACCTGGTCGATATCCTGGGGCGCGACAACATGGGTATGGTCACCGGCGACTCGCACATCAACACCGAGGCTCCCGTGATCTGCTGCACGGCCGAGATCTTGGCCAACCAGGCCCTGCGCGAGGGCGAGGACACCGACGTGGCCTGCGTTGCCATGGACGAGTTCCACTTCTACAGCGACCCCGATCGTGGCTGGGCCTGGCAGGTCCCGCTGCTCACCATGCCGCATGCGCAATTCCTGCTCATGAGCGCCACACTGGGCGACATGAGCGCTATCGCCGCCTCGTTGCATGAGCACACCGGCCGTGAGGTCGAGCTTATCGCCGATGCGCCGCGCCCGGTCCCGCTGTCCTACCAGTACGTCAAAACCGCGCTCGAAGGCACGGTCGAGCTCGCCCTGCGCGAGGGCGACTCCCCCATCTACATCGTGCACTTCTCGCAGGACGCGGCCCTCAGCTCCGCGAAGGCGCTCGCCAGCTACGGCGTGGCCACCAAGGAGCAGCGCGAGGCCGTAAAGGATGCCATCAAGGGCGGACGCTTCACCACGGCGTTTGGCAAAACGCTCAAGCACCTGCTGTCGTGCGGCGTGGGCCTGCATCACGCCGGCATGCTGCCGCGCTACCGCCTGCTGGTGGAAAAGCTCGCCCAGCAGGGCCTGCTGCCCGTGATCTGCGGCACCGACACGTTGGGCGTGGGCATCAACGTCCCCATCCACACCGTGCTGCTCACCGGGCTCACCAAGTTCGATGGCTACAAGCAGCGCCGCCTGCGTTCACGCGAGTTCCATCAGATCGCCGGGCGCGCCGGGCGCTCGGGCTTCGACACCGAGGGCGTGGTTATAGCCGAGGCGCCCGACTACGAGATCGAGAACCATAAGGCCGAGCTCAAGGCCATGGGCGACCCGAAGAAGATGAAGAAGCTCAAGAAGAAGAAACCTCTTCCGGGGTTTGTGACCTGGAACGAGGACACCTTCAACCGACTCATCGAATCCGAGCCCGAGGTTTTGCGGCCGCGCCTGCGCATCACGCACTCCATGGTCCTGGCCGAGGTCGAGCAAGGGGGTGACGCCTGGGCCCGCGTGCTGCAGCTCATCGACGACTCGCTGCAGACCGAGGAGGAGAAGGCCAAGCTCAAGGCCCGCGCGGCCGAGATCTTCGCAACCCTTATCGACGCGGGCGTGGTGCTGCGCGAGGCCGAGGGCGAGGAGCGCACCGAGGCGGAGCGCGCTGCGGCCGCGGCGGCTGCGGCAAACACGCAGGCCGTCTCGCTGCTCACCCCCTCGGAGCTTGCCGAGCTGCACCACGCGGAGCATGCAACGGACGATGGGGACGCATTCGTAGACGAGCCCTCCGCAGCCCTCGCGGCCCACCCGCTCGACGGCGCGGCAAACTATTACCTCACCGTCGACCTGCCCGAGGACTTCGCCCTCGATCAGCCGCTCTCCCCATTCCTGCTGGCGGCCCTTGAACTGCTCGATCCAGAAAGCGAGACCTACGCGCTCGATGTCATCTCCATGGTCGAGGCGACGTTGGAGGATCCCAAGCAGGTCCTGCGGGCCCAGGAGCGCCAGGCGCGCGACCGCGCGATGAACGAGATGAAGGCCGAGGGTATCGAGTTCGAGGAGCGCAAGGAGCGTTTGCAGGACGTAACGTACCCCAAGCCGCTCGAGGACTTGCTCGACATGGCGTTTGCCAAGTACTGCGCACAGGTACCCTGGGCCAACGATTACGAACTCTCGCCCAAGTCGGTGCTGCGCGACATGCTCGAGGGCGCCTCGGACTTCAAGGGCTATATCGCCCGCTACAACATCGCCCGCTGCGAGGGCATTCTGCTGCGCTATCTCACCGAGGCCTACCGCGCGCTCGACCGCACGGTCCCAACCGACAAGCGCAACGACGAGCTCAACGATATCGTGGCCTGGCTCGGCCTGGTGGTGCGCTCCGTCGACTCGAGCCTGGTGGACGAGTGGGCCAACGCCGGCACCATGCCCGAGGACGCAGGGGTGGGCGCGCTGCGGCTGGCGAACCAGGTGGTTATCGATCGCCGCGGCATGACGCTTTTGGTGCGCAACGCCCTCTTCCAGCGCGTGCGCCTGGCTGCACGTGGCAAGTACGCCGAGCTGGGCGAACTCGATGAGGACTGGGGTTTTGGGCAGTTCCGCTGGAAGCGCACCATGGAGGCATTTTATGCCGAGCATGAGGAGCTGCTGCTCGACGCCGACGCGCGCTCGAGCGCCTTTTTGTCCATCAACGAGGACGACGAGAAGTCCGATCACGTGTGGCACGTGCACCAGGTGTTCAGCGATTCCGATGGCGACCGCGACTTTGGCATCATGGCCGATGTGGACCTGGATGCCACGCAGGACGGCGACGGCATCGTGTTCAAGAACTACCGCGTGGGCTCCATTGAGGAGCTGATGGGGTAGCCACAACGCAACGGCGCCCCCACAGGTTCGCAAGAACATGTGGGGGCGCATCATACATAGCTTCTTTCGATAGCTCGATACCCTATTCACGCGAAAAGGCTTTATCCATCATCTGCTCAAGCTCCCTATCCCGTTTTCCCTGCTTTGTCTTCGGACGCTTGGGGCCAGCATACTGCGGGCTTCGATGCCTGATTTCAATCGCCCTAACATGTTCCTTGGCTTTCGAACCATCCGCATCTGAATACGCCATATCAAGATGGCGGACCAATGCCTCTACGCCTTCTTCCGTACGTACAACAGGACGATTCGTTTCGAGGCGGGCGATGAGGTCGGGCAGACAATAATCACCTGGGGTATTCGTGGCGAAATACATTCCATTTGATCCTTGGTCGACCAAAACCGAAAAACCGCAATTGTCCACGTACATCGTTATGCCTACGAGCTCCGAGGCAAAAATCCGATCAGACTCCCTCTTTGTCAAGGCTCGAATATGCCACGTGTTCTGGTGCGGCCCAGCATCATCACGACAGAAAGACTCGGACCCATCTGATCGAGGCTTGCCCACAAGAACCTCGACTTTGCCCCCACGTGCATGACGGACGGTAACGGGTGCATTGAGATTCTTGACCTCGATCACGTACACCGACTTTTGCGTCACCATCAACAGGTCGATTTCCTCGGTGAATTCCGTCTCGTACTTACCCGCTCTCGCTCCACGCCCCGCCGGAACATATAGGTTCCTCAAAAGGCGGGCGTGCCCAAAGCATCCGGCATCGATTGCCGATGAAAGGAGATCGTACGCCACGTACTCCCCCAGCAAGCCCCGACGCTCCTTTGTTGCCGTTGTTGTTTCCAGCTTGAATTCGCCATGGTTTACGTAATGCGCAGCAGCGAACGGGTTTGAATCTCTAACGGACCCGTGGCCAACATCCGAGCGCAGGCACATGCCCGTAGCCCGAAACCAGGCGCTCGAGTAGTAGCGAGAATGAGCGAGCTTTTCCTGACGCTCAAGCAGCGCATCCCTCCTCGCGCAGGCATCGCTCTTTTCCGATTCAAACCTCTTGATGGCATGCACGGAGGGCAGGAAGGCAAGGTTTCGTAAGAAACCCCAACGAGCATTCTTGTTACGAGCTTCTTTGAGTTTGCCTGTCAACGTTTTTAGCTCATGAGCTTCGTGATCTATTTGCTCGGCGGTGACCCTGGCAGCCTTATCGTACGCCGCCGGGACAAGCCGACTTCCGCACTCGGGACATAAACCTCCCCCGTATCTCACCGGAACGTACTCCCCGCACGCCCAGCAGAACAACTTGGTTCCTGGAATCTCTTCCATAACGCCACCCTCCTAGCCACCTTTACCTGATTGCACCGTATCCTTTCGTCCGGACAAAAAAATGCACCCGCGAGGAGCGGGTGCATCAAGCGGGGCTATTTAATTGTCGGAAGCAAAGCGCCCAGCACACAAACGCCAAGCGCGCCTACTTATGGTACGGCTCGCCGCGCATGATCTTGAACGCGCGGTACACCTGCTCGAGCAGGACCACGCGCGCCAGGTTATGCGGCAACGTGATCCGCCCAAACGACAAACGCTCGTCCGCGCGCGCCCGCACATCGGCCGATACGCCGTACGATCCGCCGATCACAAACACAATATCGCTCGACCCGTGCGTCATGAGCGTGTCCAACCGGTCGGCGATCTCCTCGCTCGACCGCTCGGTACCGCCGATATCCAGCAAGATCACGTGCGAGCGATCGGGGATTGCCTGAAGGATGCCCTTGCCCTCCAGTACACGACCGGCGTCCTCGCCGCCAAACTTTGCCGGGTCGCGATCGGGCACCTCAACCATCTTGACCGTGGCAAATGCCCCCAAACGCTTGGCATACTCCGCACAGGCGTCTGCCCAAAAGCGTTCCTTGAGCTTGCCCACGGCAACAACGGTGATCTTCATCGGCTTTCCTGTCTCGCATCGCTCTTGCATGGTTCCAACAACAATGTATGTAAGTGTACCGCAGGGCCCTCGCGCACGGCCAAGCCACCATAGCCGGTCACCCCGCGCGCTCGGCCTATCTCAATTCTCGCAGCCGTTCCTTCATCTCGCTCGATATGCGCCTGCTTTCAAGAGCCTTTTGAATCGCCTTTCGGCGCGTCCATTCATCCAGCGGCACCGCGCCTCCCCCGCGCTCAAAATACGGCATCGCGCTCTGCTCCTGCTTGACCAGCGCTTCGGCAAAGTACCACGCACGCATCATGTCCACGTAATACGCATCGGAAGCGGGATCCGGTGAATCCCCGGCACGGTCGCCGCCCAAACCGGCATGAGCCACGACCTCCAACAGCTGCGGCTCAAACAGCTCATCAAGATACAGTCTCATGAGCACTCCTATACCAAAGCGCACATGGTAGCATGCGCCCGAATCCAACCATTCGCCAACTAGCTCGAGCGTCTCCCGCGGCCGCTGCGCAAACACCGCAACGGGCAGCTGGTCGCACGTTGCCCAGTTGTCCACGTACGGCAAGAACCGATTGTACAGCCGCGTGGCCTTTCGATAATCTTTCTCAAACCCCAGCGCAAACGCGTGAACCTGGTTTTCCTCGAACAGCCGATGCGGCAGCGCGCGCATGAAGCCCATCTTGTCGTCACGCCGGGACAGCTCCTTTGCAATTGCACGGAGCTCGGGCGTTCGCACCCCAACAATGCGCCTGCGATCGACCGTGGGCAGCAGGCGCGCCATAAAGGCGCGATACTCTTCATCCACAGCGGCGGAAAGCTTGCGGGCAACAAACTCGCCCGCGCTGTCCTCGCCAAATCCAGGCAGCTCGCGGCGCAGCACCGTCTCGAGCGGTTCATCCTGGGCCAACCTGAGCAGCCGGTCCTTACGCTCACGCGGCAATTGTTTGAACAGGGCCTCCGCACTCATGGCACGCTGCTTGGAATAAAACCGCGCTTGCGCAACCAACTCCACCGGAGCGTGCGCTTTTGTATACTTGGCACCCCGACCCGCCCGATGCGCTGCCAGCCGCGCCCGGACATCGGTCGCATAGCCCGTATATAGGCTCCCGTCCCCACACGACAGCACGTACATGTAATGATCGAACGCGGACATGCGGCCTCCCTACGCAACACTCTCGAACATTATGGTACGCTCATTACCAACAAAAGGTGTGCCCTATGCATAGTAGGAAGACTGCCAGACGTCCCGCGATAGCGCTCGTTTGGCAGTCTTTTTTGTTAGACCCCCTGCGCCGGCTCAAACGGCAGACCGCCTACCAACCGCCGCGCTCGCCCGTAAAGGACCTTTCGTATGCTTCTTATGATCGACAACTACGACTCGTTCACCGCGATGCTTTCCAGCTATTTTCTCGAACTTGGAGCCCAGCTGACCACGCTGCAAAACGATACGGTATCCGTGGCCTCCGTGGAACAGCTCGACCGCGAGCATAACCTTGAGGGGATCATCATCTCTCCCGGCCCCAAGAGCCCCGAGGATTGCGGGTGCTGCAAGGATATTGTTAGATGGGCAGCGGAGCGCCGTACACCGCTCCTGGGCGTTTGCCTGGGCCACCAGATCATCGCAAGCGTATACGGAGCCAAGGTGAGCCGCGGCGAGTCGCCCATGCACGGCAAGATATCGACCATCCGCACACAACAGCGCGGTCTGTTTGCCGGGTTGCCAGCAGAGTTTTCCGTCACACGCTACCACTCGCTGGTGGTGCAGGAGGACACCCTGCCGGCATGTCTACGCGTGGACGCCCGCGCGGGCGATGGCACCGTCATGGCAATTTCCCATACAGAGCTGCCCATATACGGCGTGCAATTTCACCCCGAGGCCGCGCGCACGCAATACGGCCATGAGCTGCTGGCGAACTTCTTGGCCGTCTGCCGGGGCGCCGCGGGGCCAAGCCGCCCCGCCACCGCCCCGGCAGCTATCGTGGCCGATGACGGCTTCTATTTTGGGCTGGGTGCCTTCGAGACCATCGCCGTTGAACAAGGTGTCCCCATATTTCTTGCCGAGCACCTCGAACGTCTGGCGCACGCGCTGGAGCTCCTCGGCATTCCCCTGGACAAGCCGCGCGCCGTCCACGCGGTTCGGCATGCTTGCCAGACCGAGGCCTCAACGGGCCGTAGGGCCCTCAAGGTCACGGTGACCCCCAATAACCTGCTAGTCACCGTACGTAACAACACATATACGCCCGAGCGGCTTGCACGGGGCTTTCACTGCGATATAAGCGACGTGCGCCGCAACAGCACCTCGCCGCTTACCGGCATCAAATCGCTCAACTACGGAGATTGCATCTTGGAAAAACGCGCTGCGACCGCCCGCGGCATCGACGAGCCGATTTTCCTGAACGAACGCGGCCTGGTTGCCGAGGGCGCAACCACCAATATCTTTGCCGTTATCGACGGCACCTTGGTAACGCCATCCGCGTCGAGCGGTTTGCTGCCAGGCATCATGCGCCGCTTCGCCCTGACCAGCCTGCCCGTTTGCGAATGTGACCTCACCCGCGAGAAGCTTCTTGCCGCGGATGAGGTCTTCCTCACCAACTCGCTCATGGGGGCCATGCCCGTACGGCAACTCTGCCAACAGGCTCTTGGGCTTCACGCCGCAGCCGAGCGACTTAACGAACTCTATCAACAGGCGATCAGCGCGCAAACCCGCGCCTGGAAGGAGATGAACAACCCGTGGGCACCACTGTTCAACAACTAACCGGCTACCAACCGCTCGCCATTCTATTCGAGCAGCTCAAGGAAAAGGATCGGGCGATCTTTCTCGACTCCTCGGAACACAGCGGCCAGGGACGTTTCTCCTTTGTGGGCATAGACCCCATTTGGACTGTCGAGCAGGTGCAAGACCGCTGTCTACTCAACGGCTCCCCAAGCGATTGCTCGTTTTACGACACGCTGCAGTGCCAGCTCAACACCATGAAAGAACCCAACAGCACGCATCTGCCCATGATCGCCGGGGCGCTCGGGTACCTTTCATACGACTTCGGGCGCGCAAACAACGGCGTGCCGAGCCGCCACACCTCCTCGAGCAGCATGCCCAGCGCATCGATGACATGCTACGACACGCTTCTTGTGGAGGACCTGGACGGCCGAAGGCTCTACCTCTGCACCCAGGGTCAGCAGCGCACGGGCCGCGATGCGCGCGATTGGGCGGAACGTTTGATAGCATCTTGCAGGCCCGTCGCCGCGCCCGCGCGACATCATGAGCTGGCGCCGTTCACCTCGCCTTTCACCGCGCAAACGTACCAGGACGCCCTTGCACGCATGGTGGAGTACATGCTGGACGGCCACATCTACGTTGCCAACATGACGCAAACACTCACCATGCAAACAAACAGGCATCCATACGACATCTATCGATATCTGCGCACATACAACCCCGCGCCGTTCTCGGCATACATCCATGGCGCGTCGTTTGACGTATGTTGCTCGAGCATGGAGCGGTTTTTACAGGTGCGCGACGGACATGCCGTAACGCGGCCCATCAAAGGCACGCGCAAGCGCGGCGCCACGCCGGCGGAGGACCGGGCGAATCGCCAGGAGCTCTTCTGCAGCCCCAAAGACAACAGCGAACTGCTCATGATCGTCGACCTGGAACGCAACGACCTGGCGATCTCCTGTAAACCCGGCAGCGTCACCACGCTCCCGCAGTTCACGGTTGAGGACTACCCGACCGTATTTCACCTGGTGGCGACCGTTGAGGGCGACCTCCGTGACGATGCGACCGCGCTCGACGTCGTGCGCCATGCGTTTCCCGGCGGCTCTATCACCGGCGCACCCAAAAGGCGGGCGATGGAGATCATCGACGAGCTGGAACGGGGGCCACGCGGGCTGTACACCGGCAGCATCGGATATGTTTCGGCGGCAGGGGACTGCGACCTCAACGTGGTGATCCGCACGCTCGTATGCCAAGACGGCACAGCAACGCTCGGCGTGGGCGGGGGCATCACGGCGGAATCGGACTTCAACTTCGAATACGAGGAAACGCTGCAGAAGGCCCGTGCGATGCGCGAGGCCGTTGGAGCGGAAGAGGGGCCGGATAGCGACGGCTAGCTTGCGCTGACCCCCACCACCGCAAGATCGTCCCCGTCCACGGTAAAGGCAACATCTAGGCCGGCGTATGCCAGATGGTAGACGCGTGTCGGCTCGGGCTTACTGCCGGCGCGGCGGGGATCTTGGGCAAGGACCTCGAGCAGCCCCGGCAGTTTAGCGGCAGGGACTTGTTCGCGGAGCGCTTCTGCCATATGGACAGCCAGCTCATGCCAGGGATTGCCCTCGATCCAGCCGCCCGATGCCTCGGGATGGCAATCGGCAAAGGGGATGTAGGGTTTTATGTCGTAGATCGGTGTGCCGTCGCGCAGATCGGCACCGAGCGCATGGATAACGGGGCCGGCGGGCGTGATCTCCACCCGATCAAGCTTTACGCAGGTCAGGCCTATGGGATTGGGACGAAAGGGGCTGCGCGTGGCAAATACCCCCACGCGCTGCGCCCCGCCCAGGCGCGGCGGGCGCACGGTGGGCGACCAGGTATTTGACCGCGCTGCGGGGGCGGTTCGTTCACGGGCGGCCGCATCGGCTGCAATATCCTGCGCCGTGCCGCCGGGAACACCGTTTTCGAACTGCCACAGCAGCCATAGATGCGTGAAGGCATCGAGCCCCTCGACCGCGGCGTTCACCGCGAACTCCGGCTCGAACACAATACGCCCCTGCAGGTGCGGGGCCAAAAAGCTGTTACGCGGAATGCCGAACTTCTGCGGCATATCGGTATGTATATGCGCGATTGGATCCATGTTCTTCCCTTCCCCACGGCCATGTTATCTATGCGGCGTGTCGGCGGCATCGAACCGCGGGCGTGCGCACAGATGCTGCTCGGCAAAAATACGGTCAACGGCCTCCACATACTCATGCGCTTTACGGACCTTGCGAATCGCGCGATGCACGGCGAGCGGATCGGCAAACGCACGCTCGGCGTAGAACCACCATTCCTTCATGCGAAAGACCGCGTTGCCCCCGATCTCTTCCTCGTACGCATCAAACAACTTGTTGTGGAACTGCTGGAGTTCCGTTTGCGAAAGCACGGGGCCGCCGGCGGCTTCACGCGCGAGCGCGGGATTGGTAAGCATGCCGCGCCCAAGCATAACGTGCCCGGTGCCGGGATATGCCTCGACGAGCGCCTCAAGGTCGCCAACGCCAAATATGTCACCGTTATACGCCACGGGAAACGGAGCGCGGGCGAGCGTGGCGCCATATGCCTCCTGGCGCGGCTTGCCCTCGTAGCGATCCTTTTGCACACGCGGGTGCACAATGAGCTCCGCAAGCGGACAACGACAGAACACCTCGAGCACCCGCTCGTACTCTGCATCGCTTTCAAGCCCCAGACGCGTTTTGACCGACACCGGCAGGGGCGATTTCTCGCAGATTTCCAACAAAAACGCCTCGAGCTGATCGAGCCTGCCCAAAAAGCCCGAGCCCCGCCCCCTGGACACCACCGTGCCCGAGGGGCACCCCAAGTTAAGGTTGACCTGCTCACACCCCAGCTCGGCCAACAGCCGGGCGGCCCATACAAACTGCTCGGCATCATTGGTGAGCAGCTGGGGAATAACGTTGAGGCCGCGATTTACCTCGGGATCGATCTCCTTGAATGCCTTTTTGCTAAAGGGCTGTCCCACGTGCGGGTGCGCCAAAAACGGTGTGTAATAGCGATCGAGCCTGCCAAAACACTCCGCATGCACGCGGCGAAACACATGACCGGTCAAGCCCTCCATGGGCGCAAGCGATATAAGCATGGGGTCTCCCTGGGAGAATCTCCGTTCCGATTAAGCAATATCCCATTGTAAGGTGCCGGCCCCGCTGCCATATCGGGCTCGCGTGGTTAAAAATGGCAGATATATACAAATATGGCTTACTTGCGGCCCTACACGGAGACGTTTGCGGCCGGCAAATGGAGACTGGAAGCGAATGACATGATAAAAAGTCTATTAGAACTAGAGATACATTACGTTTGTCTCTTATTATCGACTATTTTTCAAGGAGAGCATATCCTATCAGGCAGCTAGGTAATCTATATTTTTCAAAATCTGCCACCTTTGCCGCAACGACAATGCGCGGCGTTTCCCGGTCGTCCACGACGAAGGAGCCGTCGTTCAGCTCCGCGATGCGGGCGTTGAGTTTGCCCAGAAGCTCGAGCATGAGGGGCTTGTCAGCCTTGTCGCCTGCTCCTCGTTGAACCAGCAGGCTTGGTCGTGCGAGTCAAACTCGTAGTAGGAGTCGTGCAGTTCGCCGATTTCGCGAGCTACTCACAATCGCCCTCGTCACCGCCGATGAACTCGGAGACGCGCTCGACCATGAGCACGCTAAGGGCGGCGAGGTACTCGAGGCACATTTGATAGCGGACGTCATCGCTCGGGTATATCAGGAGCTCGGGTTCCTCCCCGCTCGCTATGGATGCCTCGAGCTCGACCAGCTCGGCGACGAGACGTCCGCGCTCCCGGATGAGTTCCTCGTAGGTCGCGTTCTCGAGCTCCGCGACGTAGCTCTCGGGCGACATCATCATACTGGCCTCCTTGCGGTTGGGTAAAAGTATCATCCCACAAAAGCGCTCGAAAACGATGGCGTCCGGGCCCGGTCTCACAGCGGCGCTCCCGTTATCATGGTCATATCGGGCACTCAACGAAAGGACTTGGACATGAGCGAGCGTGTTGTCTTCCAATTCGAGATCGGCGGGTACTTCCAGGGCCATAAGACGCTGACGATTCGAGATGCGCCGACAGGCCGGACCTGCGAATTCGAATGCTGGCCGAAGCCAGAAGGCTCCGATAGGCAATCCCTGCCCATCACGGATGGGCAGATGGGAGAAATCGATGCGCTCGCGACGCGCTGCGGAGTGAGCGGCTGGAACGAGTCATATGACGCGCCCATGCTCGACGGGGAGCAATGGCGCCTGCTATGGCATGGAGCCGAGCATTCTGGATCCAACGCCTATCCGCAGGAATTCGATACCTTCGTCGCCGGTATTGCGCGGATCCTCGGGCTGCCAGAATTGTAGCGGGCGCATGGGAGCGAAGTGTGCCCATAAGCTCATAGAAGTCCACGTTCTCCGCCATGCCACTCAGCGGGATACCTTGGGGATAACGCTACATACAAATGCGCCTGCCTCCGAGAGGCCCAGCATGCCATGCCGCCTGCAGCCTGATGGCCATGCGGCCCGAATCTCCTATACGTCTGGACCCGAAACGGGCATAAAACGCCGCCGCCGAATCGTCCACAGGATCGACCACGAGCGCCCGTGCGGCGGCAATCGCCGCAACCTTGGAAGCATTGATAATCGCGTCGCGCAGCAGAGTCCATCGACCTTTGCCCTTCTCAAGTTTTAGCATATCATTATGGGGACATAATTGTGGGACCTATCTGGAGGTGCTCAATGCCAACCTGCGTTCCAATCAAGGCGATGAAAGACACTACGCGGTTCGTCGAGGTGGTCAACGGCGCCAAGGAGCCCATCACGGTGACCAGAAACGGATACGACGCGCTCGTGGTCATGACACCCGAGATGTATGACGGGATGCGGCTCGAGGCCGCCCGGCATAGACTCTACGAGCGCCTGGCCACCGCGGAGGCCCAGAGGGCAGCGGGAGACTATGTAGACGGCGAGGCGTTCTTGGAAGAGCTTCTCGACCATGCCCGCTAGGCTCGTCATCACTGCCGATGCGGCACTGGAACTCGTCTCTATCGTCGACTACATCAAAGAAGACCTGGAAACGCCTGCAACCGCCGACTCCTTCGTCTCCGAATTCAGACGGATCGCGCGCCTCGTCTGCTCCTCCCCGGAGTCAAAACCCCTTTGCCCCGACCCGTATCTAAGCTCGCGCGGCTACCGCTCGTTTCGGGTGAAGGGCTATATCGCGCTTTACCTGTACTCCAACGGCATCGTATACGTGGACCACGTTTTCCATCAGTCGCAGGATTACGCAGCCCTCGTCGTGCAGAAGGCCGAGTGATTTCCGGCCACATACAATTACGCCCAAGGCATCTTGATCATGCCGAGGGCTCGAGCGCGCGGATCGCGCGAAAAGCACCGTGCTTTCCTCATCTCAATCCTCCCAGAGCGTGATGACCAACTTGAGGCTGCCGCGGTCCAAAGCACAACAGCTGCTGCGCAATTCGACGTGCAGCCTACAGTCTGATAGCCATCCGACCCGAATCGCCTATGGGGTTGAAACCAAAACGGGCATAGAACGCCGCGGCCGTATCGCCTGCGGGATCAGCCACAAGCGCCCGCGCGCCGGCAATCGCCGCCACCTTGGAGGCGTTGATGATCGCATCGCGCAGAAGGGCGGCGCCAAGACCCATCCCCTTGAAGTCGTCGTCCACGCCCAGCATCCCCAAAAGCACGGCGGGGACCTGGGAGGGGGCGTTGCGGGCGAGCCATCCCCCGCCGATGTCGGACCGCACAACAGAATGCGTGCTCAGCGTATAGAAGCCCGCCACGCGCCCGGCGCAGCGCGACACGTAAACCACGGCCGTGCCCCGAGCGCGGGCGGTTGCGGCATGGCGCACAGCCCATTCGTCAACGATTTCGACGCCGCAATGGAAACCCTCTATGCCCTCCCCCGCCGCAAGCTGGACGGGCCGGGAAAACCCAGCCGTCATACCCAGATCTCCTCACGGGCAAGGAGCTCGCGAGTCGACTCCGGCAGCGGAGCGTCGAGCATCGAGCAAAACTCCTCAAATGCGGGCCCCGCGAGCCGGGTCAGGCGCGCAGCCTCTATATCTGCCGCTGCCGCCTCATCGAGCTTGGAGGTCGACCACTGCGTGAGCGTCTGGCCCTTGAGCGCCGCCGCCTCCTCATAACTAGCTCGTTGAGAGCCAGTTAGCCTCAGGTCCATCCTGCAGGGCTTTTCCAAAGCAAGCGTTGCCATGTCATCCTCCTCTTGAGCTAGCATACGTACGGGATTGCTCCGTACAAGTATGGTACCACAGGTCAAGCGCGATTGGGTGCCGGCGTGGCGCTGACACTCGCTTCCAACTGGTTCCACTCCGACATACCCGCCGGCTACAGCGGACGCGCGGCGTCTCCTGGTCGTCCACAACGAAAGGAGCCACAGGTCAATCCTGGGCGATAACGCGCCGAGCGAATTTTGCAGCAGGTGTTGCACAATTGATCATGCCGAGGGCTTGAGCCACCAGTCCACGTCGACGCTGCATTCAACGTCGATCGGCTCGGGATGGAGATCCGGCATGAAACTTGCCGCGCCGTTCGGGGCCGCGCAGCCGTCGGCACAAGCAACGTCCCAGAAACAGGAATCCCCGCTACGGTTGTAGCGAATCTCCTTTACGCCGGCGAGCTCCATCCCAGCCGCAGCCGCGAGCGCCTCGGCACTCAGCCGGGCCTTCGCGACCGCGGCGCCTATCAGGCGCCGTTCCTCGGCGTCTTCGTCGCTAAGCTCGAAGTGCAGGTTCACCCGAGCCGTTGAGACCCGGCCGGCGAGCGCCGCCCAAATGGCGGCGATATCGTGAACCTCCCGCTCGACCTTGAGCGTCGCGGAGCAATAGTACTCGTAACCCGTGACGACAGCGCGACGACCGGATGTGCACACGTAGGAGGAATACCCATCGAAGCCCAGCGCATCGGCAATGCCGAAGGGCTCGAGCGCGCGAATCACGCGATCTTGCTCCGCAGCAAAATCATCGGCGCACTCCTGTTGGGTCTCGCACTTCTTACCAAAACGCAGAGTGAAAACTGCGATGTCCGGGTCGACCTTGTCTTCCACCGTTGCACTCACCTTGACGATTGCGAGGTTATCGGACATGTGAACCAACCATCCTTCCATATTTGCGGCCCTTGGACTGCCAGCCAGCCTTCTATGCCGACGGGTCAACTGAAACACCTCGTGAAGACAATCTTTCGCTGCGGCGATCAGCCTACCTCCAAGCGCACTGGATTTCGACGAGCCATGTTCATCGATCGAAATCTGGAACTTGCAAATTCCAATTTGCAAGCTATGTCCAAGACGCCACGCTCAATAATTCGGCAATTACAGCTGCCGAATTTCCGTTCTCCGATAAAGAGCCCCTCACACCCGCGTGCCGACCCCCTGCCCTTGCATCCGGTCCTGCAGATCATCTAGCAAAGGAAAGCGCTTGGCAGAGTAGACGTTTCTATTGACGAGAGCAGTTATCGAAAAGAAATCAGAGATACGAAAACGGGGCAGAACCGCCCTCCGCGATCCCGCCCCGATAAGCCCGACGGCTTTGCCAGCTGCGGCTATTGCGGCAAACCCATCGCCTTCATGAAGCGACCCGCGGCGAGCACGACCCTTGACGACGTTCGAGCAGCTTGCTAGCTACAGCGCCTCGACGCGTGGGGTTTCCCGGTCATCCACGACAAAGGAGCCGTCGTTCAGCTCCGCGATGCGGGCGTTGAGCTTGCCCAGGAGCTCGAGCATGAGGAGCTTGTCGGCCTTCTCCTGCTCCTCGTTGAACCAGCAGGCCTGGCCGTGCGAGTCGAACTCGTAATAAGACGAGTACAGCTCGCAAATCTGGTCGTTGAGATCTTGCAGGGCCTCGTCGTTGTCGATTACGGGAATGCCGGTGCAGGTTTCACCGTCGTTGAATTCGTCCTTCCACAAGGGACCGGCTAGGAAGTCGAGCGAGATTTTGAGAGTCCTCATTACCGTGCCTTTCTGTTCCTCAATGGGTAGGCGCTGGCCGGGAAGCCGTTTAAGCCTATTCCCGTAAGAAGAATGCGATTGCCATTGTATTCGTAAATACGCTCGTAGCCCTCTCGGCCGTTGGTTTTCTTGATCTTGTTGGAGGGCCAAAGGAAGCCTGAAAATCAGCCATTTTGCCTATGGCAGAGTTATTCTGAAAACGCAAAGCCCAGCCAGTCGGCGTGTTAATTGCATATTACTTGCTATAATTATGTTCACAATTATGCAAGGAGGTTCCTATGCCAGTCTGCGTCCCCGTGAAAGACATGCGCGACACCTCTCGCTTCGCCGAGCTGGTGGAGTCTTCTGCCGGTCCGGTCACGGTCACTAAAAACGGATACAGCAAATTCGTCGTGATGCGCTCCGAGGATTACGATCGCATGGAGGCCGAGCTTGCCCGTGCGCGCCTAATGGGGCGCATCGCCCTGGCGGAGCGGGAACGCAACGACGGCCTCGCAAAAGACGCCTTCGAATCCCTAGCATCTATCGAGGCAAAGTATGGCCTATGACGTCAAGATCCTCCCGACGGCGGAGATCGAGGTCAAGGACATCGTCGAGTACCTCAGCGGATTTGGCATGCAGCCCGCCCGCCGTTTCGTCGAGGAATATAGGCATCAGCTCGAGCTGCTCTCAAGCGGCGTTATCGACTACGGACTATGCAAGTTATCGGAGGCCGCGAAGCTGGGATACCACGCCTGCCGCGTCAACTCCTACATCATGCTGCACTACTTTGAGGGCGATGCGGTCGTCATTGCCCACGTGTTTCACCAAAGGCAGGACTACGCCCGACTGGTGTAGCAACGGATTTTGATATCACGACAGACATGGACGTGTCCGCACATGCCCACATTGCTGCATCTACATCGACCCTCCCCTTAATCCGGACAGAATCAGGACATGTTCTGATTAATTGAGACATGTCCTGACAGGCAGCAGTTCAACCACCGTTCAAGTGTTCATTGCCCGAACCACGCTCGGCCCTCTCTTCATGAGAATGATCTCCGAGGATGCCGCACGCACTGACAGGCCCCCGTCGCCGCGCTCCCTCATTGTCCTAAATTCCCTAAAAGGCAAGCGAAGACCGTCTGCCCCGAGCTTTTTGAACAGGTCCCCCCTCTCTGACACGGTGGCCTGCTCGGCCCTCGGCAATCTTATCGAGGTGGGCCCCGTGAAGCCAGGGGTCAAGGAAGCACCAGGGCGTACGCGCTGAACAAGAGCGTGTACGCCCGCGCGGAAGAAGAGACTGGGCACATACGGCAAGCAGATATCGATAAGGCGCGCCTGTTCAGCGCCGAGAGGACAAGCAGGTCAACAGCTTGGCCGAAACATAGTTCATCGGACGAGATGGGACTGCGACCTTTTTCCTAGACAATCCTGCGCCGTGTAGCCCGGTGCGAGACGGTATAGGTGCAAGAATTCGTCCGCAGCCCCATGTCTTATAATGAATGTCAATAGTTAAGCGCACAACTTTCGCAATTTCGTAGATAGGTTTCTCCCATGGTTTTCGATAAAGAGGCCACTTTCGAAGAAGCGGTCATCACTGTGCTGAAGCAACACGGCTGGGACGACGCGGAGGGAGTGCTTCGCTATCCCACCGAGCAGGTCCTCATAGACAACTGGGCGAAGATTCTGTTCCAGAACAACGCCGGCATAGACCGCCTGAACGGCTGCCCGCTCACCCAGGGCGAGATGGCGCAGGTCATCGAACAAATCGAAACGCTCAAGACCCCACTCGCACTCAACGGGTTCATCAACGGAAAGACCATCGCCATCACGCGCGACAACCCCGACGACGCGCTTCACCTGGGCAAGGAGGTGAGCCTGAAGATTTATGATCGTCAGGAGATCGCAGCCGGCCAGAGTCGCTACCAGATAGCTCAGCAGCCGGTCTATCCTGCGAAGAACAAGATCCTAAACGACCGTCGTGGAGACCTGTGCCTGCTCATCAACGGCATGCCGGTCATCCATATCGAGCTCAAGCGCAGCGGCATCCCCGTCAGCCAGGCCACTGGTCAAATCGAGAAGTATGCCCACGAGGGCGTGTTCACGGGACTCTTCCGCCTGACGCAGATCTTCGTGGGGATGACCCCCGACGAGGCGCGCTATTTCGCCAACCCTGGCACGGGCGCGTTCAACCCGAACTTCTTCTTCCACTGGGAGGACTTCAACAACGAGCCCGTCTGCGCGGGCGACAAACCCGGAACCGACGAATGGAAACGCTTCACCTCCACGCTGCTTTCCATTCCAATGGCGCACCAGCTCATTGGCTTCTACACCGTGGCCGACAGCTCGGACGGTTGCCTGAAAGTCATGCGCAGCTACCAGTACTACGCAGCCGCCGCCATATCCGACAAGGTGCGCAGGTGCAAATGGGACGAGAGACCCAAGAGCAGCGCCCCGGGGCGCCCCGGCGGTTACATATGGCATACCACCGGCTCCGGCAAGACCATGACGAGCTTCAAATCTGCCCAGCTCATAGCCGACTCACGAGACGCCGACAAGGTGATCTTTCTCATGGACCGCATCGAGCTGGGCACGCAGTCGCTCTCCGAGTATCGCGCGTTCGCAGACGACGCCGACGACGTGCAGGGGACCGAGAACACGCAGGTGCTGAAGTCGAAGCTCGCGAGCGACGACCCCAAGAACCGCCTCATCGTGACCTCTATCCAGAAAATGAGCAACGTGAAGGCCGGCGAGGGCAGGATCACCCAGGCGGAACTCGACCGCCTGGCCTCCAAGCGGATCGTGTTTGTCATCGACGAGTGCCACCGCTCCACTTTCGGCGATATGCTCCAGGACATACGCCGCGCGTTCCCCAACGCGCTGTTCTTCGGCTTCACAGGTACGCCGATCCTCGACGAGAACCAGAAGAAGGGCTCCACCACCGCCATGGTGTTCGGCGAGTGCCTGCACCGCTACAGCATCGCAGACGGCATCCGCGACGGCAATGTCTTGGGCTTCGACCCATATATGGTGACGACTTTCGACGACCACGACGTGCGCGAAGCGGTTGCCTTAGAGCAAGCGAAAGCCGCAACAGTAGCCGAAGCCATCTTCGACGATCGAAAGAGCAAGGTCTTCTACTACTATATGGACTCGGCAAAGGTCCCCATGGGACCGATGGTCGACAGCGCTGGCAACCACATCAAGGGCATTGAGGACTTCCTGACCCGCGCTCAGTACTGGCCCGATACGCCGCACCACGGCAAGGTCGTCGAGGACGTGCTGCGGCACTTCCCTGTGCTTTCCCACGGCAACAAGTTCCACGCAATTCTGGCGACGAGTTCCATCCCCGAGGCTATTGATTACTACCGCGCCTTCAAGAGGGAGGCACCGCAGATGAAGGTGACGGCGCTCTTCGACCCAAGCATCGACAACGATGCCGGCTCCACTGTGAAGGAGGACGCTCTGGTCGAACTTATCGAGGACTACAACAAAGCATATGGCCAGGAGTTTACCATTCCCACCTGGCCCGCCATGAAGAAGGACATCTCAGCGCGCCTTTCCCATAAGAAGCCCTACGTCAACGTCGACGCCAACCGCGAGAGCCGCATCGACCTGCTCATCGTGGTGGACCAGATGCTCACGGGCTTCGACTCCAAGTGGCTCAACACGCTCTATCTCGACAAGGTCATCGACTACGAGAGCATCATCCAGGCCTTCAGCCGCACCAACCGCCTGTTCGGCCCTGACAAACCCTTCGGCACCATCCGCTATTACCGCCGTCCCCATACTATGAAGGGCTACATCGAGGCCGCGGTGAAGCTGTACTCGGGCGACCGCCCGCTCGACATGTTCGTGCAGAAGCTCCCGGACAATATCGCGCTGATGGACGCGCGCCTTCAGGAGATACTCATGGTCTTCGAGGCAGCTGGCGTAGGAGACCTCTCCAAGCTCCCCGCATCGCAGGAAGCCAGGCGTAAGTTCGCCAAGGAGTTCGTCGAGCTCAACGAGTTCCTCGAGGCCGCGAAGGTGCAGGGCTTCACATGGGAGCAGGACACCTATGAATTCGAGGAGGAGCCGGAAGAAGGCGAGCCGAGGGGCAAGTCCTTCTTCGTGCAGCCGGTCATCGACGAGCGGGCCTACCTCATCCTCGTGCAGCGCTACAAGGAGCTGTTCGCAGGAGGGGGCGGCCCTGGCGACGCGCCTGAAGCGCCCTACGAGCTTGATGGTCATATAACTGAGATCGACACGGGGCTCATAGACAGCGACTACATGAACGCGAACTTCGAGAAGTGGCTGAAATGCCTTGAGCAGGACGACGAGGGGCTCGCCGCCGCGCGCGAGGAGCTCCACCGATCGTTCGCGTCCCTGAGCCAGGATGACCAGCGCTTCGCCGAGCTGTTCCTTCACGACGTCGAACGAGGGGACGCCGCCCTGGAAGACGGCATGACGCTGAGGGATTACATCACGACCTATGCACGCAGGGCGAAAAACGCTCAGGTCGAGCGAGTCGTTGAGGCGCTCGGCATAGATGGCGATCTTCTTGCCACCATGGCTGCGCTCGACCTGGCGGAATCGAACATTAACGAGTTCGGGCGCTTCGACGATTTGAAGGACTCGGTGGACAAAGCGCGCGCCAAGGCCTTCTTTGAGCAGAAGGAGGGCAAGACGCTTCCCCTGTTCAAAGTGAACACCCGTGCGGCGGCGCTGTTGAAGAAGTTCATCCTGGAAGGCGGCTTCGACATCGACGAATGAGCGGCGATTTTGAACAGGCGAAATCGAGAGTTTGTCAATCCGAGGGGGCGTATGTGAGCGTGCGTCCCCTCGCTTCATCTTGGGAACAGCGTAAGTT